>SMEN01000763.1_pt1 | contig 14285 bp, 16 predicted proteins | sample 2456271 | NCBI WGS metagenome assembly SMEN01 (sample SAMN10132593, study PRJNA489261) | soil metagenome | isolation source: day1 control-loamy sand soil ammended with raw manure from dairy cow... | place: USA | collected 2015-04-01 | reverse complement strand
GCTAGCCCGCACGCTGGGCCGCCCGCTGCCCGGCAGGGGACCCCGCGGGTCTAGGGCCGGGCAGCGAAGCGTTCGAGCAGGTCCACGTGCCCGGAGACGATCAGCATGTCGCGCCGGGTGACCATGGTGTCGGGCACCGCGTAGGTGAAGTCCTCGCCGGGGGACTTCACCCCGACAATGGTGATCCCGTATTTCGAGCGGACCTGGGACTGGGCCAGCGTGAAGCCCTGGGTTTCCTTCGGCGGGTACATCTTCACGATCGCGAAGCCGTCGTCGAATTCGATGAAGTCCAGCATGCGCCCGCCGACCAGGTGCGCGGCGCGGACCCCGGCGTCCGCCTCCGGGTAGATCACGTGGTTCGCGCCGATGCGGGTGAGGATCTTGCCGTGGGACGGGGTGATGGCCTTGACCCACAGGTGCTCGATGCCCAGGTCCACCAGGTTCACCGTGATCAGCACGGAGGACTCGATGGAGGTGCCCACGCCGACCACCGCGGAGGAGAATTCCTGTGCGCCGAGCTGGCGCAGCGCGTCGATGTTGGTCGCGTCGGCGGAGACCACGTGCGTCAGCGTGCTGGCCCACTGCTGGACCAGTTCCGGGCTGCGTTCAATGGCCAGGACTTCGCGCCCCTGCTTGACCAGGGTTTCGGCGACCGATGCGCCGAAGCGGCCCAGCCCGATGACCAATACCGGGGCGTTGTGGTCCATGTTCTTGTCAGCCAATGATCGGCCTTTCTTCCGGGAGCTTGTACAGCGTATCGCGATGCCGCATGGTCAGGGCGCTGGCCAGGGTGATGCTGCCGATGCGGCCGGCGAACATCAGGGCGCTGAGCACGTATTTGCCGGCCGGCGGCATCTCCTGGGAGACGCCGGTGCTCAGCCCCACCGTGGCGAAGGCGGAGATGGACTCGAACAAGGCCCGCGAGATGCCCACCTGCTCGTCGACGGTCACCAGCAGGCCCGTGGCCAGCGCGACCAGCGAGGCGCCCAGGGCCACGACCGAGATGGCCACGCGCATGGTTTCCTCGGGGATGCGTCGGCCGAAGGCGCGGGTCTCGCTGTCGCCGCGCACCTCGGCCATGATGGCAAGGAACATCACGGCGATGGTGGTGACCTTGATGCCGCCGGCCGTGGAGGCCGAGCCGCCGCCGGCGAACATCATCGCGTCCGTGATCAGCATGGTGACCTCGTGGATGTCGTTCTGGTCCACCAGGTTCATGCCGCCCGAGCGCATCATGACGGAGGAGAACAGCGCGTGGATCAGCTTGTCGGACATGCTCAGCGTGCCGATGGTCTTCGGGTTGTTCCATTCCGCCAGCAGCCACAGCAGGGAGCCGGCGACCAGCAGGATGGTGGTGACCAGCAGCGTCAGCTTGGTGTGCAGGTTCCACTTCCTGGTGTTGAAGCGGTTGGCCAGCAGCACCATGATCACCGGGAAGCCCAGCGAGCCGACGAACACGCCGGCCATCAGCGGCCCGAGGATCCACAGGTCAGTCTCGTAGGGGACCAGCCCGTCGGAATGGGGGGTGAAACCGGCGTTGTTGAACGCGGAGATCGCATAGAACACCCCGTGCCAGATCGAGGAGAGCAGGCTCTCGCCGAGGATGTAGAAGCGCGGGATCAGGAACAGCGCAATCAGCGCCTGCAGGCTGATGGCCGTCAGGATCACGATGCGCAGCAGCGAGCCCACCTCGCCCAGCGCCGAAGCCCCGGAGGTGTTCATCGAGTTCTGCGCCATCAGCTTGGCGCGCACGCCGAGCTTGCGGGAGACCGCCAGCGACATGATGGACGCCAGCGTGAGGATGCCCAAGCCGCCGATGAAGGTGCCGACGATGATGATCAGCTGGCCCAGGAAGGACCAGTGCTCGGCGGTGGAGACCGTGGTCAGGCCGGTCACGCAGACCGAGGACACCGCGGTGAACAGCGCGTCGTGCAACGGCGTGGGCCTGCCGCTGGAGGAAGCGAACGGCGCGGCCAGCAGCGAGGTGAACAGCGTGATCACAATCAGGAAGGCGCCCAGGGTCAGGCGGGCGGGGGAGCGGATGGTGAAGTTGGCGATTGAGGTGCGAATCGCCAGCCACCTGCGGCGCGCCTCGTCGCGCGATTCGCCTGGCTGCCTTCCGGCGCCCGGACCGCTCATGCTGCTCATTGGAATAGGCTCGGTCTTTCCCGTAAAAATGAATGTCTGGAAACCTTACTCCATGTAATTTACGCGTTTGACGGCAACTTCGCCCGTCCAACGGTCGGATCTGGCGGCGCTGGAGCAATCCGGGCGCCATAAATGCATGAGTTGCATCACGATCAGGTAGCCTGAAATTGTGTTAGAGCCCCAGCATGCCCCACGACCAACGATGGTGATGTGGGACGAGAAGTACCTGAAATACAAATTTAGCGACTGGCACCCGATGCATCCGGCTCGCCTGGAGCTGACCTATCGGCTCAGCGAGCAGCTGGATGTCTTGGGCGGGCCCAACGTCAGCATCGAGCCTCCAGCGGTTGCGGAAGATTCCGTGATCGCCACGGTGCATGACCAGTCCTTCATCGACCAGGTACGCAAGGTCAGCCTTGATCCCAGCATTGTTGCCGAGGAGTTCGGGCTGGGCACCGATGACGATCCGGTGTTCGCCGGCATGCACGAGGCCGCGGCGCGCATCGTGGGCGGATCGGTCATCGCTGCGGATGCGATCATGGACGAAACCACGGTGAGAGCCGTCAATTTCGCCGGTGGCATGCACCACGCTGCACGCAGCAAGGCCAGCGGCTTCTGCATCTACAACGATGCGGCCGCCGCCATCCACCGCATGCTCGAGCGCGGGGCCCGGCGCGTGGTGTACATCGATGTCGACGCCCACCACGGCGACGGCACCGAATCGATCTTCTGGGACGACGACCGCGTGCTGACCATTTCCATCCACGAATCGGGCCTGAGCCTGTTCCCGGGCACCGGCTTCGCCAACGAGATCGGCGGACCCAAGGCCGAGGGCAGTGCCGTGAACATCGCGGTCCCGGCCATGACCTCGGACGCCGGGTGGATGCGCGCCTTCCACGCGGTGGTCCCGCAGCTGGTGCGCGCATTCAAGCCGGAAGTGATCGTCTCCCAGCACGGCTGCGACGCGCACCGGGATGACGACATGACCAATCTGAAGCTGTCGGTTGATGCCCAGCGACAGGTGGCCTTGGATATTTCGCAGCTGGCAGACGAGCTGTGCGAGGGCCGCTGGCTGGCCACCGGCGGCGGCGGCTACAACGTCACCGCGGTTGTGCCGCGCACCTGGACGCATCTGACGGCGATCGTGGCCGGCAAGCCGGTACCGCTGCGCACCTACGTGCCCGAGGAATTCCGCCGCTACGTGCTGGAAACCTACGGCCGGGCGATGCCCTACCTCATGGGGGACGACGCCCAGCTGTGGTGGCGCAACTGGGAAGTGGGCTACGATCCCGCCGACCCGGTGGACCGCTCCATCATCGCCACCCGCAAGGAAGTATTCCCGCTGTTCGGGCTGGATCCCTGGTTCGACTAGCGGACAACGCGCCGGCCCGGCGCCAAGGGCCGGCGCGTAGGGAATTGTGCATGGCTGCGGTCATGCGGGGACATATGCCTACGTTGCAGATCGGTCATATGCCGCTAGGGTTATGTCTGTGGCTATTGATGAAGTTTTTTCTGCGTTGGCTGAGCCGACGCGGCGCAGGATTATTGAAGCACTGAAATCTGAACCCAAGGCAGTGGGCGCATTGGTGACCGAGCTGGAGATTTCCCAGCCGACGGTTTCCAAGCACCTGAAGGTGCTGCGCGAGGCGAACCTGGTCAGCATGACGGCGGCCGGGCAGCGGCGCATCTACAGCATCGACACCGAAGCGGTCGAGGTGCTGGTCGGCTGGTGTGCCGAGATCCTGCCGATTCCGGAATCCCAGGAACAGGCCGTGGGAGTGCCCGGCAACGAGGCGCAGGTCGAGCTGGCGGACGCCGCTCCTGCTGCGCAGCATCTGGGCCGGAGTGTAGGCCGCGGGCTGGAACAAGTCACGGGACGAGCCCAAGAATTCTTCGAGAAGCTACCACGGTTCGGGCGCCGCCGGTAGACATTTGACCAGTAGATGGGGTGCCGAGCCTACAAAATGGCTAAAAATTTACGTTACGCGGACATTCCTGTTTTGTAACGTGAAATTTTCGTTCAGATTGCCTTGCATGGCATTCTCGTGTCTGGGGCAGTGACGCCGGGTATCTTGTGGCCCTGTCACGGCCCGTGCCTGCCCCAAGTGATGAGGAGAGAAACTTGGATAAGCACTTAGCGACGATTCGCGACGAAGTCTTCCGCCGCAATCCCGGCGAAGCAGAGTTCCACCAGGCGGTCACCGAGGTTTTTGAAAGCCTTGAAGCAGTATCGCTGAAGCACCCTGAATACGCCGAAGCCGCCATTCTGCAGCGTCTGTGCGAACCTGAACGCCAGATTATTTTCCGTGTTCCCTGGGTCGACGACAACGGCAAGGTCCAGATCAACCGGGGCTTCCGCGTTGAATTCAACTCTGCACTGGGCCCCTACAAGGGCGGGCTGCGCTTCCATCCATCCGTGTACCTCGGCATCGTCAAGTTCCTCGGCTTCGAGCAGATCTTCAAGAACTCCCTGACCGGCATGCCGATTGGCGGCGGCAAGGGCGGCTCGGACTTCGACCCGCGCGGCAAGTCCGACGGCGAAGTCATGCGCTTCTGCCAGTCCTTCATGACCGAGCTGTACCGCCACATCGGTGAATACACCGACGTGCCGGCGGGCGATATTGGTGTCGGCGGCCGCGAGATCGGCTACCTGTTCGGCCAGTACAAGCGCATCACCAACCGCTATGAATCCGGTGTGCTCACCGGCAAGGGCCTGTCCTGGGGCGGCTCGCTGGTCCGCCCGGAGGCGACCGGCTACGGCGCGGTCATCTTCACCGAGGAAATGCTCAAGACCCGCGGCCAGTCCCTTGACGGCCAGCGTGTCATCATCTCGGGTTCGGGCAACGTGGCGCTGCACGCCATCGAGAAGGCGCAGTCCCTGGGCGCCAATGTCGTCACCGCCTCCGACTCGGGCGGGTTCATCGTGGACGAAGCAGGCATCGACCTGGACCTGCTGCGCCAGATCAAGGAAGTCGAACGCGGCCGCATCTCCGAGTACGCGGAACGCCGCGGCAGCAAGAAGGTCAAGTACGTCGACAGCGGAAACGTCTGGGACGTGCCGGGTACCGTGGCCCTGCCATGCGCTACCCAGAACGAGCTGGGGGCCGCCTCGGCCAAGAAGATGGTTGCCGCCGGCACCATCGCCGTTGCCGAAGGCGCCAACATGCCCACGACCGCCGAAGCGACCTCGGTCTTCCAGGATGCCGGAGTGCTCTTCGGCCCCGGCAAGGCCGCCAACGCCGGTGGCGTGGCGACCTCTGCGCTGGAAATGCAGCAGAACGCCAGCCGCGACTCGTGGTCCTTCAGCCACACCGAACGTCGGCTGGGTGAAATCATGGTCGGCATCCACGACCGCTGCGCGACCACCGCAGAAGAGTACGGCATGCCGGGCAACTACGTGGCCGGCGCCAACATTGCCGGCTTCGTCAAGGTCGCCGACGCCATGCTGGCCCAGGGCCTGATCTAGCGCCTTCTACCCGCCGAATCGCCTGCAGCCCAGAGTATCTGAAGTGGAAAACACTTCAGATACTCTGGGCTGCTGTCGCACCCCCGGCAAAAAAGTCGGATTGACCGTGACACGTGTGTGTTTCGTGATGCGAAAGTTATGAAAGTGCGACTAGACTGGTACAAAGCAAACGTGAATCCGATCGCCGGTGTTGATCCAAAGTCGTGTAAGTTCACGTGTGCTAGTCACGCGACGAACAAGAGATCAGCGTCAGGAGAATATCCCGCATGCAGGATAAACAGAATTTTGCAGGAGCCCGTTTCATGACGGTGGCCGAGGTGGCCGACATGATGCGCGTTTCCAAAATGACGGTTTATCGTCTGATCCACGCGGGCGATCTGCCTGCGGTTCAGTTTGGTCGCTCCTATCGCGTTCCGGAAAACGCCGTAGAAACCTATCTGCAGTCTGCGGCGATTGATCCGCAACGCGGTACGGGTTCCCTCGGTCGATAAGCCAAGCGGTGGTCAGAGCATGGCCGAAAAGCGGGTAATCTATTAAGGAACGTTTAACGTCCGGTCAACCTTGCCGTGTGCTTCGGCGCAGGGGGAGCATCGAGGTTGGCGCATTTTAATTAGTTTGTGAGGAACCAATATGGGCTCTGTTATCAAGAAGCGCCGCAAGCGTATGTCGAAGAAGAAGCACCGCAAATTGCTTCGTAAGACTCGCCACCAGCGCCGCAACAAGAAGTAGATCTACTTCGAGCAGCTTGCCGCTTGGCATTCATCGCCACCGCATCAGGATTCTGTCCTGGACGGTGGCGATTGCTTTATCCGCAGAACGCCGTAGGAGCCGCTCTAACGGCCGCTGCGGTCCTTGAACGACCGCTTGGCGGCCCAGATGAATCCGATGACGCCTGCGGCCTTCAGGCTGAACTTGGCGGCGCGCTGCCCGGTGCGGAAGTCGTAGACCTGCCAGCCGCGGCGCTTGGCATAGGCACGCAACCGCGCATCCGGATTGATGCAGACTGGATGCCCCACGGCTTCGAGCAGGGGGACATCGTTGTAGGAGTCGGAGTAGGCCCACGACTTGGACAACTTGATCCCGCGCTCCTTGGCCAGGGCGCGGACCGCTTGGGCCTTCTCCGCTGCGTGGAGGATGGGGCTGGCCAGCGCACCGGTATAAACTCCGTCGACGCTGTCCACCACGGTGCCCAGGGCGCCGGACAGCTTGAGCCGGTCGGAGATGACGTTGGCCACTTCCAGCGGCGTGGCGGTGACAAGCCAGACTTCGCGGCCTACCGTCAGGTGCTGGTGGGCGATGGCGACCGTGCCGCGCCACAGCTTGGGTTCGATGTACTCGTCGAAGATCTCGTTGCCGATTTCCTCGATCTCGGAGACCTTGATGCCCTGGGCCATGAGCAGCGCGCGGTCCCGGATCTGGTGGATATCTCCCAGATGCTCGCCGCGGGCGGCGAAGCGCAGTTGCTTGAGCGCGAACCACAGGATTTCCCGCATGCGGAAGAACCGGTGCTCGTGCAGCTTGCGGGCCAGGAGATAGAGGGAGGCCCCACGAACCAAGGTGTTGTCGACGTCGAAGAATGCGGCGACGATTTCGGGATGCTGCTCGGGTTCGGACGCGAAGGCTGAATCGATGGAAGACATTTGCTCCAGTTTATTTCATCGCGAAGTTTAAGACCCGTCGGGGCTCATGAGAATATGAAGGGGTGAGTACATTGCATGAGATTCAGTTGTTGGTGCGCCAGGGATGCCACCTTTGCGAGGCCGCACGGGCGACCGTCAGCAAGGTCACCAATCGACTGGGGATGCAGTTCACCGAGCTGGACATCGACAGCGATCCCGAGCTGCTCGAACGCCACCATGAAGAAGTTCCGGTACTGGTGATCGACGGACAGGTCAGGGATTTCTGGACCATCGACCCTGTCCGTCTTGAACGTCTGCTCAGCAGCTGATGAATACGACTGCGCGCTACCAGCGCGTCTTGGGGAATCGTACCGATCGGGGGACGCAGCATGTCCGAGCTTGAAGCAAAGGTGCTTCCCGAAGCCACGGTTGCACGCTTGACGCAGTATCTGAGGGCGCTGAACGCCCTTGAATCTCGCGGCCTGGAGCGCACCAGCTCCGGGGTGCTGGCCAAGGAAGCCGGCGTGAATCCGGCGATCCTGCGCAAGGACCTGTCGTGGCTGGGCTCCTACGGCACACGAGGCGTGGGCTATGTGGTCCGCGAGCTTTCGGAACACATCAACAACACGCTGGGCCTGAACCGGGACTGGCGAGTACTGATCCTCGGCGCCGGCAACCTCGGCCGCGCGCTCAGCGGTTATGCAGGCTTCACCACCCGCGGCTTCAAGGTCCGGGCGATTCTTGACGTCTCGCCTGAACTGGTCGGCACGGAAGTCGGGAACCTGCGCGTCGAGCCGCGCAACGATCTGGCCGAGGTGGTGCGCCGCGAGGAAATCAACATTGCGGTACTCGCGGTTCCCGGCGATGCGGCCCAGGACCTGGTCTACGAGTTGGGCGAGCTGGATGTGAATTCCGTGTTGTCCTTCGCGCCCAAGCCGCTGGTTGTTCCCCGCGGCATGAATCTGCGCAGGGTCGATTTGTCCACCGAGCTGCAGATCCTGGCCTACCTGGCAGTCCAACCATAATCTTTTCCTGGGATCAGGCCGCCTCTGCCGTTACGCGTCGCTGATTTAGCGGTAGCCGGCCCGGCGCGCCATCCGGCGTGCAAGGATGTACTCCGAGGACGGTCGCAGCCATGCGAAGACGACACCGGCCACTCCGAGACCGGTAGCCAGCACGATCATCGCGTTCAGCGTGCCCGCCTGGGCATCGCCGAACATGGACACCGTGGCGATGGACATGGACAGCCCCAGCAGCGAGAGCACGGCCAGCACGGTGGCGATGATGCGCATGGCGCTCACACCGCGGCCCACGAAGAAGCCCACCAAGAAGTACAAGGCGATGCTGATGACAGCGGAAGTGATCATGAAGCCGGACATCACGGAGTTGAACTCGGCCATGAACGCCTCGGGGCTGCTGAGCATCTGCTCGACAAACGGATCCTCCGCCAGCTGCGGATTGGCCTGCAGGTCGGACCGCATCTGCTCCTGGAGCAACGACCACTGCGACGTGATCATGTTCGCGAACATGTTCGAATTGAACATGAACCAGGTGGCAATGGCATTGGCGATTCCGGAAAGCAGGATCAGGAGGAAAGCCCACTGCAGGGTCTTGGGCCGCTGCGCCGGAGGCTGGACCGGAGCGTATCCGCCCTGCGGCTGGCCGTAGGGGTCGAAAGACGGTGCCGGGGACTGCGGCTGTCCGTACGGATTCTGTCCATAGGGTGCCTGACCGGGCTGGTTCTGGCCATAGGGGTTTTGTCCGTAGGGATTCGGGTTCGAAGCATCGGACCCGGAAGTGGGGTCGTAGGGCTGGCCCGGCTGGTTCGGATCGTAGTTGCTCATCAGTGTCCTCAAAGGTTGAACCGGCAAGGAGCCAAATTGGCTCCCTCTGCTTGATTCCGTGTGCATTCTCGTACTATCCAGACTAGTCGCCGCGCTTTGTGATGCACCCCATCCGAAAGGATGGTTTTTCCATTTGCGAATCCCATGCAAGCCCTGTGAATCGTTGACGGTGAGCACATTATTCATCTTTTAGGTTGATTCTTTGAGACACTGGAAGCATGCCACTTTCGACTGTTCATTTGCTGCGCCACGGGGAAGTTTTCAACCCGGATCGCATTCTTTATGGTCGAATCCCAGGTTTCGGCCTGTCAGAGCTGGGATTCAAGATGGCCGATGGTGCCGGGGACTACTTCGCCAAGCACCAGTCCTCCGGTGGAAACATCGTCCGGATCGTCGCCTCGCCGCTGGTGCGGGCCCAGCAGACCGCAGCCCCCACGGCCCAGGCGCTGGAACTGCCGATTCTCACCGATGACCGGGTCATCGAAGCGGGCAACAAACTGCAGGGGCTTTCCAAGGTCGCGCAGCATCTGAAGAGCCCGCGCTACTGGCCGTTGCTGGTCAACCCCCTTAAGCCGTCCTGGGGCGAACCCTACGCAGAGCAGGTCGCCCGCATGCGAGAGGCCATGGACTTCCACCGCAAGGCCGCGCTCGACGAGCACGGCGACGGTGTCGAAATCGTGATTGTCAGCCATCAGCTTCCGATCTGGGTCACGCGTCGTTCCGCCGAGGGCAAGCCGCTGTGGCATGATCCGCGCAAGCGCGAGTGCACGCTGACCTCAATTACCAGCTTTGAATTTGATGGAGATGAAATCCTCTCCGTGCGTTACACCGAACCGAGCCCCGAGCTTCTTGCGGGCGCGGCAAACATCCCTGGAGCCTGAAGCAAAATGATTGATCCCGTGCAGAATCCTCGTCCGCTGTCTCGGCGCACCATGCTGCGTACCTTGGTGGCGGCGGCGGCAGTGGTTCCGTTGGCGGCATGTTCCCCCACTGAGGATAATCTCACCGCTCAGGCCAATAGCGGAGACGGAAAGAACTACATCGCAGGCGACGGCGCCGTGCAGGAATACACCCCGGATCGGCGCACCGACGCGGTGGAAATCAAAGCCGAAACCTACCAGGGAACCGCCGTTGATCTCGCCGAGTGGCAGGGCCAGCCGGCTGTCTTGAACTTCTGGTACGCAGCGTGCGCACCATGCCGGATCGAGGCGCCGCACCTGAAGGAACTTGCCGAGGAATTCAAGGGCAAGGTCAATTTCCTCGGAGTCAACGTCCGGGACGAAGCGGAGGCCGCCATGGCCTTTGAACGGACCTTCGAAATTCCCTACGAGTCCGTCCAGGACACCAGCGGCGACATCCAGCTGGCCATGACGAAGTATGTCCCGCTGCAGGCCGTTCCGTCCACGATCATCCTGGACCGCAATGGACGGGTGCGCGCCCGTGTCATCGGCGCCGTCGAGCCAAGCACGCTGAAATCGCTGATCAGTACCGCTCTGACCGAAGAGTTGTGAGCTGAGCATTGACCGATAATCCATTCGCGGACATCGTCCTGGACGGCTCGCTGCTCCTTGCGGCCCCGGTGGCGCTGCTGGCAGGACTGGTCTCCTTCCTCTCTCCCTGCGTGCTCCCGCTGGTTCCCGGCTATCTGGGTTACGTCACCGGCCTGACCGGTGCAGACCTGAAGGACCACCGTCGCGGACGCGTACTGGCAGGTGTGCTGCTGTTCGTCTTGGGCTTCTCGGTGGTCTTCATCGCCGCCGGAGTGCTGTTCAGCCAGGCCACTGCATGGTTGCGTTTCAACGGCGGTTGGGTCACCCAGATCCTGGGCCTGGTGGTGATATTCATGGGCGTCGTGTTCATGGGGGGATTCTCCTTCATGCAGCGGGACCGCAAGATCCACCGCAAGCCGCCGGCAGGATTGTGGGGCGCCCCGGTGCTGGGTCTGACCTTCGGCCTGGGCTGGGCGCCGTGTATCGGCCCGACGCTGAGTGCCGTGCTGATCATGTCCACCGGCGTGGATGCGAATGTGGGTCGCGGTACGCTGCTGACCCTGTTCTACTGCTTGGGCCTGGGCCTTCCGTTCATCCTGATCGCGCTGGGGCTCCAGCGCGGCATGCAGGCATTGAACTTCTTCCGCCGCCATCAGCTGCTGATCATGCGGCTGGGCGGGGGACTCCTGATTCTTTTGGGTCTTGTCATGGTTACCGGCCTGTGGGGCACCTGGGTAACTGAACTGCAAAACTGGTTTGCCAATGAAGTGAGGTTGCCAATCTAATGGCGAAGAACAAGCAGAAAGCCAAGAACCGGGGCGATGCCCCGGCCCTTGGCTTTGTCGGATTCCTGCGGTGGATTTGGACCCAGTTGACGTCGATGCCGACGGCGCTGTTCCTGCTGCTGATGCTGGCGGTCGCCGCCGTGCCGGGATCGATTTTCCCCCAGCGGTCGGTGAACCCCGAACTCGTCGCCCAGTACCTGGACCAGCATCCGGTGGCCGGGCCGTGGCTCGACCGCTTCCAGATGTTCGAGGTGTACTCCTCGGCGTGGTTCTCCGCCATCTACATCCTGTTGTTCATCTCGCTGGTAGGGTGCATCACCCCGCGCATCAAGAAACATGCAAAGGCCCTGCGCACCCCTCCTCCGCGCACCCCGGCCAAGCTGGAACGGCTGCCGCAGTACCACTCCATGGAGGTCATGGAGGACCAGCCGGACACCCCAACCGACGACCAGCTGATCGACGATGCCTACAAGATCCTGAAGAAGCGCGGCTACCGCGTGGAACGCCGCGATGACGCAACCGGCCGCTCGGTATCCGCTGAACGCGGTTACACCCGCGAGATCGGCAACCTGCTCTTCCACATCTCGTTGCTGGGCATCCTCGCGACGGCCGGCCTCGGCCAGGCCTACGGCTACGGCGGCCAGCGTGTGGTTGTCGAAGGCGAGACCTTCGTGAACTCGCTGGTCTCCTACGACTCGTTCAGCCCCGGCAGCAACTTCTCCGCCGACAACCTCCAGGGCTACTCGGTGAAGCTGGACAAGTTCGACATCCTCTTCGACCGCGATTCCAAGGACTACTTCGGCCAGCCGCTGGACTTCACCGCCCACGTGCAGGTCCGCGAAAATCCCGACGCCGAGCCGGTCAAGCAGGAACTGAAGGTCAACCACCCGCTGCGCATCGACGGGGCGGACGTCTATCTGGTGGGCAATGGCTACGCGCCGGTGGTCACCGTGCGCGACGGCGAAGGCAACGTGTCCTATTCCGGACCGCTGGTGTCCGTCCCCCAGGACTCCGTGTACACCTCCCTGATGGTCATCAAGGTTCCCGACGCCAAGCCCGAGCAGCTCGGTTTCCAGGGATTCCTGCTGCCTACTGCCCTGGTGGGCGAGGACAACGTGGCATTCTCCGGCGACCCGAACGCCATCAACCCGCAGCTGCAGCTGAACTCCTACTACGGCGATCTGGGGCTGAACTCCGGCGAACCGCAGAACGTGTACGTGCTGGACACCGAGAAGATGACGGAGCTGAACAGCCGGAACCTCGATGCCGGAGGCATCGTGCTCGGTGCGGGGGACACCTACGAGCTGCCCGACAACTTGGGCAGCATCACCTTCGACGACCTCAAGCGCTATATTGCACTGGACGTGAACTACGATCCAGGCAAGTGGCCGATCGCGATCTTCTCCGGGCTGGCGTTGCTGGGCTTGATCATTTCGATGTTCACCCCCCGCCGCCGCGTATGGGTGAAGCTCAAGAATGAGGATGGCAGGCGTAGTATCGAATACGCGCTCTTGGCCCGTGGTGAGGATCCGAGACTTGAACGTGAATCCGACGAATTGCAGAAAATCTTCGATAAGGCTTGGCCACTGGCAAGCCAGGAACAGGACCTAGGAGCCGTAAATGGGTAGCAACGCTGCACTCGAGCCAATCAACGAAACGCTGGGTGTCTACAGCCAGCTGTTCATGTTGCTGGCAGCCATGGTCTACATGGTCGTCTTCATCTTCTTCGCGCTGGATCTGGCCAAGACGAACAAGTCCATCAGCGAGATGGACGCCGCCGCGCTGAAGGAAGACGAGAAACTTCTGGTCTCCGCCGGCGCCGTGGCACGCCCCGGCCGAGGACGCCGCGGCGAAGACAGCCGTGCCGACAACGTCGGCGAGCACATCGTGACCGACAAGATGGAGTACACCAAGCTCTCATCGAGCCGCAAGATGGCCCGCATCGCCGTGGTCCTGATGTGCTTGGCCACCGCGTTGCACGGCTTCGCGGTCTTCGCCCGCGCCTTTGCAGCGAACCGCGTGCCGTGGGGCAACATGTACGAATTCATGTCCACCGGCGCCCTGGTGGTGTCCGTGGTGTACCTGGTCGCGTTGTTCTTCAAGGACCTGCGCTTCATGGGCAGCTTCATCTCCGGCCTGGTGACCCTGATGCTGTGCGGCGCCACTATCGGATTCCCGACCCCTGTCGGCCACCTGGTTCCGGCCTTGCAGTCGCCGTGGATCGTGATCCACGTGTCCATCGCCGTCTTCGCCTCGGCGCTGTTTGCCATCAGCTTCGCCATGAACGTCCTGCAGCTCATGCAGCATGCACGTATGAAGCGCATTGCCGAGGGCCAGCCTGACAAGATGCCGTTCATGCGCGTAGTTCCGGGCGCCGGCGCCCTGGAGAACTTCGCCTACCGGTTGAACACCATCGGCTTTGCCATGTGGACCTTCACCGTGATCGCCGGTGCGATCTGGGCTGAAGCAGCCTGGGGCCGCTACTGGGGCTGGGATCCGAAGGAAGTCTGGTCGTTCGTGATCTGGGTTGTCTACGCAGGCTACCTCCACGCCCGCGCCACCGGCGGTTGGACCGGCCCGCGCTCGGCATGGTTGTCGATCATCGGCTTCCTGTGCGTGGTCTTCAACTTCACCATCGTGAACATCTTCTTCAACGGCCTGCACTCCTACGCCGGCGTCTAAACGCCGCAACGGCAAAAAGGATCCGGCGGCCCACCATTGGTGGGCCGCCGGATCCTTTTTTGGCGCCTGTTCCAGCGCCGGCCGGGACAACCCGCAAGAGCCGGGACCGGCGGGCACCGCGGCACGACCCGGTGCCCGGGCAGGCAAGGTCCTTCCTGGACCGTCTACACCGACAAGCTGGCTGAGGCAAGAAGCAGGACGAACCCCAAAACGGCACAGGCCCATGGCTTCCACCGCCAGGACACGGAATC
>SMEN01000437.1_pt1 | contig 14314 bp, 16 predicted proteins | sample 2456271 | NCBI WGS metagenome assembly SMEN01 (sample SAMN10132593, study PRJNA489261) | soil metagenome | isolation source: day1 control-loamy sand soil ammended with raw manure from dairy cow... | place: USA | collected 2015-04-01 | reverse complement strand
GGTTCGCGTCCCTTCAGGAAAAATAATTAATGTCTGTCCTTCTTGTAATGCTTGCACTGCAGTTTCTAGCATCTCGATACTGCCATCATTGCTGATATAACCTGCAGCACGAATAGGCCCTCGCATAAAGGGGTTATGCCATAAACTCTCCTTTACAACGCAATTCGCATCGCGAATACAGGAAATTAATACCACCACATCAATCAAGGAGGGGTGGTTAGCAATCACCATCTGTCCTGGCTGACCTAAGCGTTCAATATTTTTAACTGAGTAAGTTAAAACACCGGTACAGCGCATAAATTTCACAAAGAAACGAAAGGTCCAACTGAAAGGCGCAGCAGCAAGCCACCTAAACCAAACAAAGCAAAGCTTAATGCGGTAAAGATTAAACGCCAAAGATAGGGAGGACTATAGCTTTTATTCATTCACTAAACGCTGCCAGTTCCACTGCCGATTTGCCACCCGCAACGCTAAGTGCTGCTGAGTACCCATGAGTAAAGGTAGTAATTGTAAGGCATGCGGCCATGACTTTGACTCTATGGCTGAATCAGTTCTTTGGCTAGATAGCTCAAGCTGCCACTGTTGACCGGGTACCACTTGCAAAGCTAAAGCATAAGCAAAGGGCACATCATCAATCCAAGGAAGATACGCACTCGGTTGTTGATCTTCGGCAATAATCAGCAAAACCGAAGGTGATCCTGCAGCCAATAACAACTGAGCCTCAACTAAAGCATGCTCTAAACCATCTTCAACGCCAGCAATAGAAGTCATCTCACTGGTGTCATTGCGAAAAATAGACCACAAACCAGCCACTGCATTGTGCACAGACAAACTAAAATGTGTGGGGGATAAGTCTTCTTGCTGAGCAAGATTAGTCAGTAACTGTAAATTGCGTGGCGTTTCACCGTGGCGCGAGCAAAAAACTAACGGCTGCGCAGGCATCATTTCAGCCAGCGGCCAACCCACATGAAATGCCATTCGGGCTAATGGACTTAAACGGCGACGCTGCAATGCTGGTAAAAAACTGACATCAGCGGTCTCAGAGGAAAACTCAAGCTCATGCGGTTGCGCACACCAAGCCAGCCAGTCTTCATGACTGGAAACTCCCGGCGCCCATGCTTGCCAACCTTTAATATCAAACTTCACCTAGCATTCCTGACTGAATCCACTTTATAAGCATTGAAATACTGCTATTAATGCCTATGCTATTTACAGTGTCGATATAGCAGCGGGCATTATCTAATGCAGGCTTAAATCCTATGCAAGCTTCACAGCGCTTAATTCTAGATTCCAGTACAGGCTGGCTACAGGGTGTACGTCACCTCCCATCCGATAATCATAATGCCAGACCAAACGCTGAAATCTCTTTACTCGTCATCCATAACATCAGTCTGCCACCTGGGCAGTTTGCTACAGGGATGGTTGAAGCGTTATTTACCAATCAACTGCCTATTGATGCACACCCTTACTTCACTGACTTAGAAGGTTTAAAAGTATCCGCACACTTTTTTATCAGTCGTGAAGGCGCTATCACTCAGTTTGTCAGCTGCAAGGATAGGGCATGGCATGCGGGTATCTCTGAGTTTATGCAAAGAGAAAATTGTAATGATTTCTCACTGGGCATTGAACTTGAGGGGGTTGATGATCAAGCCTATAGCGATGCGCAATATCAAAGCCTCAACCAATTAGTGAATGAATTAACCAAGCATTACCCGCTGATCACCCCAGATCGAATTTGTGGGCACAGTGATATCGCCCCAGAACGTAAAACAGACCCAGGCCCAGCATTTATTTGGCAACGCTTACAGGCCAAACATCTAGGAGAAAGATCATGAGCTTTCTAGTCTTAATGCTAGCCATTTTGATTGAAAAAATGTCGCATTGGCGCGCCACACTACAAAAAGACCGCTGGTGGTATGCACAACTGCAGCGCAGCGCAAAACTCTTACCCAAGCACAGCAGCTTGGCGTTAATACTGGCGCTAAGTTTACCTATTCTTGGTTTAGCGCTGACCCTAGTGGTTTTAAAACCCTTACTATACGGCCTGCTATTAATTCCAGTGCATTTAGCAGTGGTTCTTTACAGCTTAACCCGTGGTGATGTGCGCGGGTCACTGGGACCTTTTCGCGATGCCTGGCGTCGGCAAGATACTCAAGCGGCTAACCTTGCTGCGCAGCGTGATCTACTGATTCAGTCGGAAGATCCAGCCGGCCTAATGCAAGCAGTGCAAGGGCATTTACTTTGGCAGGGTTTCCAAGGTTTTTTTGCGGTCATTTTTTATTACCTGATCGGCGGTCCATTAGCAGCACTGACCTACCGCCTCTTGGTGCTTACAGCTGAACAAGCACAACAGCCAGCATTAGCAGGGATCGCAACCCGTATTTTACATATTCTAGATTGGCTGCCCGTGCGCCTACTCAGCGCCAGCTTTGCCCTAATCGGTAACTTCATTCTAGTTAATCGCGCCCTGATGCATAACCTACTGTGCCTAACAGAACCTGCAGACAACCTCTTAAGCCAAACGGGGCGTGCTGCTATTGAAGTAGAAAATGACCTAACTGGGGAAAAAGGTACCGCCAGTTTGGAGCAAATATGGCTTCTTTTAGTGCGCTCAGCAGTGCTTTGGTATGCCTGTGTGGCTTTTTGGTCGTTATTTTTTTAAGTTAAAACAACAAATTTAGCGGTCTAAACCCTGTGGAGAAGCCCGCTTAAACCCTAGCTCAAACACTGTTGATAACCTTGGTAAAAACCCACCTGTGGATAAGTCATACTTTTACCCACAGCTTGTAGACGTCTATGTCACAGCTTGAACACCTGATCGACACAGCTATAAAACTCTTGCAAGATATTGTTTTTAAAGGAATTAAACAACTTATCAACAGAAAACAGGCTGCTTAGTAATAGCAGTAAGAATAAGCTTTATATACATATATATATTTATTCTTATTCAGCTAAGAAGATAAATTTAAGAACGCAGCGCAAAAGAGAAAAGCAAGAATTTGTAAACAAATGCCAGAGATAATTGACCTAAGGCTCAGCTTTCAATAGAATTGCGGGTCTATTTAACGGGGACCACTTCGGGCCCCCTTTTGCCCAAAGAAGTCACCAGGTAGCGAATCATGAAACGTACATTCCAACCAAGCACACTAAAACGCGCTCGTAACCACGGTTTCCGCGCACGTATGGCAACAGTCGGCGGTCGCGCAGTTATTCAGCGTCGTCGTGCAAAAGGCCGTAAGCGTCTGAGCGCATAATCCAGTCGAGCACAGCATGAATCTGGCCTTTGGCCGCGAGAAGCGCCTGCTGACACCTCAGCAGTTCAAAGCTGTCTTTGATTCATCATCGAATAAAGTACCAGGCAAAAATGTCTTGTTACTTGCTCGTGAAAACCAACTCGAACATCCACGTCTCGGGTTGGTTATTGGTAAAAAAAGCGTAAAACTTGCAGTTGAACGCAATAGAATAAAACGTCAAATACGAGAGTCTTTTCGCCATAATCAAGATATTTTGAATGGCGTAGATATCGTTATTGTCGCCCGCAGGGGTATTGCTGATTTGTCTAATATTGAGCTACGACAGCAGTTCGATAAAATGTTGAAACGCTTGGCACGCCAACGTCAATCTGCATTACAAACAGCTATTGCTGATTCCGCAGGCATTACCAATGCGTAAATTGGTGATCTTGCCAATTAAGTTTTATCGCTATGCAATCAGTCCAATGATGGCTAGCCATTGTCGCTTTTATCCCAGTTGTTCGTGTTACGCCATTGAAGCCATTGAGCTACATGGTGCGATGCGTGGTGGCTGGTTAGCTATGCGACGATTGGGACGTTGTCACCCTTGGAATGAGGGTGGTTTTGATCCCGTTCCTCCTTCCCCTTATTCATCTTCTACGGCCGAGTAACTATGGATATCCAACGTACGATCCTACTCGTTGCCTTAGCTGTTGTGTCTTACATGATGGTTCTTCAATGGAACCAAGACTACGGCCAGGCACCAGTAACTGCTGCAGCGACATATTCGAGTTCTGCTAATCAGCAAGCATCAAGTAATCAAATCAATGACTCACCCAGCAATCCAATGCCGGCTGCCAGTCAAGATGACTTACCGATTGCCGTTAATGAACTTGCGCAAGACCCTACACTTGCTAATAACGCTGTTAGCAATAATTTAATCATCGTACAAACTGATGTATTGCAGTTGGCCATTGATCCTAATGGCGGTGATATTGTTGAGTTAAAGCTCAGCCAATACCCACGCAATGCTTCTAATCCTGATATTCCATTGCAATTGTTTGAAAACAGCAATGAGCGTGTCTACGTTGCACAAAGTGGTTTAGTCGGTACCAATGGTCCTGATGCACGTCCCAGCGGCCGTCCTTTGTACAGTGCTAACCAACAAAACTTCACTTTGCAAGATGGCCAAGATCAACTTAACGTTGACCTGTCTTTCCAAGAGAACGGTGTCAGTTACACCAAGCGCTTTACTTTTCACCGTGGTTTGAGCAGCGAATGCTCAGAGCGTGAAATCAGCCAGCGCAAGCTTGAATGTATCAATCAGCAAGCCTACCAAATTGATTTAACTTACCTTGTGGATAACCAGAGCGACCGTGAGTGGAAAGGTAATTTATTTGCCCAACTCAAGCGTGATGGTCAAGGTGATCCTTCATCAACGACCGCAACCGGCACTGCCACCTACTTAGGTGCGGCCTTGTGGACACCTGATGAGCCCTACAAAAAATTATCCATGAGCAATATGGATGATAAAAAGTTTAATCAAGCCATTGAAGGTGGCTGGGTTGCTTGGTTACAGCACTACTTTGTGACTGCATGGGTCGCAAACCCAGAACAAACCAATCAAGTAACAACCCGTAAAGACAGCAAAGGCAACTACATCATTGGTTACACCAGCCCAGCGATGAATATCGCGCCGGGTGAGCATGCTCAAGCCAATGCGACGTTGTATGCTGGACCTAAAATTCAAAGTCATCTCAAAACTCTTTCTCCAGGTCTTGAGCTAACAGTTGACTATGGTTTCCTTTGGTTTATCGCCCAGCCTATTTTCTGGTTATTGAGTGTTATCCACAGCCTTTTAGGCAACTGGGGTTGGTCAATTATTGTTCTGACCATTTTAATTAAGTTGGCATTCTTCCCACTATCAGCTGCCAGTTACAAATCAATGGCGCGCATGCGTGCTGTTGCTCCGAGAATGGCCGCACTGAAAGAAGAACATGCGGGTGATCGTCAAAAACTGTCACAAGGCATGATGGAACTGTACAAAAAAGAGAAGATCAACCCGCTCGGTGGTTGCTTACCAATCTTAGTGCAGATGCCAGTTTTCCTTTCTTTGTACTGGGTATTGCTAGAAAGCGTAGAAATGCGTCAAGCACCTTGGATGTTCTGGTTAACAGACTTATCCAGTAAAGACCCATACTTTATTCTGCCAATCATCATGGGCTTGAGTATGTTTGTACAACAACAACTCAACCCAACACCACCGGATCCAATGCAAGCTAAGGTTATGAAGCTATTGCCGATTATCTTTACCTTCTTCTTCCTATGGTTTCCGGCTGGACTGGTACTGTACTGGGTGGTCAACAACCTCCTGTCCATTGGTCAACAATGGTACATTACTCGTAAGATTGAAAAATCAATGGCGGCCGCTAACGCAAGTTAGTCGAACCAACCGAGTTCACAACGCCCCTTTTTAGGGGCGTTGTGCTTTCTGATTACTGTTGAGGAAATCGTTATGCCTATGTCGCGTGACACTATTGCCGCTATTGCTACAGCACAAGGTCGCGGCGGGGTAGGGATTGTTCGAGTCTCGGGTCAATTGGCCAAGCAGATTGCCGAACAAATGACTGGCCGTGAATTAAAACCACGCTATGCCCATTACGGTCCTTTTTATGCAGAGCAGCAACAGGCTTTGGACGAAGGTTTGGCCCTATACTTCGCCGGCCCTAATTCCTTTACCGGTGAAGATGTTCTTGAATTGCAAGGTCACGGCGGGCCGGTGGTTTTGGACATGTTATTACAACGCTGCGTCGAACTCGGTGCTCGCTTAGCGCGTCCAGGTGAATTTAGTGAGCGGGCTTTTCTCAACGATAAACTCGATTTAGCCCAAGCTGAAGCCATTGCTGACTTAATTGAAGCCAGTTCAACTCAAGCCGCACGCAACGCTTTACGCTCCTTGCAAGGAGTGTTTTCCAAGCGCGTCAATGCATTGACTGAGCAGTTGATTGCTTTACGTATTTATGTGGAAGCAGCGATTGATTTCCCAGAAGAAGAAATCGACTTTTTAGCTGATGGCCATATTTTACAGCTACTGATTGCTGTGCAAAAAGAGCTTAAAGAAGTCGTACGTGAAGCAGGCCAAGGTGCGCTATTGCGTGATGGCATGAGCGTGGTGATTGCTGGCCGACCCAATGCCGGAAAATCTAGTTTGCTCAATAGTCTGGCTGGTTATGAAGCGGCGATTGTGACTGATATTGAAGGCACTACACGGGATATTTTACGCGAGCATATCCATATTGATGGTATGCCGTTGCATGTCACTGACACTGCAGGTTTACGCAATACTGCCGATCAAGTTGAAAAAATCGGGGTGGAGCGTGCGTTAAAAGCGATCAATGAGGCTGATCGGATTTTGCTGGTGGTGGATGCCAATTCAGCTGAAGCCAATGATCCCTTTGCTTTGTGGCCAGAGTTTTTAGACAGCACACCCAATCCTGAGAAGGTCACGTTAATTCGCAATAAGGTCGACCTATCTGGCGAGCCAGTTGAGATGCACAGCAACACAGATGGCCATGTCACGATTAACCTCTGTGCACGCAGTGGTGAGGGCTTGGAGTTGCTACGTGAGCATCTAAAAAACTGCATGGGTTACAGCCAAACCGCAGAAAGCAGCTTCAGTGCTCGACGTCGACATTTAGATGCGCTTAGACAAGCAGAAAACTATCTGGAAAACGGCTATCAGCAATTGACTCAAGCCAGCGCCGGTGAATTATTAGCGGAAGATTTACGTATGGCGCAACAAGCGTTGGGCGAAATCACCGGTGAATTTAGCGCCGATGATTTGCTAGGACGAATTTTTTCAAGTTTTTGTATTGGTAAATAAATCATAATAAATACAGCTTATTTTTAGCGATTATCCCCGTAATACAGCAAGCTTCAGTCCTTGAGGCTTGCTTCGTTTAGCAGTTTTCTTCCCCTTTCTATAGTGATTACAAGCCCATAAGTGCTCACTATCAGCGTTTTATATTCTTGCCTCAGCACATATCTGTATGACCATCCTCGTCCTCGTATCCAATCTTTCAAGCCGTATCGAAGTCTTTTGTACGATAAAAACCATGATAACAGTACTTTTAAAATTTATTTTCAGCCTTAAGCCCTGTGGAGAACTGGCGTTAAGCTCGGTTGATAAGAGCAGCTAAAAGCTGTGTACAAACGCCCCTGTGGATAAGTCACTGCTTTGTCCACAAGCTTAACGGGCTTATCCAGCATTCTTATAGGTGCTTACCAACAGCCTTATTTGTTTTGTAAGGTATTGAATATAAAGGATTTAATTGAGTTATCAACAAAAAACAGGCTCAGTAGTAATAGCATTAAAAATAAGCTTTATATCTTTCTTCTTTATTTATATCTGTTTAGCTTACCGTTTAGCGAAGAGCACAAGCCAAGCGATGAAACCTTCTGCAAAGCTGCGCAAAAATCTATACTATTGCGGTCTTAGAACTCGCTATCGGCAAAACCAATAGCCTTATTGAAACTGCAGAATCGTGATTAATAACGACTGCAGCGCTGAGTTCATCCGTTTTTAGCTAAAATCCTGAGGTGTATGGTGGATTATCCTTCCCGTTTTGATGTGATCGTCATTGGTGGCGGCCACGCCGGTACTGAAGCTGCGTTAGCTTCAGCACGGATGGGCGTAAAAACCTTGTTACTGACCCACAACATCGAAACCCTCGGGCAGATGAGCTGTAATCCAGCCATTGGTGGCATCGGTAAAAGCCATTTGGTCAGAGAAATTGATGCCCTCGGTGGCGCAATGGCTACCGCAGCAGACCTCAGTGGTATCCAATTTAGAATACTGAACAGCCGTAAAGGACCAGCGGTACGTGCCACTCGTGCACAAGCCGACCGTGTTCTTTACAAAGCAGCGATTCGTGAAGTGCTAGAGCACCAACCCAATCTGTGGATTTTCCAACAAGCAGTTGAAGATTTAATTGTTGAAAACGACCATGTACGCGGTGCTGTTACGCAAATGGGCTTACGTTTTCACGCTGATAACGTGGTATTAACCACAGGAACATTCCTCGGTGGTCTGATCCATATCGGCATGCAGAATTATTCAGGCGGCCGTGCCGGTGATCCACCAGCCAATGCCTTAGCGCAACGCATGCGCGAGTTACCGTTACGTATTGATCGCTTAAAAACCGGTACGCCACCGCGCATTGATGCACGTTCAGTGGATTTTTCGGTAATGACCGAACAACCTGGTGATACACCATTGCCCGTGATGTCATTTTTAGGCCGTCGCGAGCAGCATCCTGAGCAGGTGAGTTGCTGGATTACCCATACCAACAGCAAAACCCATGACATCATTGCTAAAAACCTTGATCGCTCACCGATGTATGCCGGTGTAATTGAGGGCATTGGCCCACGTTACTGCCCATCCATCGAAGATAAGATTCATCGTTTTGCTGATAAAGACAGCCACCAAATCTTTTTAGAACCAGAAGGCTTAAAAACCCCTGAGTTGTACCCCAATGGTATTTCCACTTCTTTGCCATTTGATGTGCAACTGGATCTGGTTCATTCGATTCGCGGAATGGAAAATGCGCATATTATTCGTCCAGGCTATGCCATTGAGTACGATTACTTTGATCCGCGCGATTTGAAATACAGTTTAGAAACCAAAGTGATTCACGGTTTATTCTTTGCTGGACAAATCAACGGTACCACCGGTTACGAAGAAGCCGGTGTACAAGGTTTGTTAGCTGGTAGTAACGCAGCATTGCGTTCTCAAGGTAAAGACAGCTGGCACCCACGCCGCGACGAAGCCTACTTAGGCGTGTTGATTGATGATTTAATCACCCTCGGTGCACAAGAACCCTATCGCATGTTCACTTCACGCGCCGAATACCGTTTGATTTTGCGCGAAGACAACGCTGATATGCGTTTAACCGAAAAAGGTCGAGAAATTGGTTTAGTCGATGATCACCGCTGGTCGGTGTTTGAAGCCAAACGTGAAGCCATTGCGCAAGAAGAACAACGCCTAAAAGACACTTGGGTGCGCCCTGGTACGCCATTGGGCGAAGCGGTGATGGCGAAATTTAATACGCCACTGACCCATGAATACAATTTATTGAATTTGCTCGCCCGCCCAGAAGTCAACTATTTGGATTTGGTTGCGGTGACAGGCGGCGGCATCGAAGATGAACTCGTTGCTGAACAGTTGGAAATCAAAACCAAGTATGCAGGTTACCTAGATCGCCAGTTAGACGACATCGCCAAGATGCGTGCCAGCGAAGCGGTGAAGTTACCGATTGATATGGACTATGCGGTGATTTCTGGCTTATCCAAAGAAATTCAACAAAAGCTTACTGCTGGTCGTCCAGAAACTTTAGGCCAAGCATCCCGTATTCCTGGGGTTACTCAAGCCGCCGTTTCATTGTTGATGGTGCATTTGAAAAAGCGCAAAGCCAGCAATAACTTGGAGCAAGCAGATTCATGAGCGTCAGTCCACAGCATGCACAAGAGTTAATTGAGGGTGCGCAGCAGCTTGGTGTGATTTTAACTGAGCAGCAACAACAGCAATTGCTGCAGTATTTAGGTTTATTGATTAAGTGGAATAAAGCTTACAACTTAACCGCTGTACGTAATCCTGACGAAATGGTCTCGCGGCATTTGCTCGACAGTCTTAGTGTTGTTCAGTACGTCGAACAATATGGCAATGATTGGCTGGATGTTGGCAGTGGCGGCGGTATGCCCGGTGTGCCGCTAGCTATTATTTTTCCCGAGCGCAAATTCACTCTGCTGGATTCAAACGGTAAAAAAACGCGCTTTTTAACTCAGGTTAAATTGGAGTTAAAGTTGGATAACCTTGAAGTTATCCACAATCGCGTTGAAGCCTTTACCCCTGCACGTGCATTCTCTGGCATTATCTCGCGAGCATTCAGTTCGTTGGCAGATTTTACCAATTGGACACGTCATCTGGGTGATACAAACAGCCATTGGTTGGCGATGAAAGGCGTGCATCCTGATGATGAGTTGCAGGCATTGCCAGAGGATTTTCGACTCGACAGTTGTCAGATTCTTAAAGTGCCAGGTTGCCAAGGGCAGCGGCATTTATTGATCTTGCAGCGTCAGCAATAACTTAGGAGATAATATGGGCAAGGTCTTGGCAATTGCCAACCAGAAAGGCGGTGTCGGTAAAACCACAACCTGTATTAACTTGGCGGCCTCCTTAGTTGCCACGCGCCGTCATGTGCTGTTGATTGACCTTGATCCACAAGGCAATGCCACCATGGGCAGTGGTATTGATAAACACAGTTTGCAGCACTCAGTGTTAGATGTTTTAACCGGCGACGCTGACTTAATTGATGTGATGCAGTTTTCTGAGCACGGTGGTTATCAGTTATTACCCTCCAACCGTGATTTAACCGCTGCTGAAGTGGTGTTGCTAGATTTACCTAACAAAGAACGACGTTTATTGGATGCTTTGCAGCCAGTGCGCGGCAATTATGATTATATTTTGATCGATTGCCCGCCATCTTTAAGCATGCTGACGATCAACGCTTTGGTTGCCGCTGATGGCGTGATTATCCCAATGCAATGCGAGTACTTTGCCCTAGAAGGATTAACCGACTTGATTGGCAGTATCAAAAGGATTGCTGCAGAGCTTAATCCCGCGCTGCAAATAGAAGGTATTTTACGAACCATGTATGATCCGCGTTTGAGTTTGACCAATGATGTCTCACAGCAGCTCAAAGAGCACTTTGGCGATACGCTGTATGACACGGTCATCCCACGTAACGTGCGTTTAGCTGAAGCGCCCAGTCATGGCTTGCCAGTTTTGGCTTACGATAAACAATCGCGTGGGGCATTAGCTTATTTAGCGCTCGCCGGCGAGTTATCACGTCGCCAGCGCGCCAATCAGCGTGCTTCAACACGCACATAAGGAATTATTATGGCGGTTAAAAAACGCGGTCTCGGACGAGGACTTGATGAGTTACTCAGCAGTGCTACGGCCAATACCTTGCAAGAACAAGCAGCGCAAGCCGATGCCAGTGAGTTGCAACATCTTAGTTTAGACTCTGTGCAACGTGGTAAGTATCAACCACGTGGCGATATGGATCAGGCCAGTCTTGAAGAGTTGGCGCAATCGATCAAAGCACAAGGCGTCATGCAGCCTATCGTGGTGCGCTTAGTTGCTAAAAATACCTATGAAATTATTGCCGGTGAACGCCGCTGGCGCGCATCAAAACTGGCAGGTTTAAAAACCATCCCAGCATTGGTGCGTGATGTCAGCGATGAAGCTGCGATAGCGATGGCGTTGATCGAGAACATCCAGCGCGAAGACTTAAATCCGATTGAAGAGGCTGTTGCTTTACAACGCTTGCAAAAAGAATTTGAGCTGACTCAGCAAGAAGTTGCCAATGCTGTGGGTAAGTCTCGAGCCAGCGTGGCGAACTTATTGCGCTTAACCGGTTTACCCGATGAAGTGAAGACCTTGCTAGCCCATGGTGATCTGGAAATGGGACATGCCCGTGCAATATTAGGCTTGCCCGCCGAGCATCAAGTTGAGGCTGCGCGACACGTTGTCGCAAAAGCTTTAACAGTGAGACAAACCGAAGCTTTGGTTCGTAATATGCAGGAAGATAAGCCAGCAAAAGAAAAAGCTGCGCCTGATCCTGATGTTAAACGCTTAGAGTTAAAATTAGCCGAACGTTTAGGTACACAAGTACAAATTAAACAGGGTCAAAAAGGTAAAGGCCAACTGGTTATCAGTTATGGCACTCTAGAAGAATTACAGGGTGTTTTAGCGCATATTCGCTAAAAAATCATAGCTGTTGGTCGTAAAATATGCGATGACAGTTGAATGGGCAGCGTTAGCAACCTATACTCTGCGCGCAATTTTGTTGCTATTCGTTTTAAAATCGAAAAAATAGCGAAGGAATCAGGCATAACATTGGCGTATCGAAATAAAGTTGCATTTCATCGACAGCCCATGTTTAGCGTAATCATACTGCAGGGTGTGGTTACTGTTTTGATCGGATTGCTATTTTGCTTGTTGCAAGGATGGCAAGCAGGGTACTCAGCCTGGTTTGGCGGGTTAACTGCATTGATACCGAACGTGTATTTTACCTACAAAGCATTTCAATACTTTGGTGCGCGTTCCATTGGTGTCATTGTCCAGTCATTTTGGGCTGGTGAAATGGGTAAGTTAATTCTTACAGCAGTGCTTTTTGCAGTGCTGTTCTTGGGGGTGAAGCCATTGAACGTGCTGGCCGTGTTCGTTGGTTATATTTTGGTGCAGATGACCTCTGCAACATCACTTCTTTTGACGAAAAGCTTTCTAAAGCGTTGAGCGGTTGAGGCATTTATGGCACAAGACTCTGTTGGATATATTCAGCACCACTTACAAAACCTTACCTATGGTAAGTTAGATGGCACTTGGCAGTTTGCAGAAACTGCGCAGCAAGCTAGTGATATGGGCTTTATGGCGATCCACGTGGATACCATGGCGATGTCATTGCTGATGGGTTTTATATTCCTGTTTTTATTCCGTCGTGTGGCTGTTAAAGCCAATGAAGGGGTGCCGACAGGGCTGCAAAACTTCGTTGAAGTGATTGTTGAGTTTGTACAAAATATGGTTCGCGATACCTTTTACGGTCGTAGCGCACTGATTGCTCCATTAGCACTGACCGTTTTTATGTGGATCTTGCTAATGAACAGCTTAAAATGGATTCCAATTGATGTGATTCCAACTTTAGCTGCAGCAGTAGGCATTGAATACTTTACCGCTGATCCAAACGCCACGTTCGGCATTTCTATTGGTGTATTCTTCTTAATTGTGTTCTATAGCATTAAGATTAAAGGCGCCGGTGGTTATGTTAAGGAACTATCGTTTACCCCTTTTAAACACTGGTCGCTGATTCCGTTTAACTTGTTCCTTGAGTTATTGGGTCTGTTTACCAAGCCATTAAGCCTTGCGTTGCGTCTGTTTGGTAACATGTACGCTGGTGAAGTGGTGTTTATCCTAATTGCGCTACTGCCGTTTTACGTACAGTGGGCGCTTTATGGGCCATGGGCAATCTTCCATATTCTGGTGATTCCTTTACAGGCCTTTATCTTTATGGTGCTGACCATCGTTTATCTGAGTTCAGCCCACGAAGAAAGCCATTGACGCGAAAGCGGGCGTTGATCCAAAAAACTTTAACTGTAAACTTGAAAACTTAAAACTCTAGGAGTAACTATGGAAATCGTAATTATCGCTGCCGCCATCATCCTCGGTATGGGCGCATTAGCAACTGGTCTGGGCTTTGCTATCTTAGGTGGCAAACTGCTTGAATCAACAGCGCGTCAGCCTGAATTGGCACCACAATTACAAACTAAAACTTTCATCATGGCTGGTCTGCTTGACGCCGTTCCAATGATTGGTGTTGGTATGGCTATGTACCTGATTTTCGTTGTAGCTCCAGGTATGGCAGGCTGATCTAGCGATTTCATCGCGTAGTAAATTTTTACTGCGCGAAGTTATCTTTAAGATAAACAACGAAATAGCATGAGGTAGATCAGTGAATATTAATTTGACGCTTATTGGTCAATTGATTGCCTTCGCTATTTTTGTCTGGTTTTGCATGAAGTTTGTATGGCCTCCGATTACCGGTGCCATGGATGCTCGCCAGAAGAAAATTGCTGAAGGTTTAGATGCAGCTGGACGTGCTGAGCGCGATCTAAGACTTGCTCAAGAAAAAGCGACAGAAATGTTGCGTGACACGAAGAAAACAGCTTTAGAAATTCTTGATAAAGCGAATAAAACTGCAAGTGAAATCGTTGAAGAAGCTAAGCATACTGCGCGCACCGAAGGTGAACGTTTGATTGCTAATGCGAAAACAGAGATTGACCTTGAAGTGAATCGCGTAAAAGAAGATCTTCGTGCACAAGTTTCAGTATTAGCGGTTGCGGGTGCGGAACAAATCCTCGGTTCATCTGTGGATGCAAGCGCTCATAATCAACTGGTCGAACAATTGGCCGCACAACTTTAAGCGAGGCAAGCGATGCTGAATATCAATACGCTTGCTCGACCT
>SMEN01000332.1_pt1 | contig 14357 bp, 13 predicted proteins | sample 2456271 | NCBI WGS metagenome assembly SMEN01 (sample SAMN10132593, study PRJNA489261) | soil metagenome | isolation source: day1 control-loamy sand soil ammended with raw manure from dairy cow... | place: USA | collected 2015-04-01 | reverse complement strand
GGCGCTACCCCAAACACCCGTGGCCAGAGGATCCGCTGACTGCGCAGGCGCAGCAAGGGGTGAAAAAAAAGTAATAACCGCAAGTTGCACACTACTAAGTTTTTTCCACGCTACTGGTTACTTTGGCAGTTTTGTTAAAATAACGATAAAGCCATCTGCTAAGCGCTGCGAGCATTCGCCACGGAACCCACATAGCTGCACCAATTGCAACAAAAAGATATAACACCCATGTTGGTAGCATTAACAACAGCATCGCTAACAAATGAAATATATCGCCTTTATAGGCCATTTTTGATACACGGCTTACGCTCTTAGTGAATTTGAATACGCCAACCTTATCAAGTAGTTTCAACCCATTCTGTCCAAAAGTTGTAGCAAGCTTTATGGGCTCTTTGCCCAGTTTATTTGCTCGCTGCGCTACATCAACAACCACATCACCACCAACACGATACATCGCTGCACTTTTTGCTCCAAAAGTATCTGCAAACTTTGCCATGCGCCGAAGATCAGTAGCATTCTTTGCCTGTCCTAATATTTTAAATCCTCCGCGGGTTTTGGCCAGTGTGTTTACATCTGCAAGCAGACTAGTAACAGACGCTAAGCTTTTTGATTGTTTTGCAGTCTTTGCAGCCTTGATCATAGCTTCACCTAACCATGGAGGCATTTTCCCTAACTTTCTCGCAGCTTTTAATGCAATAAGCGCACTTTTAGTAACAGTGGTTCCTGCCACAGCTGGAGCAGCAGCACCGCCTGTCGCAGCAGTCCCCGCTACACTAGCCACTTGAGCAGCAGTAGCGACGACTCCCAGAGTTGCCAGAGCAACAAGTACTTGGTCAACTTCCTCGCCTTTCGCAAGATTAACGCCCTGTTTAGCCAAATCACGAATATCGCCAACAACAAAAAAGTCAGTTGCCACTCCAGCAGCCTGACCAATTGTTTCATCACTTGTACCAGAGATTAAACCTTCGCCGAGCTTATCCAGTTGATAACTCCAACTGCTACGTTTGCTTGAAATTTCCTTATGTAGTTTCTGAGCTTCTGGGTTTTCATTAACATACTCATAACTCATAAAAAACATTAAATAATCACCAGCCTCTGCATACTTATTATCTTCAAGCATATCCCTAGTTTCTGGTAGAGGATCAATACGGCTTAATGCCAAAATAGAAAGCTTTGTTTGATACCAGAGGATACTAAAAGAAATAATAGCCAAAACTAAAAAAACAAGCTTAAAGGGCAGCGTTATCATTCTGAACATATTTACCCGCGACTTTTCTATTAAATATTTTTATATTCAGTAAAATAAACTATTAGTCTATGCGTTAGAAATCAGGACGGCATAGCTTTTTAGTAGCATTACCTAAACGTCTTACTCGGTAATAAATCACAGCCCCTTTAGCAATACCTTTTCCTGCTTTACCTGCAACACCGGCGCTAAACTCATCAGCTAAAACCTCACTGACAAAATCAATAGAGGTTAACAACAATATATTTTTAATCGTTTCACGCATTAAAATCGCAGACGTAAAAAAGCCGGTACGAACACCATATAAAGTACCAACTGTTTTAGTCATTCGAATGGCTTGAATAATAATCACAAGCGCGTCTAAAGCTGGGTGAGGCAGAACTGCCACAGCAATTCCTGAAGACTTCGCATACTGCTCGATTTGTTGGTCGACTTCTTTATCAATACCCACCAACACTGTGTTCTTAAATAAAGACACCAACTCATCAGTTTCAGAGCGATTTTTCGAAACTTTTACAAAGTCCTCATACACATCAGGCTTATCAAGCTTGATGGTTTTTAAAATCCTATGGATATAGTCATTTGCCTGCTCATCACTATAGGTTTCATTAGCAGCTTTATGAATACCCTTGTTTATTTTCTTTATTGCTAAAAAAGCTTTTACCTCACCTGTAATCAAATAAGCCAAAAAGGAAAGGATAGAAAAAAGAAAAATGCTTGTTACTAGCCCGACGAATATTGATTCATGCCACTTAGAAATATTCCAATTAACCGCCTCGTACAACGACCACACAGTAAACGATATCAATACTGTAAAGTAACCAATACGTTTACCTACGGAAGGTTCTTTTTTTGCTTTTAAAGCATATCCAATAGTTTTTTTTGTGTGCTCTCCAGAATCTTCCTGCTCTGTTACTTGCGCGGCCTCAGCTTCTACTTTTCCGGGTTCTCGTTTTTTCTGATTTAAACGCTCAACTGACGGGTTCGCAACAGCATTAACATCAGATTTTCCAGAGTGCGTACTAACATCATCAATAGACAAAGCTTCTTCTATAATTTTTTCTGGCTTACGCGGTATATTGCTCATAACACATCATCCCCAATAAGAAACTCGAGTGCTTTGCCTAAATTAATTGCAGGAAATCCCTGGTGAAGAGCATCTGGCATTGCTTGCGGAGCAAACCTATAAAAAACAAAATTCACATCTTCCCAATAAGGAGGCATATCAAGTGGTAAACCACCCGGGTCATATAAAGCACTCTCAGCCTCACCATCTGGTCGACCTTTTAATATCTCTCTTCTAGGTGCTTGCGTCGTCATAAAATCGCTAGTGGCTTTTACAGAAGACAGAGACATAACTTGGTACTTAGCAACTTTCCCATGCACATTATTTAAATCATCTGCTAAATAAAGCATTTTACGCAACATTTCTTCTAAGTTTCTACGATCACCACGGATTACATGATCAGACTTAGTTGCAGCAAATAATACGTGTGTCGTCTTGGCAAATCCAAGCTTAGAAAGTACCCCACCTTTACTGTAGTTAAATTGCTTTAAAACGTCCTGTAACGCATTTGTCATCTCAGAGAAAACCGCTTCACCTTTTTCAAGTGCGCTTAACACATCAACTAAAAAGATCTGCCTATCTATTTTGGCGAAATTTTCTTTATAAAACGGAGTAATGACCTTCTTCTTATATTCTTCATAACGCTTTTGCATTAATTTATATAACGCAGTTTTTTCAAGTTCCTTATCCATAGGCGCAAAACATAGAATAGGAGAACCTTTAAATGCATCGGGACGCAAATGTCGGCCAGGCTGATTAAGCGTCAAGCCAGCTTCTGCGCATTGTTGTAAGTAAAGAGTCCATGCCTCAGCTAAGTCACTGGATACTTGACCCATCTCCAACTCTGCATCAACAGAACTAAGCTTTGTAAGAAAATGATTGCAAAACTTATGCCGCGCGACTGAACGTGCTAGCAGCAAGCTTTTTTCTGACCAATCTGCATAGTTCAAATCTAGCATGGGAAGATCGATCAGCCACTCTCCTGGAAAATCAACCAGTTCAATAATAACCTTACCTAGACCCAAATCACTCATTCCAGCATTATTAGCTAACCAACTGGAAACTCCGGAAGACTGCTCACAATCAATCTCAATAAATAATCTTGAAATTCCTGTTGTTGCTTCAGGCCAATGCGTATTAACGCCAAGAAGTGACTCTCGCATTTTACGATAAGGAAACTGGGGTAAATGGCTATCGATATCCTCTCTAATGCGAGCAGACTTAAAAGCGCCTTTCTCATATACAGAAAACTGCGCTAATGGCCCTGCCCCCTTTTCTTTTTGCCAGTTTTTTGCAGTCATTAGCGCATGGGCTAATGATGTGATAAACACTGTTTTCCCAGCGCGCGAGAAGCCTGTTACACCTATAGATATCTTCTTAGTTGCAGAGTCAGACAAGGTTTTTTTTACTGCTTTTATAATCATTATATCGTCCCTGCTACTCTTGATAAAAACCATTAAATAAAATAACTTTCACACCGCAACTCACAAATTGATGATTTTATATATTTTAGATACAGAAAAACCTTTCAAAAAAAGGCTTTAATGTTTTTGCTAACACAGTAAACCAATAATAACAGTTCTATACTCTTCAGGCTAAATCTTTAACATTTCAATATCACTAATTATATAGCGCACTGTTTCATAAAGACTTGTTATGAATGTTCACGGTTTCTTTTTCTTTTGCAGTGAGTTCAACAGAGCCCAATTTGACCACAGTAGTGTCTTTTGTATAACTAAAACCACCATAGGCAAGACCTAGAGTGCCGGCGACAATAAGAGCGATGGCAAAAATTCTAATTGTATTCATGTTGTTAAATCCTCGGCTATTAAGTCGAAGCCCCTGTTAGGGAGCCATCTGTTTGAATAGTATTAAGACCATTAATAGCACGGTTTGTTCTGTATGCGCAGAGTTCAATTCTGAGCACTTAATCAATGACTTTCTAGCGCTTAACGTTGAGTGCACAACACAAACTAATGCTTGCAATATGCCCATTTCAGAAACAGATCGAGAGGTAAGTTCAGCCGCAATGTAGTTCTGGGTGACTACAAAATTACATGCATTACGGCGGAGTAACGATACTCAGGTTCTTTACCCAAATTAACTCACATGCTCCGTTGCCGGTGTCATCGCGAGTCAACGAACTACTCCAACGCCAATCGCCATTATTGCTGGTCACGTTAACTAGACTGCCCGTTATTCTGACGATGTCGCCTTGGCGTATTTTACCAATGGCTTTCTCAACGAAATCGTTAGCAGGAATAAGATGCATATTTGCACTGTGGGTTTCTATTTCACGGCGAGGAATTGGAAAGGCATCAACACGCCAATGATAAAACCGACCCGATTGCGATATTTTAATGTTTTCGAGCACTCGCTCATCAGACATATTGCCCCAACCTAAGGCTAGGTCAGTGGGTGAAATATCTGCGCCCCGATCAAATTGGTAATCTTTCTTGGCTAGAACTTTTGCTTTAATTTCAAACTGCGCCAGCTCGGTAATCTCGTATTTATTGACACGGTGACTCACCGGTGTGCTGATGCTAGTTTGCTGCGGCGCTTCAGGTGCCATCACACCCGGTCCTAACTGAACCTGCCCTGTACGGTTATAGATGGACCAACACGCAATAAGGATCAATAACCAAAATATTATTTTCTTCATGCGTTAGTCCGTCTCTCCTAGCGTTTAGACTGCGGTTGAGCAAAAATCATATTTAGCATTCGCAGGATTTTACTCAGCTCACTGGATAGCATTCCACATAGAATCCGTCCGGAGCCAGCTGCCAGGGCGGGTAAAAGTACAAAAGTGACGAAAGCAATCATTTCCTTCAGCACCCGACTTTCCCTGACAACCTTACCCACACTAAGAAAGCCACTGCTGGTCGAACCTCTCCCACGTCATACATGCTCTTTTAAGCGGCTTCCACTGTTTTAGCAGACTTGAGTTTGCCTTTCAAAACGACAGTCAAACCCACAGCAATAGCAATCAGTATGATGCCAAGCAGCGGTCGGTAGAACAGCCATGCAATACCGATGGTGATAAGCGATGCGGGAGCTGCCACGAGGAACGCAATCACACCTGCACCGGCTGCGACTATTGTGCCGGCAATGGGCAAAACATCAGCGATAACCGAAAGCGGCCGGAGAAACAAATTCAGTCCTATCATCATGCAAATAAAGCCAGCCAACCTGATAAGCCAGGTCATCGCCGTGTTGCTGTCCTGCGCTGCTTGGATCATCGCTTCAGACGAGTGCACGCCTGTCTGTAGAAGCTCAATCGAACCTCTGGCTTTGGCAACGTAAGGCTCAAAAGTATTCCCAGACTGTTTCGCGATCACACTCACGTCTACAGGCTTAACCAGAGCGAACTTGACCCGCATATCGCCAACCTGCGCACTGGCTGGATTAGCACCGATGTAAAAGCCTGCATCATACAATTGACCGGTTCTTCTGATCGCTTTTGGCAACGGTGTATCACTGTTTATCACCAACGGTTCATAGCTATCGATTTTACCGACTAGGCGCGGGGATAAAGTAAAAGCCGATAAGGTCACTCTGTCGGCGATTTGCTCTGTTGAGCTATACGGCATAGCCGTAGGATTCTGGTGGCCACCTGCTTGCTTAAAGCCATCCGAGTTGATAATCCTTTCCGACCACTCTCTGCTGTAGGAGTACTCGGTAACCGTTTCCGTGCCGCCACCGAGTTTCTTCGTCGTATCGCTACTGGTGTTTTCCTTCCATTGGTACATTTCCACAGTTCGCTTGAGTTTCAGCGCTTTTGCTGACACGCCAAACACAGGGTCTGCCAAGGTGGCGTTGGTATCAGCAAATCCGCTCACATGAATCAGGCGCCCTGCGTTAGCAGCATCGACCCTATCAGCCGCGACACTGACGACAATGTTGCCGCCTTCTTTCAAGGTCTTGTAGGTTGTTACGGCCCGCCCCTCGTTCCAGAACAGTAAAGGGAATGCGAGAATAAACAACACGAACCCCATCAAGACGCCTTTGATAGCGCCACCGATACGGCTTAACCACGATTGGCTGGTAACTTCTGTGAAGCGATCCTGTGACATGACGTTCTCCTTTTTGGGTTTTCCTGACATCCAACTGAATGCACCATGAGTTTTGTGCATTCAGATACACTCGTCAGTCATTGAATCTTAAACAAATAATTTAAAACTGACCGCAAGCTCACTAGTAACGCCCGCCTGATTGCCATCACTGGTCAAACCGATAATACCGCCCAGCTTCAAAGAAGTATTATCAGCGACTTGAATGATCAGCTGAGGAATCAAAGACACCGCGTTATAGTCATTAAAACCACCCAAATACGTCAGCTCAATCGCTGGGCGCACAGAGTGGCTCCATGGCTTAAAGAGAATCGCAGTCTTAATATCAGCCCACACCCAGCTATTTAAGCCTCGCGGGTGCAGATCATCAGCGTCAAAGTAATAACGCACACCGGCATTGAGCAGCAGCTGAGTCTCGTCATAAATACTCTTGTCCATATTTATGCCAAGCAACAGTATTTTTCCTGTGTGGTTGTAATAATCACCCGTTCCCGTATCCAGCACAGCCGTTCTTACACCGCCACCGACGCTATAGCCCAAATTAAAACCTGCTTCGTCAGCAAAGTATTTTTGATGCTCAAATTGCACGGTTGAATAATCAAATACACCACCATAACCATCAATATCGATGGATTGCCCACCTGGTTTCAACTGAGCATCCCCCTTCGTGTAGAAGGGCAGCGAAAACCTAAATTGCTTATTACTATCAAACGGCACGGTCAGTTCTAGCGCCGCAGAATAACCATCAAAGTTGTCTGCTTCATCAAGCTCAACATTGGAAAAACTACTGGCAGTGAGATCTAAACTGATCTCAGTCTGAGTTTGCGCAAAGTGTGTACTGATGGGTTGTAGGGTGGAGCTTTGGGCGAGCGCTGTGAATGAAGTAGACAGCAAGCTAGTAGCAAAAACCATTCGCAACAGAGCGTTTCGGTTTGTCATAATAAAATGTCCTGCAATAAAAGAAACACGAAGACAATTTTAAAAAAATCATCAGTACACTCCACGCCAACAAGCTCGTGAAAATCAATATTGTTATTATATTATTATCAATAAAATAAACAGTGTGAAATATCAATATTTTGAAATTTTTATGTGATTAATACACTCATGCGCCACACTGAGCATCATCTACAAAGGCGAGTTTCCAACCATCTGGGGTATTGATAAAATAAAATCCGCGCGGATTACCGAAAGGATTAGGCAGATAAACTGCCATAAACTGCGCATAGGGATAAGCAAGTTTCACCGGCTTGGTTGCAAAGGTTTCCATATTGACCACCACATCAGGAACCCCGCTAAGCCACTGATAATATATTGTATTGCTGTTGGTAAAATCGAGGCTGCACTGGTCTGCGTCGTTTGCAATAAGCGCAAAAACCGCTTCACCGTCTATGGTTGGCTGGTTAATAAAGTCATCTTCTGGAGCAAAACCAAAGTTTTCGGCTCGCGACCCCAGTTTTGCTACCGTGCCTGGTGCGTAGTAACGTCTCACGTCCATTTTTGGGTCAATGTAGGTCGCTAGAGCTTGGTCTTTGTTACGCAACAACGTGTTGAAGTTTTTGCCCCAATAACTATCGTTAAGAAAACCTTCCAGAAAAGCAGTGAAGACAGTTTCTGCTTCACCTACAGAACCATTGCCGTCGGGCCAGAGAGTGCCTTCTTGCACGCCTATACGTAAAGATTCGATAACGTGATTGATAATAGCGGACATCGTTTTTTTATTTTCTTCAGGATACTCAAAGCGAAAATTGTAGTAATTATCATCATGAAGCGCTGCGTATACGGTATACACAATATCATCTTGTTTATATTCAATAATATAATACGCGTCGCCTAATTTTTTATTGAAAACACCTTCTTTTGATTTTAATTCCTGCTCATACGCTTCATTAATCGAATATAGTTCTCCGCCCTCTAGGTAATTATTTTTATAGTCAATATAAACTAAGAGCTCAGTTTTACCGTCTTCTGAAAGAAACTTTTGCCCGTCTTGGTTGGTTGCCTCACCCTGCGGAATGAGATGACTAGGATACTCAACCGTGTAGTCATTCATTTTATTAAAGTAAATTTCATATTCTACAGTGCTAGCATCGCAAGCGCTAAGCACCACAATGCCGATGGAAAGTAAAAGCTGTCTGATTGGAGTCGTCATAATTTTTCACTATATAATTTATTTATTGAAAATATGAATAGCAAACCTAACTTCAATCGCTCGCTATTCACTTTGTTATTTAACTACTTAGCCACATAATCGGATACGTTTTCCGCCACGCCGCGAGTGGAATGTTCATCGTTGTCAGCAGTAAATAAATTGTTCTCACTGTCAATAAACGCTACGCGGTTATTTTTGAGCCAGACTGGTTTTTTATCGCTAGCAATATCTGTTTTTTCCAGCAGCATCTGCTTACTGCCGTCGACATTAACAATGATATAAGGCCCATGCGGCAAATCTCCCCAGCCAGTGATAGCACCGAAAAGAACTTTTGTTTTATCCGGAGAAAACAAAAAACCTGTAAATTCTATTTCGCCACTCTCATCTGCCGGTTCTTGATGCGCGGCAAAATTTAACTTATCAGTCAGACTGACTTTTGCGTTATTGCCTGTGTAGTAGAGTTGCTGCTCTATAGTCGTGAAGTGCTGTTCAGTTTTATCAAAGCTTAACTCACCGGTATATGTTTGAATAACGTCATAATCCAATCTTTTGCGGCTCACTTTTTGGGTCCCGATGGAATAAATAGCCATTGATGTAAAGTGGTAGCTATCCCAACTAAAGTCATGCTGTATCAGCAACTTCCCTTGGTGATAGAGCAACGGGCTGGCTTGACCGTATGTTTTGGTGATGGAATCATCCTTTGCCAGCTGCCAATCAACTAGCCATTGCGGTGCAACCTTTGCTGCACTGATGTCAGCAGACTTAAGCCACAGCGTATTGTCACGCTCTACGCTGTAGTACAGCGTTGTACCTTCTGCATCAAAAGTGAAATTAAAAATAGCACTGGGCTCTTCTGAGAACTTTACTTTCTCGTTATCGGCCAAGCTGTAAAAAAACAACTCGCCATCTGCTAAAAATGCTAAGGGATATTCTGTGTAGGCAACATCGCTGAGCGATTGCGCAGAAGCATCAGCTGCTTGCGGCTTTTGCTTATCACTTGTTGGATTGCTATCGCTACACGCTGAGAGCATGAATGCCATCACTAAAAAATGGATGACTTTTTTAATGTCGAAACGCTTTAACAGCGGCAGTATTATCGTGTCCATTTTTCATCTTTCCATTTTAAGGTAACTGACTTAATCGCTTCTTCAGGCATTTCAAAGCCATCGTCGTAGTCCAACATAAACTGATAGCCGTCAATACCAACAGTTAAAGAAGTACCCTGTTGTGGCAATTGGTAATACAAAGCATAAGCACCTTGGTCAAACTGCTGTTGCGCATACTTTCGCGCACCGGACGATAACTGTTCAACATCAATAAAATCAGTCAAAGTGTAATTTTGCTGGCCGCCAAGCTGATAGTTCGTGGCTTCAGTTAGTGTGCCGCTCTGGTAGAAAAACACTCTTATCTCACTGCCTGCTTCCGTGCCTTTATTGATGGCGACAAGTTTGCGACCATCTTGCATATTCCAATAGCTCATTTCCCAGCCAAACTGCATTCCGCCAAGACTGAGATATCCGTTTTTCACATCACAAACAAGAATGGGCGTCGGCGAAATATCAAAAGCTTTTTCTTCACCGATATGACTCAGCAACAACTTGCGATTAGCGATGCTGATGGCCTCCATCGGCAAAGCATCATCGGCAAGCAGCAAAAATACATCCTTAATATTTACGTTTTTTGTAACCGCTGCTGCTTCCACAACTTTAGCTTTTTGTTCAACAGCGCCCACGTGTTCGGCAGCAACACTTTTGTGCCCCTCATCAGTACAGGCAGCCAGTAATGCAAGTAGCGCCAGTGAATATATTGTTGTTTTCATAATATGCCTGATAATTTAAAAAAAATTATTTGATGAAAAGCAGTAAAGAAAGCTTTGCTTTGTAAAACTCTGCATGTGTTGCTTGGTCAAGATCCATAATGCCAAGTTATTGTTTTCACCAAGTCATTGGCATCAAGATAAATCGATAAAGACAGAATATCCCTATTGATAGCTAAGACTTTAACGCCTTCATTATTGTTATAAAAATCCTCATCGGTCAGCTTGAACCTCTTCATAATTGAATCCTTGTTCCACTTTTTATCCCCGATGGTAATCCAGCCGAAACTCTTCCCGGGCTGGCTGATTTCAGCGTGAATCATCATGTCGTCTTGATAGATTAACTGGATGCCGTCGTAGGTCATGGTTGTGGTGGTGACAATATAATCTTCATCGATATAGCCCGAAGTTTCCAAAGGTCCGGTTTCAGAGGTCTCAGACTTAGGTTTGCCCAACAAGCGTTTTGCTTCGAGTGGACTTGCTCCTAACTGCAGGTTGGCAAGAGTCAGATTCTGCAATAAAGGCAGGTGTCTGGCATCTTCACTAAAATCCCAATGACTGACCTGACGAGTCCAGCCCTGTAGTTGCTCTTTAGGGTAATAGCATTTGTACCAAGTTCTGTTTGCCTTATCTTTCACGGCCGTTAGACCAATCAGAACAAAGTGTCCCTCATCAGGCAAAGTGGCAACGATGCCACTGTCGACTGAAGCATCATCATAGAGCGTGGCTTGCGCTTTATTTTTCATAAAAACCGGCAAAAGCTTATCGATACCAGGCTCTGAAAACCTCACCTGTATGGCTTTTTTCTCTTTAAAGGTTGTATCGATAAAGTCGATTAAAAACGTGTCGCCCGATGGGGTCAGCAATAGATTGTTAGAAGAAACTTCACCATCGTGATATTCAACCAGCACGTTATATTGCAAATCAGCAGTACGAGTTATGCTGACATTTTCTAAGGTATCACCTGCCATCATGCCATTGCCCTGACCGAACGGCGTCGACACTTCTTTATCCAAAGGATAAATATTTTTCCATTTGTTATTATAGGATTTTTTGGCAGTAAGCAGTTCAGCTTCTGTTGCAAAATCAGGGTATTCAAAGATTTGCAGCTGTTCCTGATAAAACTCCATATAACGCTTGGTGAAAACCTTCTCATCATCAGGCAGACAGTAACCATGGCCACTTTTACATTGCGAGAAAATATTTTTCAGCCATGCGTCACTTGCAGAGTTCTGCTGCTTATCTGTTGTATTTTTTACAACAGCGGGTTTAGTGGTTTCATTAGCAGTGCTTTGTTCACAGCCGGTTAATGCAGTCACAGCAATGAGAGACGTTAACAAAGCTGCTGGAAAACTAATTATTTTTTTCATTATCAAAGTCATCCCTGTTCAAGCGCACATTTATTTAAAGTAAAAGAAAAAATATACCGCGCCAATCTGCTGTCGATTGCTCCCAGCTGCCGTACCGATGCGATTGCCTTTAGCATCGCGCACCGTTCCGTCGTTTTCTACTTTACCCACGCGATTGCCCTTTTCGTCTCGGACTGTCCCGTCGGACTCTATTTTCCCGAGTCGGTTACCTGAAACGTTACGCACCGTACCATCCGCCTCAATTTTGCCTAACTGACGGCCAGAAGAATTACGCACAATGCCGTTTGATTCTATTTTGCCAATACGGCTACCACTCGAATTACGCACAGTGCCACTGGATTCTATTTGCCCAATCTGACTGCCCGAGGCGTTACGTAGCGTTTGTGCCGATGCCGTTCCAACCGTTAATAGCAACACAGCCAGCAGTAAAAAATCTTTTATATTCATAGTTTTAAACCTTAATTTGCAGATCTTTTTAATTGAATGCCTTAACTTAAAAACAGCAATTAATCGTATTCTTTACTCAAGCCTAATGAATAGATTGCAAAACCGTCGAGGTGTATTTCCTTATTTATTGACCCTTCTACTTCACCATCTCGATTCTGCTGATTCCTTTATAGCTTGGAATATTTTTCAGCTTCTTCAAATAATCAATAGTGGCTTCTACTGTAGGACGAAACAGCCCCTGACCTGGATCTTGGTGATCGTACTTATAAACCGCAGCCATATAATGGTTCATAACCACGGAGTAGGTTTTGTTCATATCAAAAGGCTGGCCATTGCTCGTCAATAGCTCTACATCTTTAATGCTGTCATCGACATTCAATAGATAACGAGCACGCATCCCCGATGGATAAAGGACCTTGTAATCATCAAAGCTAAAGGCGGTTATCAATAGATTACGAATCTCGTGGCCAGTGAGCTTGAATGTCACCATTTCATTACCGAACGGGTCAATTTCATACACGTCTTTGGCACGAACGGGACCTTTAGCAAGCGTTGAAATACGCACACCACCGGCATTGATTAGAGCAAGATCATTTCCGGACACCACACGGATAGAATCGGCAATCAGATAGCCAAGCTCCTCTCTGGTGGAGAAATCATCGATGGCGATAGCAATGGTTTCGGTGAGTGCGGGGTTATTATTGTAGACATCCACCATGTCTTGAATGTCAGCACGTGTGTTTCCTGTTTTGCCAACAGTCAACAGCTCCATTGCTCTGTCGACTTTGCCATCATGGCTGACTGTTAACTTAATCAGGGCTGCATAGTTCAGCCTACGTTCAGCTTGGGTAATCAAAATATCATTGTGAATGTGTTGTTTTTCAACCTTGGTGTGTGAATGCCCACCAATAATCACATCGACACTATTTACCGGCAGTTGCATCGCGAGCTTAACGTCTCTTTCAAAGCCCATGTGGTTGAGCATAATGAACACATCACTCTGATCTTTTAGGAAAAGGTATTCTTGAGCCGTTGCCAAAGGGTCTTTAAAGACAAAGCCTTTGACATTGTCGGGATGTGAGTCGGGCATGCCATTGGCGTTAATATCCAACAAAGAAACAAAGGCAACTTTGAGCCCGTTTGCTAGCGTCACTATTGTGTAGGGTTTAATGCGAAAATCTGCATTTTTAGGCAGTTCCATATTCGCCGAGATAAAATCGAACTGGGCCTTGTGTGTGTTTTTTTCAAAACCTGCAGGGCGCGAATCAAACTCATGATTACCCACTGCTGAGAGGTCAAATTGAACTGCGTTCATCAGCTCAATCATCGGTAAGCCTTTTTCGGGGTACTGGTCGTTTACAGGGTTACCCGTTTGGTTGTCACCAGCAGAAACCAGTAATAAATTTGGATAGGTGTTGCGTAAGCTGTCGACAAGAAAGGCAAAGCGTGGGAAGTTATCTAAGGCCGCATGCATATCATTTACCGCAAGAATTTCTACAGTTCGGTCTGCCTTCAGCGTACCTACTCTATCGTCCTGATAGGTGCTACAACCCATTAATACCGCGCTACCAAGCAAAACCAAAGCCCAGAGTGATTTTGCTATTAGTGGGTTCTTTTTAATTTTCAGATACAAACGATTACCCTCGCTGAGCTCACCATCAGGAGCAACACTGTTGCCATAGCCATCAGTGACGAAGGGTAATCTGCTGGGCAGTTTTTTTCCGTGCTGCGCGTAGTAAGCGCGTATCACATCCAATACTTTGGCCCCGTGAAATATCGTAACTTCTTCATCGTTAACGAGTATTTTCATAGAATTACTCTTGAGCGTTAAATTGCAATACACAACCCAGCTTATTGTTCCGACTGTGTTCGCGCTTATAGAGCGACTATTGCTGTCGCGTGCTTGGTCTGTCTTGTCAATTGAGTGCCAAACATTAAATTCGGTGTGTGCAGCAAGACGAAAACGTTCGCACCCCGAAAATAACAACAAGCCTTAAATAATATATTGTTTAATTAATTATAAACAATAGTCTTTTTAAAACATTGCTAAAGATCAAAAATCAGAACAAATACTCAGCGTTGTTTAACTAAGGAACCTCTGAAAATCTCAGCTTATTATTGAGCTTTTCTGAAAATGACTCGAAAACTCAAAAAAACTGCTAAAAAAGATCGTTTTCGAGGTAAAACCGC
>SMEN01000408.1_pt1 | contig 14482 bp, 15 predicted proteins | sample 2456271 | NCBI WGS metagenome assembly SMEN01 (sample SAMN10132593, study PRJNA489261) | soil metagenome | isolation source: day1 control-loamy sand soil ammended with raw manure from dairy cow... | place: USA | collected 2015-04-01 | reverse complement strand
TCAGCGCTTAGAGTACTGAGGACGCTTACGTGCTTTACGTAGACCAACTTTCTTACGCTCAACTTCACGAGCATCACGCGTAACAAAGCCAGCTTTACGCAGCTCTGAGCGTAAAGATTCGTCATAATCCATCAAAGCACGAGTAATGCCGTGACGAATTGCACCCGCTTGACCACTTGCACCACCACCAGCAACGGTGATCATGATGTCAAACTTTTCAGCAGTATCTGTTAGCTCAAGTGGCTGACGAACCATCATTCGTGCAGTCTCACGAGCAAAGAAATTCTCTAGAGTGCGGTTATTAATAGAAATGCTACCTGTACCCGGACGTAAAAAAACGCGTGCGGTTGCAGTCTTGCGACGGCCAGTGCCGTAATTTTGAGTCGCCGACATAATCAACTATCCCCTTAAATCTTAAGTTCTTGAGGCTGCTGTGCAGCATGCGGATGGTTAGTTCCTGCATACACTTTCAGCTTGCGATACATGTCGCGGCCCAGCGGATTTCTTGGAAGCATACCTTTAACAGCAGCTTCGAGAACGCGTTCAGGTGCTTTTGCAATCAACTTCTCAAAACTAATTTCCTTGATACCGCCTGGGAAACCAGTGTGTGAGTAATAGATTTTATCTGATGTTTTATTACCAGTGACACGAACCTGCTCAGCATTAATAACAACGATGTAATCGCCAGTATCAACGTGCGGAGTGTATTCAGGCTTGTGCTTACCGCGTAAACGGCTAGCAATCTCAGTGGCCAAACGACCCAGAGTCTGGCCTGCAGCGTCGACGACATACCAGTCGCGCTGTACTGTTTCATTTTTTGCTGTAAAAGTTTTCATTCGCTATGGCCTCAGGGCCGCCTTTAAAATAGACGGCAAATCCTAATGAATAGTATTGTCTTTGACAAGTCAAAGTAAGCTCATATGACAGACGCTACTTCGGGGGCTCGGGTCTATCACGTCTGCTATGGCTCTAAGTTCGGCAAACTGCATCGTTTCGCCTTCTCTTTTGCATTGGGCTAGGCATTACCCACAAAAGAGCCGCGTAATTATGCCCTTTAGTGAGAAAATTGCAACCGCTTAATTTGCCAATAAGCACACTAATCGGTTTTCATTGCCCAAAAAGTAAAAAGCCAGCGTCATATTGACACACTAGTGCCCTCGACACCAAGGCCGCAGCGACTAAAGAACCTACTTACATCAAGCTAAAGCTCGAGTGCACTAGCTTTACCTGCAGCGCATGGGTCTATAATGAGGTGGCACGCACTTGTGGAGCCATCATGTACATACCACCTTTATTTTCTGCTTTACGCCAAGCTTTTGCATCAGGTTACTCACTCAACTCTTTGAAGGGTGATATCAGCGCTGGGTTAACCGTAGGCATTATCGCTATCCCTCTTGCGATGGCCTTGGCCATTGCGGTTGGCGTACCACCACAGCACGGCCTATATACGGTCTTAATTGGCGGCTCACTGATTGCCCTGACCGGCGGCTCGCGCTTTAACGTTTCCGGCCCGACCGCTGCTTTTGTAGTGATTTTATTACCCATCACCCAACAGTTCGGCGTTGGCGGGCTACTGCTTTGCACGGCAATGGCGGGGGTTATCTTAATCGCCATGGCATTACTACGGGCCGGCGCTTTACTGCAATTTATCCCCTACCCAGTAACCCTCGGCTTTACTGCCGGTATTGGTGTAGTGATTGCGACCTTACAAATTAAAGACGCTTTCGGCTTAGAAAACATTGAACCAGCCGCCAACTACATTGAGCAAATTACCGCGCTCGCCAGCGCCTTTCCAAGCATTCATCTCGGCGACACACTGGTTGCCGCAATCACGCTTGCGGTATTAATCATCTGGCCACGCTTTGTGCCAAAAATTCCCGGCCACCTCGTTGCGTTAACTGTGGGTAGCTTCGTAGGACTGGCTTTAAACAATGCGGATATTTCTGTCGCAACCTTAGGCCAACGCTTTAGTTATGTAGTCGACGGGGTCAGTCATCCAGGCATTCCACCTTTCCTACCTTCCTTTATGTGGCCTTGGGAGTTTTCTTCTAGTGCTTTCCTTTGAGCTATTTAGACAGTTATTAGCTCCAGCGTTTGCCATTGCCATGCTGGGTGCTATTGAATCCCTGCTTTGCGCAGTTGTAGCAGACGGCATGGCTGGCACCAAGCATGACCCAAACGGTGAACTGCTCGGTCAAGGCTTAGGTAATATTATCGCCCCCATGTTTGGCGGTATCACTGCCACTGCAGCTATTGCCCGCAGCGCCGCTAACGTACGTGCCGGAGCATTTTCACCGATTGCCGCAATTATTCATGCGGGCGTAGTGTTGCTGGCAATGCTATTTTTAGCGCCAATGTTTAGCCATTTACCGATGGCAGCGCTGGCAGCATTACTGCTGATGGTGGCATGGAATATGAGTGAGCCTAAGCATGTGGTGCATACCTTGCGCATCGCTCCACGCAATGACGTACTGGTTTTACTCACCTGCCTGTCACTCACGGTACTGTTTGATATGGTGCTTGCTGTGGGCGTTGGCTTACTGCTCGCGGCCGGCTTATTTATTAAGAGCATGAGCGAACTCACCGATACTGCTCCTGTTTCACGTGATCAACATGATCTGCCGGACTTACCAGACTCTGTCGCGGTCTACGCAATTCGTGGCCCACTGTTTTTTGGTGCCGCAGAAAAGGCTCTCAGCGTATTACGCAAGTTCAACCCAGAAATACGCGTAATGATCATTGATTTACGCGCTGTGCCTATGCTCGACATGACGGCATTAGCTGCGCTGAGCAATGTCTTGATTGATTACCAGAAGAATAATATCGGCATTATATTTTTAGGCACTTCAGCCAGAGTACGCCATAAAATGCGTCGAGCAGGCATTCGCTTAGAACACAACAAACTGTCCTACGTCAGCAATTTCAGCATGGCAAAAGCACGCGCACAACGCTGGCTGGACGATGAAGCTCAACCGCACGATAGCCAGCCTGAGCAGCCTGACACTACGCAGGACAGTGTTTAAGGCACCCACTAACCCACTGAACAAAGCGCTTGCAGGGCAACTGTAGCGCTCACTACATTCATGGTAAACTTTGTATTATGAATATATACACTTCGCGCCCTTCTGTACTGTGTTTATCCGGCCACGACCCTGTTGGCGGCGCTGGCTTACAAGCCGATATTGAAGCGCTGATCGCACAAAACTGTCATGCCACTCCGGTGATTACCGCTCTGACCATTCAAGACACAGTGAATGTCAGCGACTTTAAGATCCTTGAACATGATTGGGTGATCGCGCAAGCACAGGCGATCTTACAAGACCTGCCTGTTTCTGCAATTAAACTAGGTATGCTTGGTTCACTCGAGATGGTTGATACGGTGGCGCACATTATTCAACAATTGCCTGGTACACCTTTTGTCTGCGACCCAGTACTACGTGCTGGCGGTGGTGGCGCATTAGGCAAAGATGAAGTTGGCTATGCTTTACGCGCCAAGCTGATGCCTCTTGCAACTATCGTGACACCGAATCTACCGGAAGCGCAGATTCTCGCTGAGTTACCTGAGGGCAGCGCTGACGAATGCGCAGCAGCACTGCTCAAGCACTGTACAAATCTTTTGATTACTGGCGGCCATGGTGATGAAAGCCGAGTGCATAACCGCTTGTATTGTGCAGATGGCAGCTCTCACACCTTTACTTGCGCGCGCCTACCTGGCGAATACCATGGTTCTGGCTGCACCTTAGCCAGCGCTTTAGCAGGTCGCCTCGCTTTAGGACAAGAACTCGTTAGCGCGGTTGAGTTTGCCTTGAACTACACTTGGCGTACCTTACGTGACGCTGAAGCACCTGGTCGCGGTCAATATATTCCACGTCGCTTACCTTTGGATTTCTGCCGCCCATGAATGACAAAGCGCAGTCACTGCGGGGCTTATACGCCATTACCGACGCAACACTGCTCGCCGATGGGCGTTTACTGCCTTACTGTGAGGCCGCGCTGCGTGGCGGCGCTAAATTACTGCAATACCGCGACAAGTCGACCGGTACAGCGCGGCGTCTTGCTGAAGCACAGGCGCTGCAGGCTCTGTGCCAAACCTACCAAGCACAATTAATTATCAACGATGATGTTAATTTAGCCGCGCAATTAGGTGTTGGTTTACACCTCGGTCAAGCCGATGGCTGTTTAATCAGTGCGCGCCAGCAACTTGGCACAGACGCTATTATCGGCGCGACCTGCCACGCACAGCTAGAACTTGCAGAACAAGCGGTCGAGCAACAAGCGGACTATATTGCTTTTGGTCGCTTTTATAACTCGCAGACAAAACCGGGCAGTGTTTTAGCCACCACTCAACTACTTAAGCAGGCACTACAGTTTCAGCATCCGATCGTCGCTATTGGCGGAATTACTTTAGAAAACGGCCGCGTACTGATCGAACATGGTGCAGCAATGCTAGCCGTTATTCATGGATTATTTGCAGCTGACTCTGCGGCTGCAGTGGAACAACGGGCGCGTGCTTTTAGCGCGCTCTTTACTGATTAATTTTTTGCAGCGACAGGCTCACTGCTTTTCTTAGATGAGGTTTCTAATGTCACGTTCAGCATCTCTTTTTGAACAAGCCCAGCAGCACATTCCAGGCGGTGTTAACTCGCCGGTTCGCGCCTTTGCCGGCGTGGGTGGTACGCCACTATTCTTTAAGCATGCGGCAGGTGCTTATGTCACCGATGAAGACGATAAGCGTTATGTGGATTATATCGGCTCATGGGGCCCGATGATTCTTGGCCACAGTCACCCTGATGTGATTGCTGCCGTACGCGCGCAGCTCGAGCACGGCCTCTCTTACGGTGCACCCACTGCACTAGAAGTTGAGATGGCCGATCTAATCTGCAGCATCGTGCCTTCAATGGATATGGTGCGCATGACCAGCTCTGGCACCGAAGCCACCATGAGTGCGATTCGTTTAGCGCGCGGCTACACCGGTCGCGATAGCATTATCAAATTTGAAGGCTGCTACCACGGTCACTCCGACAGTTTATTAGTTAAGGCAGGGTCTGGCGCTCTGACCTTGGGCGTTCCTAGCTCTCCAGGCGTACCTGCAGCTTTTGCTAAACACACTATTACTTTGCCCTTCAACGACATTGATGCAGTAGCCAGCTACCTTGCTGAACACGGCAATGATATTGCCTGCATCATTGTTGAGCCCGTCGCTGGCAATATGAATTGCGTGCCGCCTGTACCAGGCTTTTTAGAAGGCTTACGTGAGCAGTGCGACAAGCACGGCGTGGTTTTAATTTTTGATGAAGTGATGACTGGTTTCCGTGTTTCTCTTGGCGGTGCGCAAGGTTTGTATGGCATCACCCCAGACTTAACAACCTTCGGTAAAATTATCGGCGGCGGTATGCCAGTGGGTTGCTTCGGTGGCAAGAAAGAAATTATGTCGCACATTGCGCCACTGGGACCGGTCTACCAAGCCGGTACTTTGTCAGGCAATCCTTTAGCCATGGCGGCTGGTTTAACCACGCTCAAACTGATTAGCCGCCCTGGCTTTCACGATGAACTCACAGAGTACACGGCACGCTTGCTACAAGGCTTGCAGGAGCGCGCTGATGCTGCTGGTATTCCATTCACCACCACGCAAGCAGGTGGCATGTTTGGCCTGTACTTTACTGAGCGTAAAAACATCACCAGCTTCGAAGATGCTACCAACTGCAACATTGAGCACTTCAAGCAGTTCTTCCACTTGATGCTGGAAGGCGGTGTGTACTTAGCACCAAGCGCCTTCGAAGCCGGTTTTAGCTCAATTGCTCTAGGTGATACCGAAATGAAAATCACTCTGGACGCTGCTGAGAATGCTTTTGCGCAGATGAAAAGCTAAGCACAGTATTGACTGAGCCAAGCAAACGCCCGTTAATTCGGGCGTTTTTAATTGTACTATGGTTGTTATTGATGGAAGAGTCGTCACTCACGCATTCAAGTATCAATATACTTTTTAGATTCATTCTGCACATGCCGTACTTCGGGGCAGGTGTTAATCCGTCGATGAACCCATCCAGGGTTCAACTCCGGCGCTCGCCGTCCTTGGCTCGCTCACCACACCTACCCCGAAGCACTCATTAACTCTTTGCAATGGTTTGCAATATTGCAGCTCCAATCATCTATGCAGACTTATACATGTTGCAGGCCAATAGAACTGAATACAACTCCGCAAAAGAATGGCTTTAAACGCGTCATGCGCCACATTCGCACACAACACCATTGATCAACGAGTGCCTTGTTAGTGTCGCGGCGAGCGAGCCAAGGATGGCGAGCGCCCGAATCGAGGCAGGATGCCTCGTTGAGGGAAAAGCGAGACTAACAAGGTACGCCATGCGCCTATCGTCCAGACTATGCGGCATTGTTAAAAACCTACGCTCTGCGCATGCCTTACTTCGAATTAAGACGCAGTCGCTGGCATGGCCAGCTCATACAGAGTTCAACTCCGAAAATAATGGCTTTAAACGCATCATGCGCAATATTCGCAAACAGCACCGCTGATCAATGAGTGTCTTGTTAGTCTCGCGGCGAGCAAGCCAAGGATGGCGCAGCGCCCGAATCGAGGCAGGATGCCTCGTTGAGGGAAAAGCGATACTAATAAGGTGCGGCATACGCATATCGTTCTGGCAACTTTGTATTGCTAAAAGGCCTTCAGTCTGCGCATGCCGTGCTTCGAATTAAGACGCAGTGGCTGGCATGGCCAGCTCATACAAGGTTCAACTCTGAAGTTTCAGGCCTGTATTTGATACAAACAAACCTGTTACTCATCAAAACGTTTAAGCACATCCGGCAGCTGAGAAATTTGACTGATTTGCGCATCTGGCTCGCGCTCGCCCGTCCATATTTTTTGTTCAGGATTAAACCAAACCGTACGCATCCCCACTTGCTGCGCACCAAAAATATCATCCTGCGGATGATCGCCAATATGGACACTATGCGCAGGCTTAACTTGCGCACGTGCCAACGCCGCTAAAAAAACCTGTGGCTCAGGCTTAGCCACACCGAGCATGTCCGCATTTAAGGCAAAGGAAAAATACCCTCCAAGCCCCACTCGGCGCACATCAGCATTACCATTGCTCAGCGCGGCCAACATATAACGGCTGCGCAATTGCTCTAAAGTGGGCAACACATCAGCAAACAACTCAACATTCTGCCGTGCCGCTAAAAACACCTGAAATGCCTGCTCAGCGATCTCTTGCGCTTCAGGCTGGGCATAACCTGATTGCAACAAAGCACGCAACAAAACTTGATAACGCAACTCACTGACACGACGATCAAGCTCAGGTTGCTGCTGCACCACCTCAGCACGCAACTGTTGCAGACGCTGCGCAGTTAATCCTTCTAAGCGCTCAGCATGACGCGCCAGCCAAGTTCTCAAGGCATTATCAGCCGCGATAATAACCGGCTTAACCGACCACAGGGTGTCATCTAAATCAAAGGTGATTAAACGAATACTCATTCGGTTGGTTTACGCCTCGCTCGTGGGTGCGCCTGATCATAGACTTGCGCCAAATGTTGAAAATCAAGATGGGTATAAATTTGCGTGGTACTGATATCAGCATGCCCGAGCAACTCTTGTACCGCCCGTAAATCATGCGAAGACTCCAGCATATGGCTAGCAAAAGAGTGCCTGAGCATGTGCGGATGGAGATGCTGGCCGAGATCACGCGCGCCTGCTTGGCGAACTCGTTCGCGCACCAACTGTGGACTCATACGACGGCCACGAACACCAACAAATAGAGCCTGATCTTGCGGTTTAGCCTGCTCACGAACCAGCAGCCAATGCTGTATTGCAGCAATCGCTTTACTGCCGACTGGCAGCATCCGCTGCTTATTACCTTTACCAAGCACTAAAACCAAACCTTGCGGCAAATCCAAATCAGGCAGATTCAAGCCCACCAACTCGGATAGCCGCAAACCTGAGGAATACAGCAACTCTAAAATAGCATGGTCACGACAAGCAGAAAAATCATCGGCAACTGGGCTATCGAGCAACTGCTGAGCACGATCGACATCGAGAACTTTAGGCAGTTTGCGCGGCCCTTTCGGCGGGCGGATACCCGCAGCCGGATCGTGCCTGCATAAACCTTCGCGCAGCAAATAGGCATACAGTCCACGCACCGCGGAGAGCAAGCGAGCAATACTGCGACCTGCTAAACCACCATGATGCAACTCAGCCACCAACTTACGTAGATGAGCCACTTGTAGATCATGCCAACTGGTCAAATCCTGCTGTTTGGCAAAATCTAAAACTTTAAGCAAATCACTGTGATATGCACTGAGCGTATGCGCCGACACTTGCCGCTCAGCGTGCAGGTAATCAAGGTAAGCCGCTAATTGTACCTGCATGCTACACCTCATCTGATTCGAACTTATTTAACCGAACGCAATGACGCCAACATGGTCGGTAACAATCGCGCCAGCACATCAGCTAAGTAACTTAAAAACAAGGTATCAACTGAGTTACTGTAATGCTGCTGATCATCGCTACCGACAGCTAAAACACCGTGCACACCATGGTGCTCAAGAGCCACTACCGCAGCCGATTTAATTTTCAATGCAGGTTCTTTGCCAAACAAAAACTCTAATTCTGAGGCACGCAAAACACCGCAAATCGCCTTACCACCGACCAGCAAACCACCAATATGTTGCTGAGCGTTTTTTAAGGTTTGATTGCGTGCCACACTCAACTCGCCTTCATTGAATAAAGTTAAGCCAACAAAAGGCACCGCAAAGGCATGCCGCAGACTGTCATCAACCACACTGATTAACTCATCCAGCGTTTGCGCATCAAGCATTTCCAGCACCAAACGTCTGGTTTTTTCAAACAAACGATCGTTATCGCGCGCCACATCCATTAAATGGGTCAAACGATTGCGCATATCAATATTGCGCTCACGTAACACTGCAACTTGGCGCTCCACCAAGGAAATAGAACTGCCACGCAGATGCGGAATACGCAGCTGGGCTAACAGATCATCCTGGTCAATAAAAAACGCAGGATTATCTTTTAAATACGTCACCACCTGTTCATCGGTGAGGACGGCTGGTTGTTGTGAATCACTCATAGACGTATCTGCCCTTCATAAACACGGGCTGCAGAACCCGTAAAATACACATGCTGCTGATCATCTGACAGATGCAACCACGCCCGTGCTTTAGCGCCCGTACATTCAACATGCACAGGAGTATGCACCCAGTTTTGGGCGACCGCACACAGTGCTGCAGCGCAAAAACCATGCTGAAAATTATCAAGCATCCCGCGCCCTAACTGCCAAGTACTGATCTGCACGTTACTCGCATCCTGCACCTGCAGTGCACTGACATAGGTGTAGCGCGGCATACTCTGCTGCTGTTCCAAATAAGCACACAACTCAGCTAACGGAGTTTGCCCTAACTCACTGACCCGCAGCACCGCATGCAAGCCATGCATCGACAACATACTAAAGTGTGTATCCAATAACCAAGATGCTGTAGCGTGCGACTGAAGAAAGCCTCCCGGTAACGCAATACGTTCGGCAAGCAATTCAGGCTGGACCATGGGCAAGGATACCGAGCCATCGGCATGCACTTGCACATCAAGTACCGTATGACGCAACTCAATGCGCATTTGTGCTTTAGAGATAAGGCGTTTGTCGGCGACCAATCGCGCCACACAGCAGACATCACTGGCCAGCCAGTCCACCTCAGCACCATCGCTATCGAAAATACGGCAGCTAAAATCATCATCAGGGTGCTGCGGCACTTCAATCAAAGCCAAGCGCAGGAAACCTACGCCTTGGCGCCGATCACTCCAAGCACGGATATGCTGCGGCTGGATGTAAGCATGCTGACTGATCAAGTCAATCACCATCAGATCATTGCCTAAGCCATGCATCTTGCTAAAACGCAGCAGCATGCTATGACTCCGGCAGTAAGCTTTCGAGAGCATACAGCTCTTCGACTGTCTCACGTCGACGCACTAAATAAGCCTGCTCGCCATCGACTACCACTTCAGCGGCACGGCCACGGCTATTATAGTTTGAGCTCATCACGAAACCGTAAGCACCAGCTGAACATACCGCCAACAGATCGCCTGCAGCTAAGGTTAAATCACGCTCTTTGGCTAAGAAATCACCGGTTTCACACACGGGCCCGACAATGTCGTAACAACGTGGCATGCCAACGCGCGGCTTGACTGCCTGCACATCCATCCATGCCTGATACAAGGCTGGACGAATCAAATCGTTCATTGCCGCATCAACAATGGCAAAATCTTTGTGTTCAGTGTGCTTGAGGTACTCAACTTGAGTTAACAGCACACCAGCATTGGCGACAATATAACGGCCAGGCTCAAACACCAAGGCTAAATCACGACCTGCCACACGCTCACGCACCGCCGCCATATACTCACCAGCACAAGGCGGCTGCTCATCTTGATAACGCACACCCAAACCACCACCGAGATCTAAGTGATGAATTCTGATGCCATGCTTGGCTAAGCGATCAACCAGCAGTAACACGCGATCAAGCGCATCTAAAAACGGCTCAAGAGTGGTCAACTGCGAACCAATGTGGCAATCCACACCTTTAATCGCAATATTGCTTAGAACCGCTGCATGCAGATAAACCGATTCAGCGATATTGATATCAATACCAAACTTATTGTCTTTTAAACCAGTGGAAATATAAGGGTGGGTGCCAGCATCGACATCTGGATTAACCCGCAAAGATACTGGAGCAATCACACCGAGGTGCGCAGCCACTTCTTGCAGGCGATCAAGCTCATCAACTGATTCGACGTTAAAGCAATGCACGCCAACTTCCAGCGCACGCTGCATTTCTTCACGGGTTTTACCCACACCAGAAAAAACCATGCGCTCAGGCAAACCGCCCGCCGCCAATACGCGCTCAAGCTCTCCAATTGAAACAATGTCAAAACCTGCACCTAAACGGGCAAGAATATTTAACACAGCAATATTAGAGTTGGCTTTCACCGCAAAGCAGACTAAATGCTCAACGCCTTGTAAAGCATCGGCATAGCTGCGGTATTGCGCTTCAATATGAGCGCGCGAATAGACATAAGTGGGTGTGCCGAACTGCTTGGCAATCGCTGACAGCGCAACATTTTCTGCGTACAGTTCGCCCTGCTGATAGGTAAATGCTTGCATGGCAACCTCCATTAAAGTTCGTAACGGTCTTTACGGTGCTCATGAGCGGCTTTTTCATCATCAGGATGGTACAGCGGACCCTTTTGACCACAGGCAGTTAAGCCCATTAACAACACCGACAGTACGATAAATGGAAGCACAATACGCTTCATAGCAAACCCTTCGTCAAAACTAAGAATGCAATGAGTATACCGACCCCTCATAATCTTGCCTATGCGCAGATCGACTCCTAGCACTAGGATAGTGACGAAAAGTCCGTATTATTAGCCTCTAATTTGTGCAAGTCGTTTTGCCCACCACCTGTTTAGCCGTTCAAACCACTTAAGGAGCTCTACATGAGCCTCACTAACAGCCAGTTCCATGACCTCGTCGATGCGACATTAAGAAACTTAGAAGACATTCTTGATGACAGTGATGCTGACATAGACATTGAAAACAGCGCCGGAATCTTGACCCTAACCTTTACCAACCAACATCAATTAATTCTCAGCCGTCAAGAACCGCTTAAGCAACTTTGGTTGGCCGATCGCAGCGGCGGGTTTCATTTTGATTACGATGAGCAAGCTCAAGAGTGGCGCTGCGATAGTAATCAGCAAGTGTTAAGCGAAATGCTGGGCGCTCTGCTGTTAAACCACACACAGTTACCCTTTGATTTAAGCGCACTCTACGACTAAATTTGTTTAGCTTTCACCAGCGCTGATCGCCACAGAGCTTGCTTATTTAAACGGCTGTGATACGTTCTGTATTCCCATTAAGGGAAACAAAAACATTGCAAAACCTCGCCTTTCGGCGGGGTTTTGTGTTTTTTGCCTTCAAATTCACAGCACCAGGAGTACCGATAGGACCATGAGTAACAAACCCGCGATCACTGTCACCCGTTTAGATATGCAACGTCTTGAGCAAATGCTCGACAATCTAGACGACTATGGCGCTGCTGCTGAAGCGTTAGAAGCAGAGCTTGCTCGTGCCAGCTTTGTCGGTCATACGGAGATTGCTAATGACATTGTCACAATGAACTCAAGAGCGCACTGCTATGAAGAAGTCAGCGGCACTGAGTATCAATTGACTTTGGTCTACCCGCCGCAAGCAGGTATTGAAGGAAATGTGTCCATTTTAGCGCCAATCGGTACGGCTCTATTAGGCTTGAGCGTAGGACAAACCATTGACTGGCAAACCCCTAAAGGCAAGACGCTAAAGCTGACCTTGAAAAAAGTTGAATATCAGCCAGAAGCGCAAGGCGAGTTCACTTTATAAGCTAGCTTAGCGTGAACGTCACGCTAAGCTCATACGCAATAACCGGTCAGGGTTGCAAGCTAAAAGCCTTACATCATTCATCAGCAAGGCATTTCAACCATGACCGAGCAGCCGTACTAGTCGGTTGCTAAAACAGTCAACACCGCTTGCGCATGTGCTGCGGCCTCAAGACCCAAGCTGGTTAAAAAACCGCCGTCGTCTTGACTGATCAGACCTTTTTCAAATAAACGCTGGGTTGCCGCAACACGCTCTGCGCCAGCACTGCTGTGCACTTTAATACCTTCTTGTGTGCTGTCTAAGTTATATAAACATAAGACTTCCAGTTCCGCGACGATCTCAGGGGTCCAAGACATATTGTATCTCCACCTATGGTTTAGCTAATAAAGAGCTTGCGGAGCAACTGCTGTGCATCTTATGAGGCATCAGGCAGTTGCGGTAGTGTACGTAATGCACGTTCATAAGCTTCCATATCAAAGGCATGGTCTGCCTCCAACATTTCACTAATTTGCCACGCTAAGACTTGCGCCATCATCTGCACAATCTCTTCGCGTGTATGCCCTACTAAAGTCAGTTTATTGAGCACCGCTTGCACTGCTGGCGGCTGTTGCGCGGCCAACTGGTTTTCAATTGCTTCAAGCAAACGCTCTTCAACAAACTGTTCTTCATCTTCATCAACGCCAGCATCTGCTGCAGCGCTGTCTGGCAGCTCTGCCACAGCTTCCACAATGGTTTCGTCCACTAGCGTGCCGTGCTCATCGAGTTGACACAAAGTGCAATCATCGGCATCGCCTTGATTGGTTTCCACATAACGTATCTTGCGACTGGCTGAAGAGCGGTCTGCCGATACTTTAAAACGTGCATCTCTCGGTTGATCAGTCACTCTGTTACCTCCTCGCTGATATGTTGCAGGCCAGCATTAACGATTGTTTAATAAATCACGACCACGCTGCACGGCAGCACGTACTTGTGCAGGGGCAGTGCCGCCGATATGGTTACGCGCGTTGACTGAGCCTTCTAAGGTCAACACCTCAAACACATCATCAGCAATATGGCTGCTGAATTGCTGCAGTTCAGCCAAGCTCATTTGCGCTAAATCTTTACCGGTTTTCACGCCATAACCGACGGCATGACCAACAATTTCATGACAGTCACGGAACGGCAAACCTTTACCAACCAAGTAATCAGCCAGGTCTGTCGCGGTAGAGAAGCCACGCAGCGCCGCTTCGCGCATCATCTCTTGCTTAGGCACAATGGCTGGCACCATATCGGCAAACGCACGCAGACTGTCACGCAAGGTGTCAGCCGCATCAAATAAGGGTTCTTTATCTTCTTGGTTATCTTTGTTGTAGGCCAAAGGTTGGCCTTTCATCAAGGTTAACAAGCCCATCAAGGCGCCAAATACGCGACCACTCTTACCGCGCACCAGTTCTGGTACATCAGGGTTTTTCTTTTGCGGCATAATCGAGCTGCCGGTGCAGAAGCGATCAGGCAAATCAATAAACTGGAACTGCGCTGAAGTCCACAGCACCAACTCTTCAGAGAAGCGCGATAAGTGCATCATCGCAATACTGGCCGCAGCGCAAAATTCGATAGCAAAGTCACGATCGGAGACGCCATCTAAGGAATTGCCAGAAACCGCTTCAAAACCCAGCAGTTCACAGGTCATTTCACGGTCAATCGGGTAGGTAGTACCGGCCAATGCTGCACTGCCCAATGGCATACGGTTGGTGCGCTTACGGCAATCGACTAAGCGCTCATAATCACGCGAGAGCATTTCAAACCAGGCCAGCATGTGGTGACCAAAAGTCACTGGCTGTGCAGTTTGCAGGTGAGTAAAGCCCGGCATAATGGTTTCAGCATGTTCTTGCGCCAAACCCAACAAACCTTCTTGCAAGCGGGTTAACTGCGACAAAATCAAATCAATTTCATCGCGTAACCACAGGCGAATATCCGTAGCGACTTGGTCATTACGACTGCGACCGGTGTGCAGTTTTTTACCAACAATACCAACCTGCTCAGTGAGACGCGCTTCGATGTTCATGTGCACATCT
>SMEN01000326.1_pt1 | contig 14488 bp, 14 predicted proteins | sample 2456271 | NCBI WGS metagenome assembly SMEN01 (sample SAMN10132593, study PRJNA489261) | soil metagenome | isolation source: day1 control-loamy sand soil ammended with raw manure from dairy cow... | place: USA | collected 2015-04-01 | reverse complement strand
TGTTCGCTTCGCGTCCACATCCCTGCCGTTTCCGGCTGGTCCGTGTCAGCGGCGCGAGATAAAACTCTACACGCCTTCCGCCCCCACGCAAAATCGGCCCGTTTCCCAAACGGAAGTCACCTTTTCCGCAGGATTCCGGGGATTCTCCATCGCAAACAGCCCGGAACTCGCAAATATCACCGAAAATCGGGTATATGAAGCGGCTCACTTAATGCAATTAGGCTGCAATCTGCGCACTTCCGTACGCGGATTACAGCCTAATTGGTCGGTGAAGCAGCTACTTCGCTTCTTCGGCTCGCAGTCGCGAAACCTCGTACAGCGAAATGCCCACTGCCATCGAAGCGTTCAGTGATTCCATTGCCGAGTTGATCGGGATCGAAACGATCGCGTCGCAGTGTTCGCGAACCAGTCGGGACAAGCCCTTGCCCTCGGAGCCAACAACAATGCACAACGGACCAGTTGCCAGTTCGAAGTTCGGCAGCATCATGTCACCGCCGGCGTCCAGGCCGATGACGAAGATGCCCGCGGCCTTGATCTCCTTCAAGGCATTGGTCAGGTTCGTGCACTTGGCTACCGGAACGCGGACAGCTGCGCCCGCGCTGGTCTTCCAAGCCGAAGCTGTCATGCCGACGCTGCGGCGTTCAGGGATGATCACTCCGTCGGCGCCGAAAGCGGAAGCCGAGCGAACGATCGCACCCAGGTTGCGGGGATCGGTGATGCCGTCAAGGGCCAGCAGCAACGGCTGCGCGGTGCGGTAGCCCTTGTCGTAGTCCTTAACCACCTTGGTCGCCAGCTGGACTGCATCCTTGTACTCGTACGAAGGGATCTGCAGGGCCAGGCCCTGGTGGATCGCGCCGTCGGTCATGCGGTCGAGCTCGGTCTTGGACGCTTCCATCAGCGGAATGCCCTGCTCTGCGGCCAGCTTCAGGGAGTCGCGGACGCGGTCGTCCACATCGATGCGGATGGCAACGTGCAGCGCCTTGGCCGGGATCCCGGCACGCAGCGCTTCGACCACGGAGTTGCGTCCGGTGACGTACTCGGCGTTGACGCGGATGCGGTCGGTGCGCTTGTTATCGGTCCGCTTGGCAGCCGAACGCTCGGCCAGCTGCTTGCTGCGGTAGGCCTTGTGGTACGGGCGGTCTTCCGCCTTGGGGGTCGGACCCTTGCCCTTGAGGGAACTACGTCCCTTGCCCCCACTACCCTTGGTTGGGCCCTTCTTGCTCATCTGATTGTCCTTTGATTTGAAGTCGTTTTAGTTCTCGAGGGTCCAGCGGGCGCCGTCCGCGGAATCCACCACGGTGATTCCGGCGGAGGCCAGCGCATCGCGGATGGCATCCGAGCGGGCCCAGTCCTTGGCGGCGCGGGCTTCGGCGCGTTCGGTGAGCTGCGCCTGGATCAACGTGTCAAGCACCTGCAGCTCCGCAGAGGCTGCAGCCCCGGCGTCTTCTCGGGCGTCGTCCAGACCCAGCACCCGGGTCATCGCCAGCACCTGGCCCAGCGCCTCGGCCACCGCGCCATCCTCATGGGCATCCAGCGCGGCGTTGCCGCGGCGGACTGTTTCATGCAGCGAGGCCAGCGCCATCGGCACGTTCAGGTCGTCGTCCATTGCCGCGCCGAAGGCATCCGGAACGCTCGTGGCGGTGCTCGCACCTGCCGCGTCCCCCAGCCGGTAGCAGGCGTTGGAGATGAAGGTGTCGATGCGCTCCACCGCGGCGCCGGCCTCCGTCAAGGAGTCCGGACGATAGTCCAGCATGGAACGGTACTGCGCCTGCCCCAGGAAGTAGCGCACCACGCGGGCGTCGGCCAGCTCCAGCATTTCCTGCGGGGAGATGGTGTTGCCGACGGACTTGGACATCTTCTCACCCTCGTAGGTGACCATGCCGTTGTGCATCCAATAGTTGGCGAACCCGTGGCCGGCCGCCGCGGACTGCGCCAGCTCGTTCTCGTGGTGCGGGAAGCGCAGGTCCAGTCCGCCGCCGTGGATATCGAAGTGGGTGCCGAGGTACTTGGTGGCCATGGCCGAGCATTCCAGATGCCAGCCCGGTCGGCCGCGCCCCCAGGGGCTTGGCCAGGACGCGGTCAGCGGATCGGTGTCCTTGTGCCCCTTCCACAAGGCGAAGTCCCGAGGGTCGCGCTTGCCGCGTGGATCCGCGTCGGTGGCCGCCTGCATGTCCTCGATGTTCTGCCGGGTCAGCGCGCCGTACTGCGCGTAGGAGCGCACGTCGAAGTAGACGTCGCCGGAGCCGTCGGTCGCCGGGTAGGCATGGCCGCGCTCGATCAGCAGCTCGATCAGCTCGTGCATCTCGGTGATGTGTCCGGTGGCGCGGGGTTCGTAGGTCGGGCGGCGCACGCCCAGGGTCTCGTAGGCGCGGGCGAATTCCTGCTCGAAGCGGTAGGCCAGCGCGAACCATTGTTCGCGCGGCGTGTAGTACTCGTCGGCCTGGAAATCCTCGGCGAAGGAGGCCGCCGACTTTTCCAGGATCTTGTCTTCAATATCCGTCACGTTGCGCACCGTGGTGACCGCGAACCCGCGGTATTCAAGCCAGCGCACCAGCACGTCGAAGACGATGGCGCTGCGCACATGCCCCACGTGCGGCATGCCCTGCACGGTGGCACCGCAATAGTACAGCTTCACTTCACCGGGGGTCAGCGGCTGGAAGTCCCGTACGGACGCGGATTTGGTGTCATAGAATCGCAGGCTCACGGTTTAAGGTTATCCGAAGAACCTGCCGCTTGCGTGCCGGGCGGGAAGCTCGCCGCGCGAGGCGCGGCTCCGCCCGGTTCCGGGACGGAGCCTACGGGCGTTCGTAGACCAGCGCGGTGGCGTAGGCGGTGATGCCTTCTCCCGCGCCCTCGTATCCCAGCCCGTCGCTGGTGGTGGCGGTAATGCTCACCGGTGCGCCGGCCGCCGCGGAGAGCACGCGGTTGGCTTCTTCGCGACGTGCGCCGAAGCGCGGGCGCCGCCCGACGAACTGCACCGCGATGTTACCGATCTCAAATCCGGCCTCGCGGACCAAGCGCGCGGCTTCGGCGAGCAGGCTGACCCCGCTGGCCCCGGCGAACTCGGGGCGGTCGACCCCGAAGTGGGTCCCCAGGTCCCCGATGCCGCTGGCGGAGAACAGCGCGTCGCAGGCAGCATGGGCCACGGCGTCGCCGTCGGAGTGCCCGGACAGGCCGACATCCTCCGGGAAATACAGCCCAGCCAGCCACATTTCGCGCTTCGGGTCGGTGCTCACGGCATGGATGTCGATTCCGGTGCCGACGCGTGGCAGCAGCATGTCCTGTGGCTCATTTCGGTGGGGTGCTTCGGTGGTCGCCGCGGCCAGCTGTTCGGCGGCCGCCAGATCGTCGGGGTGGGTGACCTTCAGCGCCCTGGCGTCCCCGGCCACCACATGGACCGCGCCGCCGGCGGCGCGGACGATCGAGGCGTCGTCGGTGACCGCTGCGAGCTGCTCCGCGCTCAATGACCCGAGCCCCGCATGGGCTTCGCGCAGCGCAGCGGCGCTGAATCCCTGGGGGGTCTGCACCGCGCGCAGGGTTGAGCGGTCCGGGGTCTGGACGACCAGTTCGCCGCCGGCAGGATCCTGGGCGACCACCGAAATCGTGTCGGTGACGGCCAGCGCCGGGATCGCTGCCTCGCAGCCCGGCATGTCCAGCTGATCCAGCACCCGCTGGAACAGCGAGGCGGGGGCGAAGGCGCGGGCGGCGTCGTGGACGAGGATGAGCTCGGCGTCGGCACAGACATGGGCCAAGCCGTTGCGCACGGATTCGGCGCGGCTCGCGCCACCGGGGGTGGTGCGCACCGATTCGGGGCGGCCGCGCAGCGCGTCGGCAAGGCGTTCGTCGGCAGGCGGGGTCACCACAACGACTTCCCGGATCCCGGGCACTTGAAGGATGCGGTCCACCGCATGTTCGGCCAGGGACTTGCCGGCGATTTCGACCAGGGCCTTGGGGATGCCCGCACCCAGCCGGGTCCCCATTCCCGCAGCCACCAGGATCACCGATGCTTTGCGCTGTTTCACTTGGTTCACAGAGCACAGCTTATCGCGCCGGGTTTCGGACCCCGGCGGTTCAGGCTTAAATGCAAAACCGCGGGTGCGCTTAATGCGCCCCGCGGTGTTGTCAGGAGATTCTTCCTAGGCGGAAGCCAGAACCTCGTCCAGCAGCCCCTCGGCCTTGGTCTCGTCGAGATCCTTGGCCAGCGCCATTTCGCTGATCAGGACCTGACGCGCCTTGGCCAGCATGCGCTTCTCGCCAGCCGACAGGCCGCGGTCGTTCTCACGGCGCCACAGGTCGCGAACGACCTCTGCCACCTTGATGACGTCACCGGAAGCAAGCTTCTCAACGTTCGCCTTGTAACGGCGCGACCAGTTGGTCGGCTCTTCGGTGAATTCAGCACGAAGGACGTCGAACACATGGTTCAAGCCCTCCGGATCTACCACGTCTCGCACGCCTACTAGATCAATCTTGTCGGCGGGAACTTCGATAGTCAGGTCTCCCTGAGCTACGCGAAGCTTGAGATACATTTTCTCTTCGCCCTTGATCTTGCGCAGCTTGATCTCCTCGATCGTTGCAGCGCCGTGGTGCGGGTAGACAACAGTCTCGCCAACCTCAAAAACCATGTGGATAAACCCCTTTCCCACCTCCCAGTCTACCATGTCTGGTGCTGACGCCGTTTTCACTGTGCCCCAAATAACCGCGAAATCACGCGGAATTCCCTCTTCCAATCGCCGTAGGAACGTGGTATGAAAATAGTATGCACGTTGCCCACCTGCCCCTTTCCCAAAAGAGCAACTTGTCTACAAGCTGTCGAAAAGCGTGTGTTGCACGTCGCTAAATCGCGTCTTTGACCAAAAAACGGCTAGGCTTAGAGGTAATCGTGGTCTATAAGGCTGTCTGCACTGCTCCTTAGGTGCCGACCGTTTCACGCGGCCGCGAACCAAAGCATCTCATTATTCTCACCGAGGAGTTAGTGTCGTGATCACCGCACGCATGACCGTTGGACGCCGCATTGCCGCGTCCCTCGCTGTGGCTGCCCTGGCATTCGGTGTCACCAGCTGTGGCGCCATCAACCAGCAGGCCACCGATATCGACTACGCAGCCAGCGATGGAATCAACGTCAACGTTGCCGACGCCGAGGTTCGCAACCTGATGTTCGTGACCAACACCGAGGCCACCGACGCTCGCCTCATCGGCACCGTCGTCAACGACGGCAAGTCCGACCTGAACCTTGAGATCAAGGCAGGGAACGCCTCCTCCGTCACCGTAAAGGTTGCCGCCGAGGGCACGACCAAGCTGGAAGATGACAAGAACAAGACCGTCATCAGCGACCTGGGCATCATGGCCGGCAAGCACGCCGACACCAAGTTCACCGTGTCCGGCACGACCGTTGACTTCTCGGTTCCAGTCGTAGACGGCACCCTGGCCGAATACCGCGACTTCGTTCCGGGCGGTTACAAGGCAGCCACCACCGAGCACCTGGTTCCAAGCCCGAAGACCGAATCCGGACACTAGGCTTCAGAACACGCAAACCCCGGCGGCGCCCACTGTACAGTGAGGCGCCGCCGGGGTTTTCTGTCTGCCGCCGGCGGCTGCGCGAAGCAGCCGCCGGCTCAACGGCCGTTGCTAGGCCACGAACTTGTAACCCAGCCCGCGTACGGTGACCAGCAGCTCGGGCGCCGCCGGGTCTCCCTCGATCTTCGAGCGCAGTCGCTTGACGTGCACGTCAAGGGTCTTGGTGTCGCCCACGTAATCGCTGCCCCAGACCCGGTCGATCAGCTGGCCGCGGGTCAGCACGCGTCCGGCATTACGCAGCAGCATCTCCAGCAGCTCGAACTCCTTCAGCGGCATGGCCACCTCGGAGTTGTTGACCGACACGATGTGCCGCTCCACGTCCATGCGCACCGGGCCGGCAGTCACGACGTTGCTGACCAGCTCCTCGCTCTCGCCCTGGCGGCGCAGCACCGCACGGATGCGAGCCAGCAGCTCGCGCGAGGAGTACGGCTTGGTGACGTAATCGTCGGCGCCCAGCTCCAAGCCGACCACCTTGTCGATCTCCGAGTCCTTGGCAGTGAGCATGATGACCGGGACCTGGCTGTTCAGGCGGATCTGGCGGATCACCTCGGTGCCCGGCTGGCCCGGGAGCATCAAGTCCAGGAGGACGAGATCCGCGCCATGGCGTTCGAACTCGCTGACCGCGACAATCCCGTCGTCGGCAACCCTGACCTCGAAACCCTCCCGCTCCAGCAGATAGGACAGCGGGTCCGAAAGCGACTCTTCGTCTTCGACAATCAAGATGCGGGTCATCGGCGTCCTCCTTCGCGGTCTTCCGCAGCAGCGGCAACCGCTTGTTTCTTCTTCATATCTGTGGCCGGCTCAAGCGCTGCAGCCGGTTCTTCATCCATCATGGGAAGTCTGAGTGTGAACGTGGATCCCTGCCCCGGCTGGGACCAGAGCGACACCTCGCCGCCGTGGTTGGCCAGCACGTGCTTGACGATGCTCAGTCCCAGCCCGGTACCGCCGGTCTGGCGCGATCGGGCGCCGTCCACGCGGTAGAAGCGCTCGAACACGCGTTCCTGGTCCTCCGCGGATATGCCCGGGCCTTGGTCCGTCACGGAAATCTGTGCGTAGCCGTCGCGCTGGCGGATGCCCACGCCCACGGTGGTGTTCGGCGGGGAGTAGCGGATCGCATTGTCGATCAGGTTGCGCAGCGCTGTCATCAGCAGGTCGGGGTCGCCGTGGAGGTCCTCCGTCAGGCCGCCGCCCACCGACACGGTGATCCCCTTTTCCTCCGCGAGCAGCTTGTTGCGGTCCACCGCCTCGGCGATGACCGGGGCGAGCTGGAACTCGCGTCCGTGGGTGATCGCGTCGCTGGATTGCAGCCGGGAAAGCTCGATGATGTCCTGCACCAGTGCGGCCAGGCGGCGCGATTCCTTGCCCATCCGGGTGGAGAAGCGCAGCACCGCCTGCGGGTCGTCGGCCGCTTCGCTGATGGCCTCGGCCAGCAGCGAGATCGCCCCGACCGGGGTCTTCAATTCGTGGGAGACGTTGGCGACGAAGTCGTTGCGCATCGCTTCGGTGCGGGTGATCTCGGTGCGGTCGTCGGCCAGCAGCAGGATGTACTCGTCCCCCAGCGGGGCCACACGCACATGCACGATCAGCTGCCCGGCACCCAGGGTCGCACGCTGCAGTTCATACTGGCTTTCGGCGATGACCCCATCGGCGCGCACCTGGCGCACCAGCGCCAGCAGCTCGTCGTGCACCAGGGTGTGCCCGCGGACCAAGCCGTAGGCGTAGGAGGCGGGGTTGGCGCGGACCACCCCGTCGACGTCGTCGAGGATGACGAAGGCGCGCCCGATCACGGAGAGCACCGCGGCGGCGCCTTCCGGCAGGACTGGCTCGTCGACCTCGGGCAGCCGGGCGGTGCGGCTCTGCGAGAACCGGAAGGCCAGGATGCCCACGACACCCAGCGCCAAACCGAGCACCGCGGCAATCAAGATCGAAATTACTTCGTTCACATCCTTAGACTATCTTTCATCCACGGGAGTTTTGTCCGCAGATGACGCGAAAACGGCCGATTCTGCGTGCTGTTCACCAAACGTTCACCTTTCCGGGAATAATCGTTAATCACCCGCTGGCATTCTGGACTCAGACCCTCCGCCATGCCCGAAAACAGAACCATGTTGACGCGGGCATGAGCACCTTCCGAACCTTGAAAGGGATTACTACGTGCGCAAGGTATTTCAGGCAGATCTGCAGCAGATCGGTGAAGAGCTGATCGAGATGGCGAACCAGGTAGCGGTCGCCATGGACCGGGCGTGGGATTCGCTGGCCAACGCCGATGTGGAACTGGCCCAGGAGGTGATCGCCGCGGACGCGAAGATCGACTTCCTGCAGAACCAGCTGGACGAGCGCGCCATCGACACGCTCGCGCTCCAGGGGCCGGTGGCTTCGGACCTGCGTATGATCGTCGGCTCGCTGCGCATGAGCGCCTCGCTGGAACGCATGGGAGACCTGGCCCGCCATTTGGCCCAGCTGACCCGACTGCGTTTCCCGAGCCGTGCGCTGCCGTCGGAGATCACCGGAACCTTCTCCGAGATGGCCAAGCTCGACATCCAGATCGCCCAAGCCGTCGCCAAGCTGCTGGACACCCGCGACCTGCAGATTGCCCGTGACATCATCGAGCTGAACCACCGCTTGGATGCCCTCCACGCCAGCGTCTTCACGCAGGTGGCTGACGAGTCCTGGAGCGCGAACGCGCCGACCACCGTCGACGTGTCGCTGACCAGCCGCTATCTGGAACGCTTCGGCGACCACGGCGTCTCCGTGGCCCGCAAGGTCACCTACCTGGTGACCGGCGAATGGGATCCTTCCGAGCTCTAAGTACGGCAAGCCAGCACTGACGCCGCGGGCGCCGGGGAGAAATCCCCGGCGCCCGCGGCGTCATGGTTTAACCGGCTGCAAGGACCTGACACAGCCTTGGAAACCCGGTTTAAACGACTGCAGAGGCCACCACAACGGTTGGCCTCCACGGTCGATGTGTTCTGCACAGTCGCAGAGCACGGCGTCTAGGGAAGGTTTAGCCTTCGCACTCGACGCAGAATCCTACATTGCCTTCTTCACGTACCAGCTGTGAACGGTGGCGGATCAGGAAGCACGAACCACAGATGAATTCGTCGTCCTTCTGCGGAATGACCGTCACGGTCAGTTCCTCGTTGGACAGGTCTGCACCTGGCAGGTCCATGCCGTCGGTGTGATCGGTCTCGTCGAGCTCCCGCACCACGGACTTGGCGTCTGGTGCGTTAGCGGACTTAACCGCGTCCAAAGAAGCCTTGCGCGCCTCGGCAACGTCCGGGCGGACTTCGTCGTAATCAGTTGCCACGAATTGCATTCCTAACGTGAGCCATTGAGCCTATTCGAAATAGGAGATTACAGCATAGTAATACCAAAAAGACAATCCTTGCTCATGGTTTCGCTCACAGCCGGAGACTTCACGGCTACCTCCCGTTAAGCGGAAACGGCGGCACCGCCGGCCGATCTCATCGGAGATGGCGTGGACGGTGCCGCCGAAAAGCCCGGTTGGCTAGCGGCCCTGGTTGGCGACGGCCTTGATGGCGTCGGCTGCGGCTTCTGGATCCAGGTAGGTTCCACCCGCGGTGATCGGCTGGAAATTGTCGTCCAGCTCATAGACCAGCGGGATCCCGGTCGGGATGTTCAGGCCGGCGATGGCTTCGTCGCTGATGCCGTCCAGGTGCTTGACCAGGGCGCGCAGCGAGTTGCCGTGCGCGGTCACCATGACGGTCTTGCCAGCGGACAGGTCTGCCTTGATGTTGTTCTCCCAGTAAGGCAGCAGTCGGTCGAGTACGTCCTTGAGGCATTCGGTGCGTGGCGCGTCATCGCCCAGTGCTGCGTAGCGCTCGTCGCCGATCTGGCTGAACTCCGAGTCGTCGGCCAGCGCTGGAGGCGGGGTGTCGTAGCTGCGGCGCCACTGCATGAACTGGTCCTCGCCGAATTCGGCGAGGGTCTGGGCCTTGTCCTTGCCCTGCAGCGCACCGTAGTGGCGCTCGTTCAGGCGCCAGTCGCGGTTGACCGGGATCCACGAACGGCCGGCGGCTTCCAGCGCCAGGTTCGCGGTGACGATGGCGCGGGTCAGCAGCGAAGTGTGCAGAACCTCAGGCTTGTAGCCTGCCTCGGTCAGCAGCTGGCCGCCGCGGGCGGCCTCTGCGCGACCCTTTTCGGTCAGCGATACGTCGTACCAACCGGTGAAAAGGTTCTTTTCGTTCCATTCGCTCTGTCCGTGGCGAAGCAAGATCAAAGTGTGACTCATGCTTTCCATCTTATCCAATCCCGGGGCAACTCCTGCTGAACGTTACCCGCGAACGCAAAACCCGGGCCGCGACATGTATTACATGCTGCGACCCGGGTTGAGTCGAAAACTTCGCCGGCGAACCAGGCTAGTAGTTGTACCAGCCGCCGCCCTTGCCGCTCACCGCGGGCTTGACATCGGCCAGGTAGACGCAGGCGACGCAGGCGCCGATCAGCTGGAGGAATCCGCCGCTGCCCGAGCTGAGCACCGACAACGCAGCAACCACGGCGCTGCCGACGGTCAGCGCGGTCCAGAAGCCCTTGGTGCGCTTGCCCTCCTGGGCGAAGCGGTCTGCCGGGTGGCGCAGGCAATCGACCACTGCCCAGACCGCCAGTACCAGGATCGCGATCCCCAGGGCGCGCAGCATGTAGGCCTCGATCAGGACCGCAAGATTCATGAATTGCATGTTTTCACCTTACCTGCGACGTGCGCTTCACGCCCAGCATGCCACGCGGCCGATTGCCGACCTCGGCTAGATCCCTTCCAGCGCCCGGGACAGGTCGTTCCACAGGTCTTCCACGTCCTCGATGCCCACCGAAAGGCGGATCAGGTTCGGCGGCACCGTGGCCGGTTCCGAGGCGTGGCGGGCGCGGCGTTCGGCCAGTGTTTCAACCCCGCCCAGCGAGGTGGCGGCGGTGATCAAGCTGAAGCCCGCGACCACCGCATCCGCATCCCCTGCCGTGGCACCGGCTTCAAAGGCGATGACCGAACCGTAGCCGTCCATCAGCTCGCTGGCCCGCGCATGGCCGGGATCCTGCTCCAGGCCCGGATAACGCACCACGCTGACCTTCGGGTGCGCCGCCAGGCGTTCGGCGAGGATTTGGCTGTTGGCCTGCGACCGCTCCAGACGGACCGCCATGGTGCGCACCCCGCGCAACGCCAGGAAGACATCCATCGGCGAGGCGATCGCGCCATGCAGGGTGCGGTAGCCGTGCAGACGGGTGCGCAGCGCTTCGTCGCGGGTGACCAGCGCGCCCATGATGACGTCCGAATGCCCCGAAAGGTATTTGGTCACCGAATGCACCACCAGATCCGCGCCCAATTCCAGCGGCCGTTGCAGCAGCGGGGTGGCGAAGGTGTTGTCCACGATGCCCAGCACGTCCTGCGCCTTGGCGGCGGCCAGCAGCGCCGGCAGGTCGGCGACCTCCAGCATCGGGTTCGTGGGAGATTCCAGCCACAGCACATCCGCGCCCTGCAGGGCCGCGAGCACCTGGTCGGTGTCGGCGACATCCACCGGGCGCAGGGTGAAGCGCCCGGCCGCTTCCAGTTCCCTGGCCAGGCCGAGGGTGCCGTTGTAGGAGTGGGCCGGCAGCACCATGGTCCCGCCCTCGGGAACCAGGCTCAGCGCCGCGGCGATCGCAGCCATGCCCGAGGAGAACACCAGCGCCGGCAGCGTGGAACGCTCCAGACCGCCGAGCACCTGCTCGAAGGGATCCCAGGTGGGGTTCGAGAAGCGTGCATAGACCTTTTCCCCCGCGGCGGCGATGCCCTGCGAATGGTAGGTGGAGGTGAAGGTCACCGGGTGGTTGACCGGGGCATCGAACCCGTGGGCCGGGCGTCCCCCGGCAACGATCAGGGTCTTGGGATCCCAGGAGGCGGCAGGGGCGGCGGATTCTGCGGGGTTGGTCATATTCTCCAGATTACGCCTGCGGTTTCCGTGTTCCCGGATGCGTTTCATTTCATGTCCTCGGGCACGAGAATCTATGGGCAAGGCGAACGGCGCAAAGGGAGATCTCAGCGAGGTTCGTTAGGCTAGTGGGGTGAGTATCGATTCGTCTGCCCCTGCCCGCGGTCTGTTCATCGTTTTCGAAGGCGGCGACGGCGCCGGCAAGTCCACCCAGGTCCAGCGCACCAGCCAGTGGCTCAAGGAGCGCAACGCCACCGTGCTGACCACCCGCGAACCCGGCGGCACCCAGATCAGCGAGAAGCTGCGCACCTTGGTGCTGGAGCACGGCCACGGCGAGATCGACGCGCGCACCGAGGCCCTGATGTACGCGGCGGCCCGCGCGGCCCATGTCCAGCAGGTCATCGTCCCGGCGCTGGAAGCCGGCACCCACGTGGTCTGCGACCGTTTTGTCGATTCCTCCCTGGCCTACCAGGGCGTGGGACGCGGACTGGGCGTGGACGCGGTGGCTTCCATCAACAGCTTCGCCACCGGAGGCCTGCAGCCGGATGCCACCATCCTGCTGGACATCTCCGCAGCCGACGGCCGTTCCCGGCGCATTGCCGGCACCGGCGGCGTCGAGGAATCGGACCGGCTGGAATCCGAGCCGGACGACTTCCACGAGCGCATCCGCTCCGCCTTCGCCGACCTGGCCGCCCAGGCGCCCGAACGCTACCTGGTGATCGATGCCAACCAGGGCATCGAGCAGCTGCAGGAGCAGATCACCGCGCATCTGGAGGGCCTGCTGTGATCCGCCCGGTCTTCGCGGACCTGGCCGGACAGCAGCGCGTCATCACCACGCTGACCGAGCAGGTCGACCAGGGGGAACCCACCCATGCCTGGCTGTTCACCGGTCCCCCGGGTTCCGGACGCACCACCGCCGCGCGCGCCTTTGCCGCGGCGCTGCAGTGCACCGCGTCCCCCGCCGGCTGCGGCACCTGCCCCACCTGCGTCAGCGTCGTTTCGGGCAAGCACCCGGATGTCGCCTTCATCTCAACCGAGAAGTTCGAGTACCAGGTCCGCGACGTCCGGGAGATCATCACCCAGGCCCAGGACAAGGCCTCCCAGGCCCGGTGGCGCATCATCATCATCGAAGACGCCGACCGCATGTCGGAGCGCAGCGGCAACGTGATGCTCAAGGCCATCGAGGAACCGCCGGCGAACATGATCTGGATCCTGTGCGCGCCTTCCCCGGCCGACGTGCTGGTCACCATCCGCTCGCGCTGCCGCGCGGTGAACCTGTCCATCCCCTCCACCGAGGACGTCGCCCAGCTGCTGGTCCGCCGCGACGGGCTGGATGCGGAACTTGCGCGCTTCGCCGCCCGCGCCTCGCAGTCGCACATCGGCGTGGCCCGCCTGCTGGCCCGCGACGAGCAGGCCCGCATCCAGCGTGAGAAGGTCGTCACCCTGCCCCTGCGCGTGACCACCCTGCCGCAGGCCATGGAGGCCGCCGCGGAGATCTCGAAGCTCTCCGCCGAACGCGCCGAGCACATCACCGGCGCCGACCTGCAGCACAAGGTCTCCGAGCTGCGCAAGGCCAACGGGCTGGGCGAGGAGGAGAACATCCCCGCCGGGCTGCGCGGGCAGTTCCGCGAGCTGGAGGAGAACGCCAAGCGCTTCGCCCGCCGCGCCAGCTTCGACGCCATCGACCGCACCCTGACCGATCTGACCACCTTCTTCCGCGACGTGCTCAGCCTGCAGCTGGATACCCGGGTCGAGCTGGTCAACGAGCACCTGCGCGAAAAGCTCAATGCCTTCGCCGCGCACCAGAGCCGCGAGAAGACCCTGTCGCAGATCGACGCGATCGACGAAGCCCGCCGGCGCATCGCCGCCAACGTCAACCAGCTCATGGCGCTCGAGGCCCTCATGACCCGGCTGCTGCAGAACCCCGGCCGCCGCTAGCCTCCCCACCCGCTGCCCGGACGGCGCTTCCACCCCAAGGAGACCACCATCTTGCCCGCACGACGCACCATGTACCGCCTGACAGCCTTGGCCGCCGCGCTCGCCCTGGCATTGACCGCCTGCGCGCCGACTTCCGGCGAGGACGGCGCAGGCGCCGCCGCCGACGCCGCGAAGACCGAGGTCCCGGCGCTTCAGAAGTACTACACCCAGCAGATCGATTGGGAGAAGTGCGGCAGCACCATCGAATGCGCGGACATCAAGGTCCCGCTGGATTACTCCGCTCCGGAAGAAGACAGCATCACCCTGGCGCTGAACCGCCGCGCCGTCGACGGCGCGCAGGGCAACCTGCTGGTCAACCCCGGCGGCCCGGGCGGTTCGGGGCTGGACATGGTTACCGACTCGGTGCAGCTGATGCTCAGCAACGACCTGCAGCGCGCCTACAACATCATCGGCTTCGATCCCCGCGGCGTGGGTGCGAGCACCCCGGTGACCTGCCAGACCGATGAGGAAATCGACGAGAGCCGTCAGGAGAACCTCAAGGCCTGGGACCCGGCGGACCGCGATGAGGTCGAGGCCGGCACCGAGGACTACGCCAAGGACTGCGCACAGAACACCGGCGACCTGCTGGGCCACGTGGACACCGTCTCCGCGGCCAAGGACATGGACATCATCCGCGCCGTGCTCGGCGACACCCAGCTGGACTACCTGGGCTACTCCTACGGCACCTTCCTCGGCTCCACCTACGCCGACCTCTTCCCGCAGAAGGTCGGCCGGTTCGTGCTGGACGGCGCCATGGACCCGCTGGCCACCGCGCAGCAGCTGACCCTGGCCCAGGCCGAAGGCTTCGAGGGCGAGATCGACGCCTGGCTGCAGAACTGCCTGGAAGGCGAGAACTGCCCGTTCACCGGAAACCTCGACGAGGCCAAGACCCAGCTGCAGGACTTCTTCGCGCGCCTCGAAGAGCAGCCGCTGCAGTCCTCGGACGGGCGCGCCGTGCCCATCATCGACTTCATCAACGGCTTCATCATCCCGCTGTACAACGACATGAACTGGCCGTA
>SMEN01000325.1_pt1 | contig 14489 bp, 12 predicted proteins | sample 2456271 | NCBI WGS metagenome assembly SMEN01 (sample SAMN10132593, study PRJNA489261) | soil metagenome | isolation source: day1 control-loamy sand soil ammended with raw manure from dairy cow... | place: USA | collected 2015-04-01 | reverse complement strand
TGCCTTTTTTATCGGTCGAGCCTGGCTGAGCCACCACGGTATTGCCGCGAGTGGTGGAGTTGACGTTTTCCTCTGTTCCCATCCCTTTGCGGATGATGAAGTTTTCCCCCGCCGCCAGGGCCACTTGGCCTCCCGGCGTGGAGATACTGCCTGCATTCACCACTTCCTGACCCAGCAAGAGCACATAGCCCCCACCCTGGTTCACGGTCTCGGAAGCATGCGTTCGAATATGTGCACCGACTTGGACTTCAATCTTGCCCTGCGCATTGGTAAAGGAAGCCGTATTGGCATCTTTGCCATACAAGCCTTCGCTGAACTGCTTGTCGCTAATCGTGGCCGCCGCGGTGACCAGATTACGCACATTCACTTGCGATGAGCCACTGAACACCACCCCGTTCTGGTTCACCACCATGACGGTGCCATCGCCCTTGATCGCTCCCTGAATCTGACTAGGTGCGGTATCCGCCCCCACAACCCGGTTCAAGACCGCGTCTGTAGCGCGTTGCTGGAACTGCACCGTGGTGTTGCGGCCTACGTTAAAGCTTTCCCAGTTCAGCACCGCCTTGCTTTCGGTCTGCTTGATTGCCACGGTGTGCTGGCCGTCTTTTTGGGTCTGCTCTGGACGCTCTGCTCCCGTCCAGACATGCAGATTGCCAGCTGCATCGCGGTCCCAGAGGCCGCCTTGCACATGGCCGTCCGGTACACCCGCCTCTTTGGCGGCGGCCTCGCGTGCCGCTTTTTGGGCAGCCTGTTGCGCTGCGATGGCACTGGCCGTGCGGCCCAGATTTTCCACCGAGCGCGCCAATTGCTGGCGAGCTTCGGCATGTTGACGCGCCGCCGAATTCAATACGCCATTGCCGGGATCTGCCATGGCCCCCTGCGCACCCGACACATTGCGTTCTACCGCCCCTCTGGCCGCAAACCACGCCCCCGAGACGGGCTGGCTTTGCGCGTAAGCCTGCGAGCTCAAACCGCCTGTCACCAGCAGCGTGGCTATCGCGCGTGCCACAGGCGTCAGCCGGTTCCGGAACGTGTCGCGAGTAGCGCTATCGACGGGGTTTCTAGGATCAGATGACTTGGAAGACAAACTGCGTAGGCGTGGCGACATTGCTTGAGGTTCCCGGCTTAAGACGTAAGGAATTTCGTATCCATACCTACAAGACGGGTTCTGCGAAGAAATCAATCACGCCCACTTTGTTACCCCATGTAACTACGCCTGCCTTAACAAAGCGATCCCACCCGCCAGCTCTTGAACTCGTATGCCGGACATGGCGCGCAGCATGTCCAATGCCAAATCCATATCGCTGATGGACAGGCTTAAATACACCGGACGGCTCTTCAAACTATCGCTGTAGACCACGATCTTGCCGGGCCGATAACGGTTCAGTTCCTCCACCACCTCAGACAAGGCCTGGCCTTCAAAGGCCAGATAACCACGTCGCCAGGAACTGACCTGATCCAGATTGGGCCGCTGTACAGCCTGAATACGCTCGTAGTCGTAAACCGTTTGCTGGCCCGCCTGCAGCGTGACGGTTTGATTGGCTTGCACCACCACCTGCCCTTGCAGGCAAGTGACAGTGACATTACGCCCGGTGTAACGCACATTGAATTGCGCTTGCAGGGCCTGCATGCTCCCCGGCCCTGCCTGTACCTGAAGATGGCTAGCAGCCCCATCCAGCACATGGATTTCGACCTCGCCTTCTACCAGCTCTATCCCTGCACCTTGCGCCGTATCGCGGCGGTTAATGCAGGTCTGGGTATTCATCTGTATTGCCACGGCCTGACCGAGCTGGATTTCACGCTGCTCTCCCACTCCGGTGCGAAAGTCCGACGTCATCTCCGTGAAGGACGGCCACAGGCCCCAGGGCGGATGTACCACCGCCACAGCAGCCAATGCCGAGGCTGCAAATGCACCACCCAGAAAGGCTCGTCTGGCCCCAAACAACGGTTGAACCACAGGCGCTTGCCACTCTGGCAGCAAGTGTCGTGCCGCCCGCAGCCCTGGCGTCACGGTATCCATGGTCACATTTAAGTCCCGCCAAGCAGCACGATGCTCTGGGCTGTGTTCCAACCACTGCTGAAAGTCCTGGGCATCGGACTGCCGGGCATGGCCTGAATGCAAACGTACCCACCATTGATTGGCTTGGGTACGAACGGTTTCAGACAAGGGAGAGGAAGGAGAACTCATGGGGTACAACTTAAGCGTCAGTAAGGCTATCGGAGACGCTGACACTGACAGCATCGTTGAATTGTTCGGCAAAGCGCAGGCGCAAATAATCCAGGGCACGCATCATTTCCTTGTTCACCAAGGACACCGAAATATTGTACTGTTTGGCGATTTGGGCATAGGTCAGCCCGTCTACGCGCGAGGCCATCAAAATCGTGCGCTGGCGTATGGGCATTTCCTGCAAAGCCGCCAGCAATTGCGCGGTAGTAATGCGCGCCCAGGCACAACGCTGGGTATCGTAAGTGTCGTCCGCAATATGGCTCAACGCGTCCAGATCCATGGCAGTTAATAAGCTGTTGCGCTGTTTATAGGAATCGATGGCGATATGGGTGGCCATGCGCAGCAAATACGCTTCGTCATTGTTCACCGAGACCCCGTTGCCCATCCCGCCAATCCGTATCCAGGTTTCCTGCAAGGCATCTGCCGCATCCTCGCGCGAGCCAATCTTGCGCTCCAAACGACGACGCAAATGCGTGTAACGGGCAATCAGGCTTTGTCGTAAACGGCTACGCAGGGCTTCGGACATGATCTATTTCCCCGCCTGCACCGGACAGTCGTCACGCACATGGCCCGACACAGGGGCCAACAACAAAACCAAGGGTTGCGGCAAGCTGGCATCTGGAGCTGCGCCCATCCTCAGACTATCCAGTACGCGGCTGATCGCCTCATCACGGCTAGCCCGTCCGGTAGAACCGAGCAAATGCACACGCTCCACCTGTCCGTCCGGCTTCAACCACAACTGCATGGCCAAACGGTAGGCACCAGGGCGGGTCTGGGGGGAGCGGCACAAGGCATTGCGCACGGTCTGCTGTACACGCACCACGTAGGTGCTGTAATCATGTGCGCCATCACGCACACCGGAAATATGGTTCAGGTTAAGCGGACGCTGGCCCGCTGTCGCCCGGCCTGGCTTGCTGCTGGGCGGGCGGATCACAATCGAGCGGTTATCCACGTAAAAGGCCTGCAGGCCCGAGTCGGCCAACAAGGCCGCCAAGGCCTGGGTGCGCGTCATCTGACCACGCACTGCGGGCATAGGTCGCTGGGGGTCAGCACCATCAAGCAGCACTGATAGGTCAGACCGTTGTCCATACGCTCTCAAAGCCTGAGCCAAAGGCTGGGCCGGAATGTCGAAAGACAAACGTTCAGAAGAATTTAGCAGGGTGTCAGCATCAGACCGGGCAACTGCGAGACTTGCACAAGCAAATAACAAGAAAGCACCGAGTAACACCGCCACACTGATCGCCACCTGAGTCATGGTCATGCGCACGTTAATAGGTCTGGCTGCGGCGTCGGACAGTGAAACGAAAAGGGGTGAGGCGAGGCGATTGTAGAAGTCCCCAATGACAACATAGTGACAGCCCAATCCCGCTGTTTTCTTAGCGCACTGCCCTCCCGGGCATTGCGCCCTCTGCTCAAGGCTCCTGCGTCTGCTGCAATAACTGACTCAAGACTTTGCCATCGACCGCCACCGTGTCGGCGTCCAGCATGCCCGCTACATAGGCCTGGGTCGCCTCCTGCTGGCGCTGACGTCGCAAGGCATCACGCAGGGCGGGTTTGACCTCATCCAACGCACGCACACTGGCGGGGCGTATATCAGTAACTTTCAGAATATGCACGCCATCGGCCTGCACAATCGGATCGCTGATTTGGCCCGGCTCCAATCTGGAGACAATGGAGCGCATAGCAGGCACCAGCTGGCTTACGGGTAGAAAACCATTGTCGCCGCCGCGTTCGGCACTGACTTTCTCGTCCGAACTTTCTTTAGCGAGGGCCGCAAACTCCGCCTTACCTTCGCGCATCTGTTTGACCCAGGCATCTGCCCGTTTTTTAGCCTGTGCCAAGGCTTGTTCGTCTTTGTCAGGCACACTTAGAAAAATCTGGCTAAGTCGGTACATGGCAGGCAGTTGAAACTGATCCTGATTAGCCTGATAGGCCGTCTGCAAATCCTGTTCACTTGGGTAATCAGCGGCAGGTTCAGACACCGATTGCAGATAGCTACGCAAGATAACCTGATTCTGTGCCTCTTCAATCGCGTGATGGATCTCAGACCTCTTGTCCCATTCCTGGGTTTTGGCTTGCTGAACAACTGCTTTTTCAGCCAGACGGCTGCGCAACCACTGCTCCAACACCACGCGATCATTGCGCATGGCCTCACGCTGGGCGGCTGGCAAAACCAGCAGGAACTGCTTCAGTTCCTCCTGGCTGACAGACACCTGCCCCAGAGTCGCCACCGCAGGTGTAGCGGCGGTGGCATTTACTGTGGAGGCCGGAGTGCTGGTTGGCTGCACCGTGGCCGTTTTTTGCGGCTGCTGGGCCTGTGCATCACCATTCTTTCCACAGCCTAGCAACAAGGCTGACAGGCTCAGGGCCAATACGGTTTGCAGCAGGAATTTGGGGTGCGTCATCATCATCACTGAACTCAGGCTTGTACGGCTTCGGTGGCTTCGACTTCAGCTTGCTTAGCGGCAGCTTGTTCTGCGTCTTGCTGACTCAGCACCTGTTCGCCGCTGGCGGCATGATTGGTAGCGGCATGCTGGCGCAAGAACAGCAGGAACTCCTGCAACAAGCGGTCCCACAATTCTGCCGTGGCTTGCAGATAAGTCGGGGCCACACCACCGGCCACAATCACGTCCATTTCCAGCACCAGAAACTCGCCCTGAACCGCCAAACGAGCAAAGCGCTTGCCGATGTTCCAGGCCGACTCGATCCCGGCAGGCATCTCGCCTTGCACACGCAAGGCGCAGCTTAAGGTGTAATCCAGTGCCTGATCCACCTCGTTGGCAGGATTACCCAGACGCAGGGCAAAGCCTATGCCTTGTGAGGCCGACAGCAGTTGGCGATTGCCCGCTTGCTCAGACTCGGTGACGCGATAGCCCATCTGCTGCAAAAGCTCCTGCAATTGCTTCAAGGAGACGGATTGGATGGTTTGGGAGTCAGTCATACATAGTCCTTGTGGATATCAGTCAATAAGGCTTAAGGCTCGACCGGTTGCTCGGCCGGATCAGCTGCGCCAGGGGTATACAGTCCGTCATAGAGCTTGTCGCCCAGCGCCTGGGCATGCTCGTCGAACTTCACGCGCGCCGATGCAGCCAAAGGCTGGCGAATCTTGAGCAAATCGCCGGTGCTGAACTGTTCATACGCCGCCAGAATTTCTTTTCCAGCCGCATACAGTTCCTTGTTCTTGGCGGTGCTCAGCGCCAACTCCTGGTCGCGTTGTGCCAGGCTGGCCGCCAAGGTGGCACGCTGCGTTTCAGTGGCACGAGCTTGCGCCTGCAAGGTTTCAAACTCGTTACGTGCCCGGCCTAATTGCGATTGCGCCGCCGCAACTTGCTGACGAGCCGAAATCTTGATGCCGTCCTGCTCATCTTGCAGGGTCTGGGCCTGCTTGCTGGACTTGTCCAAGCGGGCTTTGAGCTGCTCGACCTCTTTACGCACGGCATCGCGTTCGGTTTCAGCCGTCGTCTTGGCGGCCGTTAACTGAGCCTGCTGACTTTGCAATTGCTGCAACTGCTGAGTGGTGGAGCGCAGCTGGGTACGCAAACGCTCCTCGATATCCGATTTCTGTGCCATGGCCGGGCCAGCCCATTGGCCCAGGCCCACCAGCAACACAGCGCATAGCGTCATCGCAAAGGGAGAACGCCCGGCTGGCCGTACGTGCAGGTCTACAGACGATTTCAATATCTTCATGGCTTAGAACCTGGCGTTAAGTTCAAGCTGGATGATGTCGATAGACAGCGGCGCACCGTAAACTTCCTTGGAGCTGCTCCAGCGCAGGTGCCCCGTTACGTTCTTCTCGAAGGCATAGCCTGCACCCACGAAGTAGCCGCGTGCATTGGTGCCGCCCAGGTGGAAGGAGGAGTCGTTATAGCCATCAGGCATGGCGTCCGGCTCGATATACTTGTAGCCCGCAAAAGCCAGCCAATCGCCCTTGTCTTTCAGACCCAGGCTGCTGCCCAACGTCGCTTGCACCATCCAGGCATTGCCGCCACTTTCGATTCCGGTCGGGTTGCCAGAGGCGTCGTACGTGCCGTTGGAGGCGATGTTGTACAGGCCACCCGCACGGTCCACCATCTTGTTACTGTCGTAGGCCAAGTTGCGCACATAATTACCGGCAAGACGCAGGTTCAGGCCATTCATCACCTGCGTATCCCAGCGCATATTCACGTCCAGCAAGTTGAACTTGGAGGCCAGACCCACGTACTGCCATTCGTTCCAGTTCTTGGGGTCTGCCGACCACTGGTGAATATCACGCAAGAGGAATACGGTATTACCCTTTTGCATGAAGGCGGGGCGTGACCAGTCCGTATCACACACATCGCTGGAGGCATACAGCGTGCAGGCGCTAGAGCGCTGGCCAGCGATATTGTCGAAGTGGTAATAGGCCAGACTACCGCGCAGATTATTGCGCTCGTTGATCTTCCACTCGGCACCGATCTGCGCACCCAGCAGCCATTTGTTTTCACTGGAACCTTCGGACAGGCTATTGCGATCCCACGGCGTGTTGGCGTATTCCAACGCGTATGCACCCAGATTGCCAAACAGCGTCACCGGGCGATCCGACAGAGCATGTTTGAAAGCCGCAGAAATACCGTCCACATTCAGGTCAGATGACCACAGCAAATCGGTGGAATCAAAGGGGCTGGACGCGCGACCCGCCACAACAGTGGCCCAGTCGGTGGGGCGATAGGACAAGTAGGCCTGATCCAGCCACAAGTGTTTCTTGCCCATGCCGTTACCCAAGGTATCGGAGGTGGACACCGGGCTGTCATCACTGCCGGTTGCCAGACGAATACCGGCCTCCCAGCGATCAGACAGCGTTGCTTTCACACCCAGACGAGCACGCACACGCCACAGATTGCGGCGGTCCTGGCGGCTGTTCAGATAAGGAATCTTCAGACCATAAGGCTTGTTCTCGACCACGGTAGGTACTGGGCCGCTGTCGTTCCACTTGGCAAAATTGATCAGCTCGTTGCTGTTGGCTCCATCCATCAGGCGCGACTCGTTGCGCACCCGCACATCGCCCTCTACCGTGATGCGCGACACCCAATCCGGGAAGGTGTTGGGCTGGGCCCAGTTCTCGGCCTTGGCTTGCGACATCACCTCGTTTTTGACTTCTTCACGGATCTGCTCGCGCACGGTTTCCGGGATGTACGTCACACGCACATCGCCGGGCTGGGCCTGTGCCGCACCGGCTGCTCCAATATCAGCTTTACGCGCCTGGGCGGCTTCCGCCTCGGCCTGGGCCACCAGAGCATCGGCCTGCGCTTGAGGCAAGACCCCTTGCTGCACCAGCAAGCGAATCAGGTTAACGGTGGCGTTCTGGGATGGCGCCTGCGCCAGCACGGGGCCGGCGGTGCAGGTCAAGGCCAGCGCCACCGCGCAAGCCAGCCGAGTAGGATGAGATTTCATGAAAAGCGCACTCCAAATCATTCGGTCAAATTCGGTCAAAAATGGGCAGACAATCAACTGGGCCTACGACCCGTTACCTGGGCTCGGATAGGCATGCTTACCGACGCTGGGGGCCGCTCACTCAAGCGCCCTACTTCACGCAAAGCAGCAACTAGCGCCGTATCAATCTCGGTGTCGCCCGAGGACTGCGCCAGGGAGACACGTGTAATGGACCCGTCTTCGGTCAACCACAGCTGCACCTGGACGCGGTAGACCAGGTTGCGAGTGCGGCTGTCTTCACGCAGGATTTTTTGCAGTGCATAAGCCAGGTATTGGCTATAGGTGGCATTACCGGCACGGCCACCACCGCTGCCGCCCATGCCCCGGCCCTGACCGGCGCTGATGTTGAAGCTGTCAGTACCAGCCTGGGCATCGCTATCCATTTGCATCGGGTCTGACAAATCGTCCGATGGCGTGGGTGGCGCTTCGTCCTCCGGCTGAGGTTCTTCCACAGGCGTAGGCTCAGGTTCCGGCTCCGGCTCGACCTCTTCCTCTTCTTTAGGCTCTTCAGGCTCCGGTGGCGGCTCGGGTTCGGGCGGCGGTGGAGGCGGTGGAGGCAAGGGAATCAACATGGGCTCTTTGGGCACCTGGCGTGTGATCCCCGCCATGTCATTGGCCCACTTCCAGACCCACCAGCCCAACAGCGCCACCAGCACCACAACCAGCACCTTCACAGCCACCCGCCGCCAGGACACGCGTCGGGGCGTTTGCGGTTTGGATGAGTTTGGCAACATCGTTAGAACACCAAGTAACTTACTGAGGTTTGCCGGTCACAAGACCGACCTGGGACAGCTCCAAGCGCCGCAACACATCCAGCACTTCCACCACCTTCTGGTACTGCACGATGCTGTCGCCGCGCACAATCACCGGGAAGTCCGGGTTCAGGGCTTTTTCAGTCCGCAAACGGTCTTCCAGCTCGGGCAAAGTCACGGGATAGGCATCCAGAAAAACCTGGCCCGCCTCGTTGATGGAGATGGCCTTGGTCTTGGGCTGGACCAGGGACACGGTGGAACTGGCCTTGGGCAAATTCACCTGAATCCCGGAGATCTGTGCGGTAGCGGTCAGGATGAACATGACCAGCACCACCATCAGCACATCGACCAGCGGGGTTATGTTGATGCCGTCCACGGCTGCGGAGTCATCGTCGTCGTCTCGTAGGGCTGCCATGTCCGTTCCTTATGCCGAGCCAGCAGCCTGGGCATTAGCCAGATCAAGGTCAGCGCCTTGAGCCAATGCAGCCTCGTGCTTGTCGTGTTTGTTTTTGGCAGGCGTGGTGTTCTGGCCATGCACTTCGGCCAGACGAGTCACAAACTCGTCCACAAACACACGCATGTCGGCGCTGACATCTTTGTTGCGGCCAACCAGGCGGTTGTAGCCAAACAGAGCGGGGATCGCGACGAACAGGCCCATGGCGGTCGCCAGCAAAGCCGCAGCCATACCGGGTGCAATGGCATTGATGTTTACATCGCCTGCCATAGCCGTACCCAGGAACACCACCATAATGCCCAGCACAGTACCCAGCAGACCAATGTAGGGACCACCGGCAATGGCGTTGGACAAGATGCCCAAACGGGCGCCCAGTGCCTGATTTTCCTGTGTACGGACACCATCCATGGAAGCGCGAATGGCTTCAATCGAATTGGGGGACAAGGCTTTCATGCCTTGGGCCTGACGGTTGTGCAGTTCCTTCACACCCATGCGGTACAAGCGCCACAAGGAGGAATAAGCAAAATCCTGCTCGGCCTTGGTGTCGGTTTGCACCGCATCCAACTTGCCGCCGGACTCACCAAAGACGTCGCGGAAGTGGCGGTTGGCCTGCTGCACACGCCCCACCTGGCGGCTCTTGCGATACATGATGACCCAGGACTGGAACATCATGAATACCAGCACACCGATCACAATCCAGGCGTCCATAGGAACGGCTTTGAGCAAGAAACCCAATGCGCCAAAACCAAAACCGGACTGCTCTTCATCCACTCCGTAAGCGATCAGGCGGGACTCAGCACCCTGAGCCAAGGCATCGGCATAAATCAGGGCCGCAGGTCGAGCAATTTTGGACAGACGCAGTTCGTCGATAGCACCGACAAACGGCGCATACGTAATGACAGGGGCAGCCACAGAGGCGGCACTTTCGGCCCCGGCGGTTGTACCGGCGCTGGTCTCTGCCGCCGCACCTTCAGCACTGGGCACTTCAGCCGGTGCAGTGGCCGGTGCAGCCAACAGGGCACCAGGCACATCACCTCCGACAGCAGCCACCGTATTTAGCGCAGGCAAGCTGGCATTCAGTGATGCAGTCGCGCGGCCTTGTACGTACAAGACAACTTGGCTGCCATCCGCTGTCACAGCCAGATGCTGCCATGTGCTAGGTGACAAAGGCGCACCCGCAGGGCTGCGTTGGCCATTGATCTCCACAAAGGGCACGCCCTGATCCAGGCCAATCAGAAAGCTGTTGGTGCCGTCACGACGGGCATACACCAGTTGCTGACCTTGTGGCTGGTCAGCACGGACCCAGGCGCTGAAGGAAAACGCACCGGCGGCAGGCACCGCCAAAGAAGGGCTGGCAGGCAACATCATGGGCGAACCACCAACGAACTGCGCAGCGCGTCCAGACACCCCATCGATCACACCGGCAGGAGCCGTTTGAGCGTGGTTGGTATAGGCCGTGCTGTCACGCGAGGGCGCACCGGGAGCACCATCGAAGTGGTAGACCAAGGTGTAATTAGGATCAAAAGTGATCTGGCCATTGGAAGCCAGCGGGGCTTTCTCGTTGCCGTAGTACATCCAGATATCCTGCTTCTGGCCCGCACCCACTTCAGGAACATCCACCCAGACCAAGGCCATGCCCATCAAGGGATCAAAGCTTTCGATCTGGTGATTGAGCACGTTCTGATCGTCGCCGGACACAAAGCGCAGGTCCGAGCCGTTTTCATTGGTGCCATCAAAAGAAAAGTTGCCGGTATGCAGGCGTACCAACAAGGGCGTACGGCCCACGTTTTCGCTGATTGCCCCGCCCTCGGGCGTGGTATCGACAGAGATTTGCTTGCGGTACTGCCACTCAGGCTGCCACCAGGCATGCGCCACGGCAGGTAGCCAGCCCACCATCACGGCGAGCATCAGAAGAAGAAGGCGTTTCATGATCGAATTACTCCGGGAACAAAATCAGGCAAATTGTTCTGGCTAAGGGGGTCAGAAGGAGGCGCGCAAACTGAAGTGCAGGCGCGGATCGTGTCGTTCGGTGTTGACGCCTTGCGTCAGGGGATAGGCCCAGTCAGCGTGCAGGGACAGCCAGTCGAACATTTGCAGGCGTGTGCCTATGCCCACACTGGCCAGATGAAAACTGGACTCTTGCTCAGGCAGGGGATCACGCAGGCGCAAACGGGCAACATCACTAAAGGCATAGAAGCGCCACTCGTTGACCGAGGGGCCAATCCAGCGGGCCAGGGACGGCGTACGCAACTCAAAGCTGGCCATCCAGCCATCGTCAGCACTGCGTTCGGCAGCCAGATAGCCGCGTACGCTGGTCGCACCACCGGCCGAGAACTGTTCGTTGGACACCAGAGCGCCCGAGCCAATCTGAAAGCCGACCCGGCCATAGGCCTGCCAGTCTTTGGCAAAGGTTTCGGTGTGGTTCAGGTCGCCCTTGAACACCATGAAACTGGGGCTGGCCATCCAGCGCTTGTAGTCGAACTCTTCCCACTCGCTGTTCAGGCCAAACAGGCTGCGGCTGGCGCCAGTCAAGGTCAGCCCGACACTGGTTTGTGAATCCTCGCTGTAGCGGTAGCCGTTATAGGCCAGCGTGAAAGGCAGATAAGTCAGCGGCACGCGGTCGCTGCTGTCGCCAAAGCGGGTTTGCTCTTCAAAATCTTTGTAGTCCATGCCGATCGAAGCGGTGTGATACCAGGGACCGGACTGCGGGAAGGTGTAAGTGGCATGAACGCCGTAAGACTGTCCCTTACCCAGCACATTGGTGTCGCCCACGGTAGAGACATCGCTATCGGACTTGTAGCCAGAAAAAGCCAGATTCCAGCTAGGTGACAAGGGCAAGGAGTAGGACGCCGACCAGACTTTGGCGTCCTGCGTGTTGCGTGGCGCGGTGAAGTAAGTCAGCGAAAAAGCGTGACCACGCTGCCAAAGATTGTCGTGCCCCAAGGTGACCACGCTACGCAGATTGCTGGTGTCGGCGCTGTAATCATTATTCAGCCCCACGCTGGCACTCCAGGGGCTTGTATCGTCTACACGCAAGTCCACATCCATGGTGCCGGGCACACGCCCTTCTTTCACCATCGGCATGACCTGGCGGCTGGCACCCCGATTCAGCTCGGCCAGTTCGGCCTGGGCTTTGCTGAAGTCCGGCACCTTGCCCTCTTGCAAGGACGGCACGCCGTCGCGAATGGCCAGTGGAGAGTAGTGCTCGGCCCCCACAACACGGACGCGGCCAACCTTGGTCTCGGTCACTTGAAAGAACACCACGCCATCGGCCACGGCCTGCTCGGGTAGATCCACGTAGACCGATTGATAGCCTTGGGCGTTATAGACTTCCTGCAAGGCGTCGCGGGCTTTTTCGATATCTCCCAGGCTGCGCTCGGGACCTAAAAAGGGGTACACCGCTTTTTCAATACTGCGGGCATCCAATACGGTATTGCCGCGCACAATGTATTCATTAATACTGACCTTGCGCTCGGCTTGCGCGAAGGCACTCTGAGGCAGCAACAAGGCCAGCGCCATTATTGGCGCAGCACACAGAAGGTGGCCCCGCCACCCGGACAAACGGACCTTGCGCCCTGGAATTTCTGCTGGCATCACGATGCTTACGATCCTCAATCTGATGAGCGGTGTGTCTGCTTCCCCGTCCGGACTTCAGGCAGGGAAGGCACGCCGCGCGACTCGTTGACATCTAGACGCAGCAGAATTCCAAACTTCTCGTTTGTAACAAAAACTTCATATTTCTTTTCGGGCGACGGGAGAAAAACAGGGGGACTCCCGCCAGCATGCAGGACCTGTTTTGAGGCGGTGCAGGAGGATCTGGCGCCTGCCTGTCATAAAAAATTCATCCAGCCGGAAAGCGGCCTGCGCTAGGGTATAGAAAAGCCAAGCAGCCTCTTGGTTTGACTCTTCTTTGCTTGCACAGCCCTATGCGACCCCTACTGTTTTTCTTATTGTTTTTCACTCAGGCAAGCAGCATCGCCCAGGAACGCACCCAGTCTGAATCGACAAGAGCGCCCCCTGCCGAGGCTTCGCCGGGTTGCGTCAGTGTGGTGGTGGATGGGCAAGCGGCCCTGTCTTACGATTGCTTGAGCCAGCAAATGCAGCCCAAGCCAGGGCCAAGCACGCCTGGAGTGGGATCGGAGGCGATCATCCAAAAAGGGCCGAACGCGATGGGCTTGGTGAACCCGGCAACGACCAGCAATCGTATGGGGTCGAACTTTGGCACGTCGGCCTATCCGCAACGGCCACCTAGGCCCATCACGTCTTCGCCCTTTGCAGCGCCGAGCCCTTAAAAAAAACAGCCTTCAAGAAGGCGGGTTTAGCTGCGTTGGTATTGCAAACAGCGCCCCTTGTAGGACAACTCCTTACCTTCGGGCATCAAAATAGGCCGGTCACGCAAGCAGACTTGTCGCACCAGTTCAAAACCGTAGCGCTCCATTTCCTGGGTAAATTTATTGCGGTGCCCCCGATCCGGGTCAACCACCCAGACCTCGGCCTGCTCTTTGGCTCGCTGATTCACCAACTGTGCCAACTGAGCGGGGGTGTTGCCCTCGTAAAGCAGGTCGCTGCCCACAATCAGGTCATAACGCTGTCGAGCAGGATTCAGTCCCAGTGACGCCAGCAAGTCGGGGCAGGATTGCTCCCCCCATTGCGCATGCACATAAGGCAGGTCTGACAAACCATTCAGCGCTTGATTGAGTTTCAGAAAATGTGGCACCAGGGGGTGGCAATCACTGGCATGGATGTGCGCGCCACGCTTGTGCATCAGCAGGCTGGTTAAACCCAGGCCACAGCCTAATTCCAAGATCGTTTCATCTGCCCGAATAGGACGGTTTTTCAGCTTACGAGCCAACTGGATGCTGGACGGCCACACCAAGCCAAACAGCGGCCACACTGCCGGGCCTATACCAAGAGCCTGCGCATGCCCAAGAGGATCGGCATATTGCAAATGATCGGCTAAGGCACGAATACGTAACGATTCTCCGGGTGAGATTCGTATATGCTGAAGACGGGTTTTGAGCGGGGTAGAAGCGGGTGAGGTAGAGCCATGTAAGTCTGACATAGACTGATGATCGTCTATATAGACATAAAAAGCGAATTTAAGCCATTTTCGCAGTAGTTTAAACTATAGATAACAAAAATTACGCGAACTTCGACTTAACCCCTTCCACGAGGATTTCTATTGTTCAGAGACTTGATGAGCGACTTAGACGGCTATTCCATTGAACCTCACATCTTTTTAGATGTGCCTTTTGTGCCTAGCGATGACCTTGTCATTGACACCATGCTGACGATGGCGGGTGCCGGGCGCGATGATGTGCTTTACGACCTGGGCTGCGGTGATGGCCGCATTGTTATTGCTGCCGCCAAAAAATACCGTACCCGCAGCATAGGCATAGAACTGGACCCCTTGCGTGTCGCTGACGCCATGGAGCAGGCGGGTCTGGCTGGCGTCGAATACATGGTGGATTTCATTGAAGAAGATATCTTCGATGCGGACTTCAGCGAAGCCTCTATTCTGACGCTTTACTTGCTGGACTCCATCAACGTGCAGCTACGGCCACGCATCCTAAAAGACATGCGTCCCGGATCGCGTGTGATATCGCAC
>SMEN01000322.1_pt1 | contig 14557 bp, 10 predicted proteins | sample 2456271 | NCBI WGS metagenome assembly SMEN01 (sample SAMN10132593, study PRJNA489261) | soil metagenome | isolation source: day1 control-loamy sand soil ammended with raw manure from dairy cow... | place: USA | collected 2015-04-01 | reverse complement strand
TCCTCGGTCTCCAGCAGCTCCACCATCGAGGAGCAGGTGCGCGAGACCTTGCGGATGGTTTCGCGCAGCGGCCACAGCCAGGCCGAATCGATATGCGAGTGCCCGATGGCCGAGATCTTGTGGGCGCTGTGCTCGGCCGGCGCGGCGAGCACCGCGGCCAGCTGGTCGCGGGCGTCCTGCGCGGTTTCGGTGATGCGCTGCAGGTCCAGCACGTCCAGGGCGTTGTCCATGGCTTGCAGGATCTGGAAGCGGCGCGGGCCGTCGGCCAGCTGCTCCTGCAGGTCGAAGAGCACCTCCAGATCCAGCGCCAAATCGTGCACCACCGGTTCGAAGACCGCCAACTCCAGGCGGCGCAGCGTGTACAGCCGGCGCGAAGAGGACGTGAGGATGTCGCCCTGCTCGGTGGGCAGGAACGGATGGTAGTCCAGCAGCACCGGGTTGGAGGCCGCTTCCATGTACAGGTCGACCACCTCGCCGCCGGCGGCGGACTCGGCGACCGGCACCCACTGGTTGCGCGGGTTCAGCGCCTTGACGGTGATGCCGTCCGGTCGGTAGATCAGTCCCTCGCACTGGAAGCCTGTCATGTTGATATCGAAGCCCAAATCGATGACTGCCTCGACCCGGCGCCCGGCCCAGGCGGCAGGAACCTCGCCCTGCAGGTGGAACCAGGTGGTGCCCCAGGCGGCGCCCCACGGGGTGCCGACCGCGACCGGGGTGTAGTCCAAAGCCAAGCCTTCGGCCGGGGCCACCGGCTCACCGGGCAGTTCGTGCCACGACACCTGCAGCGGAACGCTCTCCGAGTAGATGGCCGGACGAATTCGTTCGTCTAGTACGCGCTTGACTCGTCCGATGGTCAGCGAAGTGTCGTCGTGCATGAAGACCTTTCAAGGATGGGACCTGCTTCGGTACAGCTCACTGGCCACACTACCGAAAAAACCGGGACGCGAGCTGGTGCGACTCCCAGCTGCCACGGGTCCGTGCCGACAACCTGCGGCAGGTGGCGGAGGGGGAGCCCGGGCCTCCCTCGGCGTGCGAGCCGCACCCGGTCCATGGCCCTGGGCCGCCGGTGCACGGCTCGTTGGCGAGGAGCCCGGGAACTTTCTGCGGTCCGGAAAGTTCGAAGTGGGGCCGGCGAAGCAAGCGCATTTCCAGCGTGGATTCGGCAGAATTCCAGCGGATACTCAAGGTCGGGAACTACGATGGATGCCTTGCAGAATGGAATGAACGCTTCCACTTCGTCAGATCTTCCCTCAACGACTACCGTTAGATCGTTACGGGGCAGGAAGGTTGCCCCGGACACCCCGAAAACTGTGAAAGGTGGGGAAACGCATGCGCTCAGATGCATTACGACGGCGTAAGCAAATTCTCCGCACGTCTCGTGAACTCTTTGCAACCCACGGCGCAAATGTCGCCATGGAATCGATTGCCGAGGCCAGCCACGTCGGCATCGGCACGCTGTACCGGAACTTTGCAGCACGCCCCGAACTGGTCGAGGAAGTCACCCTGGACATGCTCCAGGATGTCCAGCAGGCAGCCGAGCACGCCGCCGAGGGCTTGTCGCGGGGCGAGACCCGGGCTTGGCAGGAATTTTTGGACGCACTGATTGAGCTGAACCTCGGTGCGCTCAGCGAATCGCTGAGCCTGCAGCTCCCGCAGACCATCAGCGACCGGATCCTGCAGCCGCAGCGGGCCGCCGCGCAGGCGGTGAGCCGGGCGCTGGAATTGGCCCAGGCCGCCAATCTGGTCCGCCAGGACCTCACCGGCCATGAGCTGATCACCGGCATCGGCCTGGCGACGCGGCCGCTGCCGCGCGCCTTCGCCAGCGCCGCCCCCGGCATTGGCCCGCGGCTGACCCGCATCATGCTTGACGGCATGCTGCCGAACCCCGCGAAGGGAAATCCCTAGCCGGGATTTCTAGCCCAGTTCCCGTCCCCGTGTTTCCGGCGCGAACTTCGCCATGAACAGCACCGCGAGTACCACCAGCACGGTGGCACCGGCGAACAGCCAGGACAAGCCCACCACCGGCCAGAGCGCCGCGAACAACAACGGGCCGAAACCGGCCGCGAAGCGCGACATGGTCGACGCCCAGCCGAATCCGCTGGCCCGCAGCTCGGTCGGATACAGCTCCGAGACGTAGGCGTAGAGCACCGGGACCGCGACCTGGACCACCACGCCGAATACCAGGATCCAGCCCACGGCGGTGGCCGGCACATCCAAGCTCTGCGCCACCACGATCAGCACGAGGCCGGAGAGCGGACCGAAGATGCCCAGCAGCCACTTGCGCCCGACCTTCTCCACCAGCAGCGCGGCGATCACCACCCCGATCAGGCCCATCAGCGCCATCACCGCCGTGGCGAAGAAGGATGCCGACTGCGCCATGCCGGCTTCGGTCAGGATGGTCGGAAGCCAGGTCAAAGCGAGGTAGTAGACCAGCAGGATGGTTACGAAGAGCAGCCAGCTGGTGGCCGTCAGCTTCCACGAATAGCGCCACAGCGAAGCTGCCTGCTCCCACCAGCGCGGAGCCTTGGGCAGCGCGGCCTGCTCGATCACGTAGTCGCGCGGTGCGGCCCCGGTGCGCGCCACCAGCTGGTCGATCACCGCACGCGCCTCGGTTTCACGGCCCTTGGCCGCCAGGAACAGCGGGGACTCCGGGATGGAGCGGCGCACCACGTACACCATGAAGGCCGGCAGGATCATCACCACGAGGATCAGCCGCCAGTTGTCGGAGGTCGCCATGACCCAGCCGGAGACGAAGAAGGACAGTGCGGCGCCGATCGGCCACCAGCCGTCCATCGCGGTCAGCACCCGGCCGCGGTACTTGGCCGGGGTGAATTCGCCCACCAGCGCGTAGTCCACGGGGATGCAGCCGCCCAGGCCCACGCCGGCCAGGAAGCGGAAGGCCACGAAGAAGCCGAAGTTCGGGGACAGGGCGCCCAGCACGGTGAACAGGGCGAACATCAGCAGCGTCAGGCTGAAGGCGTTCTTGCGTCCGTAGCGGTCGGCGATGCCGCCCCAGAGGAACGCGCCGAGGGCCATGCCCACCAGGTTGGAGGTGCCCAGCAGGGCGGCGGTGGGACGGTCCAGGCCCCATTCCTGGGCGACCAGCGGGATCAGGGCGCCGTTGAGCGTCACATCCCAGGCGTCGAACATGAAGCCGAGTCCGCCGATGATGAAGATGGTTCCCTGGACCTTCCACTTGAAGGGAAGCTCCTGCACCACATGGGTGCCGGAGGGGAGGGTGGCTGTGGACACGGTGGTGTACCTTTCGCGCGGTGCAGATGATGCGGCTTCTACCGCGTCGAAGCTTAGCCGAAATTCCCGCGCGGCGCGTAGCCGCTGTACGCCTCTTTGCGGGAGCCGTCAAGGCCTTTTGAAAGTGCAGGCAAGAGAGTAATCTCTGGACATGGGAGTAGATTGGACCGCTCTCGAAGAGGCGATACGGGTTGCAGCCCTTCGACACGCGGCTGAAGTAATTGAGGCACACCCGGAGCAGACCTTCTATGCCGTTGCCCTGCACGGGGTGAGCACCGAAGAGAGCGAATCCATCGCCATGCCGCTGCTGGCGCTGAACTCGCTGCAGGCGCTGGCCCGCGACCGGGCCGCCGAGTCGCGCGAACAGCTGGTCGAACGCGGCGAAGACGTGGACGAGCCGGACGACTACGAGGACCGTCCCGACGCAGACGAGCACAACACCCTGGAACCGGAACCGCTGGTTGTCGACGAGGATTCCCTGGTGATCTCCGACTCGGAACACGACGAGGAATCCGAAGACGAGGACGACGCCGACGGCGAGGACCTGGACGAGGTGCTTGCCTCCATCGAAGCCGACCTGGACGCGGACGACTCGGAAAGCTTCTACTCGGACAAGTGGGAGCCCAGCGACTGGCACTGGTCCTCCATCGACCTGTGCGAGGAACCGGCGGCCGGCATCTGGTCCGAAGCGCTGACCGACCAGGCCTCCCGCGAGGGCTGGGAACCGACCATCAAGCGCTACTATCACTGCCTCGTGGCGGCGGCGCACTCGCTGCGCGACGAGCTGAACGCCAAGACCTCGGTGGATCTGGTGACCTACGTGGCCGATGAGGACCATGCGGAGAAGCTGCTGCGCCTGTGCCTGACCGACCAGCAGCTGGCCACGCATTTCCCGCAGCTGGGGAACCTGGTCCAGGGGCACTGACACGAACTGAAGGGAAACCGGCAGATTTCGCTAGAATAGGGGCGGCGGCCTTTTCGCCGCCCGCCCCATTCATTCTCACCGCCGGGAGAAAATTTTCGTGAGTAAGACCGTCTTGGACAAAGTCGCTATCCGCCGCGCATTGATTTCCGTCTACGACAAGACCGGCTTGGAGGAACTGGCCGCTGGACTTCACAACGCAGGCGTCCAGCTGATTTCCACCGGCTCCACCGCCAAGAAGATCGCTGCCGCAGGCATCCCAGTGACCGAGGTCGAGCAGGTGACCGGTTCGCCGGAAATGCTCGACGGCCGCGTCAAGACCCTGCACCCCATCATCCACGGCGGCATCCTGGCTGACCGCCGCGTGCCCGAGCACATGGACACCCTGGCCGAGCGCAGCATCGGCCAGATCGACCTGGTCGTGGTGAACCTGTACCCGTTCGTGCAGACCGTCGCCTCCGGCGCGGCGCAGGACGAGGTTGTCGAGCAGATCGACATCGGAGGCCCGGCCATGGTCCGCTCCGCCGCGAAGAACCACGCCGCAGTGTCGATCGTGGTCGATCCTTCCTTCTACCCGCAGGTCATCGAGGCCGCAGCCGCAGGCGGCTTCGAGCTGAAGACCCGCCAGCGCCTGGCCGCCAAGGCCTATGCGCACACCGCCGCCTACGACACCGCGGTCGCCACCTGGACCGCCAGCCAGTTCCTCGACGAAGACGGCGACGGCGTCATCGACTGGCCCGCCTACTCCGGCGTCGCCCTGCAGCGCGCCGCCGTGCTGCGCTACGGCGAGAACCCGCACCAGCAGGCAGCCCTCTACGTGGACGAGGCAGCCCCGGCCGGCATCGCTCAGGCCGACCAGCTGCACGGTAAGCCGATGAGCTACAACAACTACGTGGACGCCGACGCGGCGCTGCGCGCGGCCTTCGACTTCGACAAGCCAGCCGTGGCGGTCATCAAGCACGCCAACCCGTGCGGCGTGGCCGTGGCCTCCGACGACGCCGCAGACCCGATCGCCGACGCGCACCGCAAGGCGCACGCCACCGACCCGGTCTCGGCCTTCGGCGGCGTCATCGCAGCCAACCGCACCGTCACCAAGGGCATGGCCGAAACCGTGAAGGGCATCTTCACCGAGGTCGTCATCGCACCGGACTTCGAGCCGGAGGCCGTCGAGATCCTCTCGGCCAAGAAGAACATCCGCCTGCTGGCCCTGCCGGACGGCTATGCCCGCAACTCCAACGAGCTGCGCCAGGTCTCCGGCGGCATGCTGGTCCAGGCCGGCGACAAGATCGACGCCGACGGCGATGATCCGGCCAACTGGACCCTGGCCGCCGGCGAAGCCGCCGACGCCGCCACCCTGGCCGATCTGGCCTTCGCCTGGCGCTCGGTGCGCGCCGCGAAGTCCAACGCCATCCTGCTGGCCAAGGGCGGCGCCGCAGTGGGCATCGGCATGGGCCAGGTCAACCGCCTGGACTCCTGCAAGCTGGCCGTGGAGCGTGCCAACACCCTGGGCGTGAAGATCGAATCCGGCGCGGACGCCGCCGGCGGTGCCGAGAACGCCGACACCGCGGCTTCCGAGCAGCGCGCCGTGGGCGCAGTCGCGGCTTCGGATGCGTTCTTCCCGTTCGCCGACGGCCTGCAGATCCTGATCGACGCCGGCGTCAAGGCCGTTGTCCAGCCGGGCGGTTCGGTGCGCGATGAGGAAGTCATCGCCGCCGCGAATGAAGCAGGCATCACCATGTACTTCACCGGTGCACGCCACTTCTTCCACTAGGAACTAGCCACGCCGTTTCGGGCCGTGCAGCCAGCGCTTGCCGCGCTGGCTGCACGGCCCGCGGTACTTAATCCTGCTGCCGGGCGGCTGACGAGCCGCCATCCAAGCACCTCCCAGGCAGGGGCGAAAACGACCATTAATCCAGCCTGCGCGGGCCTGGAGAATGCGTGGGGAACTCCCGAGAATCGGTGCGTCACGCGGTCAAAAAGCATCTTTTTTCTGCGCTTGGCGAATCCCTGTTTGGCCCCGGGATCATGGGGCAGGATCGAGGTCAGACCCGGCGGGTTCGCGCTGGAATGGGGTCAAAAACCGCGGAATCTCAAGGTTTTTATAGTAAACTTGATGGCTATGGATTCTGATACGTCACGTCCACACCCGCCAGCTGCGGGGTCCAAAGCCACTGACAAGGGAAGTGAAAAAGACCAAAAACCGGTCCGGGGACACAAGGGCGAACGCGTACTCAACGCCCTGCGCCATGCCAAGGAACCCTCCTTCGGCATCCACCCGGGACTGATCCCCGGCATCAGCGTCGAAGACACCAACGCCACGTTCCCCACCCGCCGCGGGGTGTTCATTTCAGCACTCGTTGCAGTCCTCGCGGTACTGCTCTGGGCCATCATCGCCCCAACCAACCTGAACGAGGTCGGCGTGGGCATGCAGGAGTGGGTCGTCACCCACTTCGGCTGGCTGTTCAACGTCATCGTCCTGGGCATTGTGCTGTTCATGCTGGTGGTCGGCTACGGCCCCACCGGCAAGATCCGCCTCGGCGCGGATGACAGCAGCCCCGAATATTCCACCACCTCGTGGATTTCCATGCTGTTCGCCGCGGGCCTGGGCATCGGCCTGATCTTCTACGGGCCGCTGGAACCACTGAGCCACTTCACCGCGCCGCCGCCATCCACCGATGCGCAGGCAGGCACCAACGAGGCAGTGCTCCCGGCCATGACCGATTCCTTCCTCCACCAGGCGACCTTCGCCTGGTGCATCTACGCATTGGTCGGCGGCGCCCTGGCCTACGTCTCCTATCGTCGTGGACGCCTGCCGCTGATCTCATCACTCTTCGAGCCGGTGTTCCCGGACGGCAATAACCGTCTGCTGGGCAAGATCATCGACGTCTTTGCCGTGCTGGTGACGCTGTTCGGCACTGCGACCTCGCTGGGCATCGGTGCGCTGCAGATCCGCACGGGTACGAGCATCGTCACCGGGATGGAACTGGGCAACGGGTTCGTGGTCGTGGCGATCAGCCTGCTGACGGTGGTCTTCACCATTTCGGCCGTGGCCGGCATCAAGAAGGGCATTCGCCTGCTCTCCAACACGAATATGGCCCTGGTGATCTTCATGGCGATCTTCGTGCTGGTCGCCGGTCCGACCATGTACATCCTGGATCTGCTGCCGGCCGCCGTGATCTCCTTCTTCGACAACCTGCCGCAGATGCTCACCGTCTTCGCCAGCGAGGGCACCGTCGAGAAGGAATATCTGACCGCTTACACCACCTTGTACTGGGCCTGGTGGATTTCATGGTCGCCGTTCGTCGGCATGTTCATCGCCAAGATTTCCAAGGGCCGGTCGCTGCGCCAGTTCGTCACCGTGGTGATGCTGGTTCCTTCGGCGATCTCCATGACCTGGTTCACCGTCTTCGGCGGTTCCGCGATCTGGATGAACCTCAACGGCCAGGAAATCGAGATCCAGGGTTCGGGCGAAAACGTCATGTTCGACTTGTTGGCCAACCTGCCGATGAGCCCGGTGATGTGGATTGTCGCCCTGCTGGCGATCTTGGTGTTCTTCGTGACCGCCGCGGATTCCGCCTCCAACGTCATGGGTTCCATGTCGCAGTCCGGACGGCCGGTGCCGTCCAAGCCGGTCACCATCGTCTGGGCCGTGGCTCTGGGCCTGATCTCCATGTTCCTGCTGCTGGCGGGCGGGCGCAATGCGCTCTCCGGGCTGCAATCGATCATGGTCACCTGCGCCTTGCCGTTCGCGATCATCCTGATCGGCGTCATGATTTCCTGGGGCATCGAGTTGCGCAACGACCCGCTGATGATCCGCCGTCGCTATGCGCTGGAAGCCATCAAGGGCGGTGTCCGCCAGGGCATCGACGAGCACGGCGACGACTTTGTCTTCGGCATCTCCCAGGTTCCGGAGGAACTCGGCGCCGGTGCCGACTTCGACAGTGAGGACCCGGCTCTCACCGAGTGGTACACCGACAATGCTCCGGAATTCACCGGCGAGCAGCCACAGGTCGAGGTCGGCGACCCGAAGCCTGCACAGCTGACCGGGAAGGACGTCCAGCCGAGTATTGAGAAGTCCACGGACGACGACGCTTCGGAGCCGGTCAAGAACTGATCAATTTTTTTGATCAGAATTTGAAAGTCCACCCGTCCTCGGCACCTGCCGAGGACCGGTGGACTTCGTGCATCCGGGCATTAAACGGGGTCTCCATGGCATACGAGCAGTGCGTGCCATCGGATCACAAGCTATGACGCTATCTGCGCTGTTGGGACTAGGTTTTGGCGCCAAGGACGCGAGCTGATGCGCTGACCTGCGTCCCTTGCAGCCGCTGCCCGAAATATGTCCTCCATGTAAATTGTTCAACAACTACTTGCCCAGATTGTTCAACAACCTGTATTGTCTTGTGCGTTACATTAGTTCTGTGACAGCAGTCACCGCTACCGCAACGGATGAAACCATGTCTACTCAAGATTCGAAGCCCCAGGCTAGTTCGAAGGCCCGGCGCACAGCGCTGCTGGGCGCCATGTTCCTCATGGCTACCAGCGCCATCGGCCCGGGTTTCATCACCCAGACCACTGAATTCACCGTGCAAATCGGTGCGGCGTTCGCCTTCGCGATCGTCGTATCGATTCTCGTGGATATCGCGGTGCAGCTGAACGTCTGGCGCGTGATCGGCGTCAGCGGCCTGCGCGCCCAGGAGCTGGGCAACAAGGTACTTCCCGGTGTGGGCTGGCTGCTGGCCGCCTTGGTCTTCGTGGGCGGCATGGTGTTCAACATCGGCAACATCGCCGGCACCGGCTTGGGCTTGAACGCGATGCTGGGCGTGGATGCGAAGGTCGGCGGCGCAATTTCCGCGGTGATCGCCATTTTGGTCTTCTTGTCCAAGAAAGCTGGCATGGCCCTGGACCGAATCGTGGTCTTGCTCGGTGCGATCATGATCCTGCTGATGCTCTATGTCGCCATCGTGGCCGCACCTCCGGTCGGCGACGCCCTGCGCAACGTGGTGCTTCCCGAGCAGGTCGACTTCCTGATCATCACCACCCTCATCGGCGGCACCGTGGGCGGCTACATCACCTATGCCGGTGCGCACCGTATGCTGGACTCCGGCACTGCAGGCGTGGAGCATGTCAAGGAAATTTCCAAGACTTCGGTGCTTGCCATCATCGTCACGGGTGTCATGCGAGTCCTGCTCTTCCTGGCAATCCTCGGCGTCGTGGCCGGCGGTGTGGCATTGACCAGCGACAACAAGGCCGCTGAAGCATTCGGCGCCGCCGCTGGCGACATCGGGCTGCGCTCCTTCGGCATCATCCTGTGGGCCGCCGCGCTGACCAGCGTGATCGGCGCCGCCTACACCTCGGTCTCATTCGTTACCAAGAGCACCACCCCGGAACGCACCCGCAACCTGATCACCGTTGCCTTTATCGCCGTCTGCGCGGTGATCTACCTTCTGCTGGGCAAGGCCCCGGCCACGTTGCTGATCTTCGCCGGCGCCTTCAACGGCCTGATCCTGCCGGTCGGACTGGCCGTGCTGCTTTGGGTGGCGTGGCGCCGCCGGGATCTGCTGGGTGGCTACAAGTACCCCAAGTTCCTGCTGGTCATCGGCGCCCTGGCATGGCTTTTGACGGTCTTCCTCGGCTACAACTCCCTGGCAGGGCTCTCGGCCCTGTGGAATGCATAAGGCGGATTTCCCATGGCAAATGTTCGTGATCTGACCTTGGCCGAGCGGGCGGCCCTGAGTCCCGGCGAAGCGCGCGAATACTTCCGCCAGGGGCAGGTAATCCCCACCGCCGGCATCAGCGCAGGGTATGCGCAGGCGAACCTGATCATCGTGCCGCAGGCGCTGGCCTTCGACGTGCTGCTCTTCGCCCAGCGAAACCCCAAGTCCTGCCCGATCCTCGGGGTCCTGGAGGCGGGGCAGGTGTCCAATGAGCTGCTGGCTGGCGGAGACATCCGCACTGACGTGCCCCAGTATGTGGTTTATGAGAATGGCGAAAAGATCGCCGAGCCAACGGATCTGGCCGAGTACTGGCGCGAGGATCTGGTGACCTTCATCGTCGGGTGCTCCTTCACCTTCGAGGCGGCGCTCATCGAAGCCGGCATCTCGGTGGCCCATATCGACCAGAACGTCAATGTGCCCATGTACAAGACGACCGTCCGCAGCGCCTCCGCAGGGTCCATGTCCGGACCCATGGTGGTGTCCATGCGGCCGATTCCGGCTTCGCAAGTGGCCGACGCCGTGCGCATCACCTCCCGCTACCCTGCGGTGCACGGGGCACCGGTGCATATCGGCAACCCTCAGGAGCTGGGCATCATGGATCTTGGCAAACCGGACTTCGGCGACGCGGTGCAGATTCCGGAAGGCAGCATCCCGGTGTTCTGGGCCTGCGGCGTCACCCCGCAGGCAGCGGTCATGGAATCGCGCCCGGCCCTGGCCATCGGCCACGCCCCCGGGCACATGCTGATCACGGACGTGAAGGATTCCTTCTACCAAGTGCCATAGGTGCCAGACGTGCAGCAACGCCGCAGGCGGCGCATCCCTGAGGGGTGCGCCGCCTGCGGTGTTTTTATCAGCTGCCGGTCAGTCCATCGTCGCTGCTACGCGCTGGGCTGCGCGCAGCTTGTCGGCTACTTCGATGGCATCGTTGCTCGGCGCATCGGACTTGGCGTCCGGCCGGGCGATGAACAGGTAGAGGGCCCCGGTTCCGGCCACTATGCCCAGCCCGATCAGCACGATCCAGTCGGCCAGGAAGTCGCCGCTGGAACCGGGGACCGACAACAGGACCATGGCGAAGATGCCGTAGGCCAGGGCGAGGATGTTGACCAGCAGGCCGGCGGCACCCAGGGAGAACGGCCCGGCAGGCTTCCATCCGCGCAGGCGCTGGCGCAGCGCCGCCAGCACCACGGACTGGAACGACACGTAGACGCCCAGGATGGCGAAGCTGGTGATCTGGGTCAGCAGCGTCTCCGGCCCGAAGTAGATGAATACGCACAGCAACAGGGGGATGGAGCAGGCTACCAGCAGGGCGTTGGACGGTACCTTGTTGCGTGCGGAGACCTTGGAGAGCCAGCGGTGGCCCGGCAGCATGCCGTCGCGGGCGAAGGAATAGATCAACCGCGAGGCGGCGGCCTGCAGCGAAAGCACGCAGGACAGGAATGCGGTCAGTGCGACCACCAGGAAGATCTTCGAACCCACGGTGCCCAGGGCGGCCTCAAGGATGGCCGGGATGGGGTCCACGTCTTCGCCATTGACGATTTCCTGGAGGTTCGGTGCCGCCAGCACGTAGCCGGTGAAAGAGATGAGCGCGGACACGCCGCCGACCAGAATGGTCATCATCATGGCCTTGGGGATGCGCCGGGCGGGGTTGCTGACTTCCTCGGCCACGTCGCCGCAGGCCTCGAAGCCGTAGAAGAGGAACAGGCCGGCCAGCGCCGCGCCCATGAACGCCACGCCGTAGCTCCCGTCGCCCTCAACCCCCATGGTGTCGAAGAAGACGCTGAATGGCTGCTCGCGCTTGAAAACCAGCAGGTAGAAGCCGACGGCGATGACGCCGATCAGCTCGGCGGCCAAGCCGATGCGGGCAATGCGGGCCAGCATCTTGGTGCCGGAGAAGTTCAGCAGCAGGGCGATGAGCAGCATGGCCGTGGCGAACCAGAAGGTGGTGACCTCGGTCAGTTCGACATTGAAGGTGCTGGCCACGAACCCGGAGCCGAACTGGGCCACCGAGGTGATGGTGACGATCATGGCCCAGATGTAGATCCAGGCTGCCATCCAGGCATAACGCTTGCCCCAGAGCCTGCGGGTCCACGGGTAGATTCCGCCGTGGATCGGGTACTGCGAAACCACCTCGCCGAAGACCAGCGAGACCAGGAACTGCCCGGCGGCCACGATGAGGATCCAGAAGACCGATGGCGGCCCGCCGGTGGCCATGGCCAGGGCGAAGAGCGAGTAGACGCCCACCAGCGGAGATAGATAGGTGAAGCCCAGGGCGAAGTTGGCCCAGAGGGACATGGAGCGGTCAAAGGACTGTTCATAGCCGAGGACGGCCAGATGGTTCCCGTCTTGGAGATCGTGTTGCGAATTCATGGAATCCTCGTTGCGAGCGTACGCAAAAGCTGCGTGTGAAGTGTGACACACCGAGAATAACACTTAAAGATTCTATATAGAAGGTTTAATTTTGGCTGCGTACCACCAGCAGGCTTGTGCCGGTCACCTTCTCCGATTTTTCAAGGGAATCCGGGGCAATCAAGGCGCCCAGCCCGTGCCGCGGATCCGAGGAAGTAATCACCCGGCCATGCGCGGAGACCAGCGCGGCCGGGCGGTCCAGCCGCAGCAGCAGACGCTGGAGCGCCGGCTCGATGTCCCTGACCCGAAGATCCAAACCGACAATGCCTTCGGAGCTGCCGGTGACCGGAATGGTCAGCGTCAGCACGTAGTCGCAGATGCACAGGTGGTCGACGAACGGGCCGGTGATGTGCCGGCGCCCCGAGGCGTGGGGAGCCGAATACCATTCCAGGCTGCGGTAGTCGCGGACATAGTCCGCGTACTCGCGCTGCTCCAACTGCAGCCGGTTGATTTCGGAACCGGCGGCGAACAGCGGATTGTCCCGCATGGGTGCGAGCCACCATTCGAAGCGCATCTGGCCGGCGCTGTCGCCAATGTATCCGGCGCCGACGATGCCGTTGGCGTCATCCAGAAGCCATGGCCGCACCAGATCCTGGACGGCGCCGCCCAATTGTTCGGCAGGAAGTTGCGCGATCCGGGTGTGGAGCGCATCCAAACGCTCGAAATATCGCTCGAACCATGCTCCAAGCTCGGCTGCGACGACCATCAAGCCACCTCCAGTTCTTGTTTGCGGCTGATCAGCCAGGTTGACAGCAGCGTGAAGGATTCCTGGCATGCCGCGCGGCCCGGCGCCGCATCGCGTGATGCCAGTGCATGCACCATGGCGCGGTCCAGTGCTGCGATCCGTCCGGCGAGCGCTTCATCGCGCAGGCCCAGCCACATGAGCTGCCCGTACTGGGCCTGGAATCCGATCTGCTCGCGCACCAGCCGCGGGGACTGGGACAGCACGCACAGTTCCAGCAGGAATCCGCCATGGTCGCGGGCGGCGCTGGCAGGGGTCGAGAAATCCGCGCGGTCGAGCCAATCCTCCAAGGATTGCGCTTCAGCCGCCGTGCAGATCTGGGTGGCCCGGTCGAGCGCACCGCTGGTGATGACGTCGAGGTAGACCGCGGCATCGAGCAATTCGGTGCGCGAGATGCCGCGCAGCCTGGAGGTCATCAACTGCTGGGAGGCATCGGGGGCTTCGGCGCGGACGAAGGAACCGCCTTCGCGGCCGCGGCGGGTTTCCAGCAGACCTTCCTTGCGCATGTCCGCCAATGCTTCACGTGCCGTTACGACGGCAACACCGAACTTCTTGGCCAGATCCGATTCGGTGGGCAGGCGCTCGCCGGGTGCAAGTACACCCAGCAAGATGGCATCCGTGAGCCGCTGTGCGACCTGCGCGGTGCGGGTGTCGGCGCTCAATGGCGCGAAGACCGCCGTGCGGGAACCCTTGGCTGGTGGCGTCTTGTCCGCCATCAGGCCCCCCGGCGCCCGGGGCGGAAGACGGAGCGGCACCGACTGGTCTGCATCTTGAATGCTGTACGCATCTGTCGACCTCTCTGGGGCTTGGGTTGATCTGCTGTCGTTTTCCCTGCAAGGCAATGCGATCAGCTCAGGATTGATCATATCGACAAGCTCCGGGGGACGGATGGCCAGCTGCGCCGTTGGACGGCGGGGTGCCGGCATGGAAGTGCCGTCATGAATCCGCCATGGCCCTGTGAATCATGACACACTGGCGTGAATGGCGGCCAGCAGGCCGCCCATCATCAACTTGAACGTGTGAAAGAAACAGCGGTCCATGGCGCAAAAGGCAAGATATTGGTTCCCCGCAGCATTGAGCCTGCTTCTGGTGGGATGGGGAGCCAACCAGTACGTTGCCCTGCTGGTGCATTACCGGCAGGAGCACGGCTTCTCGGAAGTGCTGGTGACCTCCCTGCTGGGCATCTACGTGCTGGGACTGGTTCCGGCCCTGCTGCTCGGCGGGCGGGCCTCGGACCTGCGCGGACGGAAACGGCTCACCATGGTCGCGGTGCTGATCTCCATTGCCGCAAGCCTTGCCCTGATGCTCTCCCACCTCGGTCCCTTGCCGCTGTTCGCCGGCAGGCTGCTGGCCGGCACGGCAACCGGCCTGGGCATGGCGGCCGCAACGAGTTGGGTCAAGGAGCTCTCCCAGGCGCCGTGGGATCCAACGTCGGCGGCCGGATCCGGTGCCCGACGCGCCTCGCTGCTGACCTCCACCGGTTTCTGCCTGGGCCCGGTGGCCGGGGGATTGCTGGTG
>SMEN01000321.1_pt1 | contig 14628 bp, 12 predicted proteins | sample 2456271 | NCBI WGS metagenome assembly SMEN01 (sample SAMN10132593, study PRJNA489261) | soil metagenome | isolation source: day1 control-loamy sand soil ammended with raw manure from dairy cow... | place: USA | collected 2015-04-01 | reverse complement strand
TCGGCGGCGCAGAACAATCCCATGTGAACCTCGCCCATCCGGAGGAGGTTTTCTATGAATACCTCGCCAGGATTGCGAACCATCTCAAGGTACTGCGAGAACCCGGCGAACCGCTGAGGATGCTTCACCTGGGCGCGGGGGCGCTCACCCTTGCCCGTTGGGCTAGTGTCGTCTTTCCGAAGAGCACACACGTGGCAGTCGACATCGAGCGGGAACTACTTGATTTCGTAATAACGCAACTCCCGCTGCCGAAAAACTGCTCTCTCGAGACCATCGTCGCTGATGCCCGCGATGTCCTGCACAACCAGCTGGACGGCCGGACATTCGATGTCATCATTGTCGATATTTTCAGCGGCCCCGAGGCACCCGAGCATCTGACGGTACCCGAGTACTATTCGGAGCTGTGCACGGCGCTTGACGACCAAGGGCTGTTATTCGTCAATATCGGCGACGATCCGCCCCTGGCATTCACGGACCGGCAGGTAGCGGCCGCCCGACAAAACTTCGACTTTGTCATGCTGAGTTCCTCGCCTGAAATGTTTACCAGGCGATACCCGGGCAACTTGATCCTGACTGCCGCCAAACACCGCTTGGACGATTCAAGCATCAACCAATGCCAAGCCTCGGGACCTTTTCCCTCGGAAATCAAGCACTCACTCGGGCTGGACAGGTTCGGCAAACCATAGGTGCGTCTCGCCGTATTTCTTGTCGGCGAACGGCTGCAGGCCAACGGGCCACAGGGGGCGCGGAGACCGGCTGGATCGCTCCACGATGACTGTCGCATCGTCAGCAAGCACGCGGGAAACCTTCAGCAGCGTGGTTTCGAGTTCCACTTCGGTCAATGGATACGGAGGATCCAAAAAGACCACGTCGAATGTCCTGCGAGGCATCCGAGTTGATTCGTCAAAGTAGCCGTCAAGAATCGAGTCGACTGATCCGCGCTGGACGGAAGCAATGTCGCTCTTCAGGGTTTTATTGATCATCGCGGCATTCTGCTGGCACACCGCAACGGCCTTGGGAGCTTTTTCGACGAGAGTCACTTGGCGCGCTCCCCTGCTTGCAGCTTCCAGCCCCAAAGCCCCGGAGCCGGCGAAAAGGTCCAGCACCCGAGCGCCCTGAAGAATATCCCAACTCTCCAGCCGCGAGAAGAGCGCCTCTTTGACCCTGTCCGTGGTTGGTCGCGTAGCGTCGCCTGGAACGGACTTCAGCGGGTTGCCGCCGGCCGCGCCGGCAATGATTCGGCTCATTGATTCTTGCCGCTTTCACTTAGTTCTTGTTGAGGAATTCACGGGTGGATTCATCGACCCAGTTCTTGGTGGTCGCCAGCAGTACGGGGTACTTCTCCCGCCATGCCGGCATCGCCATAAGCGCCCTGACATCATCCCGTGCCTTTTCAATCAATGCCCGGTCCTTGATGATGCTCAGCTCGCGAAGCGCCGATTGGCTTCCCGATTGCTGGACGCCCAGGATATTTCCTTCCTTGCGCTCCGCCAGGTCGGCCTCCGCCAGTTCGAAACCGTCCAGGGTTGATTCGATGACGCGCAGGCGATTGACCGACGGATGATCCGCATCCAGCCATGTTGAGAGCAGGCACGTGCCGGGAAGGCCGCCACGACCCACACGTCCGCGCAGCTGATGCAGCTGGGAAATTCCGAAGCGTTCGGCGTCCATGATCACCATCAACGTTGCGTTGTGGACGTCCACACCGACCTCGATGACCGTCGTGGAGACCAGTACATCGATGTCCCCCGCCGCGAAGTCATCCATGATTCCCTGCTTGTCGTTGGAGTCCAGCTGAGAATGCAGTCCCTGCACCCTGATCGACTCGAAGTCGGGCAATCCACCGAGCAGTTCCAGCATCTTCTCAACGCTCATCGACTGTCCGGAAGTGTCCTCGTAGGTCGCCAGCAATACGCCTTGCTCACCGGCTGAATCGCTGATGCGCGGGCAGACAACATAGACTTGGTGGCCTTTTGCCACTTCTTCGCTGATACGCGTGTACAGGCGGTTCCTGTAGCCGGAAAGCTGCATCGGAACGATGTGGGTCGAGATCGGTGCCCTGCCGACGGGAAGGTGCTTGATTGTCGAGGTGTCCAGATCGCCGAAGACCGTCATCGCAACGGTGCGTGGAATCGGCGTGGCAGTCATAACTAGCGTGTGGGGCACCGAGTCGTTGGCCTTGGCCCGCAAGGCATCACGCTGCTCAACACCGAAACGGTGCTGCTCGTCGATGACGACCAGCCCGAGTTCTGCAAACCTTACCTGCTCCCCCAGCAGCGCGTGGGTGCCGACGATCAGGCCGGTTTCGCCGCTGGCGATGCCCAGCAGCGCTTCGCGACGTTGGGCGGTTTTCGCCGAGCCCGTCAGCAGCGCGACACCGGTTCCTTCACCTTCATTGAACAGGCCGGGGTCGGCCAATGCTCCCAGCATCTTGGTTATGGAGGCATAGTGCTGGGCTGCCAGGACTTCGGTGGGCGCCAGCAACGCTGCCTGCCCACCGGCATCGATCACCTGGAGGATGGCCCGGAGCGCGACAACGGTTTTGCCCGAGCCGACCTCGCCCTGCAGCAAACGGTGCATCGGATGGTTCAGCTCCAGATCCTGGCTGATCTCGCGCCCTACCTGCTGCTGGTCATCGGTGAGAATGAAAGGCAGCTGGGCATCAAACTTGTCGGCAAGCCCGCCGCTACGACGCGGCCGGGCGACGGAGTGCTGGGTGCCGATTTGGCGGTTTCGTTCAGCAAGCGAAAGCTGGAGCAGAAATGCCTCTTCAAAGGCGAAGCGCTGGCGGGCAACGTATGCATGCTTCAACTCGCGTGGGGAATGCCGGTTGGCGTAGGCCTGGTGCCGGATCGGATAATGATGGGCGTCCAATAGCTCCTGCGGGAGGAATTCCGGCAGATTCTCCTGCGTCATCTGCTCCAGCAGATGAGCCATCAGGTCGCGGATCTTCTTGTTCGGCATCTTGGCCGACGCTGGATAGATCGGTATGGGGCGTGGATCTGCTTGGGAGGCCTCGTCGAGCACGGCGTAGTCCGGCTGGTTCAGTTGCAGATGGTCCTGGTACCAACCGACTTTGCCGCTGAACATGGCAATCGTTCCGACGAGCAGATCCGAGCGTGCTTGATATCCGTTGAAGAAAGTCATCTTCAGCTGCTGGCCGGCATCTCCTAGTTCATCGCTGACGGTGACCTCGAAGATGAATCCCTTGCGCGAGTGCATCTGGCGCTGGCTGATGTTGACGACTTGCGCCACAACCGTTACATGTTCGTCGAAGGGCAGCTCCGCGATGGGAGTCAGTTCCCCCACTTCAACGTAGCGCCGAGGAAAATGTCGAAGGAACTCTCCCACCGTGCCGTAGCCGAAGGCTTTTTCCAATGCGGTTGCATTCTTGGCACCGAGCACCACGGAAAGCGGCGAGCTTTCGAAATCCCGGCTCGTCGTTTCAGCCGTCATGAATGCAAAGATCGGTCACGCTGATATTTACCGGGTTCCCCTGTTTTCGAATGAGATCCAGCGCTGCCTCGGGATCTTGGACATGCACGTGGACTCGCCACCGGTAGGTGTCTTCCTCAAGCTGGTTGACCGGGGACATGATCACCGAGTCTCCCAGCGCGTCCAGCTGGCCGCGAAGTGTCGCAGCCCCCAAGGCGTCCAACGCCACAGTGCACATGACTTCCACACCGTCGATTTCCTCGAAGTCGAAATGGACATGCGGATCTTGAACGCTGTAACCGTGGAAGCTTTCATAGTCGTCAAAATCAGTATGTTCGTTGCGAATGGCTGCGCATAGCTCGTCAATGATCACCAGCATGCCGACGGCCCCGGCGTCCACGACGCCTGCTTTGACCAGGCTTGGCAATTCGCTTTCGGTGCCCTTGACAGCCAATCTGGCGGCTTGCGTCATCTGAGTCAGCAAGGTGTCCAACGCCGCGCGGCTATCCCTGTCGACCTTGAGGTGCATCAGCGTGGAAGCTGCCGCCAAGGCCAGTGCATTGATCACCGAAAGCATGGTGCCTTCCACGGGCTCGCTCAGCGCCGACCAGGAGCGGACCTTCGCCCGTTCCAGCCCCAGGGCCAGCAACGGTGCCGTCAATCGCGGCTGTCCTTGCCACGGCTCGCTGAGGCCGCTCAGGAAAACAGCCAGCAGAGTCCCGGAATTGCCGCGCGCAGACTCCATGGCGGCGCGCGCGGCAACTTCCAGGAATCCACCAATGTCATCGCTTTCCAACTTGCTGACGGCATCATGACCGGCACGTGCAGTCAGGTAGAGGTTGCTTCCCGTATCACCGTCGGCAACCGGAAAGACATTGATGGCGTTGAGGCGATCCGAATGATTCCCCAGGCTCTTGACACTGCGCGCCAGCCAATGGCGGATAGCGCGAACCGAAGTATCGAGTTTCTGGGTGGTCATAAAGAGTGGTTCCTTCAATGGTTACTGAGACAGGTCAGTAGAAGCTACAAATTCGTCAACCGTATCGTTTTGGAGTGCTTCTCCAAACTTGTTAATCGTATCCATATCCGGGATGACAATCGACTGTCCGTCGGCCGAACGGCCTGGACCGTTGTTTGGAAGGGTGAAGAATTCCATGTCGCTGGTGCTGACGTTGATCATCGATGAAGCGATTCCAACGACCTTGCCTGCGTCCAAAGTATCGTCAACCGCCACAAACGGAGCGAATTCGCTCACGACATTCTGAATCTTGACGGGGTTCGTCAGGGTGTCCTTCGACAGGATTTGGCCCAGCAGCGCCTTGACGAACAGCTGCTGATTCTTGACGCGACGGTAGTCGCTGCCACCGGGACCGGTAAATGCCTTGCGCTCTCGGACGAAGGCCAGCGCTTCTTCGCCGTCAAGCTTCTGCACACCTTCCGGGAAGTAGAAGCTCTTATTGTGAATTGGACGGAAGGCAATGGGGTTGTTGATGGTCACGCCTCCCACAGCATCGGTCAATCCCTTGAATCCTTCGAAGTCAACGGATGCAACGTGGTCGATGCGCACGCCGAACAGGCCTTCCAAGGTCTCAACGGCTTTGGCCACTCCACCGTTGGCAAATGCGCGGTTGATCTTGGCTTCGCCAATTCCTGGAAGATCCAACCAGGTGTCGCGCATGATCGATGTCACGTAGACGCCGGAACGATCTGACGGGATGTGCACAAGCATCATGGTGTCCGAACGTCCACCGTTGGGAAGCGTGGCGAAATCATCGTTCTGCTCGTCGTTTTCGCGTTGCGCACGAGTATCGCTGCCGAGAAGGAGGATGTTCAGCGCATTCTCGGATTCCTTCTTTACCTCCGGACGAGTTTCCTCGGCGGGGAAGGCATTCTCAAGCTTCTGGCTGTTGTCATCGAATGTACGTCCGAGGTTCCATGCGTATCCGACAGCGACGAGCGCGGCGATCACTACCAACGACAGGATGCTCAGGAGGACTACTCGCCCGGTGCGCTTCTTTTTCTTAGCGCGCGAACGCGTAGGCTGTTCTTCGAATGACATATGCTACCTTTCACAGATTCAACTCAATACATCTTATCTTTCAGATTCGCACGGTACGCTTACAACGTGTCCAAAATCAGTTTGAACCCGGAACCGTCACCAAAACTTAATCGAAAATTTGGTCGAACCACGGTATTGATCGCCTTATTCGCTGTTGTCGGGCCCGGTCTGGCCGCTTGCGAATCTGTTGCATCCGTTGATGCTGCTCCTGACGCCGCCAACCCCTTGTGCGCTGAAATGATGGTCGTGCTGCCCGAAGTCATTGGAGACGCCGAGCGCCGTCCCACCTCGTCTCAAGCCACCTCAGCGTGGGGAGACCCGTCCCAGGTGGTCTTGCGCTGCGGTGTCGAAGTACCGGGACCGACCACCGACCCCTGTGTATCAGTCAATGACGTCGACTGGATCGCCCACGAAGGTGCGGACGGCATCTGGACGCTGACCACCTATGGTCGCACTCCCGCAACTGAAATCATCATGGATCCGCAGGTCATCCCCTCAAGCACGGTTCTAGCCACGCTGTCTGATGCAGCCTCCCGGATTCCCGCAGAGAAACAGTGCGTCAGCATCCAGAAGGACGAGAAACTCTAGCGGCCGGTCGAGGCACCCAAGCTGCGGTCTCAAAGTGCATAGGGAAATGCGTCTTGCATCAATTCATCGGTAGGTGAGTTGAAGCAAGACGCATTTCAGCTACTGCCCTCTAGCGCAAACCGACCTTGCGTTCGCTGGCCAGCGCGATCAGTTCGTCGATCAGTTCACGATAGTTGATGCCGGTTTTAGCCCACATTTGCGGGTACATGCTCGATGGCGTGAAACCTGGCATCGTGTTGATTTCGTTGATAATCCACTCGCCTTCGGGAGTGTAGAAAAAATCAACCCGAGACAGGCCCTCGGCGTCAATGGCGTCAAAGGCCTTGACCGCAAGATCCCGGATCTGCTTGGTCGCTTCCTCGCTGAGCTGGGCGGGGCAGCTCAATTTCGCTGCGGCGCCGTCAACGTACTTCGCCTCGAAGTCATAGAACGTGTGGCCATTGTCGGCCACCGAAATCTCTCCAGGCAGGGACGCGCGTGACGGGGTCGAACCGCGGCCTTCAAGGACACCGCACTCGATCTCTCGACCGACGATTCCCTGCTCCACGATGACCTTGGGGTCTTCACGGCGTGCAACCTCGATGGCGTCCCTCAGTTCCGAAGGAACATCGACCTTGGTGATGCCAACCGACGAACCAGCTCGGGCTGGCTTGACGAACAACGGGTATTCAAGCCCTTCGCAACGCTGGAGCGCCGACTCGCTGTCTCGCAGCCACTGCTTGTTGGTAATGACTTCGTAGGGGCCGACCTTGAATCCGGCGCTTTCGAAGACCACCTTCATGAAGTGCTTGTCCATGCCCATGGCGCTCGCGGCAATACCGGAACCCACGTAGGAGACTCCAGCCATTTCAAGCATGCCCTGGATCGAACCGTCCTCGCCGAACGGCCCGTGGAGCAGCGGGAAGACCACGTCGATTTCGCCAAGCTCGGAAATGGCCGACTGGGACAGGGACATCAACGAGGTTTTGTTCGGATCCGTCGAGAGCTGCACCGGGTTGTCGACATCGGAGATCTCCGGCAAGGAACCAGTATTGAGGGCCCAGTCCTGGGGATCTTCGGTCAAGAGCGTCCATTCACCCTGACGCGTGATGCCCACGGGCACGACGTCGAAACGTTCCCTGTCGATCGCGTGCATCACGCCGGCGGCGGTGACGCACGAGACCGAGTGCTCGGATGACCGGCCACCGAACAGGAGCAGGACCCGAGGTTTGCGTTCAGTCATTACTGCAATTCTCCTTCAGACTTCAATTCGCGAGCCAGCAGGCGCTGCGCCATGTTCTCGACGCTGAGCGTGCCTTCGAGCACCATCACGACGGCCTCGGTAATGGGCATGTCGACACCGTGCGTGCGGGAAAGGTCGAATACCGCTCGTGCCGACTTGATGCCCTCGGCTGTTTGCGACATCCGGTCGTTGACCTCATCGAGGAACAGGCCCTGCCCCAGAAGGCGTCCGGCGGTGTTGTTGCGCGAGAGCGAGGACGAGCAGGTGGCCACCAAGTCGCCCAAGCCGGAGAGGCCGGCCAGCGTGTCCAGGCGGCCGCCCAATGCCAGGACCAGGCGAGTCGTTTCCGCGAGGCCGCGCGTGATGACGGTGGACTTGGTGTTATCGCCCATGCCCATGCCGTCGCACATGCCAACTGCCAACGCGATGATGTTCTTCACGATGCCGCCGAGCTCCACGCCCAGCACGTCATCGTTGGTGTACGGGCGGAAATAGGGAGCCGAGCACAGCTGCGCGATCCAGTTGGCGGTCGCCTCATCCGAGCAGGCGACAACGGAAGCCGTCGGTTGCTCGCGAGCAATTTCCATGGCCAAGTTCGGACCGGACAGCACCGCAATACGTTCTGCGGGCAGTTCCGCTACTTCTGCGATCACTTGGCTCATACGCAAATCCGTGCCGCGTTCCAGTCCCTTCATCAAGGACAGAACCACTGCCTCCGGCTCGATGAGGTTCTTGAAACTCTCCAGTTCTGCACGCAACGACTGGGATGGGATCGCCAGCACCACCAGATCCGCCCCGGCGAGGACTTCCTGGCGGTCGGATGAAGCGGAGATGTTCTGCGGAAGCTTCGTATCGCGCAGGTACCTGGAATTGGTATGGCGCTCATTAATCTCACGCGCGGCATCGTCCCGGCGAGCCCAGATTTGAACCGCAATGCCGTTCTCGGCCACGGCATCCGCCATCACCTTCGCGAAAGTGGTTCCCCAACTTCCGGCACCCATGACGGCGATCTTGCGTGGTAAAGGCTTGGTCACGATTCTTCTTTCGACGTTGCTGACGTGTAGTTACTTGTCTGGGTTCTCAAAGCTTCGGCCGGTCCGGGCTTGGCCATGCTCGCTGGGATCCCATGGCTTGCTCGGCGGTGTTTCACCGCGGATTTCTGCCTGGAGTTCGGTGATCGATGCCATGATGCGTTCTGTCGCTTCTTCCAGCACCTTGCGGGTACGCGGCCCGTTGCGCAAGTCGTCGAGGTCTACCGGTTGGCCAACCGATACCGTCACGTGTTTGCGGGGAAACAGGTACATCTTCTTGGAGTAGCGAGGCAGCAGCTCCTGGTCGCCCCAGTGCGCCATGGGGATCACCGGCGCACCGGTCTGCAGCGCCAGACGGGCAGCACCCGTGCGGCCGACCATTGGCCACAAGTTCGGGTCGCGAGTCAGGGTGCCTTCGGGGTAGATCACTACGACTCCCCCGGCGTCCAAGACTTTTTTGGAAGCCTTCAGCGAATCGCCGGCGCCCGCGGCGCTGCGCGCCACCGGGATCTGTCCGGTTTCGCGAAGGATCCACCCGAGCACCGGCGGCTTGAACAGCGATTCCTTCGCCATCCAGCGCGGCAGGCGGCCGTGGCTGTACACAGCATGGCCGACCACCAGCGGATCGATTTCGGTCAAATGATTCGGGCAGAGGATGTACCCACCCTGCGGGAGATTCTCGAAGCCCTTCCACGTCTTCCCCATCAGGGAGTTCATCAAGGGACGAACGATATTTCCCAGGACATTGAAAATACGCTTGGTTCGCGGGCTTTCGCCGGGAGCCTGGATTTTAACCACGGACCGGTATCCTCTATTCGCTCAGTTCAACATTGGCGCCAAGCGCGGTGAGCTTGTCCATGAAGTGCTCGTATCCCCGGTTGATCAGCTCAATGCCGGTGACCTTGCTGGTTCCCTCGGCAGCCAAGGCCGCGATCAGGTGGGAGAAGCCTCCGCGCAGGTCCGGGACGTCGATTTCCGCGCCGACCAGCTTGGCCGGTCCGACAACCACGGCGGAGTGCTTGAAATTGCGGTGGCCGAAGCGGCACGGGGTGGATCCGAGGCAATCGGTGTGGACCTGGACGGTGGCACCCATGCGAACCAGTGCGTCGGTGAAGCCGAAGCGATTTTCGTACACGGTCTCATGGATTACCGAAACGCCGTTGGCCTGGGTCAGTGCGACCACCAGGGGCTGCTGCCAGTCGGTCATGAAGCCCGGGTGGACATCCGTCTCAAGGATCAACGGGTTCAGGTCGCCGCCCGGGTGGTAGAAGCGGATGCCGTTGGCCTTGACCTCGAACTCGCCGCCAATCTGGCGGTAGACATGGAGAAAAGCAGTCAGGTCGCGCTGCTGGGCATCCTGGACGAAGATATCGCCCTTGGTCACCAGTGCAGCGGAAGCCCACGAGGCGGCCTCGTTGCGGTCCGGCAGCGCGGTGTGCTCGTAGCCGTTGAGCTTGTCCACACCTTGGATGCGGATCACGCGGTCGCGGTGCACGGAAATGATGGCGCCCATCTTCTGCAACAGCGAGATGAGGTCCAAGATTTCCGGCTCGATGGCGGCGTTGCTGACTTCTGTGACGCCCTTGGCGCGAACTGCAGACAGCAATACCTGTTCGGTGGTGCCGACGCTTGGGTACTTCAAGTGGAGTTTTGCACCCTTGAGGCCCAGCGGTGCGGAGATGCGGATCCCATCAGTGGCCTTGTCCACGACCGCGCCGAATTCGCGGAGGACTTCGAGGTGGAAATCAATGGGACGGTCGCCGATGCGGCAGCCGCCGAGGTCCGGGATGAACGCCTCTCCCAGCGAATGGATCAAGGGGCCGCAGAAAAGAATCGGGATGCGAGAATCGCCGGCGTGGGCATCGATCGCCTGGTTGGAGGCCGATTTGGCCTGGCTCGGGTCCATGGTGAGGTCGCCGGTTTCAGGATCCTGTTCGACCTTGACCCCGTGGATCTCCAGCAGGCTGCGAACGACAGTAACATCCTTGATCTCTGGCACATTGCGGAGCACCGAGGGCGTATCGCCGAGCAGCGCCGCCACCATGGCTTTGGGAACCAGGTTCTTAGCTCCGCCGACTCGTACGGTGCCTTCAAGTGGCACACCGCCATGGATCGTCAGGATCTTACCCATGTATGAAATACCTCATCGCGTAGTCGTTATTACCTGCTCCAGCCTGCGGGCCGTGAACTAGCAGGACTAAGTAAGCATACCGCCTCAGCCAGCATGAAATGGGACCGATTGTCGCGTGGCGTGGGTATTGTGAGGATGCTTTCAGCCTTTGAATTCAGGGAATACGCCGGCGGAAGATTCAAACCTGAAACGGCCCGTTCGCATTCAGCACAATGCATGGTGCTGGAAAGCAAACGGGCCGCCGGAGGCATCCGTGGAGAGCATCGAAATCTGCTTGATGCCAATTCCGAGATGACGGTGCTTAGTCGGCGAATCGCGCCGGCAGGGTCTTCGGCTTGTGCGAAGGGCGTGCAGCCTCGAACTCGGTGATGTCTCCTTCGTGCTGAAGGGTCAGGCCGATGTCATCCAGGCCTTCCATCAAACGCCACCGCGTGTAATCGTCGATTTGGAATGGCGCGGAAATCGATCCGCACTGGACCGTGCGGGAGTCCAGGTCGACAGTGACCTCGGTGCCCGGGTTGTTTTCCAGTTCTTTCCAGATCAATTCGATGTCGCTCTGGGCCACTTCGGCGGCTACCAGGCCCTGCTTGCCGGAGTTGCCTCGGAAGATATCCGCGAAACGTGCCGAGATCACAGCCTTGAAACCGTAGTCCTTCAGTGCCCAGACCGCGTGTTCACGGGAGGATCCGGTGCCGAAATCGGGTCCGGCCACCAGTACCGACCCCGCATTGAAGGGTTCCTGGTTGAGGATGAAGTTCTCGTCGCGGCGCCAGCCGGCGAACAGGGCATCTTCGAACCCTGTACGGGTGATGCGCTTGAGGTACACGGCCGGGATGATCTGGTCAGTGTCGACGTTGCTCTGACGCAGGGGTACACCGATTCCGGTGTGGCTAACAATCTTTTCCATGACGGTGATCCTTCCTAGACCGCTACCGAGGTATTGACGAGGTCGCTGGGCGAAGACAGCGTGCCGCGGATTGCCGTTGCTGCAGCCACCAACGGCGAAACGAGGTGGGTGCGTCCGCCCTTGCCCTGACGTCCTTCGAAGTTTCGGTTGGAGGTCGAGGCGCAACGCTCCCCTTCGGAGAGCTGGTCCGGGTTCATGCCAAGGCACATGGAGCAGCCGGCGAAACGCCATTCGGCGCCGAAGTCCTTGAAGATCTGGTCCAGGCCCTCGGCTTCGGCCTCCAAGCGGACGCGCGCCGAGCCGGGAACCACGATCATGCGGACATCCGGGTCCTTTTCCTTGCCCTTGATCACAGCGGCAGCTGCGCGCAGGTCCTCCATGCGGGAGTTGGTGCACGAACCAAGGAACACGGTATCAACGCGGATTTCCTTCATCGGGGTACCGCCGGTCAGACCCATGTACTCCAGTGCGCGTTCGCAGGCCTTGCGGTCGTTTTCATCTTCGAAGTCTTCAGGAGTCGGCACCGAGGCGGAGAGCGACACACCCTGGCCCGGGTTGGTACCCCACGTCACGAATGGTTCCAGTTCATCAGCATCCAGGAAGACCTCTGCATCGAACTGGGCCCCCTCGTCCGAATGCAGCTGCTTCCATTCCTCGACGGCCGCGTCCCAGTCCTCGCCCTGCGGGGCGTGTGGACGTCCGTTGACATAGTCGAAGGTGGTCTGGTCAGGAGCGATCATGCCGGCACGGGCGCCTGCTTCGATCGACATGTTGCAAATGGTCATGCGGGCGTCCATGGACAGGGCCCGGATGGCGGAGCCGCGGTATTCCAGGACATACCCCTGCCCTCCGCCGGTGCCGATCTTGGCGATGACGGCGAGGATGATGTCCTTGGCGGTCACACCCGGCTTCAAGGTTCCCTCGACGTTGATTGCCATGGTCTTGAACGGCTTCAGGCTCAATGACTGGGTCGCCATCACGTGCTCGACCTCGGAGGTGCCGATGCCGAAGGCCAGGGCCCCGAAGGCACCGTGGGTGGAGGTATGGGAGTCGCCGCAAACCACGGTCATTCCCGGCTGGGTCAGACCAAGCTGCGGGCCGACCACGTGGACGATGCCCTGCTCCTTGTCGCCCAGTGAATGCAGGCGCACACCGAACTCCTTGCAGTTCTCCCGCAAGGTGTTGATCTGGGTCCGGCTCGTCAGGTCCGCGATCGGCTTGTCGATATCAAGCGTTGGCGTGTTGTGATCTTCCGTGGCGATGGTCTGATCAGGCCGGCGCAGTTGGCGCCCGGCCAGGCGCAGTCCTTCGAATGCCTGCGGAGAGGTCACCTCGTGCAGCAAGTGCAGATCGATGTAAATAAGATCCGGCTGGCGGGCTTCGCCTTCGCCGGTTCCACGGCGCACAACATGCGCATTCCAGACCTTCTCGGCCAGTGTCTGTGGCGACTGCGTGGCAGACATGCGACACACTCCTCAAGCTACGTACTTTTGATATCTCAACTGTGACACTTCATAGAAGGACATTTCCAGTATGCGGACTTGAATCTCAAATGCTGAGACGGGAGAATCGAGATATGACAACAGGAAGCGGCGTAGGCGTGCTCGATAAGGCAGCCGCCATTCTCAATGCGTTGGAGAACGGGCCCACCACGCTCTCGCAGCTGGTGGAACTGACACAGATTTCCAGGCCAACCGTGCATCGAATCGCGCAGTCCCTGGCCCACCACGGGCTTGTAGGAAGGGACCTGCACGGCCGTTTCGAGCTGGGCAGCCGCCTGGTGGAACTTGCCAGCGCCGCCGGTGAAGACCGTCTGGTCAGTGCCGCGGGACCCATCCTCCTCAAGCTCCGCGATCAAACCGGCGAGAGCACCCAGGTCTTCCGCAAGCAGGGCGACTTCCGCGTCTGCATTGCCAGCGCAGAACGCCCGGTTGGACTGCGCGACACCATCCCCGTGGGCACCCAGCTATCCATGAAAGCTGGTTCCGCTGCACAGGTCCTTCTGGCTTGGGAAGACAACGAGCGGATGATCGACGGCCTGCATCATGCCCGGTTCACGCCAACGATTCTGGCCGGAGTACGCCGACGCGGCTGGGCGCAGTCGCTGGGCGAGCGTGAGCCCGGAGTTGCTTCGGTATCGGCGCCGATCCGAGGCCAGTCCGGTCGGGTCATTGCCGCATTGTCGATGTCCGGCCCGATCGAGCGCCTGACCCGCCAGCCGGGAAAGATCTTCCATGAATCGGTTGTCGCCGCCGCGAATGAGCTGTCGGAATTGCTCCGGGCCCAGGCCGAACGCCCCTGAGGCCGGGGCAGCATTTAGTCCTAGCGGTTCAGTGCGGCGGAAAAATGGTCGAATCCGCGCGACCCATTGACGATCTGCCCATCGATTTTCACCAGGGCCCGGCGGCCAGTCTGGGCGCTGGCCTCACCGATAACGGTGAATTCCTCAGGGATTGCGGCGCCCTTCGGGAACACCGCGAGCAGGCCGAAATCCTCTCCGCCTTCGAGAACCCATTGCATCGGATCCGCGTTGAGAAGCACCGCCGCCGGCTCCAAACGGGCGGCGAAGTCCTTGAATGAGTCTCCGTTGAGGTTCAGGTTGACGCCGCTGGCCTTGGCCAGACGCGAAGCATCCTTGATCAGGCCATCGGAAATGTCCATCATGGCGCTTGCCCCGGCGTGGGCCGCACGGGGACCCGATTCCAACGGCGGGGTCGGTTTGCACTGGGAATCAACGATCCTGCGGACCGAGCGGTTCCAAGTCTGCCATTGCGTACTTCCGTCGAGTACCGCGAGCCCGGCGCCGGCAGAACCCACTCGGCCTGCAATGGCAACACGGTCCCCTGCTTTGGCACCGCTACGCAGCACCTTGCCGTGCTCGCACTCTCCGATGACGGTAGTGGTCACCGAGATTTCGGTGGCTTTGCCCAAATCTCCGCCGATGACTGCCAGCCGGCCTGCGCCCAGGCCTTCAACCGCTGCGGAGATTCCCTTGGAGAATTCCTTGACCCATTCAATGCTGGTGTGTTCGGGCAGCGACAGGGAGATGACGGCGCCCGTGGGAACGCCGCCCATGGCATTGATGTCCGAGACATTCTGGGCGATTGACTTCCACCCGATGTCAAAGGCCTTGTGCTCGAAACCGCTGTCCCAATACAGTCGAAAGTCCTGATTCTCAACGAGGGTATCAACGGACACCACGACCTCTGAGCCCGCAACGGCCAACGCCCCGGCGTCGTCTCCAGGGCCAAGGGG
>SMEN01000320.1_pt1 | contig 14709 bp, 16 predicted proteins | sample 2456271 | NCBI WGS metagenome assembly SMEN01 (sample SAMN10132593, study PRJNA489261) | soil metagenome | isolation source: day1 control-loamy sand soil ammended with raw manure from dairy cow... | place: USA | collected 2015-04-01 | reverse complement strand
CTAGCGTACGCGACTCACCAATCGAGGCCAGTTTGGCAGCAATAGCGCCCGGTTCGGTCGCAAAACCCATGGTAAAGGTGAAGGACAATAGCAAGGCCACCAGCAGCGCTCCGCTAAAGTTGCCTAAAAACACCCAGCCCCAGTGGCGTAGTACCACCCCCGGAGTGACACCTGGTCGACGATCCAGCCATGCCAAAGGTGTTAACATAAGCACGCCTGTTAGCAGATCAAAACCCATTAAATAGAGCATGATAAAACCAACTGGGAACAGCACAGAGGCCAGTAAGTGCGAGCCGGTTTGCAGCGCGACTGTGACTGCAAAGGCCGCAGACAGAGCCAAAATAGCACCGGCCATGCAAGAGCGAATCAGTACATCGCGGCGCGACATGTGCAACTTGGCTTCACCTGAATCGACCATTTTCTTGGCAAATTCACTCGGTATAACGTAAGACATATAAACCCCTTGATAATCTAGAGAAGCATCAGAAAACGATCATTAAAACGAAGTGCTGGTTGCTTGTGTTGCAGGGCGCATAACCTGTAAGACATCCCCTTCTAAGCGAACCTGCCATACCGGTAAACGTACTTCGGGTTGCTCAAGGCAATGGCCATCGCGTAACGAAAAGTGCTCTTTATGCAGTGGGCTGGCGACGACAGGTTCGCCTTTGATATCGCCGATGATGCCGCGGGCAATAATGTTCAGGTCGTTAAAAGGGCAGAGGTTGCCCACAGCAAACAGTTGGTTATGTTTTTTTAAGTAAAACAGCGCGACTTGATCGCTGTCGACTTGTGCTCCAACGCCGGCACCATCGATTAAGTCGCTGCGTTGGCCTACGGTTATCCACGTCTGTTGTTCTGTCATGGCGGCCTCCAAAGGCTTAGATTTACACGCTAACAAGAGGGATGTGCTGCGCACGCTCCTGCGCATTCGCGGGGCGTTTTTGTCCTCGTTCTGAGACATAGAGTAATTGTGGGTCGTCTCCAGCACTGTTAATGGTCTGCCGGAAGCGTTTTAGGCTTTCTGGGTTATTCAGTGTGGTTTGCCATTCGCATTGATAACTGGCCACTAAGTGCGCCATTTGCTGGTCAAGGTCAGCATTTAAACCAAGCGAGTCGTGCAAAATGACTTTCTGTAAATACTCCAAGCCACCTTCAAGGCTCTCTAACCAGCGTGCGGTGCGTTCTAAACGTCCAGCGGTGCGGATGTAGAAAATCATGATGCGGTCGATGGTGCGAATTAAACTGTCGGTGTCTAAATCCTGCGCAAACAGGTCCGCATGACGTGGGCGCATTCCACCATTGCCAGCGACATACAGGTTCCAGCCTTTTTCTGTGGCGATGACGCCAAAGTCTTTGGACTGCGCTTCAGCACATTCACGGGTACAACCACTGACGGCAAATTTAAGTTTGTGCGGTGCGCGGATGCCCTTGTAGCGATTCTCTAAATCAATGGCCAAGCGCACACTGTCTTGCACGCCATAACGACACCAAGCACTGCCCACGCAGCTTTTCACTGTGCGTACGGATTTGCCGTAGGCTTGCCCTGTTTCAAAGCCTGCTTCTATCAAACGTTGCCAGATGGCTGGCAGTTGGCTGAGTTCAGCACCGAACAGGTCAATGCGTTGGCCACCAGTGATTTTGCTGTAAAGACCAAAGTCACGCGCCACTTTGCCCAGGAGAATGAGCATCTCCGGAGTGATCTCACCCCCGGCGATGCGTGGCACCACAGAATATGTGCCGTCTTTTTGCATATTGGCCAAGAAAGCATCGTTAGTGTCTTGCAGGCCGAGGTGATCGGCAGAGAGTACAAAGTCGTTCTGCACCGAGGCAAAAATATTGGCGGCTGTCGGCTTGCAAATATCGCAGCCCATACCCTGACCATGACGTTCTAGCAGTTGGTTAAAATTCAGGATGCTTTCGGTGCGAATCATGTGTTCCAGCTCTTGCCGAGTGTAGGCAAAGTGTTCACACAATGCGCTACTCACGGCCATGCCCATCGCCGCCATTTGCTGCTCTACTAGGCTTTTCAGCTGGCTGCTACAACCGCCACAACCAGTGCTGGCGCGCGAGAGTTCGATGACTTCAGCCACAGACGCACAGCCACCTTTCAAGCAATCCACGATGTCGCCTTTGCTGACATTGTGGCAGGAGCAAATAATCGCGCTGTCTGGTAAAGCGGCCATACCGAGCAAAGGTGTGCTACCAGACTGGTTTGGCAAAATAAGGCTTTCTGGGTGAGCCGGCAGATCCAAGCCATTGCGGTAATACTGCATTAAAGTGTCGTAATAGCTGTTGTCACCCACCAAAATAGCACCCAGCAAACGTTGACCATCGGCGGATACCACCATCTTGCGATAGTGCTGGCTGATTTGATCAAGGTAACGGTAGATCTTGGTTCCTACGTTTTGATTGCCTTGAGTGTCGCCAATTGCGCCGACATCAACACCTAACAGTTTTAACTTGGTGCTCATATCAGCACCGGTAAACGCCAACTCTTCTCCGATTAAGTTAGCCAGTGCGACTTTGGCCATTTGATAACCTGGAGCGACCAAGCCAAAACAACAGTTATTCCAAGCTGCGGCTTCGCCAATCGCGAGAATCTGCGGGTCGCTGCTTTGACAGTGATTGTCCACTGCTACGCCACCGCGCTCGCCCAGCAGTAAGCCAGCAGCTCGGGGCAGTTCATCGCGCGGACGAATACCGGCAGAAAACACAATTAAATCGGTTTCTAGCTTTTTACCGTCGGCAAACTCCACGCATAACCGCGCTCCGAGCCCTTCAGTTACACGCACAGCGGCACGCTGGGTGAGCACTTGAACGCCTAAGGCTTCAATTTTTTCTTGCAGCAGTTCGCCGCCTTCTTGGTCAATTTGCGCATTCATTAAACGCGGCGAGTGTTCAACAACGAAAGTGTCTAGGTCCAAATCACGCAGGGCTTTGGCCGCTTCCAATCCCAATAAACCACCACCAATGACGACGCCGGTATTGGCGGCGTTGGCGCTGCTGCGAATAGCATCTAGATCAGTAAGGGTACGATAGGTAAAACAGTGCTCAAGCGTGCTGCCCTCAATCGGCGGCACAAAAGGGTATGAGCCGGTTGCTAAGATCAATTTGTCATAGCTGAGCTCGGTACCATCGTCGAGCTGTACTTTGCGTGAACACGGCTCGATGGCGGTGGCTTTTACCCCTAAATGCAGCTTAAAGCCCCAATCTTTATATTGCTTTGCACTGCCTAAGGCGAGCTCGTCGCTACTTTTCCCTTGGAAATACTCAGACAGATGTACTCGGTCATAAGCACAATAGTTTTCTTCGCCGATGACCGTCACTTGGAACGCATGAGCTTTAGAACTGGCTGCCAGTTGTTCTAAAAAATGGTGACCCACCATGCCATTGCCAATGACCACTAAATTCAGCTTGTTCATAGGATCTCCTGTTGCGGCTGGCTTGTATGATTTTTTGCAATGTCTACTTGACGTACCGTCATGCGTCTCCAGCCATGACGGTGTGCGCTATGGGTTAGCCTCGATTGGTGAACTCTGGGTAGGCTTCCATACCGCATTCGCTAATGTCAGCGCCTTGATACTCGTCGTGTGGGCTGATACGCAGGCCAAAGAATCTTCTCAGCAACCACCAGACGATTAACGAGGCGACAAAGGCCCAAGCGAAGAGGGTTGCCGCACCGACCAATTGGCCGAGGAAGGTCGTACTAGGAGCGCTTAATGGCACCACTAAAAGACCCAACAAACCGGCGACACCGTGTACGGAAATAGCACCAACAGGGTCATCCAACTGGAGTTTGTCCATTAATAGGATGGAGAACACCACCAGAGCACCAGCGGCCAAGCCAATCAGTACCGCCAGCACTGGCGTTGGGGTATCGGGGCTGGCAGTAATGGCGACTAAACCGGCTAAGGCACCGTTAAGAATCATGGTCAGATCAGCTTTGCGATATTTTAGGTAACTGATCAGCATCGCCCCCAGCAAACCTCCGGCGGCGGCAGCGTTAGTGTTGAGAAACACCACAGCCACTGAGTGAGCGCTATTGATGTCGCCCAGCTTCAGCACCGAGCCACCGTTAAAACCAAACCAGCCAAACCATAAAAGAAAAGTACCAAGTGTCGCCAAGGGTAAGTTGGCCCCAGGAATGGCGCGTGTTTCGCCGCGCTCGCCATATTTGCCTAAACGCGGACCGAGCAGCATCACCCCAGCCAGGGCGGCACTGGCACCGACTAAGTGCACCAGACCTGAGCCGGCAAAGTCTTTAAAAGCGAAATCTTCAGTGAGTGAGTACAGGCCAAACACCGCTTGACCACCCCAGCCCCAACTGCCGCTGATTGGGTAAATCAAGCCAGTCATGAGCACAGCAAAGAGCAAAAATACCCAGAGCTTCATGCGTTCAGCAATCGCACCGGAGACAATCGACATACAGGTGGCGACAAATACCGCTTGGAAGAAAAAGTCAGCGGCTGTCGAGTAGATCGCGCCACCGCTAAAGCCGTCTTCACGCGTCGCGAATTTGGCCAGTACAGCATCAGTGTCTAGCGCAGTGATGCCAGAAAGAAAGTAGCCGCCGCCATACATCAGTTGATAACCCACGGCTAAGTACAAGGTACAAGCGAGGGCGTACAACACGATATTTTTAGTCAGAATTTCTGTGGTGTTTTTAGCGCGCACTAAGCCTGCTTCGAGCATGGCAAAGCCTGCCGCCATCAACATCACCAAGGCTCCGGCGATTAAGAAGTAAAAGGTGTCGAGTGCATACTGCAAAGCAAACAAATTGTTTTCCATCATGGTCTCCTTAGACACATTCAGTTGTCGGGCAGTGGAGAGTTACAGAGCTTCTGCACCTGTTTCGCCGGTACGGATGCGCACGACGTGTTCTAAATCGGTCACGAAAATTTTGCCGTCGCCAATGGAACCGGTATGTGCGGCTTTAATGATGGCGTCAATGACTCGATGCAGGTTGTCGTCGCTGACGGCCACTTCGAGCTTGAGCTTGGGGAGAAAATCCACCACGTACTCAGCGCCGCGATACAGTTCGGTATGGCCTTTTTGCCGACCAAAACCTTTTACTTCAGTGACGGTGATGCCTTTTACGCCGATCTCAGAAATGGCCTCACGTACATCGTCGAGCTTGAAGTGTTTGATGATGGCTGAAATGAGTTTCATCTTGCTGTCCTTCATTGAGAGAGTTAATGAAGAAATAGCAATGCGCGTGCCATTTTTTAAAAATACTTATATTTCAATGTGTTAGATGTTTTTTGTGATTATTTTAGAGGGTTTTATGGCTTTAAATGGTGAGCTTTCTAGGCTGCAGCACTAAAAGGGTGCGCAGTTTTTATCTGCTGACGGTTGCGCTTTTAGAATGTGCTTTTTGAGTGCAGTTGCTGTTTTTTAGGGCATAACTTGATTCTGCTGTGCTGACATTGCCTTGATTTATAAGGCTTGGCGTCTTATTCAAGATTGGCACAGTATTCGCTAAAGACTCCTCTCTATACTGCGGAGCTTTAAGCATGAAGTTTATTTCGACACCTTTAGCCTTTACCAAAATGCACGGCCTCGGTAATGATTTTATGGTGCTGGACGCCACGCGCGCGCCGATCTCATTAACACCTGAGCAGATACGAGGATTGGCCGACCGACACTTTGGCGTAGGCTTTGATCAGCTCTTGTTAGTGGAGGCCGCGCAGCAAGCCGATGTGGATTTTAACTATCGCATTTTTAATGCTGATGGCAGCGAGGTTGAACAGTGCGGTAACGGTGCACGTTGCTTTGCACTGTATGTTCACGATAAAGGCCTGACTACGAAAAACCCTCTACGTGTGGCGACGCGAGCGGGTGTCATCGAGCTAACCATCAATCAGGCAGGGTTGGTGCGCGTAAACATGGGCGTTCCCAAAACACGGCCGGCAGATATTCCCTTTATCGCCGCTGCTGATGCTGACTTTTATGCAGTGGATGTCGCTGGGGAAACAGTAAAACTTGCCGTGGTTAATATGGGCAATCCCCATGCAGTGCTTGCTGTACCTTGCATTGAACAGGCTGCAGTGCAGCGTTTGGGTCCATTGCTAGAAACGCATCCGCGCTTTCCAGCCAAGGTCAACGTGGGCTTTATGCAGGTGCTGGCGCGTGATGTCATCAAGCTTCGCGTGTATGAACGCGGCACCGGTGAAACCCTAGCTTGTGGCAGCGGCGCCTGTGCTGCGGTCGTGGCGGGCATTCGCGCAGGTTGGTTGGACGCTAAAGTTCAGGTGCTGCTCAGCGGTGGCACGTTACTTGTCGAATGGGCTGGAGACACTGCGCCAGTCATGATGCAAGGCTCCGCGAGTAAGCTGTATGAAGGGCAGTGGGTTGCGAGTTTGTGAGTGCAATGCTTGAGGACTCCTAAGGCAATGACCTATGCGCATTACAGCTCTCTTCTGCTGGTCATAGGGCCTCTTTTTGGCCTGCTTGCAGACTCATGAGTATGTTTTTGACTGTGCTTGGGCAGTACCACAAAAGTGATAAACCAACTGATCAGCTGAAGCCACAGCTAAAGTGAGTAAGTTTTTTCTTCTGTGTTGAAGATAACCTCATGCAGGCCAAAGCCCAACAGTGAAATATCATTATCAATGTAACCAACTTTTAGCACGACGCTTGTTGCTGGCAGCGCTTGTAGAGGCTGTAATGAATGATGCTCACTTATTTCTGGCGAGCATCCAGACAACAGAAGAGCTGTCAGTGCCCATAAACAAACGGAGGTATATTCTGTAGATTTCCTTGTGGATTTCATGACCGATACTCCTTGTACCTAGGGTTACATAGCTGTTGTACATGCAGTCTGCCTAATAATGTGTGACCAGCCTTCTTTTTTGGTTTATTTTGTGACTCTTTAGTCTCGTATGTGGTTTTGATTGAGGAAGTCATTCTGGTCAAGGCATTCAATTTTTTGCCAAAGCACTGCAGTTGCCCATTAGCTTTTGTTAAAGACTTGGGCTTTGTACCGCCATTGACTTGTATGTAAACAAGATGTTTTTCGAGTAACTGTCATAAATAGTCAGTCTAAATGCACGCTCTGTTCGACAGGACCTAAATTGGGTCTTATAGTACCCATATTGGGTCTTATAGGGTTGATGCTTATCTCATGAATACAGCAATAGGTGATGCACTCTTTACCAAAGCACAGCAGAAAGTCTTGGCGGTGTTATTTGGTCAGCCAGAGCAAAGTTTCTATCTCAATGAAGTGGTGCGCCTTGCCGACATGGGGCGTGGTGCGATTAGCCGTGAATTAAGTAAGCTAACCGATGCTGGTTTGCTGGTGATGCACAAACAAGGCAATCAAAATCATTACCAAGCCAATCACGCATCACCGATCATGCATGAACTGGTTGCTATCGTTAGAAAAACCTTTGGCGTGGCAGCCGTATTAAAAATAGCATTAGCACCTATCTTGCCGCAGCTTGAACAAGCCTTTGTCTATGGCTCAATTGCCAAGGGTAACGAGCACGCTGGCAGTGATGTGGATGTAATGCTGGTTGGCGACAATTTAAGTTATAGCGAAGTCATGCAATTGTTAGAGGCCGCTGAGCTGCAATTACAGCGCACAGTAAACCCAACTATTTACACACCGGAAGAATTTGCACAACGATTGGAGCAAGGGCAGAGTTTTGTGACTAAAGTGATGGAGCAAGAAACACTCGATTTGTTAAAGGATTAAACTGCCAAGGAGGCAATATGGAAGCCTTAAATAATCTAGTCAAAATCAATCAATTAAAACTAGAGCCCTTTGATACAAATGAGTTTGTTGGCATGCTGCGAGTAGGCGACAACAAACTTAAAGATTCAGCTATTACAGGGTTAAGTGAAGACAGCCAGTTTATGTTGGCTTATGGTGCAGCCCATAGTTTCTCTTTAGCTGCGTTGCGTTGGCATGGTTATCGATCAGAAAGCCGTTACCTAGTATTTCAGTGTTTGCAGCATACGCTGGGGCTGGGGAAAGCTAAATGGCGTGTTTTAGATAAATGTCATAACGCACGCAACCTAGCTGAGTATGAAGGGCATTTAGATGTGAACCCGCAGTTATTAGTCGAATTAAAAAGTATCACTGGAGAAATTCAAGTCTTAGTAAAAAGCTTAAGCAGGAAATAATCGGGATCTTGTTTGTGACAATGTTTAACCCTGCACGCCCCGGTGAGATCCTGAAAGAACTCATCATTGATACCTTGGGGCTGACCATTAGAGGTGCGGAAAATTATTTCGATATCAGTGGTAAAACGTTATCTAAAGTTTTAAGCGCACGGGTGCTGTTACGCCTGAAATGGCTGTGTGTTTAGAGTTGGTGTTTGGCAAGCCCTCTGCAGACCATTGGTTACGTCTGCAAAATGCCTATGACCTTTGGTAAATGAGACAGCAGCAAGACAAACTAAATGTTTTACCCTACAAAAACCAAATGGCGTAATAACGGTTTTGTACGGCAGCAATAAATACTGAAAGTAGTATGTTATGAATTAAATCATAGAGCTTAAGTAAGTCAGGCTTCATCAGATAATCGACTACGGCAAGGATAAAAATAAACATGGATCATAGCCATAACGCAAAGCCCCCCGTACTGCTTGTTCACGGTATGTGGAGCAATCAGGATGCGCTGCAAGAGGTGCATGATGCCTTTGTTGAGCAGGGTTATGTGACTGAATCCTTGTGTTTGCCATATCACTGTTCTAAGACTGAGCACACTGCGGCCAGTAAAGAAAAGCTGGCGCAAACAGGGCTGCAAGATTATGTGGCCTATATCGTTGAGCAGGTTAAACGTCAGAGTTCGCCGCCAATTTTGGTCGGGCATTCCATGGGCGGATTGCTGGTCCAGTTGGCTGCCGCACAAGTGCCTTGTCAGCGCCTGATTCTGCTGTCCTCTGCAGCGCCTGCGGGTATCAATGGCTTAAGTTTGTCGGCCATCAGAACCTTAGGCAGCAATATCTTGCGTTTCCCGCTGTGGCGTAGCATCACTGAAGTCAAACTTGAAAATATTCGCTACGGGATTGCTAATACGCAAAGCGCAGCCGTGCAGCAGGACATTTATGCTAACAGCACCTATGAATCAGGTATGGCAACCTGGCAAATTAGCATGGGATTGCTATTAGGGCGTCGTTCGGCGGCCTATGTTGATACAGCGCAGATTCAGTGCCCGGTGTTGATTATTGGCGGTACGGCTGACCGCATTACGCCCATTAATGTCCAGCGCAGCATTGCCCAACGCTTCGGCGTGCGTGGTCAGCTAGTGGAAATCCCCAACTGTTGTCATTGGACGGTTGGCGGTAAGTTTTTCCCAGAGATTCGCACTGAGATTTTCCAGTGGTTGGCAACTGAGACTGCAGGAAAAGAGGCGAGGGCTTGAGCGTTCTACTGCGATAGACAATCAAACAGCCTATAGTCTACTGCTATTGTATTTCAACACTGTACTCCCAAAGGAGATCGCCATGACTTATCCCAACTTCTTCGATAAAGCCCCAGTGATTCGTTTGCGCGATCCATTAGCGCAGCTGCTTGGTAGTGCGGCAGAGGGCATTATGGATTACCACTATGTCGATGCTGTACGGCTGGCGGGGCATTCTTGCCCAACGGTTGCGGGTGCTTTCCTAACTGCGCGAGCGGCCTTGCAAGCACTGTATCCAGATACGCTGCCTGAGCGTGGAGCTATCTGTGTACGCATGCCATCAGCGGAAACAGACGGAACGACTGGTGTGGTTGCTCAAGTCTTGACTCTCATTACCGGCGCTGCAGCGCAGGGTGGCTTTAAGGGCATTGGTCAGCGTTTTGCACGTAATGGCTTGCTCAGTTTCGCAACAGATGCTGCGCATGATGGCGCGGTACGTTTCGAGCGACTTGATACTGGCGCTGCAGTAATGGTGAAATTTGATGCCCATAAAATCCCCGCCGATGAATCTCAGCGCGAACGTATGCAGGCAGTCATACAAAATCGCGAAACACCTGAGCAACAGGCAGAGTTTGCAAGGCTCTGGCAAGAACGGGTACGGCGGATACTGTTAGAACATGCCGATGATCCGGCGTTGTTATCCATTGTTCACCTAAGCTGACACTTTCAAGTTGAGTCAGCAGCTACATTGGCGTTGCCGCGCTAGACAGGTTGTCTGCCTTATCCAGACGAGCCGGCATTGCGACGATGGCTTCAGTCAGTTTTATGTGAACAGATAGCCAGGGCAATCGCTGTGTATTTGCGCAGCCTATGTTAGATATTTCTGTACTTGGTAATCTGTCGTAGAGAGGTTAATCTGCGGCAGGTTATTTATGATCATCATACAAGTTTGGACCATCCATAAAGAACGAGACACTGCTGTATGCGTTTAGGCATTTGCAGGAAATGTCGGGTTTTATGGTTCTAGCTTCGGTTGTTTTTCGCCTTATGCCTGCTGAGCAATCGCGTCCAGCGCCACAATAATAATTTAGGGATTCTTGGTTTATGCCCGTTAGCACTGTTTTATTGCTCGCCTCGATTGGTGTTTTATCGTTATTTTGCCAGTGGTTGGCTTGGCGTGTGCGCATGCCGGCGATTGTCTTCTTGTTAGCTGCGGGTATCGCTTGTGGCCCGGTTTTGCATTATTTGAACCCTGAGGATGTGTTTGGCGATCTGCTGTTTCCGATGGTGTCGTTGGCGGTGGCAATTATTTTGTTTGAAGGCAGTCTGACCCTGCGCTTCTCTGAAATCCGTGGCCATGGCGCAATGGTGCGTAACTTGATTCCGGTTGGCTCTGTGGTGACCGGTATTATCGGCACTTTGGCTGCGCATTGGATTTTGGATATTTCCTGGGAGATTTCTCTACTGTTCGGTGCGATTTCCGTGGTGACCGGGCCAACGGTGATTGCGCCATTGCTGCGCGCAGTGCGACCCAAGGCTAAGCTGGCGAATATTTTGCAGTGGGAAGGCATCATTATTGATCCGGTAGGTGCCTTGCTGGCGGTGCTGGTGTACGAGGGGATTGTCTCGTGGGGGCAGGGTAATGTCTTTGGCCATTCGCTGTATATCTTCAGCACTACAATTGCCGTGGGCACGGTATTGGGCTCAGCTGCAGGCTATTTGAACGGTCAGGTGCTGCGTAAACACTGGATTCCGCAATACTTACATAACGCCGGTACGCTGTCGTTTATGTTGGGCGTGTATGCACTGTCGAATGAAATCGCTCACGAGTCAGGTCTGTTGACGGTGACCATCATGGGCATCTGGATGGCCAATATGAAACAGGTCGATGTTGAGAGCATTTTGGAGTTCAAAGAATCTCTGAGTGTGCTGTTAATTTCTGCGTTGTTTATTATTTTGGCTGCGCGCATTGAGTTTTCAGCTATTGCGAATTTAGGTTGGGGACTGGCTGTGGTGTTGGCCATCTTAATGTTGGTGGCACGGCCTTTGAGTATTTTTATCTCGGCGATAGGCACCAGTTTAAATTGGCGAGAAAAGCTGTTTTTAAGCTGGATCGCTCCACGCGGTATTGTTGCCGCAGCGGTTTCTGCACTGTTTGCTTTCCAGTTGCAAAATAATGGTTTTGCTGGCGGCGAGACGCTGGTGCCGCTGGTGTTTATGCTGATTATTGCCACCGTTACCGTGCAAAGCCTCACTGCTCGTCCCTTAGCCAAATTGCTCGGTGTGGCCGAGCCGCCAGAGTTTGGCTTTTTGATTATCGGTGCTAACACGGTAGCGCGGATGATCGCGGTTGAGCTGACTAAACACGAGGTGCCAGTGGTGTTGGCCGACAGTAGCTGGGAGAACGTGCGCTTGGCGCGTATGGAAAACTTGCAGGTTTACTTTGGTAATCCAGTCTCTGAACACGCGGCCAATCAATTGGATTTAACCGGTATTGGTAATCTTTTGGTTATTTCGCCATATAAACACATGAACTCTCTGGCCACTTATCACTTCCTTGATTGGTTTGGTGATCACAACAGCGTGTACAGCCTGTCAGAAGGCGAGCAAGATCAGAAGGCGCGCTACCAGACCGCTGAGAAAATACAGCGCACACGTGGCCTGTTTGACGGTGTCAGTTATGCCAAATTAGCCAGCTTGGCCAGCCAAGGTTATACGGTGAAAACGACGCAGTTGAGTGATGCCTTTAATTATCAGAACTTTCTGGATAAGCATCAAAATCAGGCTTTAGTTCTGTTTGTGCTGGACAGCAAAGATCATATTACGCCGGTTAAATCCATGGACACGCTCAAGCCTGATAATGAATCGACATTGATCAGTCTGGTGCCGCCTAAAGCGCCGGAAGAACGTAAGGGTAGTAAAAGTAGCGACGCCAATAATAGTGTGGCAACGATTACTGGCTAGAGCATTGAATCAGTAGGGCACGTAAGGCTGCAGGCTGGGAGCCGACCTTGTGTGCTGTGTTATGTGATTGGCGGTTATTTGCTAAACAAACTGACGATGTTAGTGGTTTCAGCCAACTCATCTTCTGAGTCAACTAAAGAGGGCATTAAAATGATTTTCATGCCTTTTCTAATATGTTTAATACGTTGATCAGGGTCTTGATGCTTGATTGCCATGGTTTCCCACGCTAGGTAAGTGGAATACAGCGTTGAGTCGGGCATGTCATCTAAGATTTCAATGCTGATGAATTGCAAGATGTCGTCAGTAAAGACTTTGATCGCATTATTAAGCGAACCATCAGTGTAAGCATTGCCACGTTTGGTTTTGCGGATTATGGCGCGCAAGCGTGATTCCAGCATCGTCTTAAAACCCCACTAATTTTGGAAGTACCACTAAAGCAGAGCTGTTTGAGAGCGTGTATCTGGAGACAGTCAAAGCAGCGCAATCAATAATCAAAGCCAGCATTTGTTGCCAGCTTTATCTGTTTTTACAGAGATTATCTTATCTTGGCTAGTGTAGACCAGTGCATTGTGTGTGCGGATCATTTGCTGTGCATGGAAAGACGCGAAATGAACTCGCCAACTGTTGTGGATTAGCCTAGCAGTCGGCGGTTTTATGGGGAAGGTTACAGAACGGTTTAGCGCAGGATGTTCTCGATCACGTCGACGACAACATTGGTGACCGTATCAATCATTAAAACATCGTTATCCACCCGCACATAACGGTAATCACGCGGTGCTGGCTGCAAACGACCATGCAATCTGTTTGGCAACTCGTAGTATTTTACTTGTTTAGAAAGCGGCTGACCTTTGTGCCACTTCTTTGCATAGCGGGGCGGCTGGCAGCGATTATTTTTCTTAGCTAAGCCGCGTGGACATTTCCCTCTGTACTGCTGATCGCGATAATAGTCATTGATCAAACGCCGATCATTCTGATGAAAACGGTATTGCACTGCGTGACGACGCCGATCATCTTTGTAGCGTCTGTCATCACGGTACTTATCATGTTTATAGTGCTGTTTGTGCTTCTTCTCGGGCCGGTGCTCTTCTGCATGGCGGTTGTGACTATCGGTTCGAAACAGTCTGTCGGCGAATGCATTGCTCGTGAAAAGTGCTAGCAGTACAGTCAGTGCTGCGAGGCGAAGTGATGATTTTTTAGGAATCAACATACTAGGAACTCCTGTCAGGAAAAGGTGCAAAGCAAATAAAGTATGAGAAAGAATTATTGTATTAGTCGCTCAGTTATTTTTTTGGTTCCTTGAGGCCGTAATAATAGGCTGAAAGGGCTTATTTATTGGTTGGTATGGAACTGGGTCACGTTTCTGTATCTAATGACTACTGTGTTATTTAGAGTGCCTACCGATGCCCACGAGCAATTTTTTTCAAGGTTTGACCCTTAGTCGAGCTAAAGCGTCATTACTGCTGGGAACAGCATTTGCATTGGCTGGACTGGCTTTCTTTGCTAGCCAACTCTGGGCCGATCCTAAACCTGCCGATCTTTCTGAAAGCCCCTTTGCTTTAACCACGAACATGCTGGCTGAATGGCAGGATGGCGATGTGATTGTGTTTGTTCGTCATTTAGAGCGTTGCAGTCGGGTTGATGCCGCCTGTTTAGATGGGCCGACAGGTATTACTCAGCGTGCTACTGCGACAGGGTTGGCGATGCGTGAGCAGTTTGCAGAATTGGGGCTGGCAGCATCAGATATTTATAGCAGCCCGTTAACCCGTACCAGTCAAACTAGCGCACTATTGTTTGCACAGCCAACTGCTAACGAAGATTTTTTGTACCAATGCAAAGATGATTTTGTCAAAGAAGCTTTAGCTAGGAAAATCCCCGGACGTAATTTGGTTTTAGTCACCCACAGCAGCTGCATGGATGAAGTGAATGAAAGTTTATCCTACGCTGAAGTTGACTATAAGTATGGCGCAGCAGTGTTTTTGAATGTTGAAAGCGAGACTGAACAACAAATTTTAGGTTTTATTGATACCGATGATTGGCTGCATACCTTAACCCCGCGCTCTTAACGCGCGGCGTTGTAGTTCGTTGTAATTTGTTTTGATAAAAAAAAGCCTCAAGGCACTTCGTTGTGCTTGAGGCTTTTTTATGACGCAGGATTGCAGGCGGCAAGGCTCGTGCTGTGTAAGATCGCAGGCATGGCCAGCTCCTACAGGCGGTGAGATCGTGTTGTGCAGGATCGCAGGCATGGCCAGCTCCTACAGGCGGTGAGATCGTGCTGTGCAGGATCGCAGGCATGGCCAGCTCCTTGTATGTTAGCGATCAACGATTATTCGGTAAGCTAACGTTCAGTTTACTGGGGAGGCCGTTCGCTCCTTGAGGCAGAAAATCTGACCTCGTCT
>SMEN01000319.1_pt1 | contig 14712 bp, 12 predicted proteins | sample 2456271 | NCBI WGS metagenome assembly SMEN01 (sample SAMN10132593, study PRJNA489261) | soil metagenome | isolation source: day1 control-loamy sand soil ammended with raw manure from dairy cow... | place: USA | collected 2015-04-01 | reverse complement strand
CTCCGGTTCTGCTGTTAACGCAGATCAGCGCCCATTGGCATCAAGACCTGAGCCTCACAACAAACTCTCTGCAGAGGAGCGTGAAGCTGTGCTTGCGCTGTGTAATCAAACAAAGTACCGCAGCAGCCCACCTGCCTTTATTGTGGCTGACCAACTGGACCAAGGACATTACGTTGCTTCGGAATCTACGTTTTATCGAGTCATGCGTGAGCATGATCAAGTGCATCCAAGAGGTCGTCAGAAAACACCTGAACCCAAGCATTTAGCCACTACGCATCAAGCTTCTGTGGCCAACTGCCTTTGGTCGTGGGATATTTCATGGTTACCAGGCCCTGCACGTGGTTCTTGGTTTTACCTTTATCTAGTAATGGATGTTTACAGTCGCAAGATCGTTGGCCATGAAGTATATGAAAGTGAAACTGGCGAGCTGGCTAGAGAGTTCATCGAAAAGGCTTACTGGCGCGAGCGCATAGCCACTCACAACAAGCCTTTGGTGCTGCACTCCGATAACGGCAGCCCTATGAAAGCGGCGACCTTCCTAGAGAAACTATACGATCTAGGCATTACGCCATCAAACAGCCGCCCTCGGGTCAGCAATGACAACGCTTACTCGGAATCGCTGTTCAAAACCCTGAAGTTCAGACCTGGGTTCCCTGTTAATGGTTTTAAAACGATCCAGTGCGCTCAAGCTTGGGTGCTCAAATTTGTACGCTGGTACAACACTGAGCACCGCCACAGTGCCTTAAATTATGTAACACCACAGCAACGCCACACAGGTGAAGCTGATCAAATCCTAGCTCAGCGCAAACAGGTTATCGAGGCTGCAAAAGCTGCGAACCCTCAGCGCTGGTCTGGCAGTATAAGAAATCTCAGCTTGCCAGATTCTGTAACATTGAATCCGGAAAAGGCGGTTAATTGTTAAAGAGCTGATTACTTAAACACGACAACTATGTTGACAGATACCGGCTTTGATCGACACTTACATAACGGTGACCCGCTGCACAGCAGAACAGTACAAGTACCTGCTAATCGCCCGCTCAGCACACCACCCTTTACCTGGGAAACCTCAGCCATTGATGCATTGCATTACAGCGGTCTTGCACAATGGAAAAACTGGAGCATTGCCGGTGCGCTATTTAAGCTTGAAGCCTATAACGGCTGGGGTTATCGCCGTTACCACACCCAGGTATTGTCACCTTACTTATGGTCTTTCTCTGAACATTATCAAGCTGGAAAATACGCCGCCGATGGACGCTTTGATGCAAACTTAGTCTCGCAACAATGTGGTGCAGCCGTGCTGCTCAAACAGCTGGGCCCGTATGCGCCGATACAACCTAGCATTTCATCAGGCTCGACAATACAACTGACACATCCCTACCCTGACTACTCAATCAAACGCAGCACGCAGCAACGCGCGGTGGTGCAACATATTCAGCGTCGCCTCAACACACTGGGCCATCAGCCCGCACTGACTACCGATGGTTACTTCGGACCTAAAACTCAACAGGCCGTTAAGTGGTTTCAAATGAGCTATACAGGCGGCCGATTGCTAAAGATTGACGGTATTATTGGTGCTAAAACGTGGGCGGCTTTGTTTAAATAGCTTGCTCTCTTAAATATCTTAAAATTCATAATCCAAGTAAACTCATAAGCCTTTGATTAACTTTATCAGCATCAAATTTTTCTTGAGCCATGCGATAACTTTCTAACCCCATAGACTCAATTTGTTCTGGATGCTCAATAAAATAAATCATTTTTTCAGCTAGTGCTTGCGAATCCCAAGGTTTAACCAAAAAACCATTCACACCATCAACAACGGTTTCTCTACAACCTGGTACATCGGTGGTTATCACTGGCCGACCAATCGCCATCGCTTCTTGTGTGCTTCGTGGCACACCTTCGCGATAAGAAGGGAGTACAAAAACGCTGGCTTGAGCAATACGTTCGGCTATATTGTCAACATGACCCGGATAATCAAATAAACCAGAACTTACGTATGTATCAAGATCATCTTTCTGCAAACTACCAGGATTACCTTCATCCAAACTGCCAAGCAGAGTGAAGGCAGCTTTTGGATATTTAATTTTCACTAAATTTATTGCCGCAATAAATTCATTTATTCCTTTTTCTTTTAAAAGCCGCCCAATAAAAATAAAAGAAATAGATTTAGCATCAGGTTTCACATAGGAGTATTGCTTGAGATCTAATCCAATGCCACCTAGCACTGAAACTCTTTTAATTTTTATATTATTCTTTATCAATAAATCCTTCGGATCATCCGGATTAAGAAAAATAATTCTATCTAAAAAAGGGAAACTTAGCCTATAAAGAAATATCTGTATCCACTGTAATACTCTTGCTTTTTTAGAAAAACCTTCGGACTGCTCAGTAAATGCATACCCTAGCCCCTCAAGCATAGCGATTATTTTTTTCACACCTGCCAACCTAGCTGCTAAAGTGCCAAATATTACAGGTTTTGAAAAATAAGAAAAAACAAGGTCTGGTTTTATTCTTTTTAATTTTATCGACAATTTTACAGTTGCTAAAATATCAGAAAATGGGTTTATACCCGTACGATTCATCGGATATATTTCAGGATAGGCTCCAAGTCCAAGAATTTTTTCTTTTTCTGTTTTAGTGTAACTTACAGCAAAAGTATAGACCTCATAACCTTCATAAACTAAAACTTTAATAAGCTCTTTTCTAAAACCTAAAAAGCCAGATGCAGATGTACCGATAATTACAACTTTACCTCTAGTCATTAGATCTCTCAAAAAACAGTAAATATTTAAATTCAGACTTAATAAAATAAAAATGAAATCATTTAAAGCGGATATTTTTATCACTAGAAGCATATATTACAGAAGCAATAAAAAACCAAAATATGGGTGTTCTTAGGCCATACGTAGAAAACCCGTATATTAGAGGTCCTAAAAAAATTACTTTTTGTGAAAAATCCAATTTAAAAAACATTTGAATCAAAAAGAGTGAAAATAATAAAATCCCAAAAAAGCCATAATAAAAAAACAAACCCATCCAGCTTGAGTGAACCTCATAGATAGTATTAAATCTATAATCCAATCCTTGGCCTGCACCAAAAAACAAATACTCTGGAAACTCAACTGCTCGATAATAACCTCTAATATCAGCTTGCTGACCAAAATCAGTTGCAAACAACCTATTCAATATATCTATTTCTGAGTAATCTATATCTAAGAAAACAACAAAGATAACAATCAATAAAACAGAAACAAAAATTGAAAATGCAACATTACTTATTTTATCAAAACCATTAGAAGTCTGTAACTTTATATAAACACCAACCAAAATAAAAGCAAATCCTATCAATGCCGATCTAGACAAAGAGGATACTACAAGACATCCAGTCATAAGAGTCAAAAACAAAAAAACAAGCTTATTGTTAGTCCCAGATGACAGCATAAAATATATAGCAATAGAACACAAAACCCAAAACGCAAACTGATTTGGATCATTAAAATAAGCAGTATATCTAGGAAAATAATCGGGCTTACCAAGACCAACAAATAAAAAAAAGGCCAATAATAATATACCCAACACTGCAGCATTTCGAAAAACATTTACTGCACCATCATTCTTCAAATAAACACCAGCGCTAATTAACAAACCAACTCCAAAAAACCAATACGCAGATGCCATTAAAAATATTGGATCCTGCTCTACAAGAGCCCATACTACATTTACTACAGTTGAGTAGCCAAGAAACAAAAAAACATACTTATATTTTATAAATTCAGATTTACAAAAAAAACCTGAAGAAAGAAAAATAATTGTAAAAGCAATAATTACTGCCAGTAGTATATGTGACGGCTGCGGTAGCCCACTTGGGAAAATATAAAACTGTGACCCCACCAAAGCAAGCATCCATGCAAAACCAGAAAATGAAATTTTAAAATTTAAATTTTGCACTTTATTCAAACCCTATTTGAAATTACAACACAAGCATTGCATTAACAAAAATTCAAATTATAAATTCAAATTTTATATTTAATCACAACACCAAGATTAGATAAATTATCATAAATACGCCTAAGATTAATATTTCCTGAAATATCATTAAACCCGAGTTCACTGCTTAATACTAAAGCGCTTACATTAATATCTGTTTCTGATAAAATCCTAGATAATACTACGACTGCAGACGAGTAGAACGTATGTATGGCCCCAGGAAAAAAATCACTCTGGAGTATAAAAACCTCATAACCATAAACACCAGAAATTACTGTTATACCGTGCTCCGATAAGATTTTAAGCTTTGAGCTAGACTCACTAGGATGCGGATAATATTCAAGTCTAGAAAAGCGACTATTAATACCGACTAATGTTTGAATATAATCTTTTTCAGAAACTATCCCCAGTTCTGACAAGGGCTGCCCAAGAAAATGAACAAGTTCTTTTACAACTAAATTACTGCTTTTAAATTTTTTCTGTAACTCTAAAAAATCGTTCCTTAAAACCTTACTAAACAGCGCTTCTCTCGGCCCTCTAAAATTAGTAAACAATATGTATTTGCATAATTTATACTTAGAAGGAAACCCATAAACAAAGCTTTCCAAACCTTTAAGTATACTCCCAACTAAACATTTAATACTTTTTTTATCTTTTAACTCCGAACTTTTTTTATTTAAAAAAATAAAAGTTGCTAAACCGTCATCAACTATAACTTTATTCTTGAAAACACCTTTGTCAGATATATATCTAACAAAGGTTTTATCTACAGACGAGTGAACTAAATAGTCGTAATTATACTGAAGAAAACTAGCAGCTAGCCTTCTCAATAAAACTCTTGAAACAAAGACATTTAACAAAGAATCTTTTTGGATAGATAAGTCTTCAAACTTATTTATAACAGCTCCAAAATTATTTAGCTTAACAGCCAATTCAAACAGTTTATCTATATTATCAGGATGGCTCACTAGCCAGAAACTTATCTCATCCACACCTATATGCCCATACTTACAGTAAAACTCTATGCAGTTTATTAACTGGAGAGGAGTATAGGCTATGAGAAGAAATTTTTTACACATAAGAACACTAAACCCTAGATAACTTTAATATACTTTACAATAAACTTTAAAATAAAAACTACAATTTTACATAATTAAAAACAATAAAAAAAATACTGACACACTAACTAGTCATTAAAAGAATAAGTTTCTAATAAAAACTGAGCCCATTTAAAATCCATCTCTGTATCTATGTCTACTGAACTCTGAGTGTCCATTTTATAAGCATAGATATTATTTTCCAGAAAGAAACTACCAGCATCTAAGAGTTTATCTGTTTTACAGATATAGACTGCACCATTAAGTCTATAGTAAACCTCTAATTCTTGACTTCTTTTATTTAAAACATCTTCTTTTAAAAAACCAACCATGCTACCGTCTCTAGCTAAAGTATTAGCCCAGAGAGGGCTATACTCCACTTCAGTAACTGAAATCACTGCATTAGCATTTTTTTTGGAAAGCTGCTTGATCGCTTCATCTATATGCTGACTTGTACGCAAAGGGCTAGTTGGTTGTAACAGAATAATGTAATCAAAACTTTCTGTATTTTTTACCGCATGCTTAATAGCATCAAAACTTGTTGAGGTGTCTTGCGCTAGCCATGCAGGTCGACGAATAATTGATGCACCAATATTTTTTGAAATTTCTAAAATCTCATCATCGTCACTTGTAACTAAAACTTTATCTATATATTTGCTTTGCTGGGCAGCTTCTATTGTCCAGGCAATTAAAGGTTTACCCGCTAAATCTAATACATTTTTTCTAGGTAGCCGCTTACTCCCCCCTCTTGCAAGTATGATAGCTAGAAAAGTTTTTTCATTCAGCATAATCATTCCCTTTAAAATAAATTTCAATATCTTTTTGGGCTTTCTGATAATCCTTTATTTGTCCAATATCAAGCCAATAATCATAACTAGTATAGGTGCCTATACGCCTAGCCCCCTGTCTATGCTGTTCTAATAAAGTAGGCATATCAATAATCTGTTCAGCCTGTACGCTAGCAACTATTTCAGGATTTAAGATATAAATTCCAGTATTTATTTTATAGCGATATGTGGGCTTCTCCACCATATTAGTGATGAGTTGCCCTTCAGTCTCTATCACACCAAAAGATATTTGATGCTCAAGCTCCCGTACACACATAGTTGCATCAAACTCTTGTGCCTCATGATGTGCAAGCAGTTTAATAACATTAACCTTAGTGAGAACATCGCCGTTCATCATGATAAGTGGTAACTTCGATAAATTTTTAGGTAGTAAACCTAGTGCACCACCAGTACCTAATGGTTCTTTCTCATGAACGTATTGAATGCTTACTCCCCACTTTTCTCCATTACCAAAATGGTCACGTATTTGCTCAGGCATATAGTGCGTTGATATATAAAATTCGTGGAAACCAAAAGCGATAAACTGATCGATAAGATGTTCAAGCATCGGTTTTTCACCTACATGCAACATAGGTTTAGGGCAATGATCAGTTAACGGACGCAAACGTGTACCAAAACCACCTGCCATAATAAATACGGGATTGTCACGTTTCTTTGGCTGCATAGCTTGATGCAAGGTCTCTAAATAGACCACACGATTATTGTCATCAATAATGGGAAGCGCTAAAAGATCACATTTATCCATTACTTTTAAGCGCTGCTGACGTGTATCTGTATGCTTTGCGGTCAGCGGCTGTTGATTCATAATTTTAGTTACAGAGTCATGCATATCACAGTCAGCCAATAACCCCCGTCGAATATCACCGTCAGTTATCGTACCCAGCAGTTTGTAATTATCATCACAAACCACAGCAATACGCAGCGCCGCTGTATCTATAGCGCGCATCGCATCACGAATACTTGCGCTAGTGCTTAAAACAACATCCGTCCAATCAATCATATCTTTCTCTTATCTAAGAACTCTGCTACGCGCAGGAATCAAGACTTGGCCAGCTGGCACGTCTCGAGCTATGGTCGTGCCAGCACCAACTATAGCTTCTTGCGCTATATGAATGCCCTGTATCACGCTTGCACCCGTACCGATATGCACTTTACCTTCAGTCACTACTCCGCCACTTAAAGTGGCTCCTGGCGCAATGTGATTATGTGCCCCAATAATGCAATCATGCTCAACGATTGCACCCGTATTTATCAGACTATTTTCCCCTATCTTGGCCTGAGTTTGTACTATTGCACCTGCCATGATTTGCACACCTTCACCTAACTCTAAATGGCTCGACACAATGGCGTGGGGCGAAATAACAGATGCAAAGTGATAGCCCTGCTCAGTAAAGTATTCAAATAGCTTCCAGCGCGTATTGTTACCAGGTATCGAGCCAATACCATTCACCAACTCAATTTGTTCAGGCTTATAAAAAACCACCAATTCTTCATCACTTACTATTTGTTTTAATCCTGCAAGCGGACTGCCCTTTTTAATCGGCTCAGGTGAAACCACTGCAACTAATTGTCGTCCTGCAGTTAAAAGCAGCTCTGCTAATACCGCTGCATGACCGCCAGCCCCCAAGATCACCAATGATTTAGTCATCAATGAGTTCACCTTCTGCATAACTTTTTTGAGCTATTTTTCCAAGCATGGACCAGTACAGATAAGGCGACAAGCCATTACCTGGACGTTTACTGGTTAAATTATGCACTGTAAATACCTCGCCCGCTTTAATATGGTTAGCGGCTACAAGACTTTTACGTGCAATAGATTTGTTTTTTATTTCTGATGGCTGTGGGCTTTTTATGCCGCTGCCTAACGCCAGCTCCACATCACGAATGGCCTGAACCATTTCTTTGAGTTCTTCAGGTTCAAGCGATGCTTTATGGTCAGGGCCTGGCAAGGTTTTATCAATAGTAAAATGCTTTTCTATCAACTGAGCACCCAGAGCACTAGCCGCAACTGGAATAGTAATGCCCGCAGTATGGTCTGAATAACCTGTTGTTAACCCAAAAGCTCTGCCTAAGGTTTGCATAGCATTTAAATTGACTTCAGCAACTGGTGCCGGATATTCCGTGGTGCAATGCAGCAGCGTTACTTTTGCTTTAAGGGCAGCTTGCCCTACTTCACCGGCATAAGCCTGCAAAAATGCTTCTTCGCTAGGAACGGCCTCTAGTGCTTGGGTGAATCCAAAAGCAATCACCGCTAAGGCTGATTCAATTTCAGCTAAAGTTGCCATACCCGTTGACACAATTAAATCACAACCTGTTTGCGCATGCTCTAAAACAAAGGGCGCGTTGGTGAGTTCGCCAGAAGGAATTTTCAGTGTTGTGAGCTTAAGGTCCTGCACTAAGAAATGCAGGCTTTCTTGGTCAAAAGCAGTGGACAAGAACTCAATACCTAGCTTGGCACAGTAATCTACCAATGCATGGTGGGTCTCATAATCCAACTCCAGACGGCTAAGCATAGCAAGCTGTGACTCAGTAACACCGGTATTACGGGTCTGATAATCTGCTTGCTGAGCATTTTGTGTCACTAAATTTTTAGCTTTAAAGGTTTGAAACTTAACGATATCAACACCAGCAGCATGGGCGGCATCAACCAGCTTAAAAGCTAAATCTTTACTGCCATTATGATTCACTCCCGCTTCAGCAATAATCTTAATCATGGCTACGTCTTTCCTTGAAGATCATAAAATACTTTTACAGTGGATAAATTAGCCTGTTTAAGCTGCTCTAAAATAGCTTCACTCGCCTTACCTTTACCGTACGGATTGACGACTTGACTCTGATCACTTTGTAATGCCACCTGTAGCGTTTTAATAATAGCTTGAGTCGCTGAAGAGCAAGAAAAAACACTACTCGCGGCTAAACGGCCACGTTGTCTTTCTCCCAAATTTACGGTCGGCACTTTAAAAGATGGCACCTCAATAATACCGCTTGAAGAATTACCCACGACAGCAGCCGCATATTTAACTGCACTGAGGTAACGCAACTGACCTAAAGAAGGAATCGCAAGAACTCTTTGTGGCTGCTTTTGCGCATAAGCCTCTAACAAAGGAATAATCTCGCGCCCACCATCATCGGCATTAGGGTAGGTCAGAATAATTTTTAAGTCCGGAAATTGATCAAGCGCCTTGAGCAAGTTTTCAAACGACTCTTTTGCAGGCTCAGAAGCTAAGGTGACCGGGTGATAAGTAACTAACAGATAGGATTGTTCTAGCTTAAAACTCAAAGAAGCCGCTAAAGCTTCTACTGACATCATCTGGCTACGCTCTAAATGATCTAAGCCAACTGCACCAACATTAAACACTCGACTAGGATGTTCACCTAATTGAATAACCCGACGGCGGTATTCTTCAGTTGAAGTAAAGTGTAATAAACTCAGTTTAGTAATGGCGTGACGAATGGCATCATCGTATGCACCTTCTGTTATTTCACCACCATGAATATGAGCAATAGGAATTCGTAAAATCATAGCGGCTTGAGCAACTGCTAAGGCTTCAAAACGATCCCCTAAAACGATCAATACATCAGGCTGCATTCGAGATAAAGCATCAGCAAAGCCTATAACACCTAAACCGATACTTTTAGCCGTGCCCACAGAGGAATCAGAAGACAAAAGCATTTCTACTTTTTCACTGATGACAAAACCATCAGCCTCTATCTGCTGGTAGGTCATACCAAACTCAGGTGATAAATGCATTGCCGATACAAGCAGCTGTAACTCTAAGTCTGGATCTTGTTGGATATCTTTTAACAGCCAATACAACAAACCATATTCAGCACGAGTTCCAGTAAAAACTGCAATTTTTCTCATGCTAGCGCCCCACAGGTGAACTAGGTAAATTAACCAATCGAGCTTCAGCCCACTCTGATTGTGTAAGGTCGCCTCGCAGTGCATTAGCAAACATTGGAAGGCGATGCATAAGTTGCCAAACAGGGCGTGTCATTACACCTTCAGCATTAGTTTTTTCTAACAAAGCGTTGCGGCTATCTAAGTCAGGGCAAAGCACTGCATTTAACCAGTAGTTAGATTGCGCATAATCAGGCTCTTTAACAAACTTAAAGCCTGTATCCGAAAAAAAACTTTCATACTGACCAGCAATTTTGCGCTTACTCACAAGCATGGCTTCGAGTTGCTCAATTTGTGCACAACCCAAGGCTGCATTTAAGTTTGGCATACGGTAATTGAAGCCTGGTTCATCATGGTAGAACTCATAAGGATGCGGCTGTTTAGCTGTGGTAGTCACATGCTTGGCGTGCGTACCATCTTCTTTAGTTTTGCACAGCAACATGCCACCACCGCCAGTAGTAATCACTTTATTACCGTTGAAACTTAATGCACTGAAACGCCCTAAAGTGCCCGTATGCTTACCTTTATAAAAGGACCCTAAGCTTTCTGCAGCATCTTCAACCAAGGTTAAGTTCCACTCTTGGCAGAGAATTAACAGTTCATCAAGTTGCACAGGGTGACCAAAGGTGTGCATCGGCATAACGGCTTTAATCGCAGCACCACTATCTTTATGACGACATTTTCCATCAGCATCCAGTACTGCATGCTCTGCTAGCCAAGTGGCAGTCGCAACTGGGCAAAGACCAAAGGCATTGGGTTCAATATCAATAAATACAGGCTTAGCACCCATGTGGTACAGCGCATTACAGGTTGCTACAAAGGTTAGCGCTTGAGTGATCACTAAATCACCTGCTCTAACATCAGCTAAATGTAGGGCAGCGTGAAGCGCAGCAGTACCATTGACTGTAGCCACTGCACGAGCGGTATGAGTATAGTCTTGGATCTTCTGCTCAAATTCATCAACAAATTTACCGACGCTAGAAACGAATGTGCTGGTAATGGTTTCAGCAAGGTAGGCCTGTTCATTACCTGCAAAAGTCGGAGCATGAAGCGGAATAAACTCATCAGTTGAGTAGATATCCCTTACGAGCTTAATTAGCTTGGTTTGCATTTTGCCTCACATCTTCGCATCAAGGTATTTGCCTGTTTCTTTGTGACCAAAATCAGGAATCATTTTAAAAAACAACTTGACAATCGACTCCTTATCCCAAGCCAACTCTTTTTTCATTGCCAAGATTGTTTCTTCGAATTCTTTTAGCAACTCAACACTAAACTCAGGTTCGTTTTTAATCACACCGAGATTAATAAAGCGCTCCATATCAAGAGTTTCTGCATCGGTAAAAAATTCTTCAAAGTCTTTTTCACCGGTGGTATCACTGCCCGTAAACAAACAAGGCCACTTGCCCTGCTCTGGCAGTGTTTTAGCTAGCTCTCGTGCCTCGTCTTCAGTGGAGCACAGCACAGGCTCAAAGCCTTTTTCTTTAAGATATTTCACTGCGATATCAGCAAAGGAAATCAAGTGTAGATTTTCACTCAGCTTCGGAAAAAATATATCGCGGTTCTCACCAAATATGCACGACATTAAGCACAACTCACCCGACTCTTGTGGCGTGACGAAATAACGTTTGATGTCATTCGGAGCAACGATTGGCTGACGCTTTTCTAAACGCTGATTAAAGCCATGCAGTAAAGACCCATCAGAAAAAGCCACGTTAGCAAAGCGAGCCATAGAAACATTTATTTGCTGTGATTTTCGCATCACAAACATTTCCATAATGCGTTTACTAGCGCCCATCATGTTAACTGGGTTCGCAGCTTTATCTGTTGAGACGCAAAAATACTTTTTCACACCTGCATCGATACACTGCTGTAGTGTTTTGTCCGTATTAAAGACATTCACTTCAATCATACGCATCAACGTATAAGGATCTTTCTCACTACGTACATGTTTAAGTGCAGAAAGGTTCAGTACGTAGTCGTACTGGCCATCGGCTTTAAAAAAAGCATCGTACTCTGTAGAGCCAATATCTAAAGCAAAGGTTTGGAAATCGCCGTTGATATAGCCAAAGCTACTGCGAATATCGCGCACCAATTCAACCATGTTGTTTTCACTGATATCAACAACATGGAGTTTTTGTGGATTGCGTTTGAAAATCTCTTTAACCACTGCTTGGCCGATGGAACCAGCTCCGCCTAAAACCAAAAAACGAGAAGATCTGACCTTTTCTGCAAGCACTTGCTGATTATCGCTGATATCGCTAGAGAACAATTCTGTATCTCTACCTATTAAACTTAAAATAGAGCTCATAACACACCTATCTATTTAAAAATCAAACCATGGCATTGGATGGCGTTTATGCGCAATCCACCACGTTAATACAAAACGAACCCCCATTGACAGCGCAAAAGCTATAGCTGCGCCCTGTAAACCTAAGATACGAACTAAAACAATAAGTAAAGCTAGATTTAAAAGTCCTGAGCCAATTGAGGCAACGGACAACAGCCCTGTTTTTTTAGAGAAAAACACATAGTTTGTTACCATGAGGTACATGCCTTGAAAACCTTGACCCAATGCTAACCAACCTACTACTTCTCCTGCTGCTGCGTATTTTTCACCAGCTATAAACAGCACAAGCCAAGGACCAATATAAAATGCAACCAGCACGCCTAAAGCAATCATCAGGTACCACAAATACGTAAGCTTAACTATTTGTTGCTTTTCTTTATGATCATTAACTTTTAACTTTTCAAACAGCCAAGGCACGTATGCTTTATTAATTGCATCAAATACAACCGCTATTGCCATTGTTATCTGGACTGCAACCATATAAACCCCAGCCTCAGCAAGCCCCATTTCATCATTGATGACAAAGCGGTCTACTGAATTCAGTAAAAACCCGCCTGCAAGATGTGGCATCAGCGGAATGCCAAAACGTAGAGCTTCTGCCAAATAATCTTTTCGCCAAATCAAGACACTAAGCAACCCATCTTTTTTTAGCAAGAAAAAGGCAAATAATGCGAAAATAAAACTTGCTATAACTTGAGCGTCAATACGACCAGAAGCCCCTTTTAATAAAACCACAACTAATAATAGAGACAGCAACATATCTACTAAGCTTTTAGAAATCTGTAAAATTCCGTATTTAACAGGCATCTTTGCGACTTGCCATTGACCTAAACGCAACCAAAAAATCACAGTACAAAATGACACTACAGCGGAAAAGAGTATATATGTGGGTTTTAAAGATAACCACTCGGAAAAATTTGAGCGAAATAAAAACAAGATTGAGAAAACAACCAGCGCAGAGATAGTAATAAGCTGTAGACATGAACCAATAAACTCAGCTAGCTCGCTTTTCTCCAAATTCGAGTCATAAAATTTTCTATTTGCAGCACCGACAAATGTCATTCCTACAAAAGCACCTAACGCACCGAGCAACGTTTGAAATATTGCTACTTCGCCATATTCTTCAGGACTTAAGTATCGCGTTAGGATGGGTAACAGGATAAATGGGATTACGGCGTTAAGTATATTGGAGAATAAATAAATGCCTGCACCACCTACAAAACTGCCTCCTTTAATTCTTTTCAATTTAGCTCAATCTTCTCTTTTATCCCTACCAATGCTTGCTTAGCCTTTTCACTCGAGTACTGCTCCAGCGCCACAGCCGGTAACAAGGTACTAAACACTTCTAAGCATTGTGTAATCTTAAACAGGTAGGCTATCGACTGTTGCGCTGGGCGGTTATTGCGTATTTTGAAGCGGTGCCAAGCACCAAGCTTACGCTTAGGGCCTGTGCCTGCAATATAACGCTGCACCATCTCTTCGACGATCTGTTCTGTGTGTGAGCAGTTAATCAAACAGCGTTCAATACCATTGTGCACTGTTGCTTCCATGACCTTAGCTGAGCGGTTGGCATACATACGCGCCACTAGCATATAGCCCGCAAAAATGACGCCGAGCGCGGCCACACCTACGCCCGTAAGCACGGGAAAGGTGAACTTGTATGGAATAACACCCATGCCTTTATCAGCAAGAAACACCACCAAGCCCCAAAACACCATCACCACTGAGAATAAAAACATCAGCATTTGTACGACGACGTTGGTATTGGAGTCGAAGTCTTCACGCAGCTGGGTAATGCCGGTATTTAAGCGCTCTATGGAGCGATTGACCACTTCCATGCGCTCGGTATAAGCATTGAAGCTTTTCAGCACTAAGGAGTGGATATGCTGAAAATACTCTTGCTCTGCTTCTAAACCGTTACTGGCATTGAAATGCAGGCGCTCGTAGCGCTCTTGCATGGGCCCGTATTCTTTATCTAGGCGTGTGGCTATTTTGCTTTGCAAAGCTGTAACTTGTGCATTCACTTCCAGCAAGTTGAAGAACAGGTGTGAAGTGTGGCTGCGATTGACCAAAGAAAACTTAGGCGAGATGGCAAACAAGGAACGCATTTTCACCCATTGCCCTTGCATGATATCCACCAGCTCGCTTAAAAAGTCAATCTGCTTATAGGTGCTCGCCAGGCTATCTTCTAATGCACGTGTGCGTGAGAAGAATGCCGTTTCTGTTTGGATAATATTGTAAAGCTGGCTGCGTTGGGTGTCTGGGTTTTGGCCATCACTCAGCTCTTTAAGCGCCGTGTTTAAGCATAAAATTGAGCGTTGTTCACGCACATAGTTAGACTTGCCATCACCGGTGTACTTGCGAGAAACCGCTGTGGAATAGGCGTTCTTATAATATCTTTGGTAATTTTCGCCTTTGTGCTTTTTAACGTAGCTACTGAGTAGGCCTTCGCTGGCAGTCTCGCCGTGTTCATAGACAGGCGTAATGGGCTGATAACGCAGCAGTTCTTTAAACTGTTCAACTTTGGAGGTG
>SMEN01000318.1_pt1 | contig 14730 bp, 17 predicted proteins | sample 2456271 | NCBI WGS metagenome assembly SMEN01 (sample SAMN10132593, study PRJNA489261) | soil metagenome | isolation source: day1 control-loamy sand soil ammended with raw manure from dairy cow... | place: USA | collected 2015-04-01 | reverse complement strand
CGGCGCTCTCAGCTAACAGTAAAAGTTTTAAAAATGTCAGCTACAGGGACGTTTAAGAGCTATCAACTCAAAAAGAAGAAATAAAATCATGAAAAGAATTTTTATACCTTTAGTTTTCGCAGCTTTAGCCGTGTCTGGCTGCTCTCCAACCGTTCCAAAATGCGGTGATGAAGAAGTCACCGATTTAGTTAAGCAAATTGCTGATGAGGAAATGAATAATCAGCTGGGCGCGGAACTTGCAGAGTTATTTTCTTATGAGGTGGGAGCAATAAGAACAACTGCTACCAATGAGAAAACAGGGGCTCACGAATGCGCGGCTGAACTGAGTATTACTGCAAGTAATACCGGGATGACCAATAAGGCTCCTATTACTTACACCGTAGAAATGACCGATGACGGCGAACAGTTCTACGTCAACGTGTTCGGACTGTAAGTCCAAATAAAAACGGCAGCGCCTAAACACAGGAGCTGCCGCCAAAAAGTCAGGCATGCTGCAAAGCATAAAACCCACGACTCTTTACACTGCTAAACCTTCCCCGCCCCACTCAGGCAGAAAAAGCTTGAGTTGATCATTCAGCTACATCAGCTGTTATCAATCATCACTTTCAGCGCTTTCTCTTTGCTGGCATTGCCAAACACCTCATAGGCGCGCATAAATTCAGCAAAAGCAAAGCGGTGAGTAATCAATTCGGCAGGCTTGAGTTTGCCGGACTGTACGTTTTTCATCAGCATGTCAGTGGTATTGGTATTGACCAAACCTGTGGTCAGGGTGATGTTTTTGATCCACAAATCTTGCAACTGCAGATCAACACTGGTGCCATGCACACCGACGTTAGCGATATGCCCACCTGGGCGCACAACGCGCTGGCAAATGTCAAAGGTCGCGGCAATACCAACAGCCTCAATGACCACATCAATACCGTCTTTTGTCATGGCCAGCAACTCTGCCACGGCATCGCCGGTTGCGCTGTTGATGACATCCGTCGCACCAAAGGTTTTTGCCATAGCTAAACGTGACTCATCAACATCAACCATGATTAAGCGGGCGGGTGAGAAAAACTGAGCGGTTAACAGCGCGGCCATACCAATTGGGCCAGCACCAATAATCGCTACGGTATCACCGGGCTTCACCGCACCATAGAGCACGCCAATCTCAAAACCGGTAGGCAAAATATCACTGAGCATCACCAACGCTTCTTCGTCAGCGCCTTCAGGCACATGGTACAAACTGTTATCAGCATGCGGTGTACGTACATACTCAGCCTGAGTACCGTCAATCAAGTGGCCGAGAATCCAACCGCCATCTTCACAATGTGCATACAGCTGTTTCTTACAGTAACCACATTTACCACAAGCGCTGACGCAAGAAATTAACACGCGATCACCTTTTTTAAAGCGGGTGACAGCGCTACCGACCTCTTCCACGATGCCAACACCTTCGTGACCTAAAATGCGGCCTTTAGTGACGGCTGGTACATCGCCTTTAAGGATATGCAGGTCGGTTCCGCAGATGGTGGTTTTTACGATTTTGATAATCGCATCAGTGGGTTGCTGGATTTTCGGTGTAGGTACCGTATCTAAAGACTTAACACCCGGGCCACCGTAAACAATGGCTTGCATTTGTTTTGGCATCGTCATGATTAATTCCTCACTTAGGTCCTCGTCCAAATTAGACGAGGCTTATAGCTAAATCACTCGAACAATAAAGCGACTTGTCTATTCATCATGGCCTCATGACGCTCAGCACACAATGATGCATGTCAGCTAAACATAAATTAATATATCTAATTGATAAGTATAAGAATTAGGGGATGCGCCTCTGATAATCACAGAGCAAAGCCAGAGCAAGAGCAGGAGCAGGAGCAAAGCTCGCAGGCGTGGCCCGCTCCAACAGGAGTAATGCGTAGTGTTCGAGTTAGCTCGGTTCGATTGTCAGAGGGTGCGTCACAGTTATTGCAGATGGCGTAATTGTTGTGCCGTAGGCCAACACCTCAACCCCTGCAGCTTTGGCCTCAGCCAGTGCAGATGCGTATTCAGGATCAATTTCTTTGGCGGCGCGCACGGCAGTAACCCCCGTTAGATTGACACAATAGATCAGCACTGCACGCTGACCACTGAGCGCCAGCGCCGTTAGCTCACGCAGATGTTTGGCGCCTCGTGTAGTGACTGCATCAGGAAAAGCTGCGGTATCGGTATCAGCAAAGCCCAAGGTCACGCTTTTCACCTCAACAAACACCGCCTGTGTATCAAACATCAAACAAAAATCAGCGCGGCTGTTTTCCTCACCATACTTCACTTCACGGCGCAGCTTAGTAAAACCTGCCAGCTCAGTAATGACTCCAGCGGTTAGCGCTTCTTCTACTAAGCGATTAGCGCGTCCAGTATTGATACAGGCCAAGCGACCATGCGGGGTTTCTACGAGTTCCCACGTCGCTTTGAGCTTACGTTTTGGATCATCATTGCGACTGAACCAAACGCGCGCGCCCTCAGCCATGCAGTTTTTCATCGAACCCGTATTGGCACAGTGGGCAGTCAGTAGACTGCCATCGGCGCATTCAATATCCGCAAAAAAACGCTTATAACGCTTCAGCAATCGCCCTTCTTCTAAGACTGGATCAAACTGCATGCTGGGCTTTCCATGTAACCAATCCACGCGCAATACGTTCGACCGCCTGCTGCAGTCGCGGCACACTTTGCGTATAGGCAAAGCGCACATGTTGGCTGGCACGCGAACGACCAAAATCCACACCTGGAGTAATCGCCACGTGCTCGGTTTCTAAAAAGTGTCGACAGAAATCAAACGCATCACCGCCAAAACCCGAGATATCTGCATACAGATAAAACGCCCCCTGCGGTTCCACTTCAATTTTAAAACCCAGTTCACGCAAAGCGGGCAATAAGTAATCACGGCGCGTCGCAAACTCTGCACGGCGCTCTTCAAGAATCGCCAAAGTATCTGGCTGAAAACAGGCTAAGGCTGCGTGCTGTGACAGCGTCGGTGCGCTGATATAAATATTTTGCGCCAGCTTTTCTAATTCAGGCACTGCCGACTCAGGCGCTACTAACCAACCCAAGCGCCAGCCGGTCATGCCAAAGTATTTAGAAAAGCTATTGAGGACAAACGCATCGTTATCCACTTCTAAAACGCTCGGTGCATCCATGCCGTAAGTCAGTCCATGGTAAATCTCATCGACGACTAAATGCCCGCCACGCTCACGTAAAGCGCCCGACAATGCGGCTAATTCTTCACGGCTTAACACGGTGCCCGTTGGGTTAGCTGGCGACGCTACCAAAGCACCGACGCTGTCTTGATCCCAATAGCGCTCGACCAAGTCAGCAGTGAGCTGATAATTGACCTCAGGGCCAACCGGCACTAACTGCGCATCGCCCTCAACTAAACGCAAAAAGTGACGATTACAAGGGTAGCCTGGATCAGCCAACAACCAGTGTTTGCCAGGATCAACCAATAGCGCACTGGCTAATAGCAGCGCGCCAGAGCCCCCTGGGGTGATCATAATGCGTTCAGGATTAATATTTAGGCTGTAGCGACTGGCGTAAAAACCAGCAATCGCTTCACGCAAAGCAGGTAATCCACGAGCCGCGGTATAACGCGTATGGCCTGCTGACAACGCTGCTTGTCCGGCTTGAATAATGGGCTCTGCGGTATTGAAATCGGGCTCGCCAATTTCCAAATGAATCACATCATGGCCTGCCGCTTGTAGCTCATTGGCACGCTGCAACAGCGCCATCACATGAAAGGGTTCAATCGCGCGACTACGGGCGCTATAGGAAAAAGTCATAACATCCACTCTTAAAAAATGGTGTGAGTTGCGTCATTATTCAAGGAAGCATTGAATAATGTTAGCGAGGCAGTCAGGGCTAGGCAAAAATCAGCGAGAAAGCGCAGTTTACAGGTAGTAAATGAGCATTTTGAGCTGGTTTTTAACAACGCCCTGACAACGCAGGTAATTATTCAGCGTTTCCTTAAATGCAGCCAACTCTTCACATAACTGCTCAAGCGCAGCACATATCTGTAAACAGGGCCAATACAGAAACACGTCAGGCGGTCAGAAAAACAGGCCACTCAGCAGCGCAGCAGGTGTGCCAATCATGACAATTGGCGTGGCGTTCGATACAACCAAAACAACACAGGGCTGGCCAGCGCCAATAACACCACCACGGGCATTTCCAAACCTAGCACTTTAGCCAGGGCAGCTGACCACGCCGGGATACAGGCATACCATAAGGCTTGCAGACGAATATGCATTAAATCCTGCCAAGCCGCAGGCTCTGCTTCGCTATCGCGCGCGGCACCGACGGCAATCACCGCATGCTTAAAGCGCTGAAAAGGTTTGGCATTCAGAAATAACAAACACAAGGCAACCACAAAGAACAGCAACGAGACAAACTCGACTTGCAGTCCTAAATTAAAACTGGCGGCGGGAAATAACCAAACAGGAAGCACGGCGACGGCTAATTGCAGCCACCACAACACGCGTAAGGTGCGGCGTGCTTCGTGAGGATTCATGAGTCGTGCTCAGCCTGATGTTCACGGCCTAACAAATGCCCTAACTTGCCCGCTTTAGTCGCTAAATAGAGTTTGTTATAAGGGTTCTGCCCAACTTGCAATGGCACGCGACGCGCAACTTCCACACCAAAGCCTTGCATCGCACTGACTTTACGCGGGTTATTGGTCATCAGTTTCAGCGAGTGCACACCGAGGTGATCAAGCATTGGCTGACAAATTGAGTAGTCGCGCAAGTCTGCAGCAAAGCCTAGCTGCTCATTGGCCTCTACTGTATCGGCACCACCATCTTGCAAACTGTAAGCACGAATTTTATTCAGCAAACCTATGCCGCGACCTTCTTGACGCAAATACAACAAAACGCCGCGCCCTTCTTCGGCAATAGCACGCAAAGCCGCTTCCAGTTGCGCACCACAGTCGCAGCGTAAGCTGAACAGCGCATCACCGGTAAGGCACTCAGAATGCAAGCGGCCGAGCACAGGCTGGCCATCAGCAATGTCCCCTAAGGTTAAGGCCACATGCTCTTTACCAGTTTCTTCATCACAGAAACCGTGCATGGTGAACTCAGCAAACGGGGTGGGTAATTTGGAGGCAGCGACAAAGACGACAGACACCAGAATAACTCCTAGGCTTTTATAGGTGGCGCATTGTAGCGCTTCACCTCTGACTCGAACAGGCAAACCGACATTATGTTCGCGAGTACTCAACCATACGCTTACTCAAACAAGGCATCCAACGCTTCTTCTAAGCGTGTCACCGCGATCACTTGCAAGCCTGGCAGAGTTTCTCTTGGCGCATTGGCTTTAGGCACAATCGCACGTTTAAAGCCGTGTTTGGCCGCTTCTTTGAGACGCTCTTGGCCACTGGGTACCGGACGAATTTCACCAGACAAACCGATTTCGCCAAATACTAACAAGCCGTGCTCCAGAGGTCGGTTGCGCAAGCTGGAAATAATCGCCGCCATCAAAGCCAAATCTGATGCGGTTTCCAGCACTTTAACGCCGCCGACCACATTGAGAAAAACATCTTGGTCATGGGTTGGGATACCGCCATGACGATGCAAAACGGCAAGTAACATGGCTAAGCGATTTTGATCCAAGCCAACCGTCACTCGCCGCGGATTACCTAAATGGCTGGTGTCCACCAAGGCTTGCACTTCAATCAGCATCGGCCGCGAGCCTTCCCAAGTGGCCATTACTACGCTGCCAGAGACTGCCTCTTGCGCACGATTGAGGAAAATCGCTGAAGGGTTCGACACCTCTTTCAGGCCGCGATCCGTCATGCCAAACACGCCCAGTTCGTTGACTGCACCGAAACGGTTTTTCACCGCACGCAGCATGCGTAAACGTCCATCCGATTCACCTTCAAAATACAGTACGGTATCGACCATGTGCTCAAGCACGCGCGGACCGGCCAATGAGCCTTCTTTGGTCACGTGCCCCACTAAGAATATCGCGGTGCCACTTTGCTTAGCGTAGCGCACCAATAAAGCAGCACTTTCGCGCACTTGCGCAACACCACCGGGGGCCGACTGCAACTGTTCGGTGAAAATAGTTTGAATCGAATCGATTACCATCACTCGCGGTTTTTCACGGCGCGCGACCGTTAAAATGGTTTCAATACAGGTTTCCGTCATCACTTTGAGCTTGTCTTGCGGCAACTCTAAGCGACGGGCGCGCATTGCAACTTGCTGCTGCGACTCTTCGCCAGTGACGTATAAAGCAGGCAGATGCTGGGCCATATTGCACAGTGTTTGCAGGAGAATGGTCGATTTACCGATGCCCGGATCACCACCAATCAGTACCACCGAGCCATCCACCAAACCACCACCGAGAACACGATCGAGTTCACTGGATTGGGTTGAAAATCGTGGGATTTCTTCGACACTGACTTGTGCCAAGGTTTTCAGTTCAGCTTGATCACCCGCCCAGCCGGCGCGGCCTTTTCCAGGCGCATCAGCTTCAATCAAGGTTTCAACTAAGGTGTTCCAGACACCGCAATCGCCACACTGCCCAGCCCACTTTGGATAAGTAGCGCCGCACTCAGTGCAACCATACATACGTTTGGCCTTAGCCATACTGCGCTCCCCTGCTTGCTGCGTGGTTTACAATCGTCTTGACCAAAGCGGTCTTAATAACACTGTTATTGTATACAGTGATCTAATAATTGCAAACACACTGCGTAGCTAGACATTAAGCAGCAGCGGTAAAACCATGCAGAGTCAACGCATACATCAATACGAATCTGCCTTAGATAAAAAAATCACAACAGTCTAATCGAGCTAGAACAGCTGATCAGAGCAAGATTGGCGCTACTGCAGCACTTTGCAAGCAATACCATTAGCGCCTTACCTATCCAGCATCAACCGCCGCAACCGCCGCAGCAACCGCCTGCCGGGTGAGTCAGTTTGCGCAACAAAATGGCCTGCAAAGCACTACGCTGTTGCTCCAGTAATTCCGCAGTTTCAGCACTCACAGTTTCGCCACCACTTTTGATCGTGGCAAGGCGCGCAGCCAATTGCTGATATTCATCGGCTTGGCGAGCAAATTTTGGGTCATCATCACACAAATCCAGCAGATCTTGCGCGAGTTCGGGGGCATCAATAATCAATGGGTGGGTAGCAGTTGTCATCAGAAAGCTCCTATGCGTGATGTTCGTAAAAACAATACAACGCTTCCTAGCAATCTCTCTTGATTGCAGTCAAGGGCTTAAAATTTCAAATATCTTGCACTAGAAGCAAATGAGAAGTATTCTCATTTAAACCTTAATTCTATTACTCGAGGACACCACTATGACTTATTTTATCGACGCCTGGCTGGATCGCCCACAACCTTACTTGCGCATTATTAATCGCTTAACAGGCAATGTCTGTGTACAAATCGAAGGGAAGGATTTAGAAGAGTTGCGCGAGCAAGGTGTGCTCGACAGCAATGATTTAAACAGCCCAGAGCCTTTAGTGATTAAAGAGCAAGTGCGGCAGTTATTCTTAATCTGCTATGCCCAAGCAGCGCGCTCGGGCACAGCGTGATCACAGGATGCTTAAGCAACAACGTCCAGTAATTCAACATCAAACACTAGAGTGCTGTGTGCAGGAATGCTACCGACTGATTGGCCACCGTAGGCCAACTCACTTGGTACGTATAAGCGCCATTTGCTACCACAGTTCATCAATTGCAGGGCTTCAGTCCAACCAGCGATCACGCCAGAGACTGGAAACTCCGCAGGCTCGCCACGCTGATATGAACTGTCGAACACAGAACCGTCAATTAACGTGCCGTGGTAATGGGTACGTACTGTGCTGTCTCGCGTCGGCTGTGCGCCGTCACCGCTATTGATCACTTCGTACTGCAAGCCTGAAGGTAATGTGGTTACGCCTTCTTTCTTAGCATTTTCTTGTAAGAACTCAACACCTTCAGAGGCAGCAGCTTTTGCTTTAATTTCAGCTTCTGCTTCCATACGCTCACGGATCACAGTGAAACTGGCATTCAGGTCTTCGCCTGAAACAGCACTTGGCTGGCCCTGGAAAGCAGCGTTTAAACCGGCAATGACCGCATCAATGCTGATACCTGGTGGTGGGTTTTGACGCAGCTGATCACCCATTTGACGACCGATACCATAGCTTACTCGTGCTTCATCAGTGCTCAGATTTACTTCAGACATGCATGCCTCCATTGGCAATAAAAACCGCACGAGGCGGTGGAATTAAACTCAATATAAGCGCAGTATCCTAACAGAGCCTTATAAAAAACCCGAGTTAAAACCACACTAAGTGCTACTTTCAGGGAGAGTTTTATGTTCAGTCGCTATCTATTACTGATCAGTGTACTGGCCCTTAGCGCTTGCCAAAACCAAGCGCTGGTCGAATTGGATTACCAGCCTGAGCAAAACTTTCAAGCATTGCAAAGTTGGCAATGGGCTGAGCCGGCCGTTGAATTTTTACCTAAATCAGCCGAAGTGCGCAGTGACTTAGATGCCGAGCGAGTACGCAATGCCATCAGCCAACAATTGCTGCAACAAGGTTTTCCACAAAGTAACGAGGCGCCGCTGCAAGTGCGGGCTTGGCTGATTACCGAGCAACAGCAGCAACGTTCACAAGTGATGCAAAACGATTACTGGGGCAGCGTCTGGGGACCTTCTTTGCGCGTAGAAAACTATGACATCACTTACACCACGCAAAAACTACAAATTGATATGCTAGATAGCCGTACACAGAAGCTGATTTGGCGCGGTAGCGATAGCTGGGTGCTACCCGCACAGCGGACGAACCCACAGGTGCGAGAGGCGAAAATTCGCGCTTATGTTCAGCGCATTTTGCAACACTTCCCGCCTCAGTAAAGCCAGATAAACGCTACAAAAACGTCTTAAGGCAGCCGTTTTTGTGGCACTATAGCGCCACATAATTGTGCTCTAAGGTTGTTTATGTCTCCGCAAATCTACTGGGCTCTGCTGGCTATGGCATTTATTTCCGGTGCCTTTATGCCCTTGCAAGCCGGTATCAATGGTCTGCTCGCCAAAGAAGTCTCCAGTGTCTTAAATGCTGCAACGATTTCTTTTTCCGTAGGAACTGCTGCGTTGTTAATTTTAGCGTTCTGGCAGCGTGATACGGTCAGTTTGAGTAGTTTTAAAAGCTTGCACTGGTGGCACTGGGCTGGCGGCTTACTTGGCGCATTTTTCGTATTTACTGCAGCATTTGTCGCACCACGCATTGGCGCTCTGCTGTTTATGGCTCTGGTGCTACTGGGGCAACTGAGCAGCGCAGTGTTTCTCGATCATCAAGGTTGGGTGGGTTACAAAGAGATTCCGATCAACTTCGGCAAAGTTGCCGGATTGATGCTGGTTTTGAGTGGCATCTGGGTCATTCGCCGCAGCTGAACTTCTACTTTATGCTCAGCACTGCGCGCATAGCGCTCGCCACAGCACAACAGCAAGTGACATAAAGCAGCAGCGCGAGCTAAATACTGCAGTCTCAACACCCTCTCGGTTATGATGGTGTCAATTGGATTATGTGAGTCAATTATGCGCGCTTTATTATTTACCCTTATTTGCCTATTACACATCCCCGCTTATGCTGGCTTATTTGATCAAGCCAGCACATCAACCAGCAACGTGTTCAATAACAGCAGTGACTTCTTACCTGTTGAGCAAGCCTTTAAAGTCCAGGCGCTGGAAAATTCTGACGGCAGCGTGGCGATTCGTTTTAGTAACGCACAAGGCTATTACCTCTATCGGCACCGTCTATCCTTTAGTACAGACACAGCTGGCGTAAGTTTTGGCGATGCGCAACTGCCTGATGGTATGGCTCGTAGTGATGAGTTTTTTGGTGATATCGAGGCGTATTACGGCACCTTAGATATTACTTTGCCGGTCGATAATCCAGACAATCTGCCTTACACCCTAGACGTTGGCTATCAAGGCTGCGCCGATAAAGGCTTATGCTATCCACCTGAAGTTCATTCCTTTGCACTCAATAGCTCGATCAGCAGCGCGTCATCGGCATGGACGTGGCAAGAAATCGCCTTATTTTTCCTCGCTGGCTTAGGTCTCACCTTCACCCCTTGTGTGCTACCTATGCTGCCAATTTTGACTGGAGTGGTACTGCGCGGCCAGATTGGCGGCACTCGTGGCTTTGCTCTATCCAGCGTGTATGTGGTGTCGATGGCTCTGTGCTTTGCCCTGCTAGGCGCATTAATGGGGATGTTTGGTGCTGAACTGAACATCCAAGCTCGTCTGCAATCACCATGGGTCTTAGTGCCTTTTGCGGCGTTCTTTGCGCTGTTTGCTTTAGCAATGTTTGGCCTGTTTGAAATGCGTTTGCCGCAGTTTATCAGCGGACCATTGAATACTTTATCGAGCAAAACCAGTGGCGGCTCTTTACTCGGTGCGGCCTTACTCGGGGTGTTTTCTAGCCTATTAGTCTCGCCTTGCGTCTCGGCACCTTTAGCTGCGGCGTTGCTGTATATCAGCGCCAGCGGTGACGCTGTAGGTGGCGGCCTCAAACTCTTGGCTCTAGGCTTAGGCATGGGCGCACCCTTGGTGCTATTTGCCACTGGTGGCGGCTCAATCCTGCCCAAGTCGGGCGCTTGGATGGTGGCGGTGCGCAACGGTTTTGGTGTCTTGCTTTTAGCGGTTGCGTTGTGGCTGCTTGATCGTGTTTTACCTGAGCAAATCACTTTAATGCTGTGGGGAGCGCTAGCAGCTGGAGTTGCCATCCAACTTGGCACTTTAGAGTTCAGCAAAAAATCAACAATGCAAAAAATGGCGCAACTGCTTGGTTTAGCTTTACTGATCTATGCACTGTCAGCTTGGGTCGGCGCACTGCAGGGCCAGACCAATCCACTGCAGCCGCTAGGCCAGCCAAACAGCACAAGCGCCGGCGTGTTTAATAACAGCGTCAGCTCGCTCAACAGCAGCACCCCTGCATCAGGCCCTGCATGGCAAACCATCACTGCCGTTACTGCTTTGCAAGCGCAACTAGAACAAGCCAAGCAAGCCGGTCAGCCCGCAGTGGTTGATTGGTATGCGGACTGGTGCATCAGCTGCAAAATCATCGAGCGCAATGTACTGGAGCACCCACAGGTACGCGAACTGTTTGCCCAAGGTAACTACCAATTACTGCGTTTGGATATTACCGAGAACACCGCTGAACACCGCGCCCTGCTCAATCAATTCAAACTCTTTGGTCCGCCTGTGATTCAGTTTTTTGCTGAAGATGGCAGCGAGCTTGAGCAACTGAGAGTGGTCGGCGAAGTGGATGCAGTAGAGTTTATTGAACGCCTGCAACAGGCAGCGGCGCTGCGCTAAGTTATTTTTCAGATAAAAAACGCCAAGCGGATCAAGCTTGGCGTTATTGTGATGCGCTAGTTTCTAGCATCAATCATCATCAAACTGATAACTGCCCGCCGCCAGATTATCAAAGCGTGTGTACTTGCCTTGGAAAGCCAAGCGCACAGTACCAATCGGGCCGTTACGCTGCTTACCAATAATCACTTCTGCCACACCTTTGTACTCCGTTTCTGGGTGATACACCTCGTCACGGTAAACAAACATAATCACGTCAGCATCTTGCTCGATCGCTCCAGACTCACGTAAGTCAGAGTTGATCGGACGCTTGTTGGGACGCTGCTCTAGCGAGCGGTTCAACTGAGACAGTGCTACCACTGGGCAGTTAAACTCCTTGGCCAAAGCTTTTAACGATCGAGAAATCTCCGAAATCTCGTTGGTACGGTTTTCTCCACCACTGCCACCAATCTGCATCAATTGCAGGTAGTCGACCATAATTAAACCAATCTCGCCATGCTCACGCGCCAAGCGTCGAGTCCGCGCACGCATATCAGAAGGACTGATACCAGCCGAGTCATCAATAAATAACTTACGCTCTTGCAGTAAATTCACTGCAGAGGTCAGACGCGGCCAATCATCTTCATCAAGACGGCCCGAACGCACTTTAGTTTGGTCAATGCGCCCCAGTGAAGACAGCATCCGCATCACCAAGGATTCCGCCGGCATCTCTAAAGAAAAAACTAAAATAGATTTTTCTGAGCGCATCAATGCGTTTTCGACCAAGTTCATCGCAAAGGTGGTTTTACCCATCGATGGACGGCCAGCAACGATAATTAAGTCAGCCGGTTGTAAACCACTGGTTTTTTCATCTAAATCGGTAAAGCCTGTGGAAATACCGGTGATCGCTTCATCACTGTTAAACAGCGTATCAATGGTATCGATGACATTGGCCAGCAACTGGTTGAGGCCAACAGGACCGCCAGTTTTTGGTCTTGCTTCGGCGATCTGGAAAATTTTGCGTTCAGCTTCATCAAGAATGTCACTGCCGCTTTTACCTTGCGGTGAGTAAGCACTGTCAGCAATATCGTTACTGATACTGATCAGCTGGCGTAATGTGGCACGCTCACGAATAATTTGCGCATAGGCTTTAATATTGGCTACAGAAGGGGTGTTTTTCGCCAACTCACCCAAGTAGGCCAGTCCACCTATCTGACTGAGCTGCCCTTCCTGATCCAGTTGCTCAGATAGGGTGACGACGTCAAAGGGTGCATTACGCTCTGCTAGACGCGCTACAGCACGAAAGATCAGGCGGTGATCGTGTCGATAGAAATCGCCATCCGATACCTGATCTAGTACTCGCTCCCAAGCGTTATTATCCAGCATCAAACCGCCCAGCACCGATTGTTCAGCTTCCACTGAATGCGGCGGCACTTTCAGCGCAGCGGTCTCTAAATCATACTGTTGGGGGACGTCAATTTCGCTCATGCAATACACTCAATTTTGTAACCAAGCCTGAATTCTACCTGCTATTAAACAACAAAAGGCACGCATCTATACAGATAACGTGCCTTTTGTACCACCAGTTAACCTGAGTTAACCGATAGGGCGATTAGCCTGCAACTACAATCAATTTGACTGTAGCTTCAACGTCAGTGTGCAAATGCACAGTAACGTCGTATTCGCCAGTCTGGCGAATAGTGCCGTAAGGCAAGCGAATTTCGCTTTTGTTAACAGCAACGCCTGAAGCAGTCAGCGCATCAGCAATATCGTGAGTACCGATAGAACCGAATAACTTGCCTTCGTCACCTGTGTTAGCAGTGATAGTCACTTCCAACTCAGACAATTGAGCAGCACGTGCTTCTGCTTCTGCACGCTTCTCGGCAGCAGCTTTTTCAAGCTCCGCACGACGCGCTTCAAAAGCTGCAACGTTTGCTGCAGTTGCAGCCGTTGCTTTGCGTTGTGGCAATAAAAAGTTACGACCGTAACCGGACTTAACATTTACTTTGTCGCCCAGGTCGCCTAAATTTGCGACTTTTTCTAGCAGGATGACTTCCATTTGAGTCTCACCTCTTGAATTTCAACGTTCACCGTTCGCAGCATCAGAATCATTTTTCTGATTCTTTAAGCCACGAAAATCAAAAACACTATCAACAATAGCCAGTACCAATAACAACGGATAAATCAGCTGTGTAAACAGCACTATCGCGACATATAAACCAATCAACCAAAAACTGCCTAAGCGGTATTTAGCGACCAATCCATGGATGATTGCTAAGCCTGTGAACATCAGTGGCACACTGCACAATGGCGTTAAAACTGCAGCCTGTATCCCGAGGCTTGGCGCGAACAACATACCAAACACTAGGGGGAACACAATCACCGCTGGTAGACGCAATCGTTGAAACTCTTGCGCAAACCCACCAGGGTTATATAAAACTGCTTGCCAATAACGCGCAAGTATCACACTGAACACACAAAGCAATTGCAGTACTGCGGCCATCAATCCAGTTAACACTGGCACAATCAGGCTTTGTAACAGCAACACATCATCAGCCGATAACTGCTCATAAAGTCCTGAGAGCATTTTTGGCATTGCCGTGTTGAGCTCTGCAGCTAAACTGGCAAGGGGTTGAGCAAATGCAGCACCCAACGCCCAAGCAAAAAACACTCCAATCAAAATACTTGCAAGCAAGACTTTTGACCAAGACGACGTCACCCGCAACACCTGTGCTAAACCTAAAGCCCCTAAAACACCTAATAAGGGTCTTGGGTCATCCAGGTAAGCCCACATTAATGCGGGAAGTACAGCCCAAATAATTAAACTAAGTGAATTATTTAAGCCGCGTCGCAACAACACTAAACTTGCAGCTGCAGCGCTGAGCCAAAACATCATTGGCACAACAGCTGCAAAAACCATCACTACGATGGCTTGCACACGCCCACGCATAATAAATTCAGCGAGTCTACGCATGCATTAACCTATCCATTATCCGATACAGCCAAAAATCAATTGTTGTGACTGTCGGTGTATGGCAGCAGAGCTAAAAAGCGCGCGCGTTTGATCGCGGTTGACAATTGGCGCTGATATTTAGCTTTAGTGCCAGTAATACGGCTCGGTACAATCTTGCCAGTTTCTGATACGTAGGCTTTCAATGTATTCAAATCTTTGTAATCGATTTCTTTTACATCTTCAGCTGTGAAACGGCAGAATTTGCGGCGGCGAAAAAAACGTGCCATGACAGTGGCTCCTCAATTAGCTCTAGGATTACTCATCAACATCGTTGTCACTGTCGTCGTCACCGTCTTCATCGGTGTCTTCAGCAGTGTCAGGACGTTCACGACGCTCACGACGCTCGTTACGGTTCTCTTCAGCCTTCAACATCTCAGACTGTTCAGTAACCGCTTCATCGCGACGAATGATCAAG
>SMEN01000865.1_pt1 | contig 14733 bp, 12 predicted proteins | sample 2456271 | NCBI WGS metagenome assembly SMEN01 (sample SAMN10132593, study PRJNA489261) | soil metagenome | isolation source: day1 control-loamy sand soil ammended with raw manure from dairy cow... | place: USA | collected 2015-04-01 | reverse complement strand
CCAAGAAGATCGAAACGATCACCAGCGAAGAAATGCTGGAAATGGCCGCCAGTGGCTCAAAGATCTTGCATCTGCGTTGCGTGGAATACGCCCGCCGTTTCGGCGTGCCGCTGCACGTGCGCTCCTCATTCAGCACCAACGAGGGCACCTGGGTGCTCCCGGATCCCGAAGACAAAATCAAAATTCAAGAGGGAGAACCCTTGGAACAGCCAATCATCTCAGGTGTCGCCCACGACCACTCCGAAGCCAAGGTCACCATCATTGGCGTGCCTGATATCCCGGGCAAGGCAGCACAGATCTTCGGTGTCATCGCCGCGGCGCAGGCCAACATCGACATGATCGTGCAGAACATCTCGACCCGCGGTTCGGGTGCCACCGACATTTCCTTCACGCTGCCGATGACCGAAACCAAGCATGTGCTTGAAGCGCTGAACACCGCCAAGCCGGAAATTGGCTTCGAGGATATCGAGCATAACGACGAGGTTGGCAAGCTCTCGCTGATCGGCGCTGGCATGCGCTCGAACCCAGGGGTGTCCTTCACCTTCTTCGAAGCGCTGCACCGCGCAGGCGTTAACGTGGACATGATTTCCACTTCCGAGATCCGCATCTCCGTGGTCACCGACGCTGACAAGCTCAACGACGCAGTGCGCGCCATCCACACCGCGTTTGATCTGGATACCGATGTGGAAGCCACCGTCTACGGCGGCACCGGCCGCTAGCCGGCAACAAGACATAGCGAAGAACGCCTGCGGAACTTTTCAGTTCCGCAGGCGTTCTTCGATTAATCAGCTACTTGGCGGGTTCCAGCGTCTTGGTGTAGACGGTTTCGCCCAGCCCGTTGCGCAAAGTCACGGTGAACAGATCCTGCTCGTCCAAATCAACATGGCCGAAGAACTGCCCCTTGCCATCGCGAGGCGACTGGTTGGTGGTACCGGCCTTGGAGAACTCAACCTTCGGGCCGAAGGTGCCATCCATATCATTTGGCCCGAAGGAACCGGCGTTGACCGGGCCGGCCACGAATTCCCAGAACTCGTTGAACTCGCGGAAGGCGGCGCGCTCTGGCGAATAGTGGTGGGCCGCGCAGTAGTGCACGTCGGCAGTCAGGAAGACCACGTTCTTGATGCCGCGGTCCTTGATGGCCTTGAGCAATCGCGCCAGTTCCAGTTCGCGGCCTAGTGGTGCGCCGTGGTCTGCATTGGAAATGGATTCCTGGGCCTTGCCATCGGGAACGATGATGCCCAGCGGCAGATCGTTGAGGATGACCTTCCAGGTGGCCTTGGACTTGGCCAGCCCGTCCACCAGCCAGTTCAGCTGTTCCTCGCCGAGGATCGCGGTGGCCTTCTCTTCCATTCCGGCGGTGTTCTCCGACTTGTAGCTGCGCATGTCCAGCGCGAAGAGGTCCAGTGCCGGGCCTCGGGAGATTTTGCGGTAGATGCGGGCAGCCTCGAATCCGGTGCCGCCGTTCATGGCGCGCGGGTCGGCGATCGGCTGGTATTCCTGCCAGGCCTGGCGGCCGCGAGCAGCCAATGTGTTGATATCGCGCACGGTGTAGCGCTCATCTTGGATAACCTCGCCTGGCCACCAGTTGTTGTGGGTTTCGTGGTCATCCCACTGGGCAATCACCGGAACTTCGGCATACATGGCCCGCACGTTGTGGTCCATCAGGTTGTAGCGGTGCCGGCCGCGGTACTCGTCCAGGGTTTCGGCCACCTTGGAGACTTCTTCGGTGACCAGGTTGCGCCAAATCTGGCCGTCAGGTTCCATGACCTCCCCGGCAATCGGGCCGTCGGCATATATCGTGTCGCCGCTGTGCACGAAGAAATCCGGCTTTGTCGCATGCATGGCCGCGTAGGCGCGCATTCCGCCGATTTCTTCATTGATGCCCCAGCCCTGGCCAGCAGTGTCCCCGGACCAGACAAAGCTCTGGGCCCGGGAGGCATCTTGATTGCGGCGACCGGTCAGTGCAGGTGCGGTGCTGAACCAGCCGTTCTGCATCTCGCCCAGGGTTCCGTTCTCGTCTTCGAAGCCGATACTGACGGCGAAGCGCGTCCCGGCAGGCAGATGCTGGGCATTGATCTTTGCAGTGAAGTCGGTGGTCTCGCGGGCGTAGGCGCCGCGCAAAGTCTTGGCGAATGATCCGCGGCCCCGGATGATATTTCCAGTTTCGTCTACCGCGCGCAGTTGAGCACGCAAGCGGCCCTCGCCGGAGCTGCGGGCCCAGAACACGGCATTGCTGGTGGAGACATCACCCATGGAAAACCCGCTGGTCAGGCCAAGTCGGGAACGCACTAGACGGGGGCTGCTGGATGCCAGCGCTGCTCCAGTCGGCCCGACCAGGGTTAGGGCGCTTGCACCGAGCGCACCGGTGAGCAATTTGCGACGCGAAATACTAGTCATGCGTCTGAGTGTTCAGGACTCGATCAACCGTTGCCTTGAGCCGAGATGAACACAAAAAGAAATTAATTCCGGGTCGTTGGCAACGGCAATCCAATGGCTATGAACGAGCGAGCACACCTGCGTGAATTTTCAAGCCGCTTTGGATTCATCCAGCCCGCCACCGAAACGCCGAATGCTGGCAGACTTGGAAAATGGGTTCAACACGAGTGATTTCCGGCCCGCCGCCGGCGGATCATCCTATTCCCCCAGCGGTGAGAGCTGCAGCTGGTCCTGAAGAAATCGAGGGTATATGGCAGAACGCTCTTGGCGGAGTCACTTACCGCATCGGAAATGGCGAGCGGACGCGCTTCGCCAAGTGGTCGCCGGGATGCCCTCCCGAAGAAGAAAGCGATCTGACGGCTGAAGCCCAGCGCATGAGCTGGGCAGGAGAATTCATTCGGGTCCCGGAAGTACTCTCCTGCGAGGACCACGCTGACGGCCAGCTGCTCATCACCGCTGCATTGCGCGGGCACAGTGCAGCCAGCAGCCTGGGCAAAAGCGACCCTGCACGCTCAGCCCGCGCTGTCGGCCAGGGACTGCGGCAAATGCACGATGCTTTGCCCGTTGGAGCATGCCCTTTCGACTGGGACCTGGAATCCCGTATTCAGCACCTTCCAGCTGGGCAGCGGGCTGAATTGCTCGCCGAGGCCCCGGAACTGGATCTTGTGGTGTGCCATGGCGATGCGTGCTTGCCAAACACGATCATCACCGACGACCATGCTTTCAGCGCGCATGTGGATATGGGCAAGCTGGGACTCGCAGACCGCTGGGCGGATCTGGCAATTGCCGCGTGGAGCACCGAGTGGAACTACGGGCCTGGTTTCGAACAGTACGTCTACGCCGGCTACTGCATCGAACCGGATGAACGGAAAATCGCGTTCTACCGCGGGGTCTGGGACGCCACGTAGGATGCCATCGCGCTAACGCGCCACGTACCGATGCTCAGGTCGGCCGCGGGTTCCGTATCCAAGCTGCAGCTCCAAGGATTCGTTGGCCACGAGTGCTGCCAAATAGCGTTGTGCTGTCGCACGGGCAACACCGACGGCTTCTGCAACTTCGGCAACGCTCATCGGTTCGGCAGATTCTTTCACGCATGAAAGCACTGCTTGTTCGGTCGGGGCGGCACCCACTGACGCATTGGTTTCCTCTCCACCTTGGAGCGACCGGTACAACCTGTCTACGCCCTGCTGGTTGAACTCCCCGGTCCCTGCCAATTGGCGGCGGTAGCGCGCCCAGCCTTTGAGCTTGGAAGCCAAGGTCTTGGCGTCGAAAGGCTTGATGATGAAGGCCAGCGCGCCTGAGCGCAGCGCCTTATCGATGTTCTTCGGTTCGATCGCCGCGGAGATCATGATCGCATCGACATCGAGTTCTCTGAGAAGCTCGATTCCACTCACATGCGGCAGGTAGAGGTCCAGCAAGACCAAATCGGGTTTCAAGCTCTGCACCAGTTTGGGGATCACGCGCGGATCCTGCACAGGTTCCAAAGCATGGAACCCGGGGATGGCATTGACCATCTCCGCATGCAGTTCACCGACCCGGAAGTCGTCGTCAACGATCAGCACCCGATAGTTTCCGCTGCTGTTCTCGTTCAAAGTTGCGCTCCTTCACTGTGGTCGTTCTCTGAAATGGCTGGCTCTACCAGCACGGCGGGAAGCCTGGCTGCAATAACTGCCCCGGCTCCGCCGGAGCCGCGGTCAGCGATCCAGACATCCCCGCTGCGGGCTTGGGCCAGCCGTTTGATCAGCGGCAGCCCTACGCCTTGTCCATGTTCATTGCCCAGGTGGGATCCGGTACTGACGTCCCGCGCGAAGATATCCTCGTCAGTGGTGATGCCAGGTCCTGAATCTGCCACGGCAATGTGCAAGGTGTTCCCCTCGGACAGCAAGTCGATTTCCACCCAGGGTTCTGCATCCGTGCGAAGAGCCGCGGTGAAGGCGTTATCCAGCAGATTGCCCAGGACTGCAGTGGCATCCTGGGCATCGTGCGCCGAGGCAATATGGCCGAAAAGCATGGACTGCCCAGACACCCGCAGCTCGATGCCCAGCTCGTGGGAGCGCACCGCTTTCGCCGAAATGAATGCCGCGAGGTAAGCGTCATGGATGGCCTCCAGCCCAGGAACCTGGGCGATCTTCGGCCCGGCTTCCGTCACCTCGCGCAGGTAGTCTTCAGCCTGTTCAATCTTGCCCAGGTTGATCAGCCCGAGGACCGCATGCATGCGGTTGGCGAATTCATGGCGTTGCGCGCGCAGCGCGTCGGCCATGTCCTGGACCGCGTCGAGCTTGGTACCCAGCGCTTCCAAGGTGGTGACATCATGCAGCAGCACGACCAGCCCGAGATCCACCCCATCACGGTCGACCTTGGTCACGCGGGCAATGAGCGAGTTGCCATTTGCACTGAAACGGACAGGTGCCGGGTCGCATTCCTTGATCGCCTTGACCAGCCGGTGATCCAAGCCAGCGGATTCGAAGTGGCGGCCCACCACGTCTTCCAATTCGGTGCGGTGCGGCAGCCCCAGCAACTGCCTGGCGGCCTTGTTGCGCACGGTAATCCGCTTGTCTGCGCCAATGCCCATGACCCCTTCGGTGACGCCGTAGAGCACTGCCTGCTGATCCCTGACTAGCTGGGCGATTTCGTTCGGTTCCAGTCCTAATGTCTGGCGTTTCAAGCGGCGTACGGTCACTCGTCCGGCGAACACCGCCAGGGCCGCGGAGAGCGCCGCGAACAATACGATCCAGGCGAAGGATCCAAGCAGTGCCCCGGTCAAGGAGTCAGTGGTCACGCCCACGGAAACTTCACCGACAACGGCGCCCGCGTTGCTGTAGATCGGGACCTTGGCGCGGACTGATTCCCCAAGAGTTCCGTGTTCCCGCGAGACCGCTTCGATACCTTCCAAGGCGACCGGGTCGGTGGATACCATCTTGCCCAGTTCTTCCGGGTTCGGATGGCTCAAGCGCAGTCCGCGGTCTTCGGTAATCACCACGAAATAGGCTTGCTCCTGCCCGATGACAGCGTCAGCGAGACGTTGCAGCTCCCCCTCGGTGAGCGCTTGCGGATCCAGCTTGTCCTGCTGGGCATAGCGTGAAACCTGCTCAACGACTTCCGGCAGTACCGCCACGGTGCGGGCGATGGTCAGCGAAGTGTCTTCCGCTTTCGAATACACCCGGTCATAGCTGGCGAAAAGCGTTCCTGCGGTAACCAGGACAATCAAGACACCTACGACCAGGAATTGCAGTCGCATGATGCGGGAGGCGAAATGCCGGGTACCGGCGCCAGAACGGAACATGCCACCCAGCATAAACCCATCTTTCCGCACTCGTGAGTTTAATGAGCAAAAAGATGGCAAAGAACTTAACCGTTCAACAATAAGCACAAGACGCGCAACGTGAGCACCGCCACGTACCTTGGATTAGTGCCTCGCCCGGCTTGCGGGGCCAAAGGATTCACTCACACTGAAATGGAGGTCGGGTCAATGCTTGTTGCACTCGGATTCCTCATGGTCGCCACCTTCATGGTGCTGATCATGACAAAGCGCATGACGCCCCTGCTGGCATTGATTCTGGTACCGACCATCTTCGGCTTGTTCGCCGGTGCCGGATTCGGCCTGGGCGATATGGTCATGGACGCAGTCAAGGACATGTCCGGCACCGCGGCCCTGCTGATGTTCGCGATCATGTACTTCGGCATCATGATCGATGTCGGCCTGTTCGACCGCCTGGTCTCCGGCATCCAGAAACTGGTTGGCAACGACCCGGCCAAAGTCGTCATGGGCACCTCGCTGCTCACCGCGGTCATCTCCCTGGATGGCGATGGTTCCACCACCTTCATCGTGGTCACCGCCGCCATGCTGCCGATCTACCAGCGCCTGGGCATGAGCCCAGTGGTCCTGACCTGTGTCGCCGGCCTCACCAACGGCACTCTGAACATCGTTCCCTGGGGCGGCCCAACGGCCCGCGCCGCCGCGGCACTGGGTGTGGACGCTTCGGAAATCTTCGTGCCGATGCTGCCTTCGCTGGGTATTGCCCTCGTCGTCATTGCCCTATTCGCATGGCAGATGGGTGTTTCCGAGCGCCGTCGCCTGCAGCGCGAGCGTCCGGAAATCTGGGGCACCGAGCTCGGCGGCGGCAACGTAGCCGCCCCAACCGGAGGCAAGGCTCCGGGCGGCACCTCCCCTGCCGGGGGCAACCTGGCAGTTCTGGAATCCGTAGCCCGCAAGGGCGATGGCACCGAGTTCTCCACCATGGACGGCACCGTGCTGGATCCGGATCGCGAGACCCTGCGTCCCAAAACTTTCTACTTCAACCTTGCGTTGACTGTCGCCATCATGGTGCTGCTGGTGGTCGATGTCATGCCGCTGTCCTACCTGTTCATGGTCGGCACGGCGATCGCCTTGGTCGTCAACTTCCCCAAGGTCTCCGACCAGGTGAAGATGATTGCCGCGCATTCCAGCGAAATCATCGCCGTGGTCTCCATGGTGCTCGGTGCAGCGGTTTTGACCGGCGTGCTTTCCGGCACCGGCATGGTCGATGCGATGAGCCAGTGGCTTGTGGATGTCATCCCGACCTCCATGGGCCCGTACATGGCGGTGCTCACCGGGCTGATCTCCATCCCGGCCACCTTCCTCATGAGCAACGATGCCTTCTACTTCGGTGTCTTGCCAGTTCTCGCCGAAGCCGGCGCGCACTTCGGTGTTCCAGCGGTGGATATGGCGCGCGCCTCCATCACCGGACAGCCGGTGCACATGCAGTCTCCGCTCGTTCCGGCCATCTTGTTGCTGGTGTCGCTCTCTCGTGTGGACTTGGGCGATCACCACAAGAAGGTGCTGTGGCGTGCGTTGGTGGTCTCCTTGGTCATGCTTGCTTCAGGCATGCTCCTCGGTGTCATCCACATGGGCTAACGCCCCTAGGACCGATGGTCCGTCGTCAGCCTGGCTCCGCGCCACCCGGATTTCTCGATTCGGGTAGCGCGGAGTCCGGTGTTTAAGCTGGGCCCGGCACCTTGAGTTGGACACTGATGGAGGCTCGCCGGAAACCCCGCATCCGGCATCCGATCAGCCAGCTCGGCTTCTCGTGGATTCTGCCACTTCGAGAAAGCCCACGCCGCCTCGTGCATCGCCACTGCCAGCGCGTTCCGGCCCGCCTCCCTTTGACGCTGAGAGCACCTAGCTGGCTTCTAGCTCAGGCGCCCAAGGGTTCGCGGACCGCACAAAGACAGCGACGCCAGGCTCGATCAAGAAGAAATCAATCATCAATGCTCCGGAATGCCCGCCGTTCGCGGCTACCGTTGCAGTTCCGGGGGCTCGCCAGCAGTCGGCGATGGCCAGCCAGCAACTGCCGGCCTAGCTTGCAGGCTTGTCGACGTTCCAGTTCGGAACCGTATTTTTTCTCCTGGCGCCTTCGCAGCAATTCAGCGAGCAGGCACCACTGCCCGGGCCCAGCGCTTTGCTGCCGGAAATGGTTCTCTGCTCCGGCTCCTCTGCACGCACTTGAGCTGCCCGTTCCACAACCAGATCGACCAAGCCGCTGACAAAGGACGGCGAAATGCCGACGCTGTCGGCACGGAGAAACCCCATCCCCAACTCACGCGCCGTCTGTGCAGCTTCGGTGTCCAAATCGAATTTCACCTCCATGTGATCAGAGACGAAGCCGATCGGGACTACCAGTACCGCTTCGGTTCCGGAATCCGAAAGCTCGCGCATGCGGTCATTGATATCCGGTTCCAGCCAAGGAGTGTGCGCAGATCCGGAACGGGAGCAGAACACCAGCTCGGCGTCTAGTTGCTCTTCTCCATCTAATTCCGCGCTAAGCCACTTCATGAGCTCTTCATGCTGTCCCTGGTAGCCAACGGTGAACTTCTCCGATGATTTCTGCATCGAAGTCGGAATCGAATGAGTTACGAATAGGATCTTATGGCGACTGCGGTCCAGGCCGCCGACAAGCTGCTTGAACTCGCCCAGCCCTCTCCGGAGGCAATCCAGCTGTGCCTGGGCGAATCCCGGGTGGTTATAGTACTGGCGCACTTTATCGATCACCACCTCGATGCCTTGTTCTTCCAGTGCGGCCACGGCACCTGCAAAATCCTCCCGGTATTGCCGGCAGGAGGAATACGAGGAGTATGCCGAAGTGTCAATGGCCAGGAACCTGCGCGAGCCGTGCATGCGCGCATGGTTACCAACTACCTCAGCGAGATACGGTTGCCAATTCCGGTTGCCCCAGAGCAACGGCGTATCGATGCCGCGGGCCGCGAATTCATCGCGCAAGGCCCGCACCAAGGCCTGGTTTTGCTCGTTGATCGGGGACTTTCCGCCGAACATGTAGTAGTGCTCGCCCACCTCTTCGAGACGCTCATCGGGAATCCCTCGTCCCCGGGTAACGTTCTGCAGGAAAGGAAGGACATCAGCTGGCTTCTCCGGTCCGCCAAAGGACATAAGCAAGATTGCATCAAACGGGGCTACCGACATGTTTCCCATCGGGATCTTCCACACTTTCTCCTGGAACAAATGCCAGCATGGGCAAATTCCTCCCAGAGCCGGCAGATGCAACATTTACCTAGATTAGCTATTATCTAGCCAGGCTAATGATAATCCCCCTGCCAGCTTATCTCCAACGCGCCGGCACCCGGGTGCTCGCGCCCGGTTCCCGTGCAGCAGTCCAGCGCTGGAATCCCCGCAGCATGGCGGGGCTCCAGCAGCTAGCTGGCGCCAAGGCTATGAGCTAACTCGAGCTCAATCCGCTCATTTCGGAATTGGTGGCCGCCATCGAGCAACTTGCGCGGGACGATCCGCTGGTCGGCCATGGCCAGCAGTTGGGAGCCTTGGGCGCCAAGCACCAATTTCGGGGCCGCACCGGGAACTGGAATTACTGCGGGGCGTCGCACTGCGCGGGCCAAGGCACGGGTGAATTCGGCGTTGCTGACCGGCTGCGGTGCAACCGCATTGACAGGGCCAGCCAATTGCGAATCCCATAGCGCGCGATGGTAGATGTCCAGCAGGTCATCAAGCCCGATCCACGAAAGCATCTGCTGTCCCCCGCCCAAAGGCCCACCCAGGCCTGCGGTGAATATCGGGCGCAGAACAGCGAGCATGCCGCCCTTGGGGCTCAGCACGACACCGGTACGGATCTGCACCCGGCGCATTGAACCGCCGCCTTCCCGGGCGGCTTGCTCCCAGCGCTGCACGACGCCAGAGAGGAAGTCCTGGTTGCTGGCCGGCGCGGAATCGGACTCATCCAGCGGGTCCGGTCCGGCTGAGGCGCCATAGAACCCGATGGCCGAGGAACTGATGAAGGTGCGGACACCTGAACGTGCCGCGAGAAGGGCGAGGGAGCGGGTGGGCTCGATCCTACTGGACTCAATCGCCTGGCGATGGGCCTGGCTGAACCGTCCGAAGATGCTGGCCCCAGCCAAGTGGATGACTGCATCGCACCCCTCCAGCAGGTCTTTGTCGGGATCTGCGGGATCCCAGCGCCGTTCGCTTGCCGTGTGCGGCGCGTGCCGCACGAGCTTAATGATCCGGTGCCCTCCGGTGGACAAGAAGGCGCATAAGGCCTGGCCGACCAGTCCGCTTGAACCGGTTACGGCAATTACCAGCGGTTCCAGCCCGGCCTGCGCCCCACGGTGGTGGGCGGCAAAGTCGTCCGCCAACTGGCGATGCCGGTAGGCGAGCATGGATTCGATCTGCCGGCCGGGCATATTCGACTCGATGCAGTCGCGCACGGTGGTGGACTCCGGGCCAGCGGGCTCGAAGTAATGCTCGTGCCGCCACCGCACCACGCGCGCAGGAATGCCGCGCAGCCCAACGGGTTCGAGCTGGTCGACGAAGCTGCGGTTCTCCGAGAAACCTTCGGGCTGGTGCTTGGCATTCCACAGCAATCCGCCGGGAAGACCCAAAACGGCTGTTCCATCCTTCAGCGAGGTCGCTTCCTCCATGACTTTCAGCGGAAGCCACGGCGGCAAGAGCCGCTGAATGGCACCGGGTCGGGAGAACCAGTCGAAGACGACAGGTGCAGATGCGGGTAGCTGGCTGGAGCGGTTGAGCGTCATGGCCCCATAGTATTCGCAGGGGCTAGCTTTCCCCCCGCAGCTTTCAGGCTTCATCCATAAATCGCGCTGGCGCCGGCTCATTACCCACCAAGATTTCAGGCTCCTGGAAACTGCCTCGGCAGAAGGGAATTTATGCTGTCCAGGCCCTACTCCCGATACCACGCGGGAAGATAGTCCCACGGCGCATCTTCGCCCACTCGCCCGTCAACTGCCTCGCGCAAGAGATCTGCATGCCCTGCATGCCGGCCGTACTCTTCGACCAGGTCGCAGATGATTCTGCGAACCGACACATGCTTGCCGTCGAACTCCAACCCCGAGTCCGTATCCAGAGCCCCTTCCTCGATGAGTGATTGCTGGATTTTCCGGCTCTTGGCCACAGCCTCGTCGTAGCGCTGATAAAGGATTTCCGGATCGTCGTTCAAATCCACGTCGAAATGCTCACGCCCGTCGGCAGTGAGCGCGAGGAGTACCTCGGGGCGCTGCCGCGCGATGAAATAGGTGAATTTCTCATCTTCGACAAGAGCCAGGTGCTGCAGCAATCCACCTAGGCTCAGCTGGCTGCTGGGCAGCTTGGTTGCCAGCTGGCCGATGTCCAGCTTGTCTGCCTTGTACCGGAAGGTGGTGCGCAGCCTGTCGAGCATTCCAAACAGGTGCTGCGCTTCCGTACCGCTCATTGGCGGTTCCCACAGTGGTAGATTTTCCATCGCTTAGCTCCATCGCAAGAAGTGTGAGTTGGCGTACCAAACTGGTTTCACCGGCCCATGAATTGAATAATGAGAAGTATGCCCCTAACCGCCACCATTTTGGACCCCTCGCAGTGGACGCCTCGTGCTGTTGAGCATGAAGCACGCGCGAGGGCATTTGGCGAGCCATTCGTGGATCGGCGCATGAAGGGCAAGAAGCACCCTATCGAGGACTTCCTTTTCACCTACTACACGCAAAAACCGGGACAGCTCTACCGCTGGCATCCGGGGATGGCCGTGGTACTAGTTGGCCACGAGGCTCGGGAGCGTGGAACTTGGAAGTTCTATCGCAGCGTCCAGACATCCAGCGGTCCCGGATACGAATTTGATGCACAAGCTTTCGGCCAGGCCCGGGCTCGGGCTATTGAATTCGCTCGCATCATCCTGGCCGGCACCGCGCAACGCCCAGGCAATTTCTCCTGCTTCGGGCTTCACGAGTGGGCCATGGCCTACAAGTCAGAAGCCAACGGCATCCGCCATGAATATCTGCCCTTGCGCCTGGGGGCGCAAGGCACCGACGAAGTAGTTGAAACGCATAAGATCAGGTGCACCCACTTTGATGCTTTCCGCTTCTACACTCCCCAGGCCATCGACCTGAATGAAGTGCAACCAACCCGGGAAACCCAGCGCGATCTCGAGCAGCCTGCTTGCTTGCACGCCAATATGGATCTGTATAAATGGGCTTACAAGCTGTCTCCGGCGGTACCCAGTGAATTAGTCATGGACTGCTTCGAACTCGCATGGGATATCCGCACCATGGATATGCAAGCTTCCCCTTATGACTTGGCCGATTGGGGTCATGATCCGATTCGCATTGAAACCCCCGAGGGCAAGGCTACGTACGTGCGAATGCAAAAAGAGTTTGCCGCACGTGCCGATTCATTGCGCTTGTCGCTACTGGAAATTGCCAATAGCCTCCCAATCCCCCGAGAAGACTAGACCTGACCACCGGGTCGAGGCCACGATGGAGCCATGGGTACTACTCGGAGTTTTCGTCTGGTTTTGGCCTGTATCGGGGCCAGCTCCCTGGGCTTGTGCTTGGCTTCTTGCTCCACGAGCACCACGGTTGGATCGCAAACCCGCTTGGACATCACCATTCGCGCTGATGGCAGCGAAATTTCGCAGCAGTATTTATTGGAATGCGATGGCGAGCAATCCACTGATGCCAGTACCTTGCCCGATGCTTCCAAAGCTTGCTTGCAATTGGCACTTGATCCCAGCGTGATTACTGAAGAAATTGATCCCCAGCAAGCCTGTACGGAAATTTATGGGGGTCCGCAACGGGCGGAAATCGAGGGAACTTTGCATCGCGATCCGGTGAATGCCAATTTTTCTCGGCACAATGGTTGCGCCATTGAGCGTTGGGAAAGCGCCTCGTTTCTGCTTGGATCCGTAAATTCATGAGGCAATAGATGCGAAAATACGCGCGAAGAAATTAGAATAGTTTGACTATGGAGTTTTTCCTGCTGGTTATCGCGCTACTTTTCGCCACCATTCTGATTGTCGGCATCGGAGAACGGATCAAGCTGCCCTATCCGATCCTCATGCTGATCTTTGCGACGCTGGCGGGCTTCTTGCCATTCATGCCCAAAATGCATATCGAGCCTGCTCTGATCTTGCCGATCTTCTTGCCTCCGTTGCTTTTCGCTACAGCTCAGCGAAGCAGCTGGTCGGTGTTCCGCTTCCGTTGGAAAGCACTGATTCGCTTGGCAGTAGTGCTCATTGTGGTGACTGCAGGCACTGTCGCTGCGACGGCGTTGGCATTCTCCCCGATTGCTTCAATTCCACTGGCTCTGGCTCTTGGCGCAGTCGTTGCTCCACCTGACCCGGTTGCCGTGGATGCGATCGCTACGAAGGTCAAGATGCCGCGGCGTTTAACCTCGTTGCTGGAAACGGAAGGCCTTTTCAACGATGCCATGGCAATCGTGCTCTTCCAGCTTGCAGTACAGGCAACCGTGGACAAGACCCAGGTTGGACTGGAAATCATTCCACAATTCCTCATCGGAGCTGCCGGAGCTGTAGCGCTCGGTCTGGCAATGGGATGGGCTATTGGTGCCCTGAACCGTTTCGTACCTAACTTGGCTGCGCGTTGCGCCGCCACCTTGGTAGCCCCGTATGCGGTCTACGTGATCGCTGAAGAGTTGCATACTTCCGGTGTGATTGCTGTAGTGGTGACAGCATTGGAAATGGTAAGGCGCGACCGTCCCCAGGACTCTGCCGAACGGCTGACCCGCCAATCCTTCTGGGAAGTGCTGGAACTGCTCGCAACGGGTTTGGCCTTCGGGTTGATGGGCATCGAAATGAACCAGGTCATCCAGGAAGAAGGCAGAAACCTGATTGGCTTCATTCCAGGCATCGCTGCCATCTGTTTTGTGGTCATCGCTGTACGCGCATTGTGGATGCTGGGCACTTACTACCTGCCCAATCGGAAGAACCCGAAAATTCCTGCACGCAAGGATGCCTTGGTGCTTACGTGGTGCGGCATGCGCGGGTTGGCTACCTTGGCTCTGGCTTTGGCGTTGCCTAAGGTCACAGCCGACGGCTCGCCCATCGAGGGGCGCAACTTCATCGTTGCGGCAGCTTGCACGGTCTTGCTGTGCACCTTGGTAGTGCCAGGCCTGACCTTGCCCTCCTTGATGCGCGTGCTGAACTTGCGCAATAACGAGCAAGACACCAAGCGTGCCAAGCGGAATTTGGCACGGCGTGCTGAAGCTGTTGCGCTCTCAGCATTAAAAAAGAATCTTGACCTGCAAGAACTTCCCGAAAACTACCAGCAGGCAGTGCGCCGCAGAATGAATTCGCTTCACACCATCTTGGCCAAGGACCCGGATCCGCACGATGCTATTTCCGATGAGAAGTACACCCAGGTTCGCGCCGTCATCGCCAAGGCTGATTCCATCCAGGCCATCGCCTTGGAAGCAGCTCGCGACGAGCTTCTCAAGGCCCGTCGCGAACCGAACGTCGATCCGCATTTGGTGGACGAGATCGTCGGACGCCTTGACCGGCGCACCGCGACCTTGGACCGCTAGGCGGCCTTGCGTTCCAGCTTCACGATGACCTCGTAGTGGTTGGTCTGCGGGAACATGTCCATCACCCGGGCCAGCGTCGGAGTGTAGTTCTCAAGACGTTCCAGATCCCGGGCAAGGGACTTGGCGTTGCAGCTGGAGTAGATGATCTGCTGGACATCGGAACCGTTGAGCCACGTGGACAAGTCGGCCGTGATTCCACGGCGTGGAGGATTCACGATGACTGCTTCTGGTGCCCAACCGGCACCCAGTGCAAAGTCTGTTGCATCCTGGGCCTTGAAGTGAATGTCATCAAGTTCCATGGCTTTGGCGCTGGTCTCTGCCGCTTCTACAGCTTCTGTACTGGCTTCGATGCCGTACACGGTGCGGTCCTCGGCTGCGCAATGCAATGCGAAACCGCCCACCCCGCTGTACAGGTCCCACACGCTTTCCGGGTTGGCATCATTGATCCATTGGCGGGCTTGCCGGTACAGGGCCGCCGCGACCTCGCT
>SMEN01000435.1_pt1 | contig 14741 bp, 13 predicted proteins | sample 2456271 | NCBI WGS metagenome assembly SMEN01 (sample SAMN10132593, study PRJNA489261) | soil metagenome | isolation source: day1 control-loamy sand soil ammended with raw manure from dairy cow... | place: USA | collected 2015-04-01 | reverse complement strand
GACCAGGGCGAGCAGCGCGGCGGCGCTGTCGGCGGTGCCCAGGTCGGCGCCGGCCAGGGTGCGGCCCAGTGCGGCCAGGTGGGTGTGGGACTCCACGAAGGCGGGGGTGATCAGCGCGCCGTACAGGTCGACGACCTCGTCCGCGTGCTCCGCGTGGCGGTCGGCAGCCTCCTCACCGCCGATCCAGGCCACGGTGTCGCCGTCCACAACCATCGAGGTCGCGAACGGGTCGGCGGCCGAATACACCGAACCGTTGCGGTACAGGATTTTTGCCATGTGCTAACTTCCTTTTCATTCCACGCCGCCGGGGCGAGCCCGGCGCGAATAAACTCTGCGGGTGCGGCGCTAGTCCAGCACGTTCGAATAGGCGACGACGCCGCGCTTGATGCTGTCCACTGCCTGGTAGGCTCCGCGCACCAGCTGCGGGGGCAGGTCGGTGTTCTTCGCGAACTGGTCCAGGGTGTCGATGACCTGCTTGGCCCAGCGCACGAAGTCGCCCGGGGCCAGATCCGTGCCGCGCAGCGCGCTGTTCAGGCTGGAGCCGCGCGCCCACTTGTACATCGGCCAGATCAGGCCGGATTCCGGAGGGGCGGTGGGGTTCAGGCCCAGGGCTTCCTCGGCGTCGGAGAGCGGACCCCAGATGTTGATGGTCTGGGTGAAGATGTCGGCGATCTTCTCGGTGGGCATTTTCGGGTCGGGCCGGTCGTAGTCGCGCCGTCCCTGGTAGACCAGGAAGGCGACCACGGCGCACAGCTCCTCGGGCTTGAGCCCGGTCAGCTTGCCGGTTTCCAGCACCTGGCTGGTGAGCAGGTCGCGTTCGCCGTAGATACGGCGCAGGCGCCGGCCGGAGTCCGTGATGCTGAAGTCCTCCCCGTCCTCGCTGGGCAGCAGGTAGCCGAACTGCTCCAGGACCTTGCAGACCTTGTCGAACTGGGTGGCGATGGTGTTGGTGCGGCCGCGGATGTTGCGCCGGGCCTTCTCCGTGTCCTTCTTCAGCTTCCAGTAGCGGTCGGCCCAGCGCATGTGGTCATCGCGCTCGGAGCAGGCGTGGCACGGGTGGTCGCGCAGCTGCAGCCGCAGCTTCTCGATCTCGCGCTCGAAGGAGTCCGCACCCTCGAAGTCGAAGCTCTGCGCGTCCTGGCGCGGCGGACGGTGGTCGTAGATCGCGTTGCGCAACGACGAAGCCAGGTCGCGCCGCTCCTTCGGGCTCTTTCCGGTGAAACCCTTGGGGATCCGGATGCGCGAGACGATTTGCAGCGGACCGTTCAGGTCCTCGGCCGACAGCCGGCGCAGCTGGCCCTCCTCGGTCAGCACGGTATGCCGCGGGTTGTACATCGCCTCGTCCAGGGCGACGACCACGGCGCGGCCGAAGCGGCGCCCTCCGGGCAGGTCCACCACGTCGCCGCGGATAACCGCCTGCAGCGAGCGTTCGGCGGCCGAACGGCGCTCATGCCGGCGCGACTTCGCCGCGGTCTTCTCCAGCGCCGCCAGCTCCCGCTGCAGCTTCAGGTACTCGGTGAAGTCGCCCAGGTGGCATTCCATGGACTTGGCGTAGCCGGCCAGCGACTCCTCCCTGGAACGCACCTGCCGGGCCATGCCCACCACGGAGCGGTCGGCCTGGTACTGGGCGAAGGAGCTTTCCAGGATCTGGCGGGTCTGCTCGCGGCCGAACTGCGCCAGGAGGTTCGTGGACATGTTGTAGGTCGGGCGGAACGAGGAGTTCAGCGGGTAGGTGCGGCGCGAGGCCAGGCCGGCCAGCGCTTCGGGTTCCATGTCAGGGTTCCACAGCACGATGGAGTGGCCCTCCACGTCGATGCCGCGGCGTCCCGCGCGCCCGGTGAGCTGGGTGTATTCACCCGAGGAGATCTGCACGTGCGATTCGCCGTTGAACTTGACCAGCTTTTCCAGCACCACCGAACGGGCCGGCATGTTCACGCCCAGGGCCAGGGTTTCGGTGGCGAACACGACCTTGACCAGGTTGCGCGCAAACAGGTCCTCGACGATTTCCTTGAAGATCGGCAGCAGCCCGGCATGGTGGGAGGCGAAGCCGCGGACCAGCCCGTCGCGCCAGCTCCAGAATTCCAGCACGTCCAGGTCCTCGTTGGGGATCCTGTAGGCCACCTCGTCCAGCGCCTGTGCGATCTGCGCGGCTTCTTCGTTGGTGGTCAGGCGGAGATCCGCCATGGCGCACTGCTGCACGGCCATGTCGCAGCCCTTGCGGGAGAAAATAAAGAAGATCGCCGGCAGCAGCCCGGCGCGGTCGAGCCTGGCGATGACCGAAGAGCGGGAGACGCGCTGGCTGAGCCCGGGGGCGCGCTGCGGCCCGCGTGGAGCACCGCGGCCCCGTCCGCGCTGCACGCGGCCGCCGGGGCTGTGGCTGCGTACGAGCTTGCGCAGCTCCGGATTCACGCTGGCCTTGATGTCGCCCTCGGCGACCTTGTCGAAGGCGACGTCCTCGGCGAACAGGTCCACTAGGTTCGGGCCGACCATGACGTGCTGGAACAGCGGCACCGGCCGCACTTCGGAGACGATGATGTCGGTGTCCCCGCGCACGGTATCCAGCCAACCGCCGAATTCCTCGGCATTGGAGACCGTGGCGGACAGCGAGATGATCTGCACGTTGGAGGGAAGGTGGATGATCACTTCTTCCCAGACCGCGCCGCGGAACTTGTCCGCGAGGTAGTGGACCTCGTCCATGATGACGTAGCCCAGCCCGTCCAGCGTCTGCGAATCCGCGTACAGCATGTTGCGCAGCACCTCGGTGGTCATCACCACGATCTGCGCCTCGGAATTGATGGAGGTGTCGCCGGTGAGCAGCCCCACCTGCTCCGGGCCGTAGACCTTGACCAGCTCGGTGAACTTCTGGTTGCTCAGCGCCTTGATGGGGGTGGTGTAGAAGGCCTTGCGGTTTTCGGCCATGGCCTGGAAGATCGCGAACTCCCCCACCACCGTCTTGCCGGCTCCGGTCGGAGCGGCCACCAGGACGCCGTGGCCCTCGGCCACCTTGCGGCAGGCTTCGGCCTGGAACGGGTCCAGGTCGAAGGAAAGGGTTGCCCGGAAGTCCGGCAGGCTGGTGCCGAATTCGACCTGGCGCGCCTTGGAATTCGCGTAGCGTTCCGCAGGGGAAGTCACAGGTGGCCGTTCACTTTCTGGACGCGGTGTCAGCCGCTATCCGAACACACAAGGTGGTGGTGGGCGCCGCAGCGGCGGCTACAGCTGGGAGTTCGGTTCCTCGATGGTGCTTGGCGCGTCGATATCCGACATGGCGCCGGAGGCAAGCCGTTCGTTCTCCGCATCCTGGATCCGCTGCTTCTTGGCGCGTTTCTTGTCATTGATGAAGCAGAACAAGGTGGCTGCGGCAAAGGTGATGAACAGGGGTCCGGCCAGCGCGAACATCGTGATCGCGTCGCCGCCCGGGGCCGCCATCGCGGCAACCAGGGCGATCAGGAACACGGTGATGCGCCAGTTCTTCAGGATCACCTTGGAGGACAGCACCCCGACCATGTTCAGTCCGACCATGAGCACCGGCACCAGCATGGCCAGGCCGAAGGCCAGCAGCAGCCTGAAGACGAAGGGCAGGTAGTTGTCGACGGTGACCAGGATCTCGGAGTTCTCCGGGGTCAGCCCGATGAAGAAGTGCAGCGCGAAAGGCAGGATGAAGTACGCCATGGCCACGCCGAACAGGAACAGCGGCACCGCGACGCCGGCGAAGGCCATCGACATGCGGCGCTCTTTTTTCTTCAGCCCCGGGACGATGAAAGCCCAGATCTGGTAGATCCAGACCGGCGAGGAAACCACCAGGCCGACGAACAACGCGACCTTGATCATGATGTCGAACGGCGACATGACGGCCGTGAAATTGACCGATCCGCCCGCGGCGTTCACGGGCGCGATGATCAGCGCAAGCAGCTGGTCGTAGAGGAAGAAACCGGCGATGGTGCCAAGCGCCAGGGCAATCAGCGACTTGAACAGCCGGTTGCGAGCCTCGACGAGATGCTCCTTGAGAGACATCCGCCCTTCGTCGTTTTTTGCCCGCTTTTTCTTGGTCCGCGGGGTCTTCTTTGCGTTAGTTCCCACTGAAAAGGTCTACGAGTTGTTCTTTTCGTTGGGATTCGAGTCATTGACGGTTCCGTCAATGGTCTCCGATTTAGGGTCGTCGTCCTTCATCTGGCGGACTTCCGACTTGAAAATGCGCAGCGACTGGCCCATTGAACGCGCCAGTCCTGGAAGCTTCGGTGCTCCGAAAAGCAGCAGAGCCAAAACGATAATGATGACCAAGTGCCATCCCTGCAAGCCACCCATGTGGATTCCCTTCTCTCAACTTCAAGTCTACGTTAGAACAGGCCCAAGTCCTGCATGTTCTGCGCCTGTCCGCGCTCGGTGCGACGCGCCACGCGGCGGACCCGCCGCGCTTCGATGCGTTCGGCCTTGCCCTTGCGCACAAGTTTTTTGATTTTCCGCGGATCGGCGTGGGTCGCCTCGGTGCCGTGCGGATAGCGGCGGCCCGCCGGGGCGTAGTCGACGACGGTGCCGGGCTTGGCGAATTCGGCGCCCAGCTGCTCGGAGGCCTCCCCCAGCGTGTCGAACACCTTCATGCCCTGCCGGAACAGCCGGAAGCCGGCCAGCACCGCGCAGAGCAGGGTTGCCAGGACGAGGACCGTCCACAGCAAGGTCCAGAACCACCAAGGGAGCATTTATTTATCCTCATACATCCGGATAGCTTCGTCCAACCATTCACGCACGCGTTCACGCGTAGCGTCGGGAGAGATCACTGCAATCTTACCGCCGTGGCGCGCCACCAGCGGCGCGGGCACCAGATCGTAGGAGATCCGCACCTTGGCCAGGTAGCCGCTGCCGATCTTCGAGCTGGACCATTCCGTGGGCTGGAAGGACTCCACCGCCGGCAGCTCCTCGTCGTCCACGTAGAGCACCGCCTGCAGGTCCTCGGCCGAACCGCGGTAGCGCATGTCGAGTTCCTCGTCGTCGCGGTGGCGCGGTCCCCGTTCGAAGACCTCGCCGGTGGCCTTGGCATCCAGGATGCGGTCCACGCGGAAGGTCAGCAGGTCTTCGCGGGTGCGGCACCAGGCGCGCAGGTATTGGGTCGCTCCGTCCTCCACCAGCCGCACCGGCTCCACCTCCCGGCGCTGGTGCGCCTGCGAGTGGGCTGAATAGTAGTCGATGGACAGCACCTGGGAGCCGAGCACTGCGTCCACCAGCTGGGAGGGGATGTCGTGTTCGCGCACCTGGGACAGGGCGAAGCCCAGCGAGCCGTTCCAGCCTTCGAAACGGGCCACGGCGGCGTTGATCTTGTGCAGCGCGGAGTCCAGCACCTCGCGGTGCTCGAACTTGGGGATGCTGGCCAGCGCGTTCAGCCCGCCGAGCACCGCGACGGCCTCCAGCGGCGCGAGCTTCTGCGGTTCGGCTAGCAGGGCGGCGTTGGAGATGGTGACGGTGTCAGCCTCCAAATCGCCGTCGTTGACGTTGATCAGCTCGTCGTGCTGGCCTCCGGGAACACCGCACATCATGATCATCGCCAGTTCCTCGCGGACCTTGTCCACCGGCATCTGGTAGCGCTCGGCGAGCTCCTCGACCTGGACCACCCCGTGGGAGACCACGTACTGGATCATGTCGATGTTGCGCAGCACCTGGGACGCGGTGGTCCCGCGTCCGGTGGCGCGCTGCGGCCGGAAGGACGCGGCATGCATCCTGGGGTCAGCGGCCAGCTGGGCCTGGGCGTCGCGGGCCGCGCGCAGCGTGGCAGCGACCTGCTCGGCCAGCGGCGCCGGTTCGAGCACCTTGACCGCCGGGCCGTAGGCGGCCAGTTCGGCGGCGAAGGATTCGGGGTCGGCGTAGGCGATGCGCAACGGGTTCTGGGTGGAGGCGCCGTTCAGGGCGCGCACGCGCAGCGGGGTGGCCGCGTCGTCGCGGATCTCCACGGTGGCCAGATGTCCGGGGTTGCGCAGGTCGAAGTCCAGCAGCACCTGGGACATGCTGAAGTCCGCCGGGCGCGGCCGGTAGCCGGCGCTGCTGGTGCCGCCGCGTCGGATGGTGGTTTTGAAGTTGCCCTTGACGCGCGAGAGGCGGAAGACCCGCTGGGCGTCGCGGGTGTGGTCGAAGCCGGTGAAGTACCAGTTGCCGAAGCGCTGTCCGATCCCCCACATGTCCACCTCGCGCGTCGATTCGACGTTGCCGGCGGTGACGTAGCTGAATTTCACGGTTTTGCGGTTGAACACCGCCAGGGCGCATTCGCGGAAGTTCGGCGCGTCCAGCGAGAGCCGCGGCAGCAGCGAGCCGGCGAATGGCGCGACCGGGGCGGGGACGCTGGAGCCGGTGATCCGCGCGGCTGCTTTCAGGCCCAGGGCCTGCAGCTTCGAATCCTTCCACAGGCTCGCGGCCAGGGAGATCATCGCCGATTCGGCCGGGGTGAAGGCGACCTCGGGCAGGAACCAGTCGCTGGTGTCGATGCCGTAGCGGGTCTCGCCGTCGACCTCTTCAGCGATCAGGCGCAGGCCGAAGTCGTTGCGGATTTCCTCGCGCAGCCGTTCCACGGATTTTTCGCGGGCGGCGTCGCTTCCCTCAGGGGTGAGGTACTCCCCGATCATTGCGGTGGTGAATTTCCGCGGCGTGGTGGCCAACGCGTAGATGAGGCTGGTCAGGCGCTCAGCCTTGCTCGGTCCTGAAGATTGCTTTGTGCTCACGAGATAACCCTAGCGATTTTTGGTGCTGACCGCAGACTTTTAAGACAGCTGTGGCCCCGAAGAAGTCGGGGCCACGGCTTTTTGCGTCAAGCGGTCTGGCTACTTGGTGCCCATCAGGTCAACCACGAAGATCAGTGCTTCGTTCGGCGCGATGGCGCCCGGGGCGCCGCGTTCGCCGTAGGCCAGGTGCGAAGGGATCTCCAGGCGGCGGCGGCCGCCGACCTTCATGCCCAGCAGGCCCTGGTCCCAGCCCTGGATGACCATGCCGACGCCGACCGGGAAGTCGAGGGTCGATCCGCGGCCCCAGGAGGAGTCGAACTCCTCGCCGGTGGACCAGGCGACACCCACGTAGTGGGCCTGGACGGTGGTGCCGGGGGTGACCTCGGCGCCGGTGCCCTCGACCAGGTCGGTGATGACCAGTTCGGTAGGTGCGTCGGTGCCCGGGAAGTCGATTTCCGGCTTGGTGCGGTCGTAGTTGCGTTCTCCGAACGACATATTCACGGCCTTTCTTGTGGTCGATAGGTGGCCTGCTGTTAGCCGGCCGCGGCGGATACCTCGGTCAATTCTACGTAGAACACCAGGGTTCCGGTGGGCGATCCGCTGGTAGAGGAATCACCGTAGGCCAGATCCGACGGAATGGTCAGCATGACCTTGGAGCCGGCCTTCAGTCCGGTCAGGCCCTGGGTCCAGCCCTTGATGACCTGGTTCAGGCCGAACTGGGTGGCCTCGGCGTCGAAGTTGCCGTCGAATTCCTTGCCGTCGGCGTAGGTGACGCCCAGGTACTTGGCCTTGACCGTGGAGGTCTCGGTGGCGGCTTCGCCCTTGGTGCCTTGCTCCAGCACGTCGACGACCAGGCCCTTGGGCGCTTCGACGTCCTTCGGGATGGTGATGGTCGGCAGCTTGTCCTTGAAGCTGACGGTCGGCAGCTTGCCTTCCTTCTTCAGCGTCGCGGTTTCGTCCTCGGAGAGCTTGGCGCTGGCCGGGGTGGTGTTTTCGATGGTCATCACGATGATGCGCTCGGCGCGGCTGCCCGGCTCCGGGGTCTTGGCAGCGCCGGTGGCATCGGTGCTCTCAATGGCGGAGTAGGCGACCCAGTCCCCGACCTTCGAGTCGATCAGCACGTTGTACAGCGCCGGCATGGTCTGCTTGAACTGGTCGTCCAGCACCATCGGGGCGGCCTGTCCGGTGAAGTTCTCTGCGGTGAGCTTGCCGTCAATGGTCTTGTAGAGGCCGGACTTCACCGAAATGGTGTCGCCCTCGTTGATCTCTGCGCCATCTCCCTTGACCACGTTGACCGCTTCGTCCTTCTCGGTCAGGAAGGGGGCGTCGATGCTGACCTCGGGAGCGGTGCTGGCATCCTTGGCCGGGGTGACCTTGATGTCCGACAGGTCGCTGCCGGAGGACGAACCGCAGGCGGCCAGGGCGAGGATTGAAGCGGTGGCGGCTGCTGCCAAAACTTTGCGCACGAATCTACTTTCGTTCTTCTGTTTAATTCAAAAAATTGCGTGGCGAACCTGGGTGTCAGCGGAACGCGCTTGCATCCAAGCCTAGTTCCGCTTGCTGTGAAAAGTCTTTCCGCCAGCTCACTACACCGGCTGGCTCATGATCCGGATCAGCTCGTCGACCTGCGGATTGGTGGTCGCGAACGGGTCCTTGGCCAGCACGATGCCGCCGGCGCCTTCCTCGTATTTCATGTGCACCCAGTCGGCGCTGTAGCGCCGGCCGGTGGCGCGGGCAGCGCGGATGAACTTGGCGCGCAGCGCGGCGCGGGTGGTGGCCGGGGGGTTCACCACGGCGTCGCGGATCTGCGCGTCGGACACCACGGAGGTGGCCAGTCCGCGCTTCTTGAGCAGGTGGAACAACCCGCGGGCGGGATCGATGTCGTGGTAGGTCAGGTTCAGCTGGGCCAACCGGTGCGAGGAGAGCTCCAGGGAGTTCTTCTGCGCGTACCCGAGCAGCAGCTTGCGCTTGATGGCCCAGTCGATGTCGGTGTCGATGGTGGAGAAGTCCTGCGCCTCGATGGCGGTGAGCACCCGTTCCCACAGTTCGAGGATCTGCTCGACGCGGTCGTGGTGGGCGCCGTGGCGGGCCACGAATTCCTTCACCGCTTCGAAGAGCACCCACTGGATCTGCAGCGCGGTCGGCTCGTCCCCGCCCATCAGGCGCACGACGGTCTGGCCGGTGAAGTCGTGCGAGACCTGGCGGATGGAGCGGATGGGGTTCTCCAGGCGCAGGTCGTGGTAGATCTCCCCGGATTCGATCAGCCGCAGCACCAGGTCGGTGGCGCCGATCTTCAGCAGCTGGGTGGTTTCGCTCATCGTGGAGTCGCCCACGATCACGTGCAGCCGGCGGTGGTATTCCGCGTCGGCATGGGGTTCGTCGCGGGTGTTGATGATCGGGCGCGAGCGGGTGGTCGCCGAGGAGACGCCCTCCCACATATGGTCAGCGCGCTGCGAGAAGACGTATCGGGTCTCGTCGTCCACCTGCACCAGGTTGCCCGCGCCGCACAGCAGCTGCCGGGTGACCAGGAACGGGATGAGCATGTCGGCCAGGCGCTTGAACTCGATCTTGCGCGGGATCAGGTAGTTCTCGTGGCAGCCGTAGGAGTTCCCGGCCGAGTCCACGTTGTTCTTGAACATGAAGATCTTGCCCTCATGCCCTTCCTCGGCCAGGTGGTCCTCGGCCTGGTCGACCAAGTCCAGCATCAGCGCCTCGCCGGCCCGGTCGTGGGCGATCAGCTGCAGCAGCTGGTCGCACTCCGCGGTGGCGTACTCCGGGTGGGAACCCACGTCCAGGTACAGGCGCGAGCCGTTCTCCAGGAAGACGTTCGAGCTGCGGCCCCAGGCCACGATCGGACGGAACAGGTGCCTGGCGGCGTCTTCCGGGGTCAATCGGCGCCCGTCGGACGGCACGTAGTTGAGCCCGAACTCGGTCTCCAGGCCGAAGATTCTGCGATCCACTGGAAAAGTACTTCCCCTCAGCTGCGGCGCCGGCGGCGCCTATGGATGGTGGCTGCAGCCCGTGGGGCTACTGGCCGCCCTTCTGCACGAAGCCGCGGACGAATTCCTCGGCATTGGATTCCAGCACCGAGTCGATCTCGTCGAGCAGGTCGTCCACGCCGGCGGACTGGCCGGTGGTGTTGACCTGGATCTGCTCGGCATGCTCCTGGGTCTCGTGCTGCTTGCGGGACGAAAAGCTTTCCTGCGTCATGGCCCTCTCCTTTGCTTCAAATGCGGCTGCCGTGAAATACGCACCGGCAGTGATTCTTATTCTGCTCGTTCTAGGCGCGCGGCGCCAACTTGTTGATGAACTCGTCGATCTCGAGGTTCGCGTCGAACAGCCGGCCCACGTCCTTGCGCGATCCGCCCAGCGGCTCGGAGAGGAACACGCGGTTCACCCTGCGGGCCCCGGGCACCGCGAAGGTCAGCGCGTCCCAGTTCGCCGCGATGACGTAGGGCGCGTAGCGCTGCAGTGTCATGCCGCGCAGGTAGGCGCGGGTGTCCTCCGGCGGGGCGGCGACCGCCTGGTTGATCTGCTCCTGGGTGAACAGCGTCTGCATGGCCCCGCGCGCGGCGAGCCGGTAGTACAGGCCCTTGTCCTGGCGCAGGTCCGCCCACTGCAGGTCCATCAGCCCGATCCGCGGATCGTCCAGGCCCAGGCCGTGGCGGTCCGCGAAGGAGGTCACCAGCCGGTATTTGGCGATCCAGTCGACCTGGTCGGCGGCCAGCATCGGGTCGCGCTCCAGCAGGTCCAGGATTCCCTCCCAGCGCTGCAGGATCTCGGCGGTGTCCGCGTCCTCGATGCCGCGCTGCGCGCAGTAGGCCTGCGCGGCCCGCAGGTATTCGCGCTGGATCTCGATGGCCGTCAGGCTGCGCCCGCCGCGCAGCCGCACCGCGGTCTTCAGGCTCGGGTCGTGGCTGATCTGCTGCAGCGCCGCCACCGGGTCCTCCAGTTCAAGCTTCGGCGCCAGGCCGGCCTCGATGAGGCTGAGCACCAGGTTGGTGGTGCCCACGCGCAGCAGCGTGGAGACCTGCCCGAGGTTCGCGTCCCCGATGATCACGTGCAGCCGCCGGTACTTGTCCCAGACCGCGTGCGGCTCGTCGCGGGTGTTGATGATCGGGCGGTTGATGGTGGTTTCCAGCCCCACCTCCGCCTCGAAGAAGTCCGCGCGCTGGGAGACCTGGAATTCGGCGCGTTCCCCGAGCATGCCACGGCCCACGCGGCCGGCGCCGCAGAAGATCTGCCGGCTGGCGAAGAAGGGGGTGAGCCCGGCGACCAGGTCGGAGAATTCCACGGCGCGCGGCACCAGGTAGTTCTCATGCGCGCCGTAGGAGACCGACTTGTTGTCGGTGTTGTTCTTGTACAGCAGCAGCTGCCCGCCGCCCAGCGCCTGGGCCGAGGCCGCGGCCCGGCGCATGACCTCGTCGCCGGCCTGGTCCCAGAGCACCGCGGCGCGCGGGGAGGTGGATTCGGGGCTGGAGTACTCGGGGTGGGCGTGGTCCACGTAGAGCCTGGCCCCGTTGCCCAGCACCATGTTCATCACCACGTCGGTGGTGTCCTTCTCCTGGTACAGGGTCGAGCCGATGCGCGCGTCGTTGCCGGACAGCGCGATGGACTCCGCGGTCCAGATGCCCTCCTGCTGGGCCGGCTCCACGTCGGTGAGCTGGCTGGGGTGGGCGGCGGCGCGGTCCATGGCGAAGCCGCGCGCGTCCTGCAGCGGGGATTCGTCGGCGTAGTCCCAGCGCGCGCCTTGGACCCGCGCATCCCCCTGCGCCACCAGCTGGGCGTAGGAGTCGACGATCTGCGCGGAGAGCACCGTGGCGTTGGCCTTGGGCATGCCGGGGCGGATGATGCCGTATTCGGTTTCCAGCCCGACCAGGCGGCGGGCGCTCACTTGGCGGCCCGCTGGTTCACCAGCGAGCGGATGTTGCTGATCCGCTCCCCCTTGCGCCCGGAGATGCGGGCCCAGTCGTCCGGGTTGGTGGTGTTGGGCATGTCCTCGTGCTCGGCGAACTCCTCGCGCACCGCGCGCAGCAGGTACTCCATCTTCAGCCCGCGCTCGCCATCGGTGATCAGCGCCTTGATGGCATGCTTCTTCGGACGTTGTGGATCACCGCGCCGGAGGCGAAGTCCTTGAAGTAGAGGATCTCCGAATCGCCGGTCACGTAGGTGACCTCCAGGAACTCGTTGACCTGCGCGGTGGAGTACATGGCCTCCACCGTCCCGCGGATCATCCGATCGATGGTGGCCTGCGCGTCGGCGTCGGCGGCCAGCTCCGCGGCGTGGATCGGCAGCTGCGTGGTGAGGTACTTGCCGAAGATCTCCGCCGCGCCGGCGGCGTCCGGCCGGCGGATCTTGATCTTCACGTCCAGCCGGCCGGGGCGCAGGATGGCCGGGTCGATCATGTCCTCGCGGTTCGAGGCGCCGATCACGATCACGTTGTCCAGGCGCTCCACCCCGTCGATCTCCGCGAGCAGCTGCGGCACGATGGTGGTTTCCACGTCGGAGGACACGCCGGTGCCGCGCGTGCGGAACAGCGATTCCATCTCGTCGAAGAACACCACCACCGGGTCGCCGTGCAGCGCCTTTTCGCGGGCGCGGGCGAAGATCAGCCGGATGTGGCGCTCGGTTTCCCCGACGTACTTGTCCAGCAGTTCCGGGCCCTTGATGTTCAGGAAGTAGCTGCGGGTGCTGCCCGCCCCGTTGCGCTCCGCGGCGCGCTGGGCCAGCGAATGCGCCACGGCCTTGGCGATCAGGGTCTTGCCGCAGCCCGGGGGGCCGTAGAGCAGGATGCCCTTCGGGGCGCTCAGCCCGTGCTCGCGGTAGAGCTCCGGGTGGGCGAAGGGCAGCTCGACGGAGTCCTGGATCGCCTCGATCTGCGAGTTCAGCCCGCCGATGTCCGAGTAGGCGATGTCCGGGACTTCCTCCAGCACCAGGGACTGCATGTCGGTCAGGTGCACGCGGCTCATGCCCAGGCCGGTGCGGGAGTCCACGGTGAGCTGGTCGCCCACCCGCAGGTGCTCCTCGCGCAGCGGCTGGGCCAGGGTGATCACGCGCTGGTCGTCGGCCCGGGCCATCACCACTGCCTGGTGGTCCTCCAGCAGCTCCTTGATGGTGACCAGCTCGCCGGTTTCCTCGTAGCCCAGCCCGGCGATAACCACGAGCGCCTCGTTGAGCAGCACCTGCTGGCCCACGTGCAGCTTCTCGAAGTCCAGCAGCGGGGAGACTGTCACGCGCAGCTTGCGCCCGGAGTACATCACGTCCACGGCCTGGATCGCGGTGGATTCGATGCCCAGCCCGGGCTCGGGATGCCGGCGCGGGTGCTTGGCGGTGATGGTGGCGTAGCTGAAGGGGGCGTCGCCGTCGCGCTCCAGGGCTGCCTTGAGGGTGATGATCTGCTCGCGCGTGGTTTCCAGCAGCGCGACCAGCCGCTGGTTGTTCCCGCCGATCCCGGCCAGCTGCTTGTCCAGCGCCCGGTTCTTGTCCCGCAGCACGTTGACCTGGCGTTCGGTCATCTGCAGGCGCTGCGCCAGTTGCTGCGCTTCGAGGTTTTCGCTCACAATACATCTCCCAACACTTGTTCCCGCCGCCCGCGGCCACCGGAGCGTGCGGCTACTTCCATCGTACGGACAACGGCCCCGGGGACAGCGCCCCCGGGGCCGCTGGATCACCATATGAGATGAAGAATCTCAAATGGCGGACCGCCTGCCGCGGCTAGTCCTGCTCTGCGCCCTCGGCGTGGGCGGCCCGCACGCGCACCGACTGGTTCGCGTCGCGCGCGGCGCGGCGCAGCTTCTTGTCCGACAGCCCGCGCTCGCCCAGGGCCTGCGCGGTCCACTCGTTCTCGTCGTGGTCGCGGGTCCAGGCGCTCAAGTCCTCGTCCGAGTAGGAGTGCTCCTTGATGCGCTTGGCCTTCGGGATGCCGTCCGCGGCGTCGGCCAGCCGGCGGGTGGTGATCAGGAACGCGGTGTGCGCGACCATCCGGTGGTCCGGGCGCACGGCCAGCCCGTCCACGTGCCAGCCGCGCACCAGGGTCTCGAAGCATTCAGGCTCGGTGAACTGGCCGGATTCGCGGATGGCCTCCACCACGCGGGACATCTGGGTCACCGAGGAGACGTAGTTGGTCCACACCCCGCCGGGGGCCAGCACGGTGGCGACCGCGTCCAGGCACTCCCAGGGGCTGAGCATATCCAGCACCACGCGGTCGATGCTGCCCGGCTCCTCCAGCTGGACCACGCGGTCCTGGAAGTCGCCGAGGGAGATCCGCCAGGCCGGGTGCTCCCCGCCGAAGACGGTGGAGATGTTGCCGCGGGCGATGTCCGCGAATTCCTCGCGGCGCTCGAAGGAGTGCAGGTAGCCCGCGTCCCCCACCGCGCGCAGCAGCGAGATGGACAGCGCGCCGGAGCCCACGCCGGCCTCGACCACGCGCGCGCCGGGGTAGATGTCGCCGAACTGCACGATCTGCGCGGCGTCCTTCGGGTAGACCACGGTGGCCCCGCGCGGCATGGACAGCACGAAGTCCTTGGCCAGCGGGCGCAGCGCCTGGTAGCGGAAGCCGTCGGCGTTCTCGATGACCGAGCCCTCGGGCAGGCCGATGATGTCCTCGTGCGGCAGCACGCCCTTGTGGGTGTGGAACTCCCCGCCGGGCTGCAGGGTGATGGTGTTGATGCGGCGCTTTTCATCGGTCAGCTGCACGCGGTCGCCCACGCGGAACGGGCCGCGGCGGGCGTCGGCTCCGTGCGGGGCGGCGGCGGGCTGGGGCTGCTCGGGAGTCTGGCTCACGGTGTCGTCCTTCATTGGTTGGTGCTTGGAAGCGTTGGGGGTTATTTCCTGCGGCCGGTGACCGCGTTGACGATGTCGGCCTGGTGCAGCAGGCCGACCACGACGCCGCGGTGGGAGATCACCGCGTATTCGGCCGTGGGCACGCTGGCCAGGTAGTCGATCAGCTCGCGGCCGTCGGAGTCCTCGGCCACCACGGCGCCTTCGCCCAGCGCCCGGGAGACTGCCAGCGCGGGGACCTGCGCGGCGTGCGCCGGGTCGACC
>SMEN01000317.1_pt1 | contig 14757 bp, 10 predicted proteins | sample 2456271 | NCBI WGS metagenome assembly SMEN01 (sample SAMN10132593, study PRJNA489261) | soil metagenome | isolation source: day1 control-loamy sand soil ammended with raw manure from dairy cow... | place: USA | collected 2015-04-01 | reverse complement strand
GAATTTTCCGTTGGCAACCTTGCAGCCTTGGCTACCAGAGGATGCGCAAGTCGATGGCAAGGTCAATGGTGATTTCCAACTTGAATTGCTGGATAAAGGCCCTCTCGGCACCATTAAACTGGACGCAGGGCAAGGCCAATTACGTATTAAAAATAACCAAGAGTGGCAAACTTTTGCTTGGCAAACTCTGCAGTTTAGCAGTGACTTAACCGCGCAAAACATTGTTTCTAAGCTGCTATTGCAAGGAGTCGACAGCGGTCAGTTGGAACTGCTTGCTGAAATTGACCCGCGCTCTGCAGATAAAAAATTGCGTGGGCATTTCTTAATAAAAGATGTTGATTTGTCAGTCTTGCGTCCCTTTATTGCTCAAGTAGAAACCCTTGAGGGTGTGCTTGAAGGGCGTGGCACCTTAGCTGGTACTTTGTTGGCACCCTACATCACTGGTTTTGTGCAAGTACGCGATGCCGAGCTCAGTGGTGGCGAATTACCTGTGCCTTTTGAGCAGCTGCAATTGCGCGCTGATATCAAGGGGGAGCAGTTGCAGTTAAACGGTGGTTGGCGCAGCGGTGAGAAGGGCTCAGGCACTATTGATGGCAATATACAGTGGGCTCAGCAATTGCTGGTTGATGTGAACATCAAGGGGCAGCAGTTACCTTTACAGGTGGAGCCTTATGCCAATATCGAGGTTGCCCCTGATTTGCGCCTGAGTTTAAAAGATCAGCGTTTGTTTATCAGTGGTGAAGTTGCGGTGCCTAAAGGTTTAATCACCATTCCGCAATTACCTGAACAGGCAGTGCGCATCTCGCCTGATGCACGGGTGATTGGCCAAGCAGAGCCGGAAGCAGGTTTACAAGTGGCCATGGATGTTGTCTTAAATGTGGGTGCTGAGCGTTTGCAGTTCTCAGGCTTTGGTTTGAATGCGGATTTACGCGGGCGCTTGCAAGTGGGTGATAACTTAGCCGGTCGAGGCATGTTGGAATTGCTCAACGGTCGCTATCGGGCCTATGGGCAACGTTTAGAGTTGCGCCGTGCACGCTTGCTGTTTGCCGGCCCTTTGAGTCAGCCCTTTCTAGATATTGAAGCGGTGCGGGTGACCGGTGATGTCACTGCAGGTTTGCGGTTAACCGGCCCCGCTGCGCAACCGCGCAGTGAGATTTTTTCTAAACCAGCGATGAGCCAAGAGCAAGCATTGTCTTGGTTGTTGTTAGGACGACCACTGCAAGGCGGCGGTGATGACGGTAACGTGATGGCTCAAGCCGCTTTAGCTTTAGGCTTAATGGGTACCGCACCGATCACCAATAAGTTGGCGCAAGTTTTTGGTGTACAGGATTTCTCGCTAGAGAGTGAAGGCAATGGCTTAACCTCTAGTGTGGTTGCCAGCGGGCGTATCAGTGAGCGTATTAGCTTACGTTATGGTGTTGGTGTGTTTGAGCCAGCCAGTACCTTGGCGCTGCGCTATGAGCTGACCAAACGCTTATATTTAGAAGCCGCCAGTGGTTTGGCTAACTCATTGGATTTGTTCTATAAACGTAACTTTTAACAGGTTTTAGCCGTTGCTGGGCGGCGGCTAAGCGCGCTAAATCTGACTTTAAATTAGGTGGGGCTGGGCTTTTATGCTACACTACGTGCATCGAAGTCACCCAAAAGTGGTTTAATGTTTACCTTGCGTTCAAGTTTCACCCCCTTCTTTATGCTCTATCTCTTTGAGAAATGCTGGCGCGGCGGTCTGTAGCTGGTTTAACTCTCACATCTCGCGATGTCTTATTAAGTTTTAATAAAAGAGTCACTTAAGTTGTTTATAAACTTAAGTGAATAGCTGTATCTAGAAGTTATGGACGCTCTAAAAGAGCTGCTGCTTATAAGTCAATTGATTCAATGACTTAAGTGCTTTTTCAGAGAATCCCTAAGGGGTTTCAAAATGTATTACTGGTTTATGTTAGCTTTAGCTGTCGTTGCTGAGGTGGTAAGCACAGTAGGTATGAAATACGCTGCAACCAGCTCGCCAATCTTTGGTTATCTGGTGATGGCGCTAATGATTTCTTTCTCGTTTTATGCGTTTTCACGTGCTGTTGTGCATATCCCATTGGCGGTGTCTTATGCGATTTGGGAAGGCCTAGGTCTGTTCCTGATTGGTATTGCCGGTGTTGTGTTGTTTGGCGAGTATCTGTCGTTAGGTGAAATGTTTGCGATTGCTTTAATGCTAGTGGGTTTACTGCTAGTGACCTTTGATAAGGGTAAAAAAGCTGACGCTGATGAAGCATCACCTGTTCTACAGTTAAGCAAACAAAAACCTGTGCAAGTTGCCCGCATTCAAGTTAAACCTGCGCGTCGCTCAACTTTAGGCGAGGTGGCACTATGATAGTCCCCGTCTCTTTGTTGATCGGTTCAGTGTCCCTTGATCTATTGGCCTGTTATTGCGTTAAGCGCTCGAAAGGCTTTCAAAAAGTCATTTGGGGCTTAGCTGGTTTGCTGGCTATCATCAGTGCCTTTGTTCTACTCAGTTTTGTTGTGCGCGACATCCCGTTAGGTATTGCCTATTCAGTTTGGGGCGGTATGGGTGTGCTAGGTACGGTGCTGTTAGACCGTATGCTATTTAACTCGCGTTTAGGTAAACAAGGCATGATTGGTGTGGCGTGTATCGTCGCTGGTATTGTGGCGATGCAACTCTAAGCTACAGCTTGCGATAGCGATTAATGAGTAAAGCCTGCTGAGCAGGCTTTACTCATTTAAAACTGCTGAAACCTTAACATGTCTAGTTAAGGCTGCGAGATTGCCCAACTTTCTTTACAATGCCGCTCCCTATTCAATTATGGAGCGGTTTTCATGCAGCATCATCCAGCGCAAGATTCTCCCTTAGGCAAAACCAGTGCTTATCTGAGTCAATATGATGCCAGTCTGCTGTTTGGAATCGCACGTGCCACAAAATGGCGTGAGCTTGGGTTTAATGCAGAAAATCTGCCCTATGTAGGCGTTGATGTTTGGAACTGCTATGAGTTGTCATGGTTACTGCCTTCAGGTAAGCCTGTGGTGGCGATCGGGCAGTTCATTGTTCCAGCGAACTCGCCAAACATCATTGAGTCAAAATCTTTTAAGTTGTATTTAAACTCCTTAAATCAAAGTGTTTATGCCAGCTTTGCTGAAGTAGAAGCCTTGCTCGCGGCTGATTTAAGCAAGGTTGCACAAGCGTCGGTGCATGTTGAGCTGAAGACCTTGCAAGAAGTGGTGGCTGAAGGGTTGCATGAGCCGCAGGGGCTGTGCATTGATGAATTGGATATGACTATCAGTCGATACGAGCATCCGTCAGCACAGCTGTTGTCGTGCGCGAGTGACGTTGTTGAAGAACAACTGTACAGTCACTTACTTAAATCCAATTGCCCAGTCACAGGGCAGCCTGATTGGGGCACAGTGCAAGTGCATTACCGCGGCCCGCGCCTTGATCATGCAAGTTTGCTGGCGTATTTGGTCAGCTTTCGTCAGCACCAGGATTTTCATGAACAATGCGTTGAGCGTATCTTTTTAGATTTACAGCAGTTGCTTAAACCTGAATTGTTAACCGTCTGCGCACGTTATGTCCGTCGCGGTGGCTTGGATATCAACCCGTATCGCAGTAGCGAACAAACGGTTCTGTCTAATTTGCGTTTAGCACGGCAGTAATCGAGTACTCAGCAATCGCTTAGCTTGAGTTCAGGACAGTTCTACAGGCAACAAAAAAGCCGCGCATAATCAGCGCGGCTTTTTTGTTTAATTCAATATTTTTTAGTGTTGGATTGAAGCTTGTTAGAGCTTGTTAGATTTACCCGCTTTGGCGCGCTCTTCTTGCCACTGCTCTTGGCTTTGCGCTGCTTGACTGGCTTCTACACGCTCAAGGATTTTAAAGTAATCCTGCTTGGACGGGTGCGCCATAACATCTTTGCGAGTGTTGGCTTGCACGACGTATACCGTTTGCACGTTTTGATGATCAAAGGCGCGCCACTGCGCAGCATCTTTGAGCAGGGTATAGTCGTGGCCTTCCAATGCTTTAATCACTGCTTCGCTATTTAAGCTTTTGCTGCGGGTGACGGCATCGGCCCATTGTTTGACTACGGTGTAAGCTGACGCGGCGGCACTTGGTGGGTACAGCTCATAGGCTTTATTAAAGTTTTCAACAAAAGCTAGGCCTGCTTCTGAGTTTTCCAATTCAGGTGCGCGCCATAACCAATGTTCAGTACCGATCACGCCAGCCATCAGGCCTGGGCCTGCCTGCTCGATTACTGATTGAGTCAAGTTCGGCGCGATAATCTGCACCTTTTTGGTTAGACCCATGGTTTCTGCTGTGCGCATGGCACGAACTAAATCGTGTCCATAAAGCACTAGAGCAACGATGTCTGCACCGCTTGCTTGGGCTTGCTTGAGTGTAGCGCTGTAATCTGACTGCTTTGCTGTAGGGAATGGCAGTAACACACCTTGGTGTTTGTTTGTATCAGTGCTGTTAGTGTTTTCGCGTAAAGCTTGTTCAGAAGAATGCCCCCATGTGTAATCAGCGGTGACATAAAAATAGGTTTTGCCTGGCATTTTTTCTGATAAGTATTTGCCCAGTGCGCGGCCAGTCATAGTGGCGCTAGTGCTTTCACGGAAGACATAGCGGTGGCCATTTTTGCCTGTTACGTCGTTTGAGTAACCAATGGTGGCAAAGTAAAGCGTATTAAGTTGGCGTGCACGCTCACTGGCGGCAATAGCCACAGCGCTGGAAACGCTACCAAACAGCATCACCGCGCCTTCTTCAACAAGCTTTTCTACGTTGCGAATCGCTTTTTCAGGGCGTGAAGCTGTGTCTTTGCTTAAAAGCTTAATTGGCTGGCCGAGTAAACCGCCTTGCGCGTTGATTTCCTCAATGGCCAGTAAAGCTCCACGCATTTGTGCGAGACCTTCTTCCTTGTAATGTCCCGTACGAGGGTAGTTGAGACCGATGAGGATAGGGTCAGCTGCTAATGCTGAAATAGTCGAGGCGACCCATAAGGTCAAAACAGTAAGCATGCGAATCACGGAGATCTCCTGATCTTGGAGCATAAAACGGTTTATGAGGTTGGTGACTGTGCAGTGATACCTGAACATAGGGAACTGTATTTTAGTCGTAGATATTGTGAGGGTATTGCACAGACAGACTTATTTGACCGGGCAGTCTAAGTAAATTAAAGCGCTGAAGTTTTGACATCGAGCAATACAATGTGAAAAATTACTGCTTAGTTGTTGTTTTTGTTGGGTTATTCATATTTTAACGATCCACCAGACTGCTGCTGCCCATTGACAAGTTATCTAGGCTTTCCTAGGGTGCTGTTTTTTACCGAAGGTTGCAGCATGACGCAGTATGATCGTATTAAGCTTGAGAAAAGCTGGAAAGAGGCTTTATCTGCTGAGTTTGAGCAACCTTATATGCAGCAGTTATCGAACTTCTTGCGCGACGAAAAACAACAAGGCAAAGAAATTTACCCGCCAGGCTCGCTGATTTTTAATGCGCTTAATTTAACGCCTTTACCTGCGGTGAAAGTCGTCATTCTCGGTCAAGACCCTTATCACGGTCCAGGGCAGGCCCATGGTTTGAGCTTTTCGGTGCCAGAAGGCATCGCCGTACCGCCGTCATTGTTAAACATGTACAAAGAACTGCAGCGCGATTTAAATATTCCTATTGCTAAGCATGGCTGTTTACAGAGCTGGGCTGAGCAAGGTGTGCTATTGCTCAATACCACTTTAACGGTTGAGAGAGGACAGGCGGGGGCGCATGCAAAAGCCGGTTGGCAGCGTTTCACCGATCACATTATTGACTGTGTCAGTCAGCAGCAAGCGCACGTGGTATTTATGCTGTGGGGCGCGCATGCACGCAGTAAAGGCGAGCGCATTGATGCCAGTAAACACTTGCTACTGACTTCGGCACACCCTTCGCCTTTGTCCGCCTATCGTGGCTTTTTAGGCAATGGCCATTTCAGTCAGTGCAATAAGTTTTTGCTGCGCACCGGACAAATACCGATTAATTGGCGCTTGCCGGAGCTTACTACGAGCGAACAGGCAGAGTTATCGCTCTGAGACGCGATTATTGCGCGCCTGCTTGCTGAGATAAGTGAGCCAGTAAACGGGCAATCGCTGCGTCCAGTTCATCCAGCGCTGGATCAATCTGCGCTACATTTTCTTTAATCAAGATTTCGCAGGTTTTGCAGATGGCGCGTAACTGCGGCACACCACAATATTGGGTGGCGCCATGAATGCGGTGAATACGCTCCAGCAAGGCATTGCGATCTTGTTGTGCACGCGCTTGCTGCAAGTACAAGCGGTCGCTGGGCAATGATTCGGCGAGCAGATGTAGCAATTCTTTGGCTAAAGATTCTTTGCCGTTGGATAAGGAGCGGCCTTCTTGCAGGTCAATAATGGGCAGTTGTTGATGCTGGGTGATTTGCTCCTGCGATAGTGTAAATGTGCTTTGGTTGCCGATGAAAATGCCTGTCCATTTCGCAATGGCCTGGGCCAATGATTGCTCACTGATTGGTTTACTTAAACAATCATTTAAACCCGCTTGCAGAAAAAGATGAGTCTCGTGTGGCAATGCGTGAGCGGTTACCGCGATGATAGGTGTGGCTTCCAGTTGTTGATTGCGCTCCCACGTGCGCATTGCTTCAGTGCACTGCTGGCCACTCATCACCGGCATTTGAATATCCATAAACACAATATCAAAAGGTTGTTGCTGAAATAGAGCCAATGCTGAGTGTCCGTTGTCGGCGACACTGACTCGCGCGCCCATATCGTTTAAGAGTGTTTTGATCAGCAATAAGTTGGCTGGGTTATCGTCAACACACAGCGCATGCACCGCGTTTAAACCAAGCTCTATTTGTGGTGGTGCAACAGGGCTGGTGTCGATGCAAAGTAAGTCGTTTATTGCATGTTGCAAACGGCGATGGCAAGTAGGTTTGCTGAGCATTTGCTCACAAAAAGGTCTGCCGAGATTATTTTGGAAAACGGTAAAGTCGCTGGTGCTGCACACCAACAGAACTTCGCAGTTTAATTGCTGCAAGGCGTTGAGCAACTCTTTAAGTTTGTGCAGTTGGTGCTGCTGAGTGTTAATGCCCAGCACGGCGATATGGTATGGCAGCGTCGTGTCTGCTGCTTGCTGCACCTGTATCAGTAGTGCGTCTAAGCTGTTGATGCTATCAACGTGCAAGCCGCAATCTTCTAATTGATGAGCAATGGCTTGCTGAGCGAGAGGGTGCGGCTCATGCAACACAGCACGATGGGTTAATGCTTTGGCTTCGATTGCATTAAGGTCACTGCTATAGGTTTTTGCTAAGCGCAAACTAAACCAGAACTCAGAGCCCTCGCCAGGCACGCTGTTAACGCCGATTTCACCGCCCATGTGTTCAACGAGACGTTTGGATATCGCAAGTCCCAGACCTGTGCCGCCAGCTTGTCGAGTCAGCGAGTGGTCGGCTTGACTGAAGGCTTGGAAGAGCGTGCTTTGTTCAACATCATGCATACCGATTCCGGTGTCTTGCACGCTGATCCGCAGTTGCGCAAACTCCTCATTTTCATCTTCCAGCATAGCGCGTACAACAACACTGCCTTCGCGAGTAAACTTAATCGCATTACCCGTCAGATTGGTGAGGATTTGTTTAATACGTTGTGCATCGCCCATCAGCGTGCGAGGGGTATCACGGTAAACGAGGCTGAGTAGTTCTAGATGTTTTTGGTGCGCCGCGGGAGCAAGCAAGGTTAGGGTGTCTTGAATTAAATCACGCAGATAGAACGGTGCGTGATCCAACACCAGCTTGCCAGCTTCAATTTTCGAAAAGTCTAAAATCTCATTAATGATATTAAGCAGGCTTTCAGACGAATTAATAATGGTGTTGAGGTAGTCCTCTTGGCGAATGGTCAGATCGCTTTTTTTCAATAGCTGAGTAAAACCAATAATGCCGTTGAGTGGCGTACGAATCTCATGGCTCATATTGGCGAGAAATTCTGACTTGATACGGCTGGCTTCAATGGCTTCTTTGCGGGCTAAATCCAACTCGATATTTTGAATTTCGATGGTTTCTAGATTATGCCGCGCATCATCTAAGGCCTGATCAATGTTGCTTTGTAACTCTTCTTGGGCATGTTGCAGCGACTGCGCCATCAAATTAATCCCGTTTACCAAGTCATCTAACTCATGGCTACCGGGTGAATCAAGGCGCGTATCAAGGTGGCCGTCACGAATGCGGGCGACACCTTTTTTAATATTATCCAAGGGAATATTGATAGTGCGACTGAGGCGTAAAGCTAAAAGAGCGGTAATCATTAGACCAATAAGAATCATCGAAATGGTAATGAAAACGCTGCGGTAGCCTTCTAGCAAACTCGCGTGATGTGACAATTCCAGGCTGATCCAACCAATCGGTGCCTGCTTCGCTGCATCTTCTAGAGCGCCATCTGCGCTGTTGGATGAGCGCGGGTAGAGTGGCAAAATCAGCTGTGAGCTTGCATCTGTAGAAAAAGTGGTGAGTTTGGTTATCGCACTGAAGTCCTGCTTACGCATGGACGGGCCGTTGTGCACGATGACGCGATCCGGCGCAGCGACAATACGAATCGAGCGAACGTCCTTAAGCTCAATGGCATCTTGCGCAATGCGAATCAGCTGTTCACTTCTGTCGTTATCTAAAGATTGAGCACCGGCCAGTGATAGTTGATTGAGAATCAGCTCGCCGCGCTGTAACAGTTGTTGCTGCAGGTCGTTGAGCTGTGAATAGCTAAACCATGCGCCCAATAACCCGGCAAACACCCCAGATGGCACCAATGTCAGCAGTAAAACGCGTCCTTTAATGCCAAGGTTGGTCAGCATGCTTTGATTCTCCAAACAATAAAAACAATTATCACGGCAAAAATAGCGCGGCTTTATAACCTAGAGTTATAAATTGATACCTTCGTGAGTTATGGACTCTAGGCATTTGGCGCTATCATAGGCTTCTTTTATTTTGATGCCGCTGCTTATCATGACCGTTCACTATCCAACTTTGGCCGACTGCATCGGCAATACTCCGTTAATCCGTTTACAGCGTCTTGCGGGTGACAGCTCCAACACTTTACTGGTAAAGCTGGAAGGCAACAATCCAGCCGGTTCGGTGAAAGACCGTCCCGCCTTGGCGATGATTGAGCGGGCTGAGCTTAGCGGCCGCATTAAGCCTGGCGACGCGCTAATTGAAGCGACTTCCGGTAACACCGGGATTGCCTTGGCCATGGTCGCAGCGATCAAAGGCTATCGAATGCTGCTGATTATGCCAGACAACTCAACTGCCGAACGTAAAGCTGCGATGACGGCTTACGGCGCTGAATTGATTTTAGTTGAATCAATGGAAGCTGCGCGTGATTTGGCGTTAGAGATGCAAGCGCAAGGTCAGGGTGTGGTGTTGGATCAGTTTTCCAATCAAGACAATCCAACTGCGCACTACAGCACAACAGGGCCAGAGATCTGGCAGCAAACCCAAGGGCAAATTACTCATTTCATTAGTTCGATGGGCACAACCGGCACTATTATGGGTGTTTCGCGCTATCTGAAAGAGCAAAACCCTGATGTGCAAATTATTGGTTTGCAGCCCACCGAAGGCGCTGCGATTCCTGGGATTCGCCGTTGGCCTGAAGCCTATTTACCCAGTATTTTTGATGCCAGCCGTGTTGATCAAGTGATCGATATGGGCCAGCAAGAAGCCGAAGATTGCATGCGCCGCTTAGCCCGCGAAGAGGGCATTTTCTGTGGTGTCTCTTCCGGTGGTTCTGTCGCAGCCATGTTACAAGTGGCAAAAACCGTCGAAAACGCGGTGTTAGTTGCCATTATTTGCGATCGTGGAGATCGCTACCTATCCAGCGGTATTTATGCACCGGAGTCAGTATGAGTCGCCCTAAAGCACCAAAAACATTACGCTTTCAACCTGCGGGTGGTGAGCGTAATTCGTTGCCAGTGGGCAAAAAACAAGTGCTGAACATTGAGCGTTTAGCCCATGACGGTCGAGGTATCGCGTTCCTAGAGGGGCGCACTTGGTTTGTCAGTGGCGCGTTACCTGGCGAACAAGTACAAGTGCAAGTGTTATCGGCGCGCAGTAAAGTCGTCGAGGCGCAAGTTGTTGCCATCCAGACGAGCAGCCCAGAGCGCATCACGCCTGAGTGCCAGTGGGTTGGACAGTGCGGTGGCTGCACCTTGCAGCACATCAGCCATGCGCAGCAAGTGTCTCTTAAGCACGACAACTTGGTTGAACAATTAAATCGTGAAGGAGTGACGCCGCTAGCCTGGGCCGAGCCGCTAGTTGGGCCAGCTTTTGCTTACCGCCGGCGCGCCCGTATTGCAGTGCGTTATGAGGTCAAGCAAAAGCATGTGGAGGTGGGCTTTCGCGGTTTAGCCACTACGGCGATTGTCGAAGTGCAAAATTGCGCTATTTTAGTCGAAGATTTACAGCCACTGTTTGCAGGGTTAACGACCTTGTTCAATGCTTTCCAACAGCCGCAAGCGCTGGGTCATGTAGAGTTGTTTAGCGGACGCAGCAATGCCTTGCTACTTCGTCATACCCAAGCCTTGCATGCAGATGATCTGCAACAATTGCGCGCTTACTGCGCAGGGCATAATGCACAACTGTGGTTGCAGGGCATTGGTGAGCCGCAGCCGGATCAAGCAGGGCAGACGCTCAGTTATCAATTGCCAGAGTTTGGCTTAGATATTGCGTATCAGCCGGGCGATTTTGTCCAAGTCAATGCGCAGATGAACGAGGCCATGATTGCGCAAGCCTTGGATTGGCTCGCGCCGCAAGCGGATGAGCGCGTATTGGATTTGTTTTGCGGCTTAGGTAATTTCGCTTTGCCATTGGCGCAGAAAGTTAAAGAAGTGGTTGCGGTCGAAGGTGTTGAGTCGATGTTGGCACGCGCCAATGAAAATGCTCAGGCGAATCAGCTAAGTAATGTGCACTTTTTCCATGCGGATCTGTCTACATCGCTGCGTGACAAAGAGTGGTCACGACAAACCTATGCGGCGGCTTTACTGGATCCGCCACGTGAAGGCGCACAAGCGGCAGTGACTGATTTAGCCAAAATGAAAGTTGCGCGTATTTTGTATGTGTCGTGCAACCCCGCCACTTTGGCGCGTGATGCAGCAGTGTTGATTGCCCGCGGTTATCGTCTCCACAAAGCCTGCGTGCTGGATATGTTTGCACAAACAGGGCACACCGAAGCAATGGCACTGTTTGTAAAGAAAGAAGCGGTAAAGAACTAAGCGGTCTACCAAGTGTAGTCGATGGGGTTGAAGAGTCTTTGGCTCGAAGGATTGGTAATGGTACAGGTCAGAACAGAGCAGCCGGTTAGCCAAGATGGCAGTATTGATTTGCAAAGTTGGGTCGCGCAAATTGTCGCGATTGATCCGCAGTTGGATGCCGAAGGCTTACTCAGTGCTTGTCAGTTTGCCCGTGATGCTGAGCAAAAAGCCAAGGCTGCAGACAATATCTGGGCAGAAGGCACGTCAAGCTTACAAATTGGCTTAGAAATTGCGCAAATCTTAATTGATTTAAAACTCGATCAAGAAACCCTGATCGCGGCGATTCTGTACCGCACTGTGCGTGAGGGTAAAGCGCCTTTAACTGAGATTGAGAAGCTGTTTGGCCCTGTGGTCAGCAAGTTGATCGACGGCGTGCTGCGTATGGCGGCGATCAGTGCCAGTCTCAACCCAAGGCAAAGCGTGGTACTTAACTCGCAAGCCCAAGTGGAAAACCTGCGCCGCATGTTAGTGGCAATGGTCGATGATGTGCGTGTGGCGCTGATTAAGCTGGCTGAGCGCACCTGCGCGATTCGTGCGGTGAAAAACGCCCCAGAACACAAACGCTATCGTGTTGCCCGTGAAGTCTTTGATATTTATGCACCGCTGGCGCATCGCCTAGGTATCGGTCATATCAAATGGGAACTGGAGGATCTGTCCTTTCGTTACCTTGAGCCTGATCAGTACATGCACATTGCCGGTTTGCTGCATGAACGACGTATCGACCGAGAGCAATTTATTCGCAACGTTGTGCAGCAATTACGCGACGAGCTGAAAGACGCGCAGGTTGACGCCGACGTCAGTGGGCGAGTCAAACACATCTATTCAATCTGGCGCAAAATGCAGAAAAAAGGTCTGCAGTTTAGCGAGATTTATGATGTGCGCGCCGTGCGTATTCTCGTCCCCGAGGTGCGTGATTGTTATACCGCGCTGGGCATTGTGCATACGCGCTGGCGCCATATTGCCCGTGAGTTCGATGACTATATCGCCAACCCGAAAGAAAATGGCTACCGCTCATTGCACACGGCGGTGATTGGCCCAGAAGGCAAAGTGTTGGAAGTACAGATTCGCACCCAAGCCATGCACGAAGAAGCCGAGCTGGGTGTGTGTGCACACTGGCGTTACAAAGGCACCGATGTTGATGCGCAGTCTGATCACTATGAAGAAAAAATTGCTTGGCTCAGACAAGTATTAGAGTGGCATGAAGAACTTGGCGATATTGGCGGCCTTGCTGATCAAATTCGCGTCGATATTGAGCCCGACCGTGTTTATGTCTTTACTCCAGACGGCCATGCGATTGATTTGCCACAAGGCTCAACGCCGCTCGATTTCGCCTACCGCGTGCATACTGAAATTGGTCACAATTGCCGTGGTGCCAAGGTCAATGGACGCATTGTGCCGCTCAACTACAACCTGAAAACAGGTGAGCAAGTTGAGGTGATTACTGGCAAAAATGGCGCGCCCAGTCGTGACTGGCTCAATACCAACTTAGGCTATATCAACACCACCCGTGCCCGCGCCAAAGTGGTGCATTGGTTTAAGTTGCAAGCCCGTGATCAAAACGTTGCAGCCGGTAAGCAAATGCTTGATCGCGAAATGGCGCGCTTGGCAATTGGTCCGGTTAATTATGAACGCCTTGCTGATAAGTGTAATTTAAGAGGCAGCGAAGACTTATTCGCCGCTTTAGGTGCCGGTGATGTGCGTTTAGCCCATGCCGTAGGACTGGCGCAACAGCTGCTCGATCCACATGAACGCAGTGTCCAGCAGCTGGATCTGATTCCACGCAAACCGACGCAGTACAGCAGCGCGCAGCGCGATGAAATACGTATTCATGGCGTCGGTAACTTATTGACGCAGATGGCTGGTTGCTGTCAGCCGGTGCCGGGCGAGCCGATCGTGGGCTACATTACCATTGGCCGTGGCGTCACCATTCACCGTCAAGATTGTCCAACGGCCTTACAATTGCGCAGCCGTGAACCTGAGCGGATGATTCAAGTGGGGTGGGGCACTGAGCCGATTAAAACCTATCCGGTTGATGTCTTGGTGCGCGCTTATGATCGCTCAGGCTTAATCAGCGACATCTCGCAAGTGCTGCTCAATGAGAAAATGAACGTTGTAGCGCTGCAAACCAGCACCAGTAAAGAAGACAATACCGCAACGCTCAATTTAACCGTGGAAGTTCCAGGTTTAGATGAGTTAGGGCGTTTACTGGGGCGTATTTCGCAGTTGCCGAATATCATTGAGGTGCGCCGTCAGCGGCATTAACCGCGCAGACTAAAGGGCTAATTGGCCTTAATGAGTTGGGTTCGCTATTCTTAGCAGCCCATTACTGTTTAGAAGGATGCTATTGCATGTCAGATTTGCCAGCATGCCCTGCGTGTCAGGAAGAGATCACCTACCCAGATCGCGAGAATTACGTGTGCGCGACCTGTGGTCATGAGTGGCCTATGGATGGTTCTGAAGTGACCGAAGACAGCGATGCTAAAGTTGTGCGCGATGCGCATGGCACGCCGTTAGCCGATGGCGACACAGTTGTTTTAATCAAAGATTTAAAAGTTAAGGGCAGCTCGACGGTGATTAAAATGGGCACCCGTGTCACCAATATCAAAATTGTTGATGGCGACCATGATCTCGATTGCCGTGTCGATGGCATGAAAATCATGCTCAAATCAGAGTTCATGAAGAAAGCCTAAGCTATCCCGTTTGAGTTGCCGCTGCGCGACTTGAGCAACCTACGCAGACTGATGAAGACATAGGCTCCAAGTTTTCCTCAGTCTGCGTCATTTTCAGGGTGAATATTCTATTGCAAGCCATGTTGACACTATAAATTATTGGCGGTCAGCAGTAGAATAACGCCTTTATCGCATAATTCTCGTGGAGTTGAAGGCATGTCAGACGTCAAGAAGGTGGTTCTCGCCTATTCCGGTGGCTTGGACACTTCGGTCATTCTTAAGTGGCTGCAAGATACGTACAACTGTGAAGTTGTTACTTTTACCGCCGACCTTGGTCAAGGTGAAGAAGTAGAACCTGCACGTGCAAAAGCACAAGCCCTAGGTGTTAAAGAAATCTACATTGACGATCTACGCGAAGAGTTTGTTCGTGACTTTGTCTTCCCGATGTTCCGTGCTAACACCATCTACGAAGGTGAGTACTTACTCGGTACTTCAATCGCGCGTCCTTTGATTGCTAAGCGCTTGATTGAAATTGCTAACGAAACTGGCGCTGATGCCATTTCTCACGGCGCAACCGGTAAAGGTAACGACCAAGTACGTTTTGAATTGGGCGCCTATGCGCTCAAGCCAGGTGTAAAAGTGATTGCACCTTGGCGTGAGTGGGATTTATTGTCGCGCGAAAAGCTGATGGATTACGCAGAAAAGCACAACATCCAGATTGAACGTCACGGTAAGAAAAAATCACCGTACTCAATGGACGCCAACTTACTGCACATCTCCTACGAAGGCGGTGTGTTGGAA
>SMEN01000315.1_pt1 | contig 14809 bp, 15 predicted proteins | sample 2456271 | NCBI WGS metagenome assembly SMEN01 (sample SAMN10132593, study PRJNA489261) | soil metagenome | isolation source: day1 control-loamy sand soil ammended with raw manure from dairy cow... | place: USA | collected 2015-04-01 | reverse complement strand
ACCGGGATCCGGGTGCAGTACGAAATCGACGGTGAGACGCGCAGACTCCAGTGCGCGGATGGAGTAGGTGCGCATGACACCACGGGTGTCCTCGGGCAGCGCGCACCAGCTGGCGTACCAGTCCGCACCCAGGTCCGGCAGCGGGTGGCCGGGGGCGGGGAAGATCAGCTTGATGCGCTGGTCATAGATCGGGACGTCGGGCGTGCCCACCCCGGGCGCGGCGAAGGTGATGCGGGTGAAGTGTTCCGAGAGCTTGTCGACGCCCACCACCGCGGCACGCACCGGTGCGTGGGTGGGACGTGTCCGGGTGGTGGTGTTCATGAGGGGACCTTTCCAGTGGTGGTGTGGTGTCTGCCGAGCGGCAGCACCAGGGGTGCGCCGGAGACCGGGTCCGGGATCACCCGTGCCCGGATACCGAAGACCTCGCGCATGGTCGCCGGGGTGATCACCTCCGCAGGTGTGCCGGCGGCGTGGACGGCACCTGCGTGCATGGCGATGAGGTGATCGGAGTAGCGGGCGGCCAGGCCGAGGTCATGCAGCACCATGACGATGGTGGTGCCCAGCCGGGTGTTGAGGTCCGTGAGCAGATCCAGCACCTCGAGCTGGTTGGCGATATCCAGGTAGGTGGTCGGTTCATCCAATAACAGGATGTCCGGTTCCTGGGCGAGTGCCATGGCGATCCACACGCGCTGGCGTTGACCGCCGGAGAGCTCATCGACGCACCGGTCTGCGAGATCCGCGGTGCCCGTGATGTCCAGCGCATGGGCCACCGCCTCATGGTCACGGCTGCTCCAGCGACCCATCAGCCCCTGGTGGGGATGCCGGCCCCGGCCGACCAGCTCGGTGACGGTGATGCCCTCCGGGGCGGTGGGGGACTGGGGCAGCAGACCGAGCACCCGTGCCAGGGACTTACCCCGGTAGCTGGACAGTGCCGCCCCGTCGAGCTGCACCGTGCCGGCGACCGGCTGCAGGAGTCGGCACAGGGCATGCAGGGTGGTGGATTTCCCGCATCCGTTGGGGCCGACGATGGAGGTGATTCGACCCGGCAGGAGGTTGAGGGTGAGGTCACGGGCGACGATGCGCTCGCCATAACCCAGGGTGATCCCGCGTGCGGTGAGTGTGTGGTGGATGGTCATGGGGGTTATCCCGCCTCCCGGTTGGAACGGATGAGCATATATATAAGGAATGGGGCACCAAGTGCGCCGGTGATCACACCCACCGGATAGCGGGTTCCCAGCAGGTACTGGCCGGCCAGATCCGCGGTGAGCACCACGAGGGCACCGACCAGTGCCGCGGGCAGGACCGGTGGGGCACCCGGGCCGAGCAACCGGATGGCCAGCGGGCCGGAGACAAATGCCACGAATGCGACCGGACCGCAGGCCGCGGTGGCCACGGCGATGAGCGCGACCGCCGCGATGATGGCGATGACCCGGGTGGCGGTGACATTGACCCCCAGGCCGGTGGCGGTGGCATCCCCCAGACGCAGGAGCGTGATGTTGCGCTGCGTGGCGAGCAGGACCGGCAGGAGCACCGCGACAGTGACGATAAGGGGCAGGGTCCGTTCCCAGGTCGCACCGTTGAGGGAACCGGTCAGCCACCGGGTGGCGGTGGGCAGATCCCAGGTGTCGGCCTTGGACAGGGAATAGGTCACCAGCGAGTTGAGCATGGCGGCCATCCCGATGCCGATGAGGATCAACCGCGCCCCGGAGAACCCGCTGCGGTGGGACAGCACATAGATCAGCACCGCCACCCCCAGCGCCGCGATCAGTGACACCACCGACACCAGGGTCTGCCCCAGCCCGAGGAAGACGATGCAGATCACCCCGGCCGCCGAGGCACCGGAGGAGATACCGATGATGTCCGGGGAGGCCAGCTGATTGCGCAGCAGGGTCTGGAAGACCACACCCGCCGCGCCGAAGGCGATCCCGGCAACCAGACCCAGCACGGCCCGAGGCAACCGCAGTGTGCCCACCGCGTAGCTGGCGCCCGCCACCTGCTCACCTGACAGGACCTGCCACACCTGGGCGGGGGAGTAGATGACCTCACCCCAGACCAGGCTGGCGCAGAACACGGCCATCACCATCAGCGCCAGGGCGGTGGTGGTGACCGCGCGCCGGGCCTGGGCTTGTCGACGCAACCCCGTGATGCGCATGGTGGTGGTCACAGCTGCCTCACCTTCTGCCGACGGATGATCCAGATGAACAGCGGTGCCCCCAGCAGCGGCATGATGATGCCCACGGCGACCTCCTCGGGGCGGGTGAGTACGCGTCCGACGGTGTCGGCCGACAGCAGCAGAGCTGCGCCGGCGACAGCGGTGACGGGGATGAGCCACCGGTGGTCCGTGCCGATGACCAGGCGGCACAGGTGCGGGATGATGAGGCCGACAAACGCGATCGGGCCGGCCAGTGCGGTGGCCACACCACACAGGAGCACGGCTCCGGCGGAGGCCAGCAGACGGGTCCGCCAGACGTGTTCACCCAGGCCGGTGGCGATGTCATCCCCCAGGGCCAGGGCATTGAGTCCGCGGGCACACGTAAGGCAGATGAGGAAACCGACAGCCAGCGCCGGTGTGGCGAGGGTGATCCGTTCCCAGTCCGCGCCACCGATCCCGCCGATCTGCCAGAACCGGAAACTGTCCATCACCTCCAGACGGGGCAGCAGCACCGCGCTGACCAGCGAGGATAATGCGGCGGCGGTGGCGGCACCGGCGAGGGCGAGTTTGAGGGGTGTGGCCCCACCGATGGATCCCACGGTGTAGACGAAGACCGCCGCCAGCGCCGCACCGGCGACCGCCACCATCATGGTGGGCACCGCCGCGGACAGGCCGAAGAAGGCGATGCCGGTGACCACGGCCAGGGACGCACCGGAGAGCACACCGAAGATCCCGGGATCGGCCAGCGGATTGCGGGTGACCGCCTGCAGGGTGGTGCCGGATACCGCCAGCGCCGCACCGACCAGGATGCCGAGCACGGTCCGTGGAATGCGTTTGGCGGCCGCGGCCTCCTCGGCGGTGGTGGTGTGCCCCAGGAGTGCGTGCAGGGCATCACCGGCGCCGATGGACCGCACACCGAACATCAGCGAGCAGATGCATGCAGCCACCAGGAGCATGCCCAGGACGATGAGGGGGAGCTGGTGTCGGGAGAGGATGGCGGTGGTCATGGCTGGTTAGCCGAGTCCCCCGGCGAGGGTGGCGAAGTACTCGTCGATACCCCAGGGGATTGACAGTGGTGACGGGGTGGCGGCAGCCGCGATGGGGTTCTCACCCAGAAACACCACCCGGCCCTGAGCGATGGCGGGGATGCGGGACAGCAGGGGATCGGCCTGCAGTTTCTCCAGGAGCGCGGCGTTGACGGCGGCATCCTCGGAGCCGTAGGTGATGATCAGATCCACATCATCGAAGGCCTCGGGGTTCTCGGCGGAGATCTGCTCATAGAAACTGTCGGAACCGGCGTACTCCTCCAGGATGGAGGCCTGCTGCATGCCCGCGTCCAGCAGGAAACCCATCCGCGGATCCAGCGGGGTGTACACACCGATCTGCGACAGGTCCGACTCATCGAAGAAGGCGAACACCGGGGTGGTCTCCCGCAGCTGTGGGTGCGCGTCCATCGCGGCAGCCACCTCACCCTCCAGCTTTGCGACGAGCTGCTCACCCTCGCTCTCCAACCCGAGGGCGGTGGCATTCATGAGGATCTGATCCTCCAGCGTGGTACCCCAGGGCTGCTCCGGGTAGGCCACCACCGGTGCGATCTGGGAGAGCTGGTCATAGTCCTCCTGCGTCAGACCGGAATAGGCCGCCAGGATGACATCGGGTTGCGTATTGGCGATCGATTCGAAGGGGAGGCTGTCGGTGGCGTCGAAAAGCACCGGCTCCGGCGCACCCAGGACCGCGAGCTGCTCCGCGACCCACGGCAGCACACCGTCGCCGTCATCATCACCCCAGGTGGCCTTCTCGAAACCGACGGGGGTGACACCCAGGGCCAGCGGCACCTCGTGGTTGCTCCAGGCCACGGTGGCCACACGCTCGGGGCGCGCCGGGATGGTGGTTTCGCCGAAGGCGTGCTCGATGGTGACGGGGAAGGTCCCGTCGCTGGATTCGGCCGACGGCGGGGTGTTATTCGGGGTGCTGGTCTGGGAGCCGGAATCTGTGCAGGCCGCCAGTGTCAGGGTGAGGGTGACGGCTAGAAGGCCGCTGATGCCGCGTGATCGTCGCATGGTCCGGGGGATCGCTTTCATTGCTTAGTGGAGCCTTACTTAGGTTAGGGTGCCCAACATTAACACGATGGGCGCGTGAACTTTAAATGGTGCAGGTCACATTTAGTCCCCGGGTCTAAAATGCCCACAGTGACCTGGGATGATGGAGAGATTCCCCACCGCGTCCGTTAGGGTGTCCTCCATGCACGACTCAGGAAACTCCCCCGTCACGGTGGTCGCCCACACAGAACCCACCGGTGGTGGTACCGGTCCGCGCCTGCAGCGTCGCCGGGTGCCCCGCCAGACGGAGATCTCTGAAACCCGCCGCTATATCGTCATGACCGCCCTCGCCCTGGGTGGTTTCGGCATCGGAGTCACCGAGTTCGTCTCCATGGGGCTGTTGTCCATGATCGCCCAGGATTTCTCCATCACGGAGGACCAGGCCGGTCTGATCATCACCGTCTACGCCCTCGGCGTGGTGATCGGCGCACCCCTGATCACCGCCTTCACCGGGCGCATCCCCCGGCGCCGCCTGCTGCTCATCCTCATGGCGGCGTTCGTCGTGGGCAATGCCCTGTCGATGTTCGACTCCTCCTACGCCATGCTGCTGGTGGCCCGTTTCCTCGCCGGACTGCCGCATGGTGCGTACTTCTCCGTGGCGGGACTCTCGGCCGCCTCCATGGCGCCGGAGGGCCAGCGCGGCCGGGCCGTGGCGTTCGTGGGCATGGGCCTGTCCGTGGCCACCGTCATCGGCGTGCCCGCCGCGCAGCTGCTGGGCACCAGCCTCGGGTGGCATGCGGCCTACGGGCTGGTCACGGCCATCGGCGTGGTGACCCTGGTGTCGCTCTGGTTCCTCATGCCGCACATGTCCCGGATGGCCACCACCAGCCCCCTGACTGAACTCAGTGCGCTGAAGAAGGGCCAGGTGTGGCTGACGCTGGCCATTGGCTCCGTCGGTTTCGGTGGCATGTTCGCCGTGTACACCTACATCTCCTGGACCATGACCGAGCAGGCCGGGATGCCGGCCTCCCTGATCTGGGTGGTGCTCATGGCCTACGGCGTGGGCATGGTCATCGGCAACTACGTTGGGGGACGCCTGGCGGACTGGAATGTCGACCGCGGCATCCTGCTCGCACTCATCTGCATCGTGGTGGTGCTCATCGGCTTCTACTTCACCTCCCACCACCCGGTGGCCGGCACCATCAACTTCGGGCTGGTCGGTTTCTTCGGCTCCACCCTGGTGCCGTCCCTGCAGGTCCGCCTCATGGATGTCGCCGGCCGGGCGCAGACCCTCGCGGCCTCCCTCAACCACTCCGCCCTCAACATCGGCAATGCGGTGGGCGCCTCCATGGGTGGTGCCGTGATCGCCGCCGGGTATTCCTACAGTGCACCCGCCCTGGCCGGTGCGCTCCTGGCTGCGGCTGCCATCGGCATCTGGTTCCCGATGGTGTGGCTGCGCCGGCGGACATAACCGCCTGGGGTGCGGATGGGGGAGGGGCCCCACTCCCGGGTTAGGGTTGAAACCATGAGTTTTCAGATCACCACCGTCAACGTCAACGGCATCAGGGCGGCCGTGAAGGAACGCAGCGAGACCAACCTCGGATTCATCCCGTGGTTGGAGGAATCAGGCAGTGATGTGGTCCTCCTCCAGGAGGTCCGCGCCAGCGAGAAGGACACCGAGAAGGCCCTCCAGCCGGTATTGGAGGCCGGGTGGCATTATGTCGGTGCCCCGGCCGCCGCCAAGGGCAGGGCCGGGGTGGGTATCCTCTCCCGCCACGCGCTTAGCGACGTCTCCATCGGTTTCGGTTCCTTCCTCGACTCCGGCCGCTACATCCAGGCCACCATCGCGGACACCACACTCGGGGTGCCCGTGACGGTCGCCTCCCTGTACCTGCCGTCCGGTTCCACCGGCACGGATAAACAGGACGAGAAATACCACTTCCTCGATGAGTTCTCCGACGTGCTCGCCGAGCGTGCCGCCACCCATCCGCACATGGTCATCGGTGGCGACTGGAACATCTGCCACCGCCGGGAGGACCTGAAGAACTGGAAGACCAACCAGAAGAAATCCGGTTTCCTGCCCGATGAACGCGCCTGGATGGATTCCGTCTTCGGATGTTTCCCGGATGAGCAGTCCCAGGTGGTCGGCGGGGGAGACTTCTTCGGGGCGGTGGACTATGTGGGGACAGCGGGGCGTCGTGAAGCGAACCCCGACCCGGCGTGGTTCGACGTCGCACGTCGCCTGCAGCCGGAGGGCGAGGGACCGTACACCTGGTGGACCTACCGCGGTAAGGCCTTCGACACGAACGCCGGGTGGCGCATCGACTACCAGGCCGCCACGAAGCCCATGTGTGAGCGCGCCGAGCGCAGCTGGGTGGACAAGGCGGCCGCCTATGATCTGCGATGGTCGGATCATTCGCCCCTGAATGTGATTTACTCATAATATGCTGCTGACAATTCTCTGGGTGATCGGCATCACCGCGGAAGGGATGACCGGTGCCCTGGCTGCGGGGCGTCAGAAGATGGATCTCTTCGGTGTCTCGGTCATCGCCTGCGTCACCGCCATCGGCGGTGGATCGATCCGCGATATGCTGCTGGGCCACTACCCCCTGGTGTGGGTGGAGAAACCGCACTTCCTGCTGCTGATCATCGGTGCCGCCATCCTGACGGTGTCCATCTCCTACCTGATGCAGCACTTCCGGGTGCTGTTCCTGGTGCTCGATGCCGTGGGATTGTCAGCGTTTGCGGTGATCGGCACCCAGATCGCCCTGGAGATGGGGTACGGCTTCATCATTGCGGTGGTGGCCTCCGTGCTCACCGGTGTCTTCGGTGGTGTGCTGCGTGACCTGTTGTGCGACCGCATCCCGCTGGTGTTCCAGAAGGAGCTGTACGCCTCCATCGCCCTGCTGGCCACCTGCGTGTACTTCGTCATGATGTACCTGGGCGCTGGGGAGAACACCACGGTGATCGTGTCCGTGCTGGTTGCCTTCACCGCCCGCCTGCTCGCCCTGTGGCGGGGCTGGTCCCTGCCGGTGTTTGAATACCAGGAGCGTGAGGTCCAGCGTGATCCCACCAACCGGATCTGGCGTTTCTGGAACTGGAAGAAGTAAACCACCGGCGACGGTATCCGATTATGAAAGAATTGCCCTGATTTTCCCTGTTATTGATAGGACAGGGTAGGGTGTTAGCCGGAACTTTTTTGAGTTAGATCAACTGTGGGGCACTCGGCCCGGTTGGAATACAACGTAAGGATTGCACATGGGCAAGGCATTCATTCTTCTCATCCTGGGCGCCGTCATTCTGGCCGCAGGTATCTGGTACGCGGCAGCTGTCGGATACGCCGTGATGGCCATCGTCGCAGCGCTGATCATCGCTCTCGGTGGCGGCATCATCGTGTGGGGTATCAGCGTGGCCCTGGACATCCATTCCCCCACCTCCCGCAAGCTCTAAGGATTACTCCCCGCCCCGGTGCGGGTGAGAGGTCGAAAAGTGGTGCCGCACCCTTTCCCCATTATGGAGGGATGGTGTGGCACTATCGTTTTTCCTGCACCGTCTATAACGGTTACACCAGCGGAAAAGTCACGGCGACAGACCAAGAGATTAGGGAAGGTCCTGGCACCGTGAAGGCATTTAAACTCATCGGCACTGGTCTCGCTTGGCGTGGTGGCAGGTATCGTTCCCAGCGTCATGATTGTTTCAGAGCGTCTACCAAACGGGGGTCAGGCCCGTTCTAGAATCAAAATTGGGGTCGCCAGATATTCTTCCTACATGAATGAATTAAAGAAATATGTAGAAGAGCTTGTCCTCTATGCCACTCCTGAGCAGATCGAAACGATTTCGAAGACATTACAAAAGCAGTTTGTGCGTTTAGCACCACATCTTTTCGTTCAGGGTGTCACTGGCCAACCACTGGAGGAAGATGAAATGGGCCTAAAAGATTATTGGCAACAACAATTCGGCGAGAGCAATAATCCTTACGCTCATGTATTATTACGTGTTGATTTTCTCTTTACCTCTGATGGAACTACAAAACTTGATGTTCTCAGCATGCAGGTGTACTCCATTGTTTCCGAGGTGATGAAACAATTTGAGGGCGTAGAGCACTTTAGCAGCTTCAGTGAAGAGACCGTGCCGGATGATAAAAGGTAGTAAACATACTGGGGTATGTTTACTACCTTTGTCGTAGTTTGAAATAAATTACCAGCCACCGCTACCGCCCGCACCGCTGAACCGTGGGGGTGCGCCGCGATGGAAGTGGTATCCGATTCCATACTGCTAGAGAATCTGAGCATGTGCATCTGCCCGAGCTGCAGTCTGCGTTTTTCCATTCCCAATAATTGGACCGACTATGTTTGTGTCACGGATACGCACAACTGGGTATTGTGCTCGCCAAGAGAATGTACTACCAAAAAGTGGAGCGTCTTCTTCGATGGGCTGGAGTCAATCGTCTAGGAGCGGATCATCTCCGAGACCTCCAGCAGGCCCTGGGTGATGTCGGTGCCGGCGGTGAAACCGGTGGTGCGGGTGTCGGCGTAGAAGACCTTGTCCTCCGCGATCGCGGGCACCTCCGCCAGCGCCGGATTGTTCAGCAGATCGGCGAAATCCTCCCGGCCGCGGCCCAGGTAGTCCTGGATGATGATGATGTCCGGGTTCATGGCCACCACCTGCTCGGGGTCGGCGGTGACGGTGCCGGTCGCGCCGAGGGAATCCACCACGGGGATGCCACCGGCCTCACGGATCAGGCCACTCATCATGGAGGATTCCGGCATGATCATCTGGCGTGGTCCCCGCTGCATCATGGCCAGTACCCGCGGTGCCTCCTCCGGCTGCTCGACCTCGGCGCGGGTCTCCTCGATCTCGGCGATGGCCCGGGCGGCCTCCTCCTCCGCGCCGACGAGCTCACCGACGTAGGTCATGTGGGTGATGATGGAGTCGATGCCGTTCCACCCGTCGATGTCGAAGTTGACCACCGGCACCCCGAAGCCCTCGAGGATGTCGATGGTGTCCTGCTCGGTGTCGAACCGGGCGCTGACGATCACCAGATCGGGATCAGCGGCCATGACCTGTTCGGGGTCTACGGAACCACCCGGTTTGACCTTCGTGGGGACCTGCTCGGCCAGTGCGTAGAGGTCCTCGTCCTCGGGGTTCATCTCCGAGGTGAGCACCACCCGTTCCGGACCGGCGAGCGGGAGCACGAGGGAGGCCGCCTCGGGGGTGACCACCGCGATGCGCACCGGCTCGGATTCCAGGGTGATCTCCTGGTCGTCGATGGTGACGGTGCGGGGGTAGGCCGCCCCGGTGTCATCCACATCGGCGGACACAGTGGCAGTGTCTGCCCCGCTACTGGAGGGGTTCTCCTCCGCCGGGGAACATGCGGTCAGCACCAGTGGTGCGCACAGCACCGCCGCGAGCAGGGAGGTGGTGAACTTCACGGGTGTACCGATGGTCTTTTTCACTGGGGGATCATCCTTCAATCTTGTTACAGCAGTGGATCGGGGTTGGTGGGCAGCGGTGTCACACGCAGGCTGCCGGTCAGGGGGTCACTGTCCACGGCGATGGGCAGCCCGTAGACATCGGAGAGGGTGCCGGGTTGCAGCACCTCGGCCACGCTGCCGGCGGCCGCGAGTACACCCCGGTGCAGGAGCACGGCGTGATCGCACCACCTGGCCACGTGGTTGAGGTCGTGGAGGACCACGACCACGGTGGTGCCGGCTGCCGCGCGGGTGCGCAGCAGTTGGAGAACCTCCACCTGGTGGCGCAGGTCGAGGGCGGAGACGGGTTCGTCGAGAAGCATCACGGCGGTGTCCTGCGCCAGGGCGCGCCCGATGTGGATGAGCTGGCGTTGCCCGCCGGAGAGCTCGTTGACGGGTTGGTCCGCGATGTCGAGGGCATTGATGGCGGCGAGCGCCTCCTCGGTGGCGCGGCGGTCCTCCTCGGATTCGGCCGTGAACCGTTTCCGGTGCGGGTAGCGGCCCATCGCGACCACGTCGCGCGCCGCGAACCCGATCCGCAGCTCGGTGTTCTGCGGCACCAGCGACATCTGCCGCGCGCGTTCCGGGGTGCTTTGCGACGTCACATCCGCCCCTCCGATCAGCACCTTCCCGGTACTGGGGATCAGGCCGGCGATGGCATTGAGGGCGGTCGACTTGCCGGCACCGTTCGGGCCGATGAGCGCGGTGACCCGACCGGCGGGTGCCCGGAAGGACACATCACGCACGGCGTGGTGGGTGGGGAAGGTGACATCGAGATGCTCCACGGCGATATCCACGCTCACAGGCCCAACCCCCTGCGTTTGCGCACCGTCAGCAGCAGGTAGAGGAAGATCGGGGAGCCGATGAAGGCCACCACCACGCCGGTCTGCAGGACGATGGGGGAGAAGAGCATGCGCGCGACCGTGTCGGCCACGATCACAAAGGTGGCACCCAGGATCGCCGCGGCGGGCAGCAGAGCCCGGTGGTCCGCGCCGATGACGATGCGGATGAGGTGGGGAACCACCAGTCCCACGAATGTGATGGTGCCGGACACCGCGACCGCCGTGGCGGTGAGCAGTGCGGCCAGGGCCAGCAGGAAGATGCGTGCCCGCCCGACGTTGAGCCCCGAGGTCTGCGCGGTGGACTCACCGAGCAGCAGCAGGTTGAGGTCACGGGAGGCACCCACCGCCAGGATCAGACCCAGGAGGATGGGGATCACCGACACCCCCACATGGTCCCAGGTCCGGGACACCAGATCACCGTTGAGCCAGAAGGTCACTGACCGCAGCTCCGAATCCTGTGGGGCGTTGGCGGTGGCCGCGGAGATCACCGCACCCAGAAAGGCAGTGATCGCCAGGCCGACCAGCACCAGCGTGGCGGGGTCAGCGCCCCGGCCGTCCATCGCCCTGGAACTGGCGATGAGGTAGACCACCGCCACCGTGATGATGGCGCCGACAAAGGCGGCGAAGGGGATGGTCCATTCGCCGAAGAAGCTGGCACCGGTGACAATCGCCAACACCGCGGCGACCGCGGCGCCTGAGGAGACACCCACGATGCCGGGGTCGGCCAGTGGGTTGTGGAACACCGTCTGCATGATCGCCCCGGACACCGCCAGGGCGGCACCGACGAGGGCAGCGATGATGATGCGCGGGGCACGGATCTCGGTGACCACGGGGGAGGAGGCGAGATCGGCCAGCGGCACGGTGACCGGGCCCATCATGAGGGAGACCACGAAGGACACCACGAGCAGAATGAGTGATCCGATGATCACGACCGGCGTGGTCAACCTGCTGTGAGTTCGCGACACTACATCCCTTAATGAAAATTACGTTTAAAAGAGTACCTGACCAGCTTAGCCAACCGGATGAGCAAAACCCCAAACTTTCGGGTGACCACTGCATAAAGATCATCTTAAAACCCGGGGACATCGACGCCCTCCGCCCAGCAGCTAACCTCGCCTCACCCCAGCCTGGCACCTGCGGGTGACTAGACTGTCTAACCATGACTTCGCAGGATAATGATCACACCGCACAGACCCCCGCCCGCGTCCTTTCCGGAATCCAGCCCACCGCTGATTCCTACCACCTGGGTAACTACCTGGGTGCCGTCAAACAGTGGATTGACCTGCAGAATTCCTATGACGCGTTCTACTTCATCCCGGATCTCCACGCCATCACCGTGGACCAGAACCCGGAGGAACTGCGTGCCCGTACCGTCTCCGGTGCCGCCCAGCTGCTGGCCCTGGGCATCGACCCGGAGCGGTCCACCCTGTTTGTGCAGTCCCACATCCCGGCGCACGCCGAGCTGTCCTGGGTCCTGACCTGTCTGACGGGCTTCGGAGAGGCCTCCCGCATGACCCAGTTCAAGGACAAGTCCACCAAGCAGGGCGCGGACCGCACCTCCGCCGGCCTGTTCACCTACCCGATGCTCATGGCCGCGGACATCCTCCTCTACCGCCCCCAGCTGGTGCCGGTCGGGGAGGATCAGCGCCAGCACCTGGAGCTGACCCGCACCCTGGCGGAACGGTTCAACAACCGCTTCGGCCAGGTCTTCGAGGTCCCGGAGGGCTTCATCCCGGAGGGCGCCTCCAAGATCTACGACCTGCAGAACCCGACCGCCAAGATGTCCAAGTCCGGGGAGAACCCCAAGGGCCTGATCAACCTGCTCGATGATCCCAAGGTCTCCTCCAAGCGCATCAAGTCCGCCGTCACCGACAATGACGGTGTCATCGCCTTCGACGTGGCGAACAAGCCGGGTGTGTCCAACCTGCTGGTCATCCAGTCCGCGCTGACGGGGGAGAGCGTCGACAAGCTCGTGGCCGGGTACGAGGGCAAGGGCTACGGCGCGCTCAAGACCGACACCGCCGACGCGCTGGAGGCGTTCACCACCCCGCTGCGCGCCAAGTACGAGGAGTACATGAGCGACCGCGCCGAGCTGGAACGGGTCCTGGCCATCGGTGCGGAACGCGCCGGGGAGATCGCCACCCAGGTGCTGGCTGAGGTCTACGACAAGATCGGTTTCCTGGCACCACGTTCCAGGTAACAACCCAGGTGTATCAGCACTGCTGGTAACCGGGTGATTATTACAATCCGGCCACGCGACGAGCCTCGGTGGCCGGATTTTCCTATCCTTGGGGGTATCTGTCCACACCGCCCGACGAGAAACGCCCGAGTCAGCTCCTCGGGAATCTCCCTGAGACCTTCGAAGGATCAACACCCTCATGGCCACAAGAACCTCGCCAGACGAACGGAACACCGACGATTTCGGCATCGAGCGCATCAACGAGGATGACCCCGGCTTCGTCGACAAGATGCGGGACAAGTACGAATGGTTCGATCACATCATGCGCATGCAGGAGCGGTTCAGCTCCAAGGGTGGCAACCAGCTCTCCGCGGGCATCACCTACTTCTCGGTGCTGTCCGTATTCCCCATTGCAATGCTCGGTTTCGGACTGCTCGGTGTCGTCCTCGCCGGCAACCCGGATCTGCTGACCCGGGTGCAGGAGGAGATCGCGGGGGCATTCGACGGTGAGGTCGGCGCTACCGTCAACGACATCCTGGAGAGCGCGATCGCCCAGCGTGGTGCGGTGTTGGGCATCGGTGGTCTGACGGCCCTATGGTCGGGACTGGGGTGGATGAACAACCTCCGGTTCGGTGTCAGCCGCATGTGGTCACTGGACCCCACCGAGGGCAACTTCGTGATGAAGAAGCTCAATGACCTGCTCGGTCTGATTCTTCTCCTGCTCGCCCTCGCCATCGCCTTCGGCGTCACCGCAATCGGTGCCTCCGGTCTGACCACCACCCTGCTGGAATGGGTCGGGTTCGGGGACATCCCCGGAATCAACGTGATCACCTGGACGGTGGCGCTGCTGGTCGGCATCCTGGCTAACTTCCTGGTGTTCTTCTGGCTGATCAAATTCCTGCCGCGCACCAAGGTGCCCCTCAAATCCGCCCTCCAGGGAGCGTTGCTCGGTGCGTTGGCCTTCGAGGTGGTCAAGCAGCTGGCCTCCGTGCTGGCCTCCAACGCCCTGGGCAACCCGGCGGGTGCCACCTTCGGTCCGATCATCGGCATCATGGTGGTGCTCTACCTGGTGTGGCGCATCCTGATGTACTGCTCCGCCTGGGCCGCCACCAGTGAGGAATCCATGCGTCTGGCCGCGGTGCCCACCCCGGAGCCCGCGGTGATCCGGGTGCGCAATGAGATCTCCCCCGAGGCACCGCCGGTGGAGTCCGCCCGCAACGTCGGCATCGGTGTGGCCGTGGGCGCGGCTGCTGCCGGTGCGCTCGCGCTGCTGCGCAGGAAGTAATCCCCCGGACCCGCAGGTTGGGTGGACATTCAGGGCATTCCCCGATTCCCGGGGAATGCCCTGTTGCATAGAGTAGAAGGTATGAACACGAATCTGCCCAACCTGTACACCGCGTTTGATCTCGATCGGAGAGATGACTGTGATGCGCTCGGGATCGTCCTGTCCGCCCGGGATCTGCGCCTGGAGCAGATGGGTGTGCTTCCCGATGATCCCCGCCGCACCCAGACGGTGATGGCGTTCTCGGTGCTCAACGACCCCACCAGGCGGGCGCTTTACGACGAAAAACTGGACTCCGGCACACCCCTGACCTGGGATCAGATCCAGCACCTCGGTAACTTCGGCACCATTCCCGATGCACCCCCACAGCAGTCGTTCCACCAGACTCCGCAACCCGCCCCGCAGCCGGAACCGGACACCACCTTCGGGTACCAGTTCGGCCAGCCCACCGCGGAGTATTCCTCACCCGCCTTCAACCCCTTTGACCAGCAGGTCCACAGTTCGATGGCGGGATCCTCGGCGTTCAGTGCCTCCCAGGTGGCTCCCTTCGGATTCGACCACACCATGAATGTGCAGCGCCCCACCGCCGGCGCCCGCCTGGGTATGGCCTGGTTGGATCTCATCCTGGCATCGATGGCCTCGGGCATCATCGTGGGGAGTCTCGGGATGAATGAGTTCGGTGGGTGGATCGTCACCGCTCTGGTGATGATTGCCTACGTGGTGGGTTCCGAGACCGTCATGGGTGCCACACCGGCCAAGAAATTCTTCGGATATGAGGTCCGCGATGTGGACACCCATTCCCGACTGTCCGCCCAGGCCTCCCTGAAGCGCAACTGGTGGAAGT
>SMEN01000473.1_pt1 | contig 14823 bp, 8 predicted proteins | sample 2456271 | NCBI WGS metagenome assembly SMEN01 (sample SAMN10132593, study PRJNA489261) | soil metagenome | isolation source: day1 control-loamy sand soil ammended with raw manure from dairy cow... | place: USA | collected 2015-04-01 | reverse complement strand
AGGGCGACAATCGCGATCCACACGATCACCAGATAGTTGACGATTCGCTCCTTGGGCAGCGAAGACTCCGCGTTCGCCACATAGAGCATGCTCACGCCAGCCAGGATCAGATCCATGGCGCGCATTCCGAAACCGATAAGATCCCCGGTGCCGTGCACATTCACCACTGCTGCGGCGACCCAGATGAGGAACAGGAACCAGGGAGCCATACCCGGCAGGAAGTTGACTCTTTTCGAATTCAAGAGATAAAAAACCATCACCGTGGCCAGCACCGGCGGCAGCAGTGGGATCGCGCCCAGGAACCACCACACCGGAAAGCCGACCAGCAGCGCGGCGATCGGCCAGCGCGGCAGTTCCCGGGTGCCTACGCCCCCGATGGCCGCGGTCGGGCCGGTGGTGTACAGCCGATACGGTGTCAAATGCCTCGTCCCGCCTTCTGCATTTGCCGCACAAGCCATCCAGCATCAACCAGGCCGGTTGAGACCACCAAGGCGGCGTAGGCCCGCAGCTGTTTCCAATCGCTGCGCAGGGAACGCCGGGCCCAGCTGCGAGCCAGCTTCCGCTGGCCCAGCGCAGCCTGGGCGAACGCCACCTGCCCGGCGATCCGTGCGGTGCCTTGGGCGCTGCCCTCGAACTCCGGGAACTTGGCGAGAATATAGCTCAATCCCGCAGCGATGTTCTCCCAGCGGCCCGCGAAAAAGGACGGCCTGTCCCAGAGGACTGACACCAGGGGCTCCTGGGTTGAGTGGACATCCCCGAAGCGGGTTGCGCGGATCAACAGGTCGTAGTCCTCGCCGTAGCCTGCGGGAAGCTGTTCATCGACCAGGCCGATGCGGCCAATGAGGTCCGCGCGCCGGTAGAGCATCGTGGAAGGATGTACGGCCGTCACCCGGGAGCGCAGGAAATTGTCGAAGGACACCTGCGCCGGCGGGGTGCGGACAATATTGGAGCCGTCGGTGCGGATATCAATTGCGCTGGCAATGGCCACTGCCTGGGGAGCTTGTTCCCACGTCGACATCTGCCGTACCAGCTTCTCCCGATGCCAGTCATCGTCATCGTCGCAGAACCCGATCACGTCCCCTCCGGCAGCGAGGATGCCCGTGTTCCGTCCCCCGGCAAGACCCGGCGTCCGCGCATTCGGGATCGTCGACAGCCTCCGGCCTGGCGGAACCTCAATGTCCGTGAGCGGGTCTACGGCGATCTTGTCGAAAACGACAACAACTTCGATGGCTCCTTCATAGGACTGGTCGAGTATTGACCTGACTGCCTTGCGCAGCAGTTCGGGGCGCCCGCAGGTGGTAATGACCGCGCTGACGCTGGCAAGAGTTTCCTGTTGTCCCCGTGCTGTGCTGGAGTCTTCGTGGAGTTGGTTCATTTTCCCAGGCCCTTCAACTGTGCGTACTTCCGGCGTGCGGAGATTCCGGCAAAAACTGCTGCGAAGCCAAACAGGATCACGTAGCTGGCAAGGAACAGCGTCTGGCTCCCCCACAGTACGAATACCCAGCACATGACCCCCGTGTCGACCGGAAGAATCAGAATTGACCAGAGGATGCCCTTCTGCCCTGGGTCGCCTGCATCGCCTGCGCCCGCGGAGGATTCCGTGCGGGCCGTGTGGTAGCGGCTCAGCTGTTCGGCCAGGATTTGGCTGGTGAAATGCCCCACGGACAGCAGGGCGAAGGCCAGGGGCAAGTACTTCAGGGGCGATTCGATCCCAAATGACAGCTGGAATCCGAAGAATACGGCGACATGCAGCGCCGGGGTGCGGACGGCGTCGACGACATGATCCAGCCATTCGCCGGCGGGGCTGCCCGTTCCGGTGATCCTGGCCACCTGTCCGTCGGCGGAATCCATGACGTACCCGAGCGCCAAAAGCGCTGCCGCGGCAAGCCCGCTTCCCCAGCTGGCTGGAACCACCACGAGCAGCAGCAACCCGATGGTGCTGGCGCAGGCGCTGACCAGCGTGACCGCGTTCGGGCCCAGCCCCATCGAAACGGCTGCGGCCGCAAAAACGCGCGCGGCCCGACGGTTGACCCACCGCGAATACGCGGGAACACCGTCACCCGGTTTTTGCGCATGATCCAGCTCGTTCAAGACCTGCATGAATGTTGGACGGACTCCCGCAGGTGTCCGCGCCTCTGTTGTTCTCACTGCTCCCCCAAAAAGTTTGTGCTCGCTCGGCGCTGCCCCCTGCAGGCGCCGTTCCCCTATTGATCCAGCAGCCCCAGCTTCTCCAGATCCTTCTTCATCACGTTCTGCGCTTGCGCTCCGCTCACCAGCTCGGCTTCGAGTTCGAAGCTCGAATCCGGCGTCGCCCGCCAATTCGAATGGACTTCCGCGGCGATGACATTCGCTCCCGCTCTGAGGGCGCTGGCGGGAAGCGTCACCTCAAGCGGCGCGTTGTGCGCTGCACTGGTCCGCGGCGCTGCCGTCGCATAGGTCAGGTAGGTCAGCGCCGAGGTCGGCAAATTCTTCCGCGCCACCTCGACACCATTGACATAGACCGCTATCCCGTCATCCGATCGGGTGGTGATTTGCAGTTCCTGCACCCCTGTCAGGGACTTCACAGTGAAACCATGGCGGAAGTAGCTGGTCAATGGCTTGGTTCCGGCCGCGGCCAGTTCGGTTTGGATCTGCGTGCTGCCCCAGCCCAACGGGGCCTTGCCCTGCGCCCATCCAGCGTCGTCGATTCCAACTGCCGCCCAGTTCGCTGCGGGAGCAGAATTCTCAAACCTGTACTTCCACGTGGCTCCGGATGCGACGGCCATGGCCGGTTCGTTGACCACCGGAGAAGCTGGCGGGTCGGGCTGCGTGCCCAGGTTTCCCGTCAGTTTCAGGTCGAAGGACGAATTCGGAGTACTCCGGTAATTGGAGTGGACTTCGACGCTCACGACGTTGTTCCCATCATGCACGGCCCAGCCTGGAACCGTGACTTTCACGGGATTCGCTTGCGCGGCACTCGTGCTCGGCGCCGTGGTCGCATAGGAGTTGTACGAGATGTTGCCGGATCCCATATTGGCGCGGGCCACCTCAACTCCGTTGAGGTACACCACCATGCCGTCATCGGCGATCGTCTCGAATTCCAAACTGGAGACTTTGCTGGCATCGGCGACGTTGAACGATTTCCGCAGATGGTAGGACAGCGGTTTCGTGCCCGGTGCGGCCAGCGTGGTGCCGAGGTTCGCCGAGCCCCAGCCCAGCGGGGCCTTGCCCGTGCTCCACGACGCATCATTAAACCCCGTAGTGGCCCATTGTGCCGGCGGCGCGCTGTTCTCAAATCGGAACTTCCAGTTCTCCGCCGAAGCGATGTACTGGATCGAACCGGCAGGGACGGTATCCGTGCTTGCGCGGAACACCTTCGAGGAAGCCGAGCGGTTTCCCGCGGCGTCCGTTGCGCGGACGAAATAGCGGGCCCCGTCGACATGCTCGACTTGGAGGCTCGTGCTTGTCGTTGTGGCAATCGTCCTGTCGCCGCGCAGCACCTGGTAGCTGGCCGGCGATCCGCTGGACGCCGTCCACGACAGCGTGTCGGTGCTCCCGTTGCTCACGGCCTTGGCCCCGCCCGGTGTCCCCGGGGCGGTCGAATCATTCAGCGCGAACCGGGCGAACCCGCCGGACCATTGGCCTGAACCGTTGGTGCGTACCGAAGAAACGAGATCTCCACCGCTCCAGAGCACTCCGCGGCTGTCCACGAAGTTGCCCCAGATGCCGTAGCCGCCACGACCCTTGATCACCGGGTTGAACTGCGGCAGGTATTGTCCGGTGGTTGCGTCCCAAATGCCCACGAGATTGATCTTGTCGGCAATGCTCCAGCTGGGTCCGGGCCCCGGCCACACGGTTCCACCCGTGTAGTTCCAGTTTCCGCAGTGGCAACCCGCGTAGATCAGGCCGTTTTGGCCGGTGACATCCTGGAAGTCACCACCGGCCCGGGTGATGTTGGTGGACAGCCGTTCGAAAGTCGATGGATTGAAGCTGAACAGGCTGTGCTCGGATCCTCCGAGCCATACACGGCCGCCCTCCTCGGCAATTCCGAACTGGAAGTGCGCCGGAGCACTCGGCGTCCAGTTCCAGGTATCCACCCCCGCTCCGGATGCCGTACGGATGGCAGCCGCCGCATCGGTGGGCACGCCGTTGGACGAGGTGAAGTATCCCGAGGCGTAGAGCCGGTTGCCGTCCTTGGAAGGAGCCACGTCCAGAACCGTCCCGTTGAAGGCCGGGTTCCAGTTGCGGTCGGCCGTACCGTCTGCCACGGAGACTCGCGCGGCAGATCGTGCGTAGACCGCACTGGTATTGGTCCCGCCGGTCAAATGGGTGAATGCTCCGCCAATATAGAGCCATTGGCCGTGCACGCCCAGAGACCTGACGGACACGGAGCCACCGGTGATCCGGTTTTCCATCCCTACCTTCCACGACGTGGAGGAAGCCCCGGTCGTCGTGTTCAAAGCGACGATGCCCACCGTTGGTTGGCCGTTGACCTGCGTGAATTCCCCGCCGGCCACCAGCAAACCGTTGGGCAGTGCCGTGAGTTCCTTGACCTGGCCGTTGAGCTTCGGCTTGAATCCCGGCAGGAACTCTCCGGTCGTCACGTCGAAGGCAGCGATATACGACTGCTCTACGCGCCCGGTGCCGCCTGAGTCCTTTTGCACGTACCTGAAATTGCCCCCGACGAACACGGTGTTTCCAATTTGGGCAAAGGTCTGGGCCTCGGTCCGCAGCTCGCCGCTACCTGAGGCCAGGCCATTCACGCCCCAAACAGTCGGCATGGCTCCGGTCGATTGCATGGATCGCTGCTCGTACTTCGGCGTTCCGCCATCGGGAATCGTACCGAAGTCCAAATCTGCCTGCACCAGCTTCGGTCGAAGGTACATCTGGGTGAACGGCCGCGCGTTGCCCACGCCGGCGGAGGCCGACCAGAGATAGCTGTTGCTCGCGCTCGTGCCGGAAATGGACGAGCCAAAAGCCCATCCCTGGGTCCAGCCCTGCGTCTGCGCTTCGTTCGTGTCCACCCTGGAGGTGCCTTGGCCGGAGCCGAAGGATGCGGTGGTGCCGCCATTGCCCGTTTGGGCGTCGAACTTGTAGCTGGTAATGGGGGTCTGGGAGGAGAATGCCCACGTCCAGCGTTCTCGCTTGCTGGTTTGGAATCGGGCTTCCTGCCATTGGGATCCGTCAACGTCCAAGGCCCGACGCAGCCGGATTCCATCGCTGAGCGTCTGGGCCGATTTCCCGTTGAGCAGCTCGTCGATGGTGCTCGAAGCTAGCTGCTTGGGCGCGAACGCTCCTTGGCCTGTGACGGTGGAACGTACCTGGGCGGCTGTTCCAAGCCCTTCGTAAGTTTCCTTCCAGCCCTGGCGGCCGCGACCGATCAGCACCCACCCGCCGCCGTCCGTTTCCTGGTCGCAGTAAAATTGCTGCGGAGCTGCCATAGCTGGGGTCTGCAACCAGTAAATACCAGACGCGGACGAAGGGTCGATCTTCTTGGCTTCCCAGCAGGATGCCGCCGCGTTAAGTTCGCTCGACCCATCGAATGTTGGCTGGCCGGCAGCTTCTGCCGGGTGGCTCATCGCGCTCAGGCTCGACACGACAAGGGCAACAATGGCTGCGGCGCAAAGAGGGAGGCTCGCGCTTCCCCGTCGGGCAAATCTAGATGCACGTTTCATGGTCTCTACCGAACCTAAAATCAACAGTTGGGATCTTCAGGGAAAATATGGTTGACCACCAGAAGCTGGCCTTCGTGCTCCTGGAGATCATAGATATTCAGCGCGGTCCGAGTTCCGGGCTTCGCCGTCGGCGTGACAACGAACCCGTCCGATTCCGTGACCTGGATGCCGCTGGAGTCGATGCACAAGTACACTCGATGAGTCACGACATCATCGATAGTCAGATCCTCGACCTTCGGCTCACCGACAATCAAGATCTCACCTGTTTGCTTCCAATTGCTGGCGGCATACTCCATGTATTGGGCCTCGAGTTCACCCAGCGCAGCGCCTTTGGCAACACCGGTGTAGTCGGGCGGCGATGCGATGGCCGTCTCCGGGCTCAACAACTTCTTTCCGAAATTCGGAGATGTCATATTCTCGGACTTGCCGATGAACCCGTTAGTGACCGCTTGTTCAGCGGCATCGCTCTTGCGGGACTTCTGCGGCCAGGTTTTTGGCGGCTTGACGTCCGTGGCGATCACACGGGCTGACGTCGGGTCGTCCAACGCTGGAGGCACGACACCGTTTCCGGTTGACGGACCTGTTTCGGGCGCTCTGGAAGGCTTCGTTGCGGCCGCCTCCGGAGAAGCAGTTTCCCTTGCACCGGGAATTGCCGATACGGCTCCAGCAGCATCCGGTGATGGCTCGGTTTGGGAGGATTGCGACTGCTGCGGGACGCAGCCTGCTAAGCCGGCCAGTAGCATGGCAACCACGAGGGCCCGCGAGAACTGAATACGCTGAACCTTCTTCATGGCTGTTGCAGGCCTCGGTTATCAATCGAAGTTCGCACAAACTTCCCCGCCGGATTCGTGGCTCGCGAGCCGCGTCCCTCATTTGCCCTTGAACTTCGTGAACGCATCATCGACCAGGCTTTTTTCAGCATTTGCGGATTCCGTGGATCATTGATTAGCTTCTCGATTTCCGCCTCGAGAAACGCCGTGGCGTTTGTCGGATCACTGATTCTCGGGGCTTTACGGAAGCAATCCGGATTCTCCAACGCGGCGTCCAAGGACCAGCGCAGTTGATCCTCCGAATGGATGGCGACCGCTTCCCCGTGGCGTTCCATGGTTTCGGTAAATGCGATTTGGTGCCCGTCGACGACTTCTTGGTTTTCCGGCCATCGCGGCACGGCGATAGGCAGAGCACCAACCTCCCGGGCGTCCAGAATGGACCCGGGGCCGCCTTGCACGACAACCACTTTTGCCCCCGCGTAGAGGTCCAGTAGTTCGTCGCGAGACATGCGGCTAACCCCCAGCGCATTTCTCGGGGCTCGGCTGGCGCCGTACTGCACTAGGCAGGTCGGACGATCCTCCTGGCTGCCCAGCCAATCATCGACCCAATCGATGAGCCGATTAAACAAGTGAAGATCTGTTCCCACGGAAACCACGATCTCGGGCTGGACCCCATCCAGCGTTTCCTGAAGAAGTGTCAAAGCAGTCATAACAAATGTCCAATGTTCACAGCATCAGGATAAAATCGCTTTTGTTCATCCCACTGCACGCAGAACAGGTCGCTGATCGGATAGCAGATAGTTCCGCTCATCGTCGGCAGAGTTATTCGATCAAAGCACTCGATGTAGACCGTCCTGATCTTCATGAATTTGCAGACGATGAAGAACGGGACGCTGACCCCGGCACCATTGGAAATCACAAGGTCCGGACGGATTCGACGCAGCGTAGGCCATGCCAGCCAAAAGTTCCTAATGGCGTTCAAGGCATTTCTGGACGTCGGAAAATAGGCCCACGAAATCCTCTCGCCGCTCAAGGACGAGGTCACCTCGGACTGATTAAATGTCACCCAATCACGTTCGTGCTTGCCCCACCACGACTTCAATGACAGTAGCTGAGCCAGGTGACCACCCGGTGATGTCACTAGTAGAATTTTCATCTGCTCCCCCTTTGCAGAATTTTTGCCGAAAGATTCCGACGCCTAAATGACGCCAGCGCTCTCCTCGACCTTTATTTCCCTAGAATCTCGATTAGGCGACCCTTCACTGTGGCCTTTCGGCTTTTCAATGAAAACTAGGCAAATCGCTCCTTGGCTCATGCCGCCTAGGAACGCCACACGACGGCTTATCGCCGTGATCGGTGTCGTCTCATCAACCAACAGGATTATTGAGTCCAAAAATCTGTCGCTCAAAAAAGCCACTCGGGAGTCTGCAACCTCAGTCGGAATTCCAATAAGCACGGTATCCATGCCGGCCCATGCACTTCGCGCGGCTGAGTCCGGCCAACCACGATCAAGTTCCCCTGGCGAGATAGCAGCCAGAGACATGCTGTAGCTGTGTTGCTCCCGTGCTTTCAATCCCTGATAGAGGAGCGAACGGATTCTTGCTTCCGGGGTTCGGCCAAGACCCAGCAGCCCAATGGCCTTGGGGTACCGTGTCCCGGGCTCCCCCGTTCCTATCTGCGACCTGACGATCCACCGCATCCCTTCACGGTCTGCGGGGTTACGCAAGGCGAGTACCTCCAAACCAGTCAATTCGGCCAGGCGAGTCGCGTTTCCTACGGTTTTGCTTAAACGGTCCCGGACGACGGCAGCGATCAGTCCCAGGACCAGGCCTCCGGCGAGCCCTGCAACAGCGTACAGAAGCAAACCCGCATACGATCCAGCATCAGCCGGGTCTGCGAAACCGATGATACGGCCCGGATTCTCTGCTACAAGGGAGAGGTCGTTACGTTGATTGACGAGGTCAGCGAGTGCCAGCTCGTAGGATGAACCGTTTTTTCCGGTCTGGCTCAGAGTCTCAATGCGCTTGTCGATTGCCTTGATGTACGTATCCGCGACCTGCGCGGCGCCCTCGGCACGGAATTCCAGATAGGCCGCTGCCAAAGCGTTGGCTTTATCCGCTGCACGCTGAGGATTCGCATCAACGACGGTCACGGTAAGAACCTGGGAGCCCTGCGGTGCCTCGATCCTTGCGTTTTCGCTCAGCGAAGCCGCGCTGGCTTCCTCTCCAAGGTCTTCTGCTGCCCTCCGCGCCACTTCGCTAGAGCCCAAGATGGCACGTTCGGTCGTAATGTTAATTTGCTGGCTCGCCGTCGCCGATGAAAACGGATTCGTAGTTAGCGGGTTAACAGTCAGAACTGTTTTGGCCGAATAGCTTGTTCCGTTGACGACGCCAAAGCCCAAAGCAACGATGACGGTAAGTACCAGTACCGTACATACCGTCTTCCATCTAAATACGATGCGCCCCCAAATTTCCGAAAGCAGCACGGGCTGCCTGTTTACCTGCACAGTGTCCCCCAAATAACACGATGACCTGCTCAAGCTAAGTAAAATAGCCGCATGCGCACCATACGATTTCCCAGTTGCCCTCAAGCATATGTCCATCAGGCGTAGCAAGCACGGGCATGGAGATACCCGTTTAACACTTGTGTGACTAGAATCTCTACGCACTAATACTCGAAAAACGTTGATCGCATGATATTCAGATTGATTGAGCCCCACGCCAGCCCAAGATTGCGAACATCGTCATAGGTGTTCGGCTGATATCGGTCTTTTCGGACAAAAGATCTGGTAGGCGTGGCATCCATCGCCGTTCTCCCCAGCTGCGGAGACTAAAAAGGAAGTCATTGCAAAACGATTGCCCGCTGCCGCGCACCCGATTTCCTTGGAATCTCAGGTCCCAGCTCGATGGCCATCATGCGCGGCTCCTGTCTTCCATCTCGGCAGCAGTAGCCGGAGGTGCCAAACAGATGGCCATAACCTCTGCCCGGACCACATTTCCCCGGTTGGAGCAGGTAAGCAGAGCTTGGCCGCACCGAAAATGACGCTCTCGAAATCACGCGTGCGGGACATCGACCCGAAAAGTTCGCGGCCTACAGATTTTCGTCCACGCGATATCATGCACGCACCAAGTAACGATGCGTCAATGGCCCCACAGGCAGATGAGCATTTTTGGGGGACGCCCTGCACGTCGCTCACAATTTTCACCGCCACTGCCACAGCGGCCAAGGCGGTAGGAGCCGCCGTGAACCATGAACGAGTTGGAAGGCAAGAGGCGAATTAGCTAACCGACCCATCCAGCAAAGAAGTACCAATTATTCGCCCCGCAAGGCCAATTTCATCATGCCAAATCGAAGTCGATGGCTGGAAGGCCCAATCGACCCCGCTGGCTACTGACTTCGAGCTATCCGTTCAAAGTTATCCAGGGCCATCCGGAGCTTAGTTGATGATGTGTGCAAGGTATACGGCAAGTACTCGACGTCGACACCAACTTTGCCGAAACGTTCTTCAAGATCCTGGCCCTTCGCTGTGCCTCGCCAATCATCGCCCTTGAAGAAAACATTAAATTTCAGGATTTTCCACGTTTCTAGCTTGTCAGGTAAATCTTCAAGTATTGCTTCATCGACGAATTCAATACTTTGGACGATAGCTAAACGCTCATCCTCCGGAATGAAAGGTTCGATGCCCTTATTTGCTCTCAGCATTTCATCTGACACGACTCCAGCGATCAGATAATCGCAACGTTGTCTCGCTTGCCTGAGAATGTTGAGATGACCGATGTGGAACAAGTCGTAGGCCCCAGCTGCATAGCCAACAAGCAAGGAGCGAGGTCGCCGGTCTTCCACATGCGATTCCATCGCCGGTGGAACGGCCATTCGACTGTGTTGACGCTTTTCAGGTAGAGGTCCGGAACCCGGAGCAATTTCTCCCCTCTCGGCCCTCGACACATTATTCGGAATCTCTTGTCGCGGCGTATCCTCCGGCAAAACCAAGCCGTGAGGGTTCCCCCACGAATACCCGTCGTCTAGCTTCATGAGCGTGCGTCCAATTCCCCCGATGTAACGCTTGGCCGGATTTGGCCACAGTATCCACTCCCTACGATAGGATTCATATGCAATATTGCCACCCCTTCCGCGTACTTGATTTTGGCTTTTTTCCAAGTGTTTGGGGTTTCCCTCTACTCGGTTCGCTACTTGAATAGCCTTTGGGCCGGATGACGTATGCCCCGACGGCCGAGCCAAGTTCGCAAGTGTGCGCAGAATTCGCACTTACTCGGTGAGGACCACCCCGCATTTTGATACCACGCTCGTTTTTCTGGCGGCAGTTTTGGTTGGGTGTCAACGCAGTCGTCAACATGATGGGCAAGTCCGAGACCTGGTCATTAGAACCAAGAACAAGGGAACGCAGTTCCGCACCATAGCGCCCATTGAATCAGCTCCATTCGCCCGTGAGCCGAGTTCGATCAAGTGCAATTCTTATAGGGTCGCCTTGGAATGCAATAGCCCAGAAACAGGTGGCGCTAATGCCCGCTGGCAAAAGAACTTCTTCTCATCGTGTCGCCTACAACTAAGTAAGAATTATTTAGATGCCCTCGCGGGCCGACGGAACTTCATGGATGGTGCAAGATGCCACCGGCCAGCCTAAGGCGCCCAAACGCTGGTGATTCCCATCTTTTCCTCATCGGGACAGGCCCTGCTCCGACTGAATTCTCTGCGATGTGACTTGTAAGAATGCTCAACCCTGCACCGCCATTGGGAACACAGTGACGCAAGTTTCGCCGTATGCTGGGCATGCCCCGGAGAGATGTTCTTTCGGCGGCATCCACGCTCGCGCGTCGGGAGACGCATCATTGGGGGATGAAATGGGCTTCGTCATGGGGATGACACGCCGCTTTATAACGACATTCAGCCGCACCGCGAAGATTTCCGCGGCGGCTTTCTCTGCTACGGTACTGGTCGCCGTCGGCTTGCCAGCGGTTCCTGCAGCTGCGGTGACACCAGGCTGCGGGCCTGAGGCCAACGCGATCGTCTGCGAGAATTCGAAACCGGGGACGTCCTTCGAAGAATGGGACATCGACGGTGCCGGGGACGATTCCATCCAGGGGTTCGCCACCGACATTAGCGTCAACGTAGGCCAACGTGTCGACTTCAAGATCGATACGGACGCGAATGCCTACTCCATCGACATCTACCGCACCGGCTGGTACCAGGGATTGGGCGCCCGCAAGATCACCTCCGTCCAGCCCAGCGCCCAGCTGCCGCAGCGCCAGCCTGAATGCCTCAGCGACGTCACCACGGAACTGATCGACTGCGGGACCTGGGCGGTCTCCGCCTCGTGGAATGTTCCGGCGGACGCCGTCTCCGGCGTCTACCTGGCCAAGCTCACCCGCAAGGACACCGGCGGATCCAGCCACATCACCTTCATCGTGCGCAACGAGGCCAGCACCTCGGACGTACTGGTCCAGACCTCCGACCCCACCTGGCACGCCTACAACCTGTACGGCGGCTCCGATTTCTACTCGGGCGCCGACAACGGCCGGGCCTTCAAGCTCAGCTACAACCGGCCTTTCGCCACCCGCGCAGGTTTGGAAGCCCGCGATTTCTACTTCGGTGCCGAATATCCGCTGGTGCGCTTCCTCGAGCGCAACGGCTACGACGTCAGTTATTTCTCCGGCGTGGACACGGACCGGCACGGCGAGCTGCTGAAGAACCACAAGGTCTTCGTCTCCGTAGGACACGACGAATACTGGTCGGGAGCGCAGCGAAAGAACGTCGAGGAGGCCAGGGATGCCGGCGTCAACCTGCAGTTCCTGACCGGCAACGAGGTGTACTGGCGCACCCGTTACGAGAAATCGCCCACGGACCAGAAGGACTACCGCACCTTGGTCACCTACAAGGAAACCTGGGGCAATAACAAGATCGACCCGTCCGAAGAATGGACCGGAACCTGGCGGGACCCTCGTTTCGCCTCCACCGCCAACGGCGGCGGACTTCCGGAAAACGGATTGACCGGCACTGCCTACGTGGTCAACAGCGGCGACTTGCCCGTGACGGTCAACGCGGAGGAAGGCAAGATGCGCCTGTGGCGCGATACGCCGTTGAATGCCCAGAGCCCGGGGGCCAAAACCGAGCTGGCTCCGCATACCGTGGGCTACGAATCGAATGAAGATCTGCCCAACGGCTTCCGCCCACCGGGTTTGATCCACCTGTCGACCACCACCGGTTCGGTTCCCGAATACCTGCAGGACTTCGGCAACACCGTGGCCGCCGGCAGCACCACGCACCACACAACCATGTATCGCGCGGCCAGCGGGGCGCTGGTCTTCTCCACCGGGTCCGTGCAGTGGACCTGGGGCTTGGACCAGTGGCATGACGGAGACGGCGCGCCGGCCGATGCCCGCATGCAGCAGGCCCAGGTGAACCTGCTGGCGGACATGGATTCGATGCCGACCACGCTGATGAGCGGGCTGGTCATGCCCACCGCGGCCAAGGACACCACCGCGCCCACGGTCAACGTGACCACCGCACCCACCGGCTCGGTGCGCAACGGCGAGAAGATCACCGTCAAGGGCACCGCCAGCGACACCGGAGGCCGTGTCGCCGCGGTCGAGTATTCATTCGATGGCGGAACCACCTGGAAGGCCGCCCAGGGAACGGCCAACTGGAGCTTCACCGCAGTCCAGGAAGGCAGCGGCGACGAGCAGCTGCTGGTGCGTGCGGTGGACGACTCAGCGAACTACCCGCAACAGGGCACTGCGGTGCCGCTGCAGATCACCGGACCCTACAGCGTGTTCGGCCAGCGCGTGCCGGCCACCGCTGACGCCGGCGACTCGGCGGCGGTGGAACTGGGTCTGCGCTTCACCGCGCAGACCGACGGGTACGTGACCGGCGTGCGCTTCTACAAGTCCAAGGCCAACACCGGCACGCATACCGGAACGCTGTGGACGCTGAACGGCACCGAGCTGGCCACCGTGACGTTCTCCAACGAATCGGCCGAAGGCTGGCAGACCGCAAGTTTCGCCAAGCCGGTCGAAGCCCGTGCCGGGGACGAGTTCGTGGTTTCCTACTACGCGCCGAACGGCCACTATTCGGCCGTCACCCAGGACTTCGCCTACCGCGGAGCCGAGGCGAACCCGATCAGCGCCGCCGGCGGCTTCGGCGCTCCGGCCGCGGGATTGTTCGTCAGCGGCGCAGGGTTCCCCACCCGTGACTGGGACCGGGCGAACTACTTCGTCGACGCGGTCTTCGAAACCGGGGAGTCCATCAGCCTCAGCGCCTACGGACACTCCCCCATAGACACCGCACGCAGCGTGCCGACCACCACGCCCATCGGGGCGACCCTGTCCAAGAAGGTCGATCCCGGGTCGGTCCAGATCACGCTGAAAGACGCCTCCGATACCGCAGTCCAGGGCGCCACCTCCTATGACGCGGCCACACGCAAGGCGGTCTTCACCCCGCAGGCCGAACTGGCCAAGGGCACCACCTACACGGCAAAGATCAGCGCCACGGATACCACCGGCAACCCGGTGAGCGGCGGCGGAACCTGGAGCTTCACCACGGTGCTCGCCACGCCGGCGGATCCGAACGACTGCCCGTGCGGCCTGTACCCGGATGCGGAAGTTCCCGCCGTGCCGTCGGTCAACGACGGCCGGCCGGTCACCCTGGGAACCCGCTTCTCCGCCGTCGAAGACGGGCAGCTGCTGGGACTGGAGTTCTACCGCAGCCCGGGCGAAACCGGAGCGCACACCGGCTGGCTGTACTCCGCCACCGGACAGCAGCTCGCCGAGGCCACCTTCCCGGATGATTCGGCCGTCGGCTGGCAGTACGCCGCCTTCGACACCCCGGTGTCCATCTCCGCGAACACCGAGTACGTGGCGGCCTACCGCAGCAACGGCATCTACCCGGTCTCCCCCGGCGCCCTGGGCGGCCCGACGCAGGTCGGCCCGCTGCGCACCAGTGCTTCGGCCGGGCACTACACCTATAGCGACCAGTTCCCGGACTCGATGGTCTCCAGCAGCTATCTGGTGGACGTCCGCTTCCAGCCGCAGGGCAAGCCCGTCAGCCTCGGCGAGCGATCCCCTGCCAGCGGCGTCTTCGATGCCCCGGTGGACTCGCAGATCTCTGCCACCTTCAGCCAGCCGCTGGAAGCCGGAGCCCAGCTGGAAGTCAGCACCGGAGGCAACGCCATCGCCGGAACCACCGCGGTCTCGGAAGACGCCAGGAAACTGACCTTCACCCCCGGCGCCCCCTTGCCCGAGGCCAGCGTTATCACCGTCGCGCCGAAGAACATCTCCGGCACGGACACCGGTGTGGCGCAGATCCCCGCGTGGACCTTCCGCACCGCGGGAGGCGGCGAGCAGCTGCGCACCTTCCTGGGCAGCCAGGAACCGGCCAATCTCGAT
>SMEN01000314.1_pt1 | contig 14848 bp, 15 predicted proteins | sample 2456271 | NCBI WGS metagenome assembly SMEN01 (sample SAMN10132593, study PRJNA489261) | soil metagenome | isolation source: day1 control-loamy sand soil ammended with raw manure from dairy cow... | place: USA | collected 2015-04-01 | reverse complement strand
TGGCGCGTTCTTTGGAAGCGTGCAGATTATTCTGGAAGTCGATCCCAATGTTCTTAGCTTGTGCTGTCCAGTCCGCTTGCAGTTGGTCGCGGGTTAATTCCTGTGTTTTGGGCTTTCGTGTGGGCAGCACGGCCATTTGGCGTTGTGCATGAGAGGTGGTGTGACCGTCCATGCCCGCATCGGCCAGCCGCTGGTTCATTTGCGCACTGCGTTTACTAAAGTGCGCGATCTGGTCACGTGAGATAGGTGCTAATTCAACGTGGTTCTTTTCAAAGCGCAGATCGTAGCCGATGGCGGTTAATTCTTTGGCCCTGGCCGTTTCATGACGAAATTTGCTAATGATCAGATTGCCGGTATTTTCGACCTGTGACTTACCACGGATGGTTTGTCAAGACTGCGAAAGTGCTGCCGTTCCGACCAAGCTTTAAAAGGCCTACAGCATTTTTGCTGTAGGCCTTTTTTCATTACTGCCAGCATTTCAAGGAGAGGTGCTGACAGTCGCAGGTAATATTGCATCAGGCTTTAAGCGGGATGACACTCCAAGAAGCGTACTCCCCAAAATTCGCTCTGCAATGTTCGCAGGTCTCGCTAAATAGAGGGATGACCTTGTCGCAACTTGGGCATGTTCCTTTAGGGGCAAGGTCTGCCAGTCGTTTGCTTTCCAGGCGTGTGTGATTTGCATCGAGAGCAGGGTCTGGCCATTCTGGTGGAAACCTTAACCTTGCCTTAAAAGCGTCTGCTTCTGCGTCGGAAATAGCACCACTCGCTAATTGATCATCAATGACTCTTACGCGCTCATGGCGCCATTGAGTGTTTAAAAAGCGTAATCGCACAAAGACGTCACCCAAGAAAATGCGTAGTGCGGCTGGTTCCATGAGTGTGTAGTGCAGATGCAGCTCACCGAAGTTTGTCGTTAACACTATAAAAGTCTGTGTCGTTTTCTTGCTGGTTAAGGCATTGAGCACGCCTGCTATCGCCATTCCAGTAAGCGCCCCGTCTACACCGAAGCCGCCTCCGATAAAACCTCCCCCGCTCATGACGGTTCCTGGCCCAGTGACGGAGATATCGGCGACTTCGATCAAAGAGAAAGAGGCAGCTCTCGCAGCGGAGTGGCAGCTTACCGCGTCCCCTTCAAAAATAAGCTTGATACTGTCGCCAGGGGAAAATGGGAACCCGGGAGCGCCTAAGACTGTGCACTCATGGAGAGCGGTTGGGGTGAGTGGAGAGCGGTTGGGGTGAGTGGAGAGCGATCGTTCATATAATTTGGCCGTTTAAGGGTTTTGGGGCTTTGCTCTTAAGATTGGATGCTTTGGGGAGAGAGGGATTCATTCACTTCCCTGTCGATGCAGCTCTTAAAGATGGCATAGCTACCTGCGCCTGCACGAGCACCGCAATGACAGGGAGCTCGTGCTTGGCGTAGTGAGTGCAGCTTGCCTTGTCAGACAGGTGATTTGGCGTCTTTTGAGATTGTGCTCATGCTATTTATCAGCTTGGGTTAGAAGTGTTTTGAAATCAGCATGTGTGACGAGTGCGCGGATTGCGTCCTGGATGGCGCCTAGGCCCGCTTGTGCCGTTTGATTGCATGCCGTTTCCCCATAAAAACTGGATGTATATTTATGAGTGCTGCTGACAGCGATCGATTTTCCATTGGATGAGCTAAGCTCCATGCCCACAATCCACGTTCCGCCCATTGAGTCAAAGTCGAGAGCGGTTAGCCTGCCTGTGAGTTCAAGCGTGGACTCTTTCTCATAAATGTCAGCGATGATGAGTTCGCTAATAAGCGCTTTGCGAACATAGTCGGCGTAGCTTTCTCCGTCAGGCGTTTTGATGGGCCCAACGGCACGGCACATGATTTCTCCTGGCTGACTGTCCTTTTTAGTCGGGCTGTCATTGTGGAAGTCTCCAACATTTGCCTTTACATCGCCAACGGCTCGTAGGGCGACGACGGTATCAGTAGAGATGCTGTACCGAGGGACGGCGTAGGTGGAGCAGCCGACCAGCACTGTTGAAAGAGCTAATACTGCGATTGTCTTCATAACGCTATCTCACCTTCAATTATTGAATTAAATTTTGTTACTTTGTGGTTAAAAAATAAGGGGCCAAATGGCCCCTTATGTGTTCTTGCCTAGCTCTTCTCGTTAATAACTTCTAGAAACTGGATAAAGGTTCTAATCATTGCTTAATTTTTTTATTTCTTGATTCTTAACGTTGCTCAGCATGAAAAATTTATAGTTAAATTTTTCAACTCAACCTTTGTAATCTTGCCGATTGCCTGAGGTTTCTTTATTCGTGTGATTAAAGAAGGGTGTTCTGTTGGGTTGTTGCTGGTCGATAATAGCTATTTTTTTCCTAAATAGCGATGCAGGTAGTCTTAGTTGGACAAGAACGCGTGAAAATAGAACGATGTCTTTTTCAGGCATCAGTAAGCCAATGCTCAAGACATATCTGAAGCACCCGCTGCATAAGTATCCTGAGGCGTTACGATCGTACTTAAATTCAATAATAAACAGGGTGCCAAAGTGATAGCAGCAAGAATGCCTCAAACAAAACAGTCCAATAAACAGAGGAGCGGCTATATGCGTGGGTTTAAGTTGGTGGTGGTGACAAACTTTTTTCTGATGAGCACATTAACTTTCGCTCTCATGAGGAGATGCTGCTAGCGCTATTTATTCCTGCCCAGATCAAAGCGCGTATTAAATCAGCGACGAAGGGGAAGCTGGTGGCGAGTGCGCTGGTCTTGAGTTTTTCGCTTAAGGTCACCAATGACTTCATTGAGGATCAAGCCTTCTGGGCTTATTCAGTGTTCGTAGACGCGCAAGCCTTTGTTGCGAACGGAATGTCACTTCCCAAGGGCAAAACCATGACACTCAATTTATCGGCTGTGTCTGTCCAGGAGGCTATTCAAACAGATTATGCCCGTGTGCTTGGCAGGGTTCTGCAATAGAAGCCCCAGATAAAAGAAGCCCGCAATGCGGGCTTTTTCTTGCTTGAGGGTTGCCGCTGTTCTCTTACCAGCCCCAGCACGTCCCTCCTGCGGGTTTGCCGCAGTTACGGTAGTTCACCGCAAACCACAGCTTACCTGCACCGCGCGGGCTACCGTCAGATTTAACGTCATGGCGGGGCAGTTCTTCCAGGGTGTCGCGGGCGGCTTTAGTGGCAGAGTCACTGGCCGCATCAGCCTCTAAAACAATCCGTCCCAAAGCGGCGGCGTCCCGGTCTTCAAAGACCAGATCCGTATCTTGCAGGGCTGTCATTTTTAGGGAGGCGTCGCGCACGGCGGCGGCATAGCTATCATCCGAGCCGCCGGGTTTCAGTGTTTTGTTCAAGGTGCTGGCCGCCAGAATCTGTGTCGGGGTGGCGGGCGGGACCATCATGTATTGATCCAGCGATGGCATCTGGCCAGCAGCAGCTTGGCGGCGTAACCAGTCGCCCCATAGAAACTCGGCGTATTCAGGCAAGTCTCCATTGTTGTAGGCGATGTCACGTGTGAAATACACCAGCGAGCGATATCGGTCTTCCTGCATGCCGCCAGCTTCTTCTTTGCTGGCTAGCCCGACGCGGGTGGGCAACTGTTCGACGCTAATGGCTTGGTTCTGACCATCTCGTAGCCAGACCAGTTTCTCTTTACTCATGCGCTCCCAGAAGGCGCGGGCATCGTGCAGATCGCTGTAGTTGGCGCTGACTTTGACCCAGACGGGCAATTTGGGGCCACCGTCGGGGATCTCACGCAGGGAGGAAAAAGTGTGGTGGCCGTCGATCAGGTACAGATTTCCATCCCAGCCCACGACCACTGTTTTTAGGTTCGCTGTTTGTGAACCCAGCGCGTCTTTGCACAGATAGCTCGTAGGCTGATCCAGGCGGGCAGTTTGTGCCTCCTCGATGCTCAGAAATTTCTCGGTGCGCTCTGTTCCTCCCATATCCTCACAGTAGTCGTCGAATTTTTTACCGATTGTGCGGTTCAGGTAGTCCAGCTGTTGCTTGGGATCCTTGGCCCAGGTTGAACGCTTGATATCACCCTGCCAGCGACCCAGCTTGTAGTAGACCTGATCGTAGCCAATGGCGGCCTGGGTGGGGTGCAACTCCTCGATGCGGACCTTAATGATATCGCCGGCCTTGGTGTCCAGGTAGGCGGCATTGCGCGCGGGTTCTGTATCGGGCTCTTCGGTGACGGGGGGCGTGACGACGGGCGTGTCAGGGTTGGGGTTGCCGGCGGTGCTGGAGCCGCTGTCGCAGGCTGCCAGCGCCAAGGGGAGCAGGGCGATACCTAGTGTACGCAGCATGTTCTGTCGGGCGGGGAGCAGAGAGTGTATGAAGGCGAGATTCATGGTCCGTTGGAGGTTTTTGTTTGTAGATCCTAGATCATGAGGGACGGGTATTGCCGGAACATTGCACTCGGGGTCTTGGGCTGCTGGCTGGGATAGGAACGCTTGTTCAGGAGTAGGGATGAATCAGATAGGATGGCTGCCAACCGGCGCTGAATCCCGTAAACTATTCACCCTTGAATCAAATCGATGAATGACTACCTGGCAGCAGATGCTGATTTAAAAGGTCTTTAATGTCGCTCTACAAAAAAGCCTGGCTATTTGTACTGTTTAGCGTGGCGGTTCTTGCCGCCTTGCTCTTTGGTATGCCTTTGCTGGATCGTGTTTTGGGCACGTTTAGTTTTTTGGTGTTCGGCCTGTATATCTTGGGTCAAGGTTTGCTGGCAATGGCTTTCTTTAGCTGCCCACAATGCGATTTGTCGCCTTTTATGGGGAGCAAGGGTTTGTTCACTAGCTACTCGATATTTCCACGCAAAAAATGTGGCCATTGCGGGCATGATCATACACAGGCTGACGTAGCCGAGACGTAAATTTGGGAGCGGCCAAGGCTCAAGGATATTGCGCTAGCGTATCCCTTCAATATCCTGTTGTTGAGCCATGGCCTGGGGCTGTTTACCTAGTCTGGGTGATGGTTGTGATCCACCACCATGTTGTTGCCGAAAGTAGCGAACTTGGCTGTGATCTCGGCGGGAAGTTTGGCTTCCGCTTCGCTGGTTTTTTTGACCAAACGCTCTGCTGCCTGTGCGCTCATCCCGGCCATGGTCAAGGTTTCGACATCATTCAAGCCGTCACCTCCGCACATATGGACATTCCACTCTCCGTGGCGGTTCAGTAAGAGCGCACGGCCGCCACGTGCCAGCTGCGTCCAACCCGCCAGGGCATACTCGCCCTCGATGATAATGGGTTCTACGGACAGGGGGGCGTCGGGGCTATCCCAAATAGCCTTCATGGCCTGTGATATGCGCTCGGCTTCTGGAGATGCTGCGCGAGCGGTTCCAGACAGCACCATTAACAGTGCCATGGCTAAGAGAATCCCCTGAAGCGACGCAACGATGGTTTGACGATAGGGCGAATGGGTTTTCATGAGAAAATTTCCTTGCGATTCAAACTATTAAAAGACAGGAGAGTTCTTGCTCTGTGATTGCCGTGTTTGCGTGACTCTTACGCAGTGGCGCATAGACTGCTTGCTGCATAAGAACCTTGTGCCTTGAACTGAATGACATGGGCTCTCCCTGGAAGGTTTACTTGATGAGTTCGTGGCTTCAGTACTGGATTTGCACGCCCGCAAATACGGATCGACCTGTGCCGGGCTCGAATAAGGCGGAGGAGGCCGTCGCATAGTCTGTGATGCTGGCACTGGCGATGTATCGGCGGTCAGTCAGGTTGCGGCCATCGATATAGAAGGAATAGGCACCTTGCTCCCAGCCTGCACGCAGGCCAAGCAGCGCATAGGAGTGAGTCTTGGTGCTGTTCGCGTTGTCCACGTAGTAGGCCTGCGGGACCCACTCGACGTTGGGGCCAAGATAGAAGCCAGTGGGATGTTTGTAGAGAATCTCTGCCCGTAAGTAGTGTTTGGGTACGCCGGGCATCTGGTTGTTGTTCCAGTCCCTATCATTGTCGAACTTGAAGTTGCTGTAGGTGTAGGCTCCCTTGATTACCAGGCTGTCGGCATGGGCTCCTTGCAAGAATAGGCCGCGTCCCGCCGTCCATTCCACGCCCAGCTCTAGTCCTTGGTGGGTGGTGCGATCCGCATTGACGGTTTGATTGCAGATGTTCCATGGCGCGCTAATGCATTGCAGTTCATTCTTGATACGGGCATGGTAGAGCGCGATATCCCACGCCACATCGCCGCTTTCCCCTCGCGTGCCGATCTCCACGGTAGTGGCGCGCTGCGGCTTGAGACGATCCAGATCATTGCTGGTCGAGAAGTTCATGTCATCAAAGGTCGGGGGCTCGGCACTGCGCGAAATGTTGCCAAAGACCTGCCACTGTGAACTGAGGTCCCACAGCAGGCCAAGCTTGGGATTGAACAGGTGGTAAGTCTTGTCACCGGAACGCGTCGTGGGCAGGCCGGCGTTATAAAGGTCGTTTCGCTTGCGCTGGGCATACTGATATTGCAGGCCTGTAATTACGGCAAGATCGGGGGTGAGGTTCCAGGCGTTTTCTGCATAGGCCGTCAGGTTGTTCGCGGTATCTTTGCTGGCCGATAGTTTCTCTAATCGCTTGCCCGCCACGTTGACTGAATTTTGCGCATCGATCTTGCCCGCTGACCAGGTCAGTCCCAGCGTAAATCGATTGTCTCTGCCCGCCAGTGCAGTGGAGTTGACCAGTCGTCCGTAGGCTCCATAGCTGGTGGTATCTCTATCCACAAATTGATAAATGGGGTGACGCAGCGAGCTTTGTCCGAACCAGCCCCCCAGCTCATAGCGTGTCTTATCAAGGACCCAAACGGTGCGGTTGGCAAGGCGGCCTCCATCCAGGTTGAGCTGCCAGTCGTGTTCTTTATTGCTTTGCGCGGCATGCCGTGGCTTATTCAGTGCTTGATCACGGCTGACTGAACCGGGAATCTCCTGGTGGATCTGAAAACCGCTAAGGTAGAAGCGGGTTTCTGCCTGATCTGAAATGCGCCAGCCTAGGTTTGCACTGGCTCGCAGTGAATGGCCGGCACTTTGCTCCCGATAGCCGTCTTGGCTTTGCCAGGACCCAGACACCACACCATCTATCTTTTCGCCCACAAAACCGCTGCTTAACTGCGTCCGCCGCCAGCCAAAACTGCCTGTATCCAGACGTCCCTGGAATGCATCGGCTTCATGTCCGGTGGGGGTGACGAAGTTGATGGCACCGCCCAATGTAGCGGATCCATACTGCAAGCCATTCGCTCCTTTATATACTTCGGTGTAGCGGTAGGCCGTGGGGTCGATGCGTTGAAAGTCGCTGCTGCCGTCGGGGGCGTTAAGCGGTACACCGTCCTGGTAAAGGCTGATTCCACGCAGATGGTAATAGCGCGACAAACCAGAGCCGCGTATGGACAGACGTGCGTCGTCGCCCCATTTGGGTTGAGCGAAGACCCCCGGCGTGTAGTCCAGCATGTCCTTTACGGTGGCAGCTTTTGTATCGCGCCAGACACTGTCGGGAACTAAGGCTACGCTACCAGCAGTTTGCTCGATGGATGCCTTCGCGCTTGCTGTGTCAGCTACGGTCAGGCTCTTTTCGCGCTCGGGGGTGACCAGAACTGGGGCCAAGGTCGGCGTTTGCGCTTGAGTGTTTGTGGCCCATGTGCTGAAAAAACCTAGGGCGAGTGTCAGGGCAGTAAGGAGTGCGCGGGGCGCTACCTTGTGCTTTGTCCAGACGGGCGAGAGGGCGACGGATGAGGGAACGGTCTGCACGGCGTGTGCCGGTGCAGAAAAAGGAAGAATAGACATAAAAAAACCTTGGAATGACTTCGCTGGAGACTGACGGCATAAGATGCAGTCAGCGACGAGAGATCAAGCAAGGTTTGCAGGGGGCGCACGTGAGCCAAGAGGTGGTCCCAGTGCGGGTAGGGGCGGCCGAGTCTGATTCCGTTGGGGCAATAGCAAGGGCGCATGAGAAGCAGGGCTATCCAGACTTGCCATATCGGCGCTGGGCAGTGCAGCTTGCGACAATACCAGCCCGTATGGGCAGGGCTGAACATCGGTGTGCCCATCGGAGGTGGTGGAGTCATCCTGCCCCGTCAAACTCATCAGAATGGTGCTGGGGGTTCCACCGGGGGAGCACAGGGTGATGGAAAAGAAGCCATCTCGCTTGCTGGCTGTGTCAGGCATGTATCCAACGGGAACCAGCGCCCGACACAGGAACGACAGTATCGCCAGGCAAAATAGAACTTGCCAGGCTAGGTCATTCTTGGGCCTAGGACGGGACTGCTGGATACACATTGTGCGATTGTATGACAAGTCTTTATGTATGGTTCTGAGACTTTTTAACTTGTTTTTGGGGAGTCTTTGATCGCGGTGTAGTCGTACGTATGGTCAAGCAGGTTTAGTGTAGGGTGCCTGATTAGGGTACCCTGCCCAATTCGCTTGTCGCGCTATTGAGTGACATCGCTTCGTCAATTACAGGCTATCTATTTATCGTGTTTAAACTCTTTTTCTCAGCTCGAATTCTTGCGATTTCTGTACTTCTTACTGGGCTTGCCGGCTGCGCAGCTTCGGACGTTTGGTCAGAGATATCTGCTGAAAAAGCAGAATGCTTGAAGCCACAAGGGCCTTATCCGAAGTCCTGCGGCGTCAACTATAAGGGCCCGACTGGGGAGCAAGTCTTGAGCAAGGAGCTGACGGGAGGCAATCCCGATATTCGTTATTTAACGGCGATGCAGACTTTCTACCCTGGTATGCCCATTAGTCGCGAGCAGTTGCTGGAAGTCGCGCATAAGGCGGAGCAGGGCGATGAAGGGGCCATCATGGCCTTGGGCAAAACCTACTACGAGATCGGCCATCACTACACCAATTGCAGTGTCGTTCGTACTGGGCAGAATTGGTTGAAGCGTGGCAGTGATATGAATCTGCCGCATGCGAAGGTGGCGCTTTCCCAGCATTATTTCAGTGGAATTTGCGGGCCTATCCAGTTGGACAAAGCCTTGAGTCTGGCACGAGAGGCCTATGCGCTAGACCAGCACCCCATTATTAAAGAATGGCTGGATTATGCCAATGACCCGGCGAATCAAAAGCTGGCTGTGACGCAGCGGGAAAAAGAGTTTAGGGCGTATAAAGGCGAGCCTTCTTAAGTGGGGCTGTGTACCGTTCAGAAGTAAACAGCCCCATGCTTTGGCAGGGGCCTTGTTGAGGCTTGGGCTTAAGGCTTGCGCCCTTTATCCAGATAAGCCTGAAACTCGTCCCCGGGCACCATGCTGCCGCCGGTTCCCCAAACCAAATGGGTGGCGCTTTGTAATTGAGTCGGCGTAAAACCCCTGTCTTGCACATATTTCGGAGAGCCTAGTACTCGCGCCATGCCCGGTACGCCAGCCAGCGCCGAGGGCTCTAGCTTCACCCCGTCCTGTTCGTAAGCAATCACCAGCCAGCGGTAGAGTTCCTCGTCTGTGACGGTGTAATAGCCATCAATCAAACGCTGCATGGCTTTACCCACAAAGCCGGAGGGCCGCCCTACGGCCAGTCCATCAGCAGCGGTGATGTTATCTATGCCTATATCCTGCACGCTGATTTTGTCATGCAGTCCGGTGTAGACACCCAGCAGCATGCAGGGCGAATGCGTGGGCTCGGCAAAGAGACAATGCACGGCATCGCCAAAAGCAAGCTTCAAGCCAAAGGCGACTCCACCGGGGCCACCACCTACACCGCAAGGCAAATAGACAAACAAGGGGTGGTCGGCGTTAACGATAATGCCGGCTTGCTGGAACTGGGCTGCCAGACGTTCCGCAGCCACGGCGTAGCCCAGGAAAAGATCCGGGGAGTTTTCATCATCCACAAAGTAGCAGCGTGGGTCTTGAGAGGCTTGTTCACGGCCTTGTTCAACGGCCACACTGTAATCGGATAGGTGCTCAACCACGTTGACGCCATTGGCCCGGAGCTTGTCTTTCTTCCATTGGCGGGCATCGGCAGACATATGGACGCTGACCTTGAACCCCAGTTTGGCGCTCATGATGCCAATGGACAGTCCCAGATTGCCGGTGGAGCCTACCGCAATGGCGTACTGGCTGAAGAATTGGCGGGCTTCGTCGCTGGCCAGTTTGCTGTAGTCGTCCGTTAAACGAATCAGCCCGGCGTCCAGGGCTAGATCTTCAGCGTGTTTTAAAACTTCGTGTATCCCGCCACGGGCCTTGATAGAGCCGGAGATGGGCAGTTCGCTATCGGCTTTCAACCATAAAGCACCCACGTGCTCCAGGGCGTTTTCCTGCATAAGGATTTTGCGTACATGATCTAAAGGTGCGATAGGGGATTCAATGATGCCATTGGTGGCAGCCGTGTCGGGAAATACGGTTTTCAGATACGGGGCGAAGCGTCGCAGGCGGGCGCTGGCAGCTTGCACGTCCTGAGCTGTCAGCCCAACATCAGCCAAGGCTTGGGTGACGGGGGCGATAGCCGGATTGAACCAGGAGCTTTCTTTCAGGGCGATCAGATCGCGGATAAGAGGATGACTGCGTTGCCAGGCCGCCAAGGTTTTTCCATGGATCATGCGGTCACCTGATGAGTAAAGAATTTCATGGGTAGAGAGAGGAAAGATGCTACACGATTGTGCGTGATGCCAGGGGCGGTGAAGGGGCTTGATTGGAGGGGCGTAAAGAGGCAGGGCGAGGAAAAGCGATAGGTACGGAAGCTGACTTATGAAGGGCTAAGTGCAGACGCTTCGGGCAGTTTTTTCCTACTAGAAGAAAACTGCCCTCTTGATGAGGGCAGTCTCAATCGCTTTAAGAAGGCTTGTCTTTTGGCTTAGGAACAAAGACAAGTGTTAATCAGCGCTGGAAACGCAGGCCATCAGTACCGAGCATCCTTAGGCTTTTTACCGTTGGGCCAGTCGTTCACTTTGCCTGCAAAGTCAGGTCGGGGCATATGCGTGAAGTACTCAGCAATGTCCACGGCGTCCTGATCTTCCAGCACACCACCCTGGCCCCAGGCGCCGTGAGAGTTCACGCTCATCGGCATGTTGTACTTGATGAAGACAGCCGCCTTGAAGGTGCGCGCCATCCCTGCACCAATGTTGAAGGACTCATCGCCCCATAGTGGCGGAAAGATAATATTGCCGCGCTCATCTTTCAGGCCCTCGCCGTCCATGCCGTGACAGGTCGCGCATTGGGCGCCATACAAGGCTTTACCGCGCTCGGGATTGGCGATCAGATCATGATCCAGTGGACCATCAATTGGCACTTGTACTTTTTGGCCAGCTTGCACACCTTGAGCCAGCCACTTCATATAGGCCAGCATGCCTTGCATTTCAGGTGAGTCCACGGGGACGGCCTTGCCGTTCATGGAGCGCATGAAACAGCCATTGATACGGCCAGCCAAGTCCACCATCTTGCCCGATCGGGGCATGACTTTGGGGTAGCTGACAAAACTGTTGATGTAATGCGCCCCGCGCGGTGCCTTGCCTTGGTCTATGTGGCAGCTATTACAGTTCATGGCGGCACCCACATTATTGGGGAGCAAGCGGCGTGTTTCGTTCAGCAGACGCTTGCCGTACAAAATAGCGGCGGCATCCGGCTCTTTTTCGATCAGCAGATCGGAAGGAACGGTGTACTGGCCCACGACCTCTTTGCTGTCCACATTAATGATGGGATAGCTCGCTTGAGTGGGCGCCGTCAGTGCAGGGTTAGCCCCAAAGGTATACCAGCTTGCCGCCGCTACACCGGCGATGACTATAGCCATAACAGACAGGGTTTTGGCCTTACTCATGGCGGGCTCCTTGAGGCTGGATATTGGGCGATTTATTGGCTACAAACTGGCGGATATGGGCAACGTCGGCTGCTTTGACGGTAGGCGCTTCGTTGGTCCAGCTGCTGCGAATGTAGTTAACAAGATCGGCGATGTCCTGATCGCCCAAATGGCGGAAGGCAGGCATGGTGAAGGTCATTTTGTCGATTTTGTTTTCTGGCATGCGACCGCCTTCCAAGGTCACTTGAATGACGGATTGCGGATTGTTGGCAAAAACGGCCGAGTTACCTGCCAGTGCTGGAAAAATGCGCGGCACGCCTTTGCCGTCGGCCCGGTGACAGGTCACGCAGTGGGCGGCATACAGCCAGGCGCCGGGCGAGGTGTAGTCACCATCCAGCTGTTTTTGTGTGGTGGTGTCGGCTTGATGCGGGATCTCGGGATTGCGGCCCTTCACGGGGGGCAAGGATTTCAGGTACTGCACCATGGCGCTTTGATCCTGTGGCGTCATGTACTGCGTGCTGTGTTCCACCACGTCCGTCATGGCACCGAAGGCGGCAACCTTATCGGTACGACCGGTGGCAAAGAAGTCCAGTAGTTCAGCCTCCGACCAGCTCGCTAAACCACGACCCTCGCCACGTAGGCTTTTGGCGCGCCAGCCGTCAATCACGGCACCGGACAGGTAGTCGTCTCCGTCTTTCAGGCTTAGGGCCAGCTCTTGATAGGCCAACCCGCGCGGTGTGTGACAGGCGCCACAATGGCCTGGTCCTTGAACCAGATAAGCTCCGCGGTTTTTCAGATCATCCAGACCTTCATCAGCGACAAAACCCTGATCTTTAGGCGCAAACATCCATTGCCAAAAGGCAATCGTCCAACGCATCTGGAAAAGTTTGGGCAAAGTGGGGGCGGCGTTTTGCTGTTTGACGGCCGGGACACCACGCATGAAATAGGCGTACAAGGCATCCATGTCCTTGTCGCTCATGATGGCTTACGAGGGGTAGGGCATGGCGGGGTATAAAGCGGCCCCGTCCTGGCGCACACCGTGTTGCACCGCAGTCTTGAATTCGTCCAGGCTATAGCTGCCTATGCCTGTTTCTTTATCAGGCGTGATGTTGGTGGAGTAGATAGCTCCCAGCGGTGTTTGCATGGCTAGGCCACCTGCATATTTTTGGCCACCAGGAACGGTATGACAGGCGACACAGTCCCCCGTCCGGGAGACGTAGGCTCCCTGTTTGATCAGGGTTTCATCATCCAGGTTTATTGTGTTTGCCGATGAGGAGACGATACTGCGCTGCGACAAAATGAACTGCGACCCGCCGTAGGCGGCCCCCAGCCCCACTAGCGCCAGGATCAAGGTCTTGGACAAGGCTTTCATAGACATTACCCATAATTATTAAATAAATGTGTCAAATAACTTCAAGTCACACTCAGTACGCATGGTATAGACAGCCCAAAGGGCAAGAAACCCTTGTTCAGATCAATATTGACCTAACTCAAGGGTTATATACATAAGCTTATAACGAGATTGAAATTGTAAACAGAAAGAGACAGTGATATGGCGACTGAATGCAAAGGGGAGGAGCAAAGCCATGCTCGGTGTTTTGAGAGTTTTGGGGGCTAAGCTGCGCTTTCAGACTGTTTTTGGAGTGTTTTATTGGTATTTCAGCGTCAAAACGACTTACAGCGCAAAACGCTACAGGCAGCACTTACGCTTTATGTTTGACTCAAATGTAAGCGAAGAATAGGCGGGGCTGTGAGCTTTGAACGGTTCGCAGTCAGGCTGAAAATGCTGTCTTAGTGTGGGTCAACCCGGAGGAAGTCGGCACTGAAAGCAAGTCTTGTGCCAAATTTATGATCTTTGTTTGAGTAGTAGGGCTGCAAGGCTAGCTGTTCTGTTTTTAAGAAAGAAGCCTGAAACTCTATTTTGTATCTAAAAGAGATATATAGAATTATTTTCTTAAATTTAATCCACCGAGCCCTCAACATCGCTAGGCAGGATCCGGTCTAGCCTACCCGCCGTCCAGCAGCCTCTTTGTGCTGTTTATATTGCACAGCCTGCAGGCGTGGCACGGATTATGGCCATGCGCTACCTCTAGTGTCGTGGTGGATTTTTGGGATCTGGAGACGCCGGTCTACCGCTATCTGCCGGATTTCCGCATGGCCGATCCGCGTTATCAACCTATTACTGCTCGCATGTTGTTGAACCACTCGGCCGGTTTGCGGGGCGATGACCTTATTAATGATTCGCTGTTCATTGGTGATAATAGTATCCAGGGCTATGGATAATTTCTGGGTACTCTGGCTTTGCAGGCGTTGAACGCTGATCCAGGGGCGTTTTCGGTGTACTGCAATAGAAGGGCCGGGCGAAAACTATGCTCGCCTTAAACTGCCTGGGCGTGACAGTGGTTTGCCCTGGATTCACTACGACGTGATTGCCTCGGGCGGTATCAATTCCACCGCAAAAGACTTGGTGAGTTTGCCCCTTTATTCATGAAAAATGGCCCCACCATCTTGTCTCCACAATCGCAGGCTGTCATGCAGGCCCCTGAGTATTTGCGCGGTCTATGGCCGCCGTTGTGCTCAGTGCGGGCGGCAACAGTGGTAAGAACCGGCTTTTTGCTAAAAAGATTTTGCTGAAGGCCTTGGAGTTAAAGGGAATAGATACGTCGGCCATAGCTAAAAAGTCGTTTTCCGTCGAAAAAGGCGCTCAGATGGTTTTTGTACGCTTTTTTCTTAGCCTGAGTTTATAAAGTTCTCTGGTTTTGACAGAAATTACGCGATGTTCGAATAATTTGGCGATTAAGTCCGTAATTTTATCGGCGTATTCAGTGAGCTAATGGTCTTGGGCTTCGTCCTGCGTAAAAGTTGTTTAAACAGAGAGGTCTAGGGTTCAAAACCATCTGAAAGTGGCGCGTAACAAGGCTCTGAGTGCAGATCAAAGTGTCCGCCTAGTAAAAACCCTCTTGGATGTTTGCGTACGAAAGTCCTACTATGGGCGCTCAATTATCGGATATGAGAATTCCATGATGTATGACTACGTAATTGTTGGGGCCGGGATGGCAGGTGTGTCGTTGGCTTATCGTTTGCCCGAAGATGCCCACGTGCTGGTTCTGGAAAGAGAGTCCCATGCTGCGTATCACTCCACGGGACGCTCGGCCGCGATGTTTG
>SMEN01000313.1_pt1 | contig 14870 bp, 11 predicted proteins | sample 2456271 | NCBI WGS metagenome assembly SMEN01 (sample SAMN10132593, study PRJNA489261) | soil metagenome | isolation source: day1 control-loamy sand soil ammended with raw manure from dairy cow... | place: USA | collected 2015-04-01 | reverse complement strand
GAAGGGGCCATCATTAATGCCTTTTTCCGAGAACAAGCGGCCCAGACCTTCAGGCAGCATGATGAAGGGCGTAGCAGGACTGCCAGGAGGCAGGTTGGCCGGAAAGTCAGGTACATCGGCTCCGGTCCATTGCTTGCCATCCCAGTGCAGGATTTGACGTTGAGCATCCCAGGGGTTGCCCATTTCATCCATAGAGGCGCGGTTGTACAGAATGCGCCGGTTGGCAGGCCAAGCCCAGGCCCAGCCGGGGGTGTTGCCCAGGCCAGTATCAGTATTGTCCCGGTTGGCCATCTGGTTACCCTTGTCCGTCCAGGAGCCGGCAAACACCCAGCAATAGCTTTGCGTGGTGCCGTCGTCGCGCAATTGCGCGAAGCTGTCCAACAATTGGCCCTTGCGCAGGATCTGCTTGCCACTCTCGTCAAAGACATCAGCCAGCGCATAGCCATTGGCTTCTTTGGCGACTTCTTCCGGATGCGGGAAATGGGGGTCGTGATAGGTATCCGTGTCCCACGTCATGCTCAGAACTTGCTCAGGACAGGCTCCGCCTTCTTCTTCGTACAGGCGGCGTAGTTCCATCATGATTTCGCCCAGAATATTGGGGTCGTGACGAGCAATACCTGGAGGCTCTTGTCCAGCGTAGTGCCATTGCAACCAGCGGCCCGAGTTCACGATGGAACCGTCTTCTTCCGCAAAGCAGTTAGATGGCAGGCGGAACACCTCCGTCATGATTTCTTCGGTCTTGACGTCGTTGAACTGGCCTTCATTGCGCCAGAAGTTCGAGGTCTCGGTGACCAGCGGGTCCACGATAACCAGGAATTTCAGCTTGGACAGCGCCTTGGAGGTCTTGTTCTTGTCTGGCATGGCGGCCAGCGGGTTGAAGCCTTGCGCGAAGTAACCGTTGACCTTGCCCTCGTACATCATGTCGAAGTAGGCCAGCATGTCGTAGCTGCGATCCCATTTGGGCAGCATGTCAAAGGCAAAGTCGTTGTCTGGTGTGGCGTGCTTGCCGTACAGATTCTTCAGCAAAGAGATGAAGAACTTTGGCGTGTGCTTCCAGTAATTGACCTGTCCGGGCAAGACATCTTTGGGCGTGGTTTCGTCCAGATATTGCGCTAGAGTTTGCTGGCTGTCTGAAGGCAGATTCATATAGCCGGGCACACGCAAAGACAGCAGGCCCAGGTCGGTATAGCCCTGAATATTGGAGTGACCGCGCAGGGCGTTCACGCCGCCCCCCGCCATGCCAATATTGCCCAGCAACAGCTGAATCATGGCCGCACCACGAATAATCTGTGCACCGCCGGTGTGGTGTGTCCAACCCAAGGCATAGAGCCAGGTCAGGGTTCTGTTTTTGGCCGAACAGGAGCCGATGACTTCGGCAATCTGCAGGAAGTCGGCTTGTTTGACACCGGTAATGTTTTCCACCACTTCGGGGGTGTAGCGATCCACGTGCGCTTTCAATAACTGCAGCACGGAGCGGGGATGCGTCATGCTCATGTCGCGCATCACCTCGCCGCTTTCATCCAGGGCGTAGGTCCAGGTGGATTTGTCGTACATCTTGGTTTGTGGGTTAAAGCCGGAGAACACGCCTTCGTCGAAGGCGAAGTCGTCACGCACAATCAGGCTGGCGTTGGTATAGGAGCGCACGTAGTCGTGCTGAATCTTGTCGTTCTCCAGCAGCCAGCGCACCATGCCCATCAAAAAGGCCGTGTCGGAACCGGCGCGGATCGGCGAAAAGATGTCCGCAACCGCAGCAGTACGGTTAAAGCGCGGGTCCACCACGATGACCTTGGCCTTGTTCTTGATCTTGGCCTCGATCACCCATTTGAAGCCGACCGGGTGTGCTTCGGCGGGGTTACCGCCCATCACAATCACCACGTTGGCGTTCTTGATGTCCACCCAGTGATTGGTCATGGCACCGCGCCCAAAGCTGGGCGCTAAAGCCGAGACTGTGGGAGCGTGACAGAGCCGCGCCTGACAGTCGATCCCCAACATACCCAGGGCACGAGTGAATTTGAAATCCAGCAAGCCGGTTTCATTGGATGCGGCAGAAGAGGCCAGAAAGCCCGAGGACAGCCAGCGGTTTACCACTTGGCCTTGTTCGTTCTTGGCAATGAAGTTGGCGTCGCGGTCGTCTTTCAAGAGGCGGGCAATCCGTTTGGTTGCGTCGTCCCAGCTGATCTTGACCCATTCCTTGGAACCGGGCGCCCGGTATTCGGGGTGCAGGAGTCGGTTCTTGGAATGGATCATATCCAACAGGCCTGCGCCTTTAGGACAGAGTGAGCCACGGCTGACCGGGTGATCCGGGTCGCCTTCTATATGAAAGATACGGGGTTTCGCATTCTTGGAGCCATCGCCCATCGAGTACATGAGGATGCCGCAACCGACCGAACAGTACGTACAGTTGTTGCGAGTCTCTTTGGCGCGCAGGAGCTTGTAAGGCCGAACGGCTGCGGGAACTTGAGCGGCGGCTGTCGACAGTCCCATCGCGGTCGCAGACAGCGCAGCTGCCCCAGCACCAAGAATTTTGAGAAACTGACGCCGACCAAAACTTGGCACGGTGTTATTCATGAATGATTTTCTTGAAAAAAGTGGTATGGCAAAAGGATCACTAATTGCCGGGTCGCATTATAGCAGGATGCATATAAGCTGATTGTGCGGGCCTAATGCGCTGGTTCTAAGCGCAGATGGTTTTTCGGACAGATTGGAATAAGGCGTTACGGGTACCGGGCCTAGTGCTGGCGAATTACTCTTGCCAGGTAGTAAAGTGCGAGGCCGCTAAGAAGCATGGCCGGGGCAGCCCATAGCATGCCGCCACTGGTCAGGTTGTCTCCCTGTGCAGTCAGGCAGCTGGAAGCGGCTGCTTCTATGCACTCTTTATATTGGTAATAGCGCTCGTAAAAAAGCCACCAGAAAAAACCTGCCAAGATAGAAAAAATAATCAGAATAAGGATGGCTTTAAAGTGGCAGGCAGGGCTGGGATTCATGCTTGGAAATACGGAGCGATAAGAGGGCTGAAAAAAGGTGGCTGCATCTTTCCGCTGTTTTACTTGATTCTTGCTGTATTGATAATAAATCGTTTGGAAATAGAGGTGGATCAGTGTGTGGATCACTGATGCAGTGGCCAGCCTTAGGGCTGCGGTGGCGGAATAAAACCGTGTTAATTCAAGGCTGTTGTAGGGTGTTCTCAGCTTTTGAAAGTCGCCATATAGTTGATAATGTGTGCTATTCTCAATTGGCTTTTTATACTTTGCAGTCGCAATTCACTCTACTGCCTTACACCTGGTACGAGCTTGGTAAGGGCAGCTTTCTGTCTACACTCCCATGATTAGATTCACGGTATCGGACTTTGACCGACTCGGCAGTCCTGCTGGATTCCGCTATCGTCTGCCCTATTACGAAGGCCCGGATCGGGGTAGGGAGCAGCTCTGCATTGCCGAAGGGCGAGTGCAGCACTATGAGGTCCGGCCGGGTATCAAACTCGTGCTCTCGGATATTGTGGCGCACCATCATTACGAGTCCAGTTCGATCACCGCCCCGCAGTTCTCTACCATTGTGATGCTGCAAGGCCGGGCGCAAGCTCAGCTTGCCAGCCAGGACAAGCTTAGTCTGGTGGCGCAAAGCGGGGTCAGTATTGCACATAGCGATGCGGTCACCATGACGGGCGTGCATCCTGCCGGGCAGCGCCTGCGCAGCATCAATATTTCCTTGGGCTCAGCGGAAAGTGTGGATGACCCGCGCTTGGTCGATATGCTGGCCAAACTGATGGGGCCGTCCGGGCTGCGTATGCAGCAATGGACAGTCCCCCCTCATTTGCTGAATACGCTGGAGCAACTGATAGACAGCCCTTGGCAGGGCGCTATGCACCATCTGCTATTGGAAGGTGTCAGCCTGCAAGTGCTGGCCCATGCTTTGGATGGTATGACCTACAAGCCAGCCAAAGCCTCTCCTGCAATGGCCCGTGATCGACAGCTGCTGGAACGGGTACGAGAGCGTCTCTATAACGCGCCGGGTGAAGATCACAGCTTGGCGGATCTGGCCAAGTTGGCTTGCATGAGCCCAAGTACGTTGCGGGTGAAGTTTCAGGCGACGTATCAATGCTCGGTATTTGCTTGGCTGCGTGAACGTCGCTTGGAATTGGCGCGAGACTACTTGGCTCAAGGTTGGAGCGTGCAGCAGGCGGCTCATTTTGTGGGATACCGCCATGCCACCAACTTTGCCACGGCTTTTCGAGAACGCTACGGTATTTCTCCCAGCGAGTTGAACTGAGGCGGCTGGGCCGCTTTGTCATTGCTCAAAGCTCTTTAGGCATTTGGCATTCCCCAGCCCGACTCGCATCGGTCATTCTGAAAGAGGGTCGCTCTTTATAGGGCATTTTTTTCCGTTTCAGACTGAGCCGTATTGCCTTCCTCACTACCCCCATATCCCGTGATGGTGTTGATTTTGGGCCTGCTGGCCTGTGTTGCTCCTGCCACGATTGACGCTTATCTACCTGCTTTCAGCGCCCTGGAACGAGAGTTCAATGTGCCGCCGGAAAGCGTGCAACAGACCCTGGGCGTGTACATGTCCGCCTATGCAGCGATGTTGTTGCTGCACGGTACCTTGTCGGATGCCTGGGGACGCAAACCTGTGATACTGGCGTCGTTGCTTGTGTATATCGCCGGTTCGGTGATGGCCGCTTTGGCTCCTGAATTGAACTGGCTGATGGCTGGCAGGGTGCTGCAAGGCGCGTCCGCGGGTGCCGGTTTGGTAATTGGGCAAGCCATAGTACGGGATTGCTACCAAGGCGATCTGGCGCGGCGAACCCTGTCCTATATCGTCGTGGTTTTTAATGTGTCGCCCGCATTGGCACCGATTGTGGGCGGGCAGTTGATTGCACATTGGGGCTGGCGCCCTGTGTTCTGGATGCTGGCAAGCTTGGCGGCTTTGGCTTGCTGGCTATGCCTGCAGCATTTGCCGGAAACGCTAGCCAGTGCGAAACGTCAGCCCCTGGCTTGGCCTCAGTTGCGTACCGAGCTTGGGCTCTTGCTGCGTGATCTTCCTTTTATGGGAATGAGCTTGGCCTTAAGTCTGCTGGTCGGTGCGCAGGCCTTTCTGATTGGTGCAGCCCCCGACTTTATTTCTCATACCTTGAAGCTGCCCGAAACTGCCTTCGCCGTGCTGTTTGTACCTTTGGTGATTGGTGCCATGTTAGGTGCCTTGGCCTCTGCCCACTTGGCTAAGCGTTGGGGCGACACCAGAATAATATGTTGCGCCTATGGTTTGATGCTGGGTAGTTGTGTGGCCTATACCCTGTATCTGACCAGCTCGTCTTTACCTACCCTGCCGTGGGCTGTCCTGTTGCCTGCTTTTTTTACAACGGGTCTGGCCATGCTCATGCCGGTGGTGACCCTGCGTATCTTGGTTCAAGTGCCAAGCCGGGCAGGGCTGGCAGCGTCCTTATTGGGGTTTTGCCAGATGGCCACGTTTTCCTTGGTCAGCGGCTGGCTGGTGCCGTGGGTCTATGGCCAGCCTTTGCGTATGTCAGCGGCCATGCTTGTCAGCGTGCTTCTCAGTCTACTGAGCTGGTTATGGCTGCAACAAGGTGCTGATCGACGTCGCGCCTAGGAGGAAAGCGGCAGGATTGATATTTGGCATAGGGTTTCTGCGTTTAGGGATACGCTCTTGCAAACTTCGTAGATGATAATTGTTCGCATCTAAAACCTATCCAGAGATCTACGTTCATGTCTGCTGTTTCTGCCCGTTCCACTAGAGTCAGGTTGCGCCTGCTTACTCCATTAACTCGTTCAGCCATGTTGTTGGCGGCTGCGGGTAGTCCAGCTTGGGCCCAGGAGAAAGCAGCGGTCGATGCTCCCGTGGAGTTGTCCACCATTACGGTTAAAGGTAATCGCGATCCGGGGGTGACAGAAACCGATCCGTCCTACACCACCAAGGCCATGAGCACGGCGACGGGGCTCTCTTTGTCCATTAAGGAAACGCCGCAATCGGTCAGCGTAGTGACCCGGCAGATGATGGATGATCGCGGCATGCAAACTACGGCTGATGCCTTGCAAAGTGCGCCTGGCATGTCGGTGACGCGCAGCGATACCAATCGCTATTCTTTTTCAGCGCGGGGTTTTGATGTTGATAACTATCAGTTTGATGGCTGGACGCAGCCCGTGTTGTCTCCCTGGGCTTTTGGGGAAAGCAATCTGGATTTGGCCGTATTTGACCGGGTTGAAGTTGTCCGTGGGGCTACCGGTTTGATGACGGGAGCAGGCAACCCCTCAGCGGCTGTTAACTATGTGCGTAAACGCCCTTTACGTGATTTTGCTGCCTCTGCGGGTGTGAATGTAGGCAGTTGGAACTTCGCACGAGCGTATGCCGACATTTCTACTCCCATCACTAAAGACGGCCGTATTCGTGGGCGTTTGGTCGGTGCTTATGGCAAGGCTGATAGCTATACCGATTTACAAGACACTAAGACCCGCACGCTATACGGCGTCATCACCGCCGACCTGATGCCCGGCATGGAACTGACAGGTGGTGTGGCCTACCAATCCAGTTCTAATAATGGCTTTGGCAGTGGCTTTCCTTTGTTCTATAGCGATGGCACCCGCACAGACTTTGGGCGTTCTGTGTCCAACAATGCCGAATGGTCGCGTGTTGAAAACGACACTACCACGGGATTTGTAGATTTAAGTCATCAGTTTGCCCATGATTTGAAGCTACGCATCACCTACAACCAGTCTGTGACGGATGCCTCCATGAAGCAGATTTATCGCGGGGGCTATCCGGACAGAAACACAGGTCTGGGTACGGCAAACTCTTACTCGTATTACAAGGGCGATGTGCGTCGCAAGGCCTTTAACGCATCCTTGTCGGGGCCGTTTGAACTGTTTGGCCGTGAGCACGAGTTCTCCTTAGGCTGGATGCGCTCCGAAGACCGCGTAGATTTTCCGCAATACCGGGCCTTGGCGCCTGTGCCCAACGCGGGCAGCTTCTATGAGCCAGGCCGGGTGCCCGAGCCGAATTGGTCCAGCACATCAAGCCAGGCGGACGATATGCTCAGCAAGCAGTCCGGCGCCTATGCCGTAGGCCGCTTTGCCTTGATGGACAATCTGCGTTTGATGGTGGGGGGGCGCATCAGCAATTGGGAAACCGATCAGACTTACTTTGGTGCCAAGCGTCAGTATCGCCACAAAGATCAGTTTGTTCCTTATGCCGGACTTATTTACGATTTCAACGATACCTATACGGCCTACGCCAGCTATACAGAGATCTTCAAACCGCAAAATACTCGGGATGAACAAGGCCAGATTCTGGACCCTATTACTGGCAAGAGTTATGAGCTGGGCATAAAAGCCGCGTGGCTGGATGGACGAGTGAACGGTGCCCTGTCCCTGTTCCAGACCCGCCAGGACAATCTGGCCGAAGCCACGGGCAATAACGTCATCGGTGCGCCGCCTAACACCCCCGCGTATCGCCCGGTGTCTGGTGCCAAGGTGGAAGGGGTAGAGCTGGAAGTTGGCGGTGAACTGCTACCCGGTTGGCATCTGGCCAGCAGCTTGACGACCTTCACCGCCAAAGACGCCCAAGGCAAGCCCATCAACACCAGCAAACCGCGTACCTTGTTCAAGCTCCACACCACCTATCGCTTGTCGGGGGACTGGCAGGGGCTTACCGTAGGTGGCGGTGTCGATTGGCAAAACCGCATGTATCAGAACGCCACTGCGCCTGATAAACGTGTGGTCAAAGTAGAGCAGGGCAGCTATGCGATCGTTAACCTGATGGCACGTTACGACTTCAACAAACGAGTCTCGGCTACCTTGAACGTGAATAACCTGTTCGACAAAAAATACTATTCGCAGATCGGGTTTTATAACCAGGGCTGGTACGGTGCGCCGCAGAACGTGATGCTGTCTTTGCGGGCACAGTATTAAGTGGAGAAGGTGTGGGCAGTAGTGCCTGATGCAAAAGCCTACTTGGTGATGACAAGCAGGCTTTTTTCATGCGAGGCGGATGTGCCAGTTGCTGTATCTCAGACACAGAAATCTTGTAGCTCAAGGGCTACAAGCACAGCGCTATCTGGCTGTTTGGAAGCTTGCAGGCTACAAAACTCAGGACACCAAAGCCAACAAATCCGTCACCCCAATATCCACACCGGCCTGATACAACAAGGTGCTGGCCTGACCGCGGTGGTGAGTCTGGTGATTAAAAAAGTGCGTCACCAAAAGTGCGAAATCCTTCTCCATGTTCTGGCCCGCCATATTGCTATAACGTAGCGTTTGGCCCAGTTGTTCCGCTGTCAGTGTGGCTGCCCAATCAATAATGATCAGGTCTAGCTTGCGGCGATACGGGGCCAGTTCTGCCAAGGTACCGAACAACTGCTGGTCCAGTGCATGGGGCTTGGCAAATACTCCGATTTCTTCGCGCAAGGCGTGGGCATCAGGATGCTGGGCAAAGCGATGCAGCCAGACGGTGTCCCCAACCGCAATGTGCATCATGGTCTTGAACAGCGAACCAAAGAAGGCCCCACGTTCCTGATGCAAGTCCTGCGCAGAAAGACTCGTAGCCGCATCGTAAAGACGTTGGTTCATTTGGCTGTTGTACGAGGCCATGCGGATGGTGGTTTGGGGTGTCATGTTTTTTCCATACCTGGGTTCAGTACAAGGATTATTTAATTAAAAAGGGGCATGGATCAAGATGGGTGTGCTCCTTCAAACCTTTGCCTTATTAAATCCACTTGACCCACATATAGGTAGTCAGCTACATTTCAGCCATGATGATTATGTGGCAGCGCGATGTTTGAACTCAAGGACCTTCCTAGCTACGACACGCTGGTAAAGATGGGCGTCGAGTACAGCAACCCGGATGTTGATGGGTTGCAGGCTTGGCTTATCTGGGCTTCGGCGACCAGTGAAATGTTGTCGGCTTTTGAGGCCAACCTTGATCGTACTTCCGGCTTGTCGCAGACGCAGTTTTTTGTGCTGATTCTGCTTAAGCGCAATCCGGATGGCTTGAGCATAGGTACGTTGGCAGATGGGGTGTCGGTAACGTCGCAGACGATGACTCGTATTATTGATCGCATGGAAGTTGCTGGTTTATGTGATCGGGAGCAGCACCCTCAAGATCGTCGTGCCTGGTTGGTTCGCCTGACAGAGCATGGGGCCGAGGTTTTGGGTAAAGCCTTGCCGGCTCACTATGTGTGGGTTGCTGAGCTGATGAGCCATTTCGACGCGCAAGAACGCGATGTGCTTGTGCGCTTGATGCTCAAGCTTAATCAACAAGGGATCTTGCCCAAGACAAACGGCGGCTGACTGTCGGCCGTTTTTTTTAAACAAATATGTAGCTTGCTGTATAACAGCTAAGAACATTTATTATGAAAGTATCTGCGAGTGATCCGCAAGCTGTCGGGACAGGTTTGCGTGCCTTGATGGTTGTCTGCGCTTTAGCGGTTGTTTCGCTGCTTTACCTGCCTTTGCCCATTCTTGACGTTTTGAAGCAAACGCATGGCATTGATGCGACAGGCATGGTGAGTAGCTTTGGATTTGCTTACGCAGCCGGATTCTTAATTTTTGGTCCACTTTCGGATCGTTTGGGTCGTTGCACCGTCATGGTCGCAGGCCTGCTGGCCCTGGTGGGCGCGACGGCGGTGTTGGCCGTAGCAAGTACCTCTTTGTCCTTAATGATCGGCCGCGTGTTGCAGGGCTTGGCGGCTTCTTCTTTCCCTCCCGTAGCGATTGCCTATCTGGCAGAGCGAGGCAACCCACGCCAAAGAGTGTGGAGTGTGGCCTGGATGAGCACGGCGTTTCTTTCCGCTGGTTTGCTGGGGCAGATTTATGGCGGACTGGTTGCTGGACCTTGGGGCCTTGCGGCTGCCTTTTGGCCGCTGTGTCTTGTATTCACCTTGACGGCTTGGTGCCTGTGGAAGAAACCCACTGATACGCAGGCAGGCCAAGGGTTAAGCGAATTTTTCAGCAATTACAAGGCCATAGGCAATTTGTTGGCGGATGCACGATTGCGCCGTGTTTACTTGCCCGCATTCTTCCTGCTGATGTGTTTCGTTGCTTTCTACATGACCCTGGATAGCAAACTTGGAATGCAATTTGCGCAGTTGGGGATTTCTCCTTTGATGGCACGGGGCGTGGTGGCGCCTGCTTTTTTGATGCCTTTGTTGGTTGCGGTCGTAATGCCGAAGCTAGGGCCGCAGCGAACGTTGTGCGCTGGATTAGTTTGTGCTGCCACCGGCTTGGCCTTGAGTGCATGGGCTGGGGCGGAGCACCTGACGGCTTTGCTTGGCTCCAGTTTCCTGTTTGTGGCCGGACTGGGCATCAGCGTTCCTAGCCTGATTGCCCGAGTAGCAGGAGTCAGCGATACCTCGGTGCGAGGATTGGCCGTATCGCTCTACACCTTTGTGCTGTTTATTGGAGCAAGTCTGGGGCCATGGCTGGCTCAACAGACTGCGGATATGGCCTTGCAAGATGCCTATCTCTTGTTTTCCGGAGTGTTATTTGGCTGCGCGATCTATGCCTTTACAGGTGTAAAAAAAATGCCGGCCATCGTCAGGACAGGATAAGAAGTTTGAGCAATTTGCTCAGAATGAAAATTTGCTTCTTTATGAGCAGTTGTTAGGCATGTTGCATTTAAGTTCGATTGTGATCGGTCTGTGTGCCTTGAATTTTGTGCAGAACCTTGCAGTGATCCCGATCGCTGAGCGGGTTTTTCGATTCAGTGGGACAAGAGTCGTAAGCAGTCAGGGAGGGTTTTGAGCCTCCCTGATGCTTACTGTTTTGTTGCCAATTAGGAGTTTGCAACGATGCGAGTTCATTTTTCTCTTCCTGCTGTGCTTGCTGCAGTAACGCTGCAAGCGGTTTGGCTTGTTCCTGTGCAGGCACAGACCAGTCCCTTTTCTACGGAGAATGTCATGAGTACCACAATCAGTAATCCCGTCGCAGCCTTTGTTCCTGCGACTCATGGTCAGATAGCCCAACGTGCCGTCAATGTAGACGGAGAGTCGGTTGTCTTGACCCGCTATGAGCGTGAAGATGGCCGTAATGCCGGGCTGGAAGGGGAGCATTTCAGTTCCGTTGTGTCTGAGTCCGGACGTTTGAAAGGTTTTGCCAATATCTCCTTGGACTTGGTGGGCCGCCCTTTACCGAGTGCCGAACGCAGTGAGGAAATCGCGCGTGCTTTCTTGCAAGAGCATGCTCCTGATTTACTGCCGAAAATGGAGATTCATTGGGTCGATACCCATGATGAGCCGATTCACATAGAGCGAAATGGTCGTACAGAGACGGTGACCTTGACCGGGATGAAGGTAAAGGCCCGCAACCTGGAAGATCGTTTGTGGTTTTGGGTGATTGTTGGGCCCGATGAGCAGCCCATGGTGTTTGAGCGCGACATTACCTGGATCACGTTTCCCGGTCATCGTAAAACCGAGAAGTGGTTGCACGATAGCTGGCTTAAGCAGCACAAGACCAGCCTGACGGAGGGCAACAAGCTGGCTTAAAAGTCGGTGCTGCGGTTTGTTTGACTCACGGGTGACAAGCCCGTTGCTATGAATTAGATAGCTGTTTCAAAAGAGCAGTGTTGGTCATTCAGACCAAGGCTGCTCTTGTTTATTTTAAGCAGTGTTCAGCTTTTATTTCATACATGGAATATCGTTTCTTACCACTATTTTAATCTCGCCCCTTTTTAAGCGGACAAAACTGTCCGTATAATTTCGGAATGAAAAGCCGGAATTTACCTAATCGTTCGGATGCATTAGAGCGGCGGGAACTGTTGTTGGCTGCGGCTAATACAGTATTTAGCAAGTATGGTGTCACGGCCCCTTTGGATCAGGTCGTGTCCCAGGCTGGCGTTGGCCGGGCAACCTTGTATCGCAACTTCCCCGACCGGGCCGCTTTGATGGAGGCGCTGCTGACACGCGCCGCAGACCGGATCGAGGAGCGTTTTCTAAGCAAGCGCAAAGGTAATGCCCAGGACTTCAAGGTCCTGATGCAAGTGCTGGCTGGATTCGCGCTGGAGTCCGCTCCCATGTCTGATTACTGGAAGGCCATTGATCCGGGTCACCCCGCGATTGTGGGGGTTCGGGCGCGTCTGGTTGAACTGGCGCGCGAGCCGCTGGAGAAAGGGCAGGCCGCCGGTCAATGCAATCCCGCTTTACAGCCTACGGATATTCCTTTGTTGATTGGAATGCTCGCTGCCAGCTTACGGGGGCGTACGGACAAGGAACGCCTGTTGTTTGTAAAGCGTTCGCTGCAGTTCTTGTGCGAAGGCGTGCTTGTGCAAGTGGATAGCCATGCTCCTGAATGGGAGCCTGAATGAGTCAGTACATCAAGCCGCACCCGCATTGGGAGGACCACGAAAAGCCTTTCATGCCGGGCTCTCCATCGGCTCCTCATCATGAGTCGCATATACGGGTGGCGTATGGTCTGGTCGCGATACTGGTTGGTCTAACGGGCGGTTTGGGCAATGCCTTGGTGTCGGTTAATTTGCCGACGTTGCAAGGGGAGTTGGGACTGACTCCGTCCGAGGTCGCCTGGTTGCCTGCTGCTTATGCGATGGTCAATATCACCGCCAATCTGCTGGTGTTCAAGTTTCGGCAGCAATATGGCATGCGTCTGTTTGCTGAAATTGGCTTGGGGCTTTATGCCGTTCTGGCGCTGCTGCACTTGTCTATTGATAGTGCCGAGTCATTGATTCTATTGCGCGGTGCCAGCGGTTTTTCTGGGGCGGCTGCCAGTACCCTGGGTGTTTTGTATATGTTGCAGGCTTTTCCCAGACGCCTGCTGGGCAAGGCCTTGGTGTTGGGAGTCAGCATCACGCAGTTGGCAACCCCCTTGGCCTGGGTCTTGTCGCCGTCGCTGATTGAGCTGGGGAACTGGCATGGGCTGTATAGCTTTGAAGCGGGGATGGCCTTATGTGCCTTTGCCGCGGTTGTGCTGCTGAAACTGCCCCCTGGTTATCAGATCAAGGCTTTTGAGAAACTGGACTTTCTGGCCTTCGCCTTATTTGCTCCGGCGGCTGGTTTATTGATTGCGTTTTTAACGCAGGGTTATATCCGCTGGTGGTTTAACGATACGAACTTGGCCTGGATGGCGATAGGTTCTTTGTTCCTGTTCACCCTCTGCTCGTTCCTGGAATATCACCGCGTTAATCCCCTGGTCAAAGTGCGTTGGTTGGCTCAAGGCTCAACGATTTATTTTGCGTTGGGCGCCATGATTTTGCGCTTCATCACGACCGAGCAGAACTATGGCATGGTCAATATGCTGCGCACGCTGGGCATGGGCTCGGAGCAGATGCAGCCTTTGTTTTGGGTCGTTTTTTTGGGCATTGTCTGCGGCATTGCGCTGAGCGCAGTGACCTTTGGCCCCAGGACGATTCTGGTGCAGGTATTTACTGCCATCTTACTGATCGGCATTTCCAGCTTCATGGATTTTGGGCGTACCAGCATGGACCGCCCGCATGACTTTTTCTATAGCCAATTTGTGCTGTCTATTGGCGCAGGCATGTTCATGGGGCCTTTAGTGATGATTGGCTTTAAACAAGCCTTCAAGTACGGCCCCGACCATATCGTGACTTTTATTGTGCTGCTTAATGTCACCCAGACCTTGGGCGGCTTGCTGGGCACAGCCACCTTGAGCACGTTTGAACAGCAGCGCCAGCAGCATCATTACGCGGCCATTGTCAGTCATTTGAATGTGGCTGATCCCCTGGTGGCTAACAGGTTAAAGCAGCAGCAACTGGCTGTGGGCTCCGTCATTACAGACCCGGTCTTGCGGGCAGCTACAGGTACGGCCCAGCTGGCCCAAACCGCCCGCCGAGAGGCCAATGTCCGGGCTTATAACGATGTTTTCTTATTGATTGGCATCTTGGCTACCGGCTTTTTATTGTGGCCGGTGCTGTTGGCCGCAGGCCCCGCTATTCAGTCCAGACGCGCGAACGCGGCATCTGGCACTTCTTCACATTCTTCAACGTAGTCCGTATTTATGAGCCAAGACACTTCATCTGAAAATCAGGATCGCAGCACTGAGCTTGCCGCACCGACAGACTCAGATAACGATGGCAAACTGGGTCCGAGCAATGCCTCTTCATTGCCGCCCAAGGTCATTAAACCCAGCAAACGTAGCGTCATTGTGATGGTCTTTGTCTTGCTGGGTGGCTTGCTGCTTATTTTGTGGGCCTGGAATCTGGGGCCTTTCAAAACTACTCGTATCACCACAGACAATGCGTATGTACGCGGACAAATGACGGTGCTGGCGCCCCAGGTCAGTGGTTATGTGTCCGAGGTGCTGGTCCAGGACTTTGAGCGGGTTCAGGCTGGCCAGCCTTTGGTGCATATCGATGACCGTATCTATAAAGAAAAGCTGAACCTGGCACAGGCGCAGTTGGATGCCGCGTTGGCTGAGCTGGCAAATCTGGATCAGGCGCAGGCGCAAAACCAGGCCAGCCTGGATGCCCGCAAGGCGGCCTTGGTGTCGGCCCAGGCTGAAGCTCGCCGTGCCGAGGTGGATCGTAATCGGGCGAAGGAGTTGGCCGGTAAAGGTTCGATCTCGGTGCGCGAGCGCGATCAGGCGGTTGCAACGGCAGAACTGGGGCGCGGCAATATGCTGCAAGCCAAAGCGAATATTGCTATTGCGGAAGAAACCATCAAATCGACACAGGTGTCACGAGCCAATTTGCAGGCCAAGGTGAAGTCGGCCGAAGCCTCGCTGGGTTTGGCTCGTATTGATATGGAAAACACCGTGGTGACCGCTCCGGCAGATGGTCAAGTCAGTGAGGCGACGGTGCGCCAAGGTCAGTACGTGACAGCGGGCTCGCAACTGCTGTTTCTGGTTCCAGATGTCAGTTGGGTGGTGGCGAATTTCAAGGAAACGCAGACGGCGAGG
>SMEN01000312.1_pt1 | contig 14881 bp, 6 predicted proteins | sample 2456271 | NCBI WGS metagenome assembly SMEN01 (sample SAMN10132593, study PRJNA489261) | soil metagenome | isolation source: day1 control-loamy sand soil ammended with raw manure from dairy cow... | place: USA | collected 2015-04-01 | reverse complement strand
GATGCTGATAGTGCAATTGCCCTTGTCAAAAGTCAACGTGTAGGCAACACAGGCACATTTGTATCAACTCAGTTGAACAATGTGCCTCTCGGTTCATTAATGCAATATCAATTGGAAATTACTAACAATACACCATCAGGTGTAACATTGGGTGGGACAGTTGTAAATTTACCTTTTAATGACACACTCCCAGTCAGTTTAAAAAATGTTTCTATTGTCGGAACACCAGCTACGACACAAGGTACAGGAGGTTCAAGCCCTGTTACTACCTCCTGTACTCCCACATTAACAGGCGATAATACCGCAGGCTGGAAAGTCTCTGGGTTATTTACGGGAGCAACAACTGCAACCTGTAAGATTATTATTCAGGGTGTAGCGACAGATGCAGGAACACTGACAAATACAGCAACGATTGAGTCAACCTCATCGAATACGCCTGTCAGTAGTTCAGTCAATGCGATCATTGTAGCCCCGACACCTGATCCAGCGGTTAAGGAAGCTCGTTTTTCTGTAAGCCCAGATTTACCAACCATTGCAAGGGGAAGAATAGGCACACAAACCATCAACATTAAAAATGAAGGGCCAGATAGTGCAACCAATACTAAAGCGGTCTATGTTGCGGCACCACAAACAGGAGTTACCGTCAGTTCTGTAAGTGTTGTCGGCGGTTCCGCCTGTACATTAAGTGGAAGTAACTGGAATTGTAATCTGGGGAATATGCCAAATGGAGCAACCAAACAGCTATCTGTGACCTACAGTACAGCCAGTAACTCAGCCTTGGGAACTGCCCAACAAGCAACAGTGAAAGTATCCAGTGACGAATTTAACCCAGGTAGTGGTGCAGGCGAAACACTGTATAAGGTTTGGGGCAACATCAAGGAAGATGAGTCAATAACCAATGGTGCCTTTTGGGTGGGATATACAGGTACAGGTGGAAATACGCCTGTAGGCGATTATGTAGATCAGACAAGTTCACTTGCAGCAGCTTGGCCTACAACCCAAACTAGCCCGACGGGTGCTTATCTTTCCTATGGCGGGCCAGCACTCGGCGACTCAGTGTATTTGGCATCCAGCAGCACCGCTGCACCCATGATCCAACGCATTATTGGCAATATGGGGACAGCTGCTGAAAGAACGGTAACACTCCCTACAAAACAGATTGCCGATAACCGCCGTGCTTGGGAATTTACCACAGGGATCTATATTCCGAGTTCGCAAACATTAACAGTTTGTATTGGAAATACGAGTGTTGGCCTGGATGATGGCGCATATATTATGGTGGATGGTAATGTCGTGGCGAGTAGAAATGGATGGACATCAAATGGTGTAAATGTTACCACAGCTTCCGCCTTTAGTGCTGGTTATCATCGCATTAGCTATCGTATCGTCAATCGTAATACCTACAATTTATCAGTGGCGGATGCAGAAAACTCCGCAGGTGGTTATGGACCAATTGGTTTGTCTTTAAGTGGGAATTGTTCGACTGCAAACTATGACACAGTCACAGGTACAGGTGTTCCTGTCAGTATTAACATTATAGATGGTGCAAAAATTAAAATTGCTAAAAACTCTGTGAATGGGACGGATACGTTTAACTATATTAATCTTAGCAATCTTGTAAATAGTACAACAGCAGTTACCACGGATTCTGTAACTACAGTCACAGCAGGAACCACAGCAACCTCTGCACAACAGCTTTGGGCGCAAACATTGAATACAGATGTTTCTTTTACAGAAAGTGCTTTAGCTGGATATGTTTTATCAGGTGTTAGTTGTGTAGATGCAAATAGCGGTGTAACAGGGAATACAGGTACTTTTTGGACGCGTGTAAATAATATTGTGACGATTCCCGCTGTTCGCATAAAAGAAGGTGCCAATATTACCTGTACATTTACCAATACTAAGCTTATTTACGTTGATATTAGTGGACGAGTATTTGTTGATAATAGCGGAACAACGCTGGATGTGAGTAAAGCATATAATGGCATACAAGATGCAGGTGAAGTTGGGATTGCAAATAGTACAATTCGTTTGAATAACTGTAGTACTACACAATTAGCTTCAACAGTGACAAGTGCAAATGGTGATTATGCTTTCTCAATTGAACAAAGCTTATTACCATCATCATTTTGTATTGTTCAGCAGAATTTACCTGAATATATTTCTGTCAGTGCCGATAGTATAACGGTAGCAAACACAAGTGCGACCAGCTATCCAAACAATAACTTTGCCGATGTTAAACTCAATGTACTTCTAACAGAAGATGGACAACATACCATTACCGCAGGTGAAGTGACTGATTATCCACACCGTTTAAGTACCCAGGCCCCTGTTTGGGTAACAAAGTTGGAACAAACCCAATCAAACTCAAACAATGATCAACCTTGGCAGGCATTGGTTTACCAAGACACCAACTGTAACGGTACCGTTGATACAGGTGAAACAGTGTTTGATCCAACAGCCTCAGGTACTGTGTTGTTGCAACCAAACACTGATATCTGTCTTGTACAACGTGTATTTGCACCGACCAATATTTTTGCTGGTGCACAGCATATTGGCACATTACAGGCAACCTATGCAGTAAGTTCATTAAGTCTAACAGATCAAAAAACCCAACAGCGTCAGGATGTGACACTTATTGGCAGTGCAGGATTAACACTGACAAAAAAAGTACGTGCAGTGACCAGTTGTTCTTCAACTCCATCTGATTCTTCAGGCTTTTTAGTGAATAACGAAGCCACAAAACAGCAAAATCTGGAGTATGAGATCACCTATAAAAATAATAGTGTGAAGAACCTACAGAATGTCAAAGTAAAAGATAGTTTACCAACTGGTACTAATTTTGGCAGTCTAAGTTGCGGCCTAACACCAAGTGGAAATACTTGTAATGCAACACGTTCTGGAGAAGTTCTTGAATGGACTTTAACAGGTTTGCTAAAACCATCAGCCACAGGAACTTTAAGATTTTGTGTTAGTCAGTAAACAGAACCTATCACAGATCGGTAGGTTGAAAAACGTGCAAAGGGCTTCGGTGAGGAAAGATGGTATGGAATTTGCTTTGGCTGAAAGTAATACAATATTTTTTTAAAAGTGTGAAGTAAATCAAACAAATTTGTTGATTATTGATATACTTTTATAAAAAATGGTTAACGTTTTTTTGGATGGTAAATGTACTGTTCAAAAATAAAAGAGAAGACTAGGAATAATTGAATGGCGTATTTGAACAATATGTACAAGAAATGTTTGCTTGGTACTGCGGTTCTTGTTTTGGCTGGAAGTGTATTCGCTGAGACTAAAACAACAAAAGAGCCCGTTTCAGTAGAACTTAAAACTTTCCTGATCGGTGCAGGCACTGATGGGAAACCAACTTCAAAGCTGGTGACTAAGGTAAAACCCAATGATGTAATTGAGTATCGGGCAACCTATACCAATAACACCCCTGGGAAAATCAAGAATCTGGCCGCGACTTTACCGATACCTGTAGAAACTCAATTTTTGGCGAAGTCTCAGCCAGAAAATGCTGAAGCAAGTACCGATGGTACACATTTTGCCCCAATGCCTTTAAAACGCAAAGAGGGTAATCAAATGGTGAATGTACCACTGAAAGATTATCGTGCATTGCGTTGGACCATTGCGGAACTTCCTGCTGGAAAGTCTGTGACGGTTTCTGCTCAAACACGCGTAAATAGTGAAAAAACTAACTAATTGGCATTTTACGTATAAGGGGTAAAATAATGTCAAATCGTCTACAACTCACACAGCTAGCGGCTTCCATTGCATTGGTTGCAGGTAGCGCTGCTTTTGTTTCATCTGCACATGCCGCTGCGCCAGCGGCAGGTACAAATATCAGTAACGTTGCATCTGCAACCTATACCGATAGTACGGGTGCAAGTAAGTCTGTAAACTCAAACATTGTAACCACAACAGTTTCACCTGTTGGAAGTATTACTTTGGTTGCAAACCGTACCGCAACTGCCAACCCGAACGCCTTGGTCTCTTTATCACATACCTTAACCAACAATGGTAATAGTAGCGATACCATTACTTTAAGCGTGGCGAATATTGCTAATGCTGCTGGTGCTGCTGGTGATGACTATGACTTTAGTGGCCTTAAAGTCTATCGGGATACCAATAATGATGGTACACCTGATGGGGCACCAATTCTCATTGGTGCTGCAACGGGTACAATAACTCTGGCAGCAGGTCAGTCGGTTAACCTGATTGTTGAGGGTACCACAGATGCAACAGCCGCTGCGGGTGCAGAGGGTCAATGGACGTTAACTGCGACCAGTGGTCAGACTGATGTTGTGACTGGTGGAGCACTCAGTGCCAGCAATATTGATACCGTGACCATTATCAATGGTGCTGTCATTAGCTTGACGAAATCGGCCAGTGTCAGCTTGATTGATGCAACCAAGTCTGATGCTGAACGTGAAGTGACCTATACCTTGGTGTATAGAAACACGGGCAACAGTACAGCAACCAATGTTCTTGTGACTGACGTACTAGATGCTAAATTGAAATATGTTACAGGTTCGGCACAATTGATGGGCCTTGGTCAAACTGATGCTGATGATGTTGATGATGACTATAAGTTTGTTGGCAATACTTTAACCTTAAAGATTCCATCTTTAGCACCAAATACCACAGGTACATTGACCTTTAAAGCACGTGTGGTGCAAAACACTAATCCAACCTTGATTAGAAACACTGCGGAAGTTGATCCTGGTACAGGAACCAAGACACCATCTAACGACAACTATGTTGAAGTTGAAAAGATTTTCAAAGGTACCATCAACGATAGTGACACCAATAACTATGCCGATGATGCAATCCCTGGTGCACCTTTAGATAACCAGATTACCATTGCTAATCTACTCCAGGGCCAGGTTGCTGTCTTTGGTACAGCAGCAACTGAAAAGATCGTAATCCATAACACAGGTAACTTCGCCGACGAATTTAATGTCTCTGCGACCAACATCGACTTATCTAGCAGTGGTGGTGGTACAGGCATTGTCACCCTGTATCAGGCCGATGGAGTAACACCATTTGTTTCAACAGGCACCCTTGCTAAAGGTGGAAAGTATGAGTTGGTTGCAAAAATCACTTTGCCAGCAACTTACTCAGGTAACACACCGCTGACTGCAATTTTATCGGTAAAACCGAAGTCAAACCCAGCTCAGATCCCTGATAAGTTGAATTTGATTATTACCAAAGTCACCCCTGCAACTGTGGATTTACATAACGGTAATAACACTGATCAAGATAATGCTACTGGTACAGTTGGTGCTACTGTCGGGACAGGTAAGGATGCCAGTCAATATGCGAATGAAGCATCAGTTCTACCAGGTAACTCGGTAACATTCCCATTAAGTGTAGATAACCTCGGTTCAGTAAGCGATAACTTCAATTTATCCCATAACTTGCCAGCAGGCTGGGATGTGAAGTTCTATCAGGTGGCGGATCCTGCAGAGACAGACCCAGCTAAATGGATAGCAACAGGTTCACCAATTACCAATACTGGCAATATTAACCAGAGTGGTAATACTAAACTGGTTGTTGTTGTAACGCCACCAGCAGGTGCAACAGCAGGTGGTGTAGATGCGAACTTTACTGTGAGATCGGCATCAACCAATTTAACGGATACTGTATCGAATAAAGTGACTGTTCAGGCAGACCGTAAACTGGTTCTAAACCAGGATCGTATTGGTCAGGTTGCACCAGGGGGTACAGTTGTTTATAAACACACTTTAACCAACAATAGTAACTTGGTTGAAGGTGCAACCGCAGCGGGTATACCATTTACTTTAACTAGTTCAAATACTGACTGGGCAGCCAGTTTGTATATTGACAACAACAATGATGGCTTGATCGATGCGAATGATACGCTAGTCACAGGAACTGCTCTTACATTCCTTGGTAATGCTGGTATTGCCAAGGGTGCTACAGTCAACTTACTCGTTAAGGTTCAGGCACCAGTCAATGCAACTGTGGGTACGCAAAATCCAGTGGTATTGACGTTCTCACCAGTTCAGTATAATGGGCAGAATCATCCAGTACTTACAAACACTGACTTGACCACAGTCACTGCAGGTCAGGTACGTTTGGTGAAAGATCAGTATCTTGCTAACTGTGCAGATGGTACAGCAATTAATGGAACTGGAACTTATACACAGGCAACAGTAAGTGCAAAACCAGGCGAGTGTGTGAAATATCGTATTACTGCGACCAACGAAGGTAATGCGAATGTTAAAAATCTGGTGATCAGTGATAATACGCCGTCATATACCACATTAAAGGCAATTTCTGGTGTATCGCCAAAAGTGAGTACTAATGCAGCTCTAAGTAGTACAAGTATTACAACTGATGGTGCAACAGGTAAAGTTGAAGCTGAAATGAAAGAAACTACAGCTGGTGATGATAAAAATATCTTAGTACCAACTGCAAGTGCAACATTAGAGTTCGTAATCAAAGTTGATGAGTAATACTCATTAACATGATCTAATGTAAATCAATAATTAAAGATATGAACATCTGTCTCGGCAGGTGTTCACCTCAAATAAATTTTAAAATTTTTTAGACTATTTAGTTGAAGGGTAAGCGCTGTGCTACAACAGAAGCAATCTAACGCATTCCATAACATGACATTCATGTTATCAACGTTGACAGTATCAATATTGTCAGCGCAGTACGGTTATGCAGCGAATATGCCTGAAGTGGGTAGCTCTATCCAAAATATCGCCTATGCAACTTATGTTGCACCCGATGGTAAACCCCAACAATCAGTTTCAAATACCGTCGCAATCAATGTTTCTGCTCTTTACGCAATTGCTTTAACTACTCCACCAGTTCAGGAAATTGAACCAAGCACCCGTGTGATCTGGGCAAATACCTTAGTCAACAATAGTAATGCTCCTGTCAATGTACAGCTAGAAGCATTAACAATAAATGAACTAAGCAACGTTAAAATTTATGTAGATACCAATAAAAACGGTCAATTCGATACTGATGACCAGCAACTGACAACTACTGTTGCCTTAGCAATAGGTCAGAGTGTACATTTATGGGTTGTTGCAACAGCAAGTGCGACATTGACTGAAAGTCAGCAGTTAAATTTACCAATAAAAGCCACACTCGTTGAAGATAGTAGTGTAATCGCAACGGCTACAGATAGTGCCATCAGCTATGGCCCACAACTGGTTGCAACCAAAGAGGTTGTCCAGAAAACTTTTGAGCCATCAGCTAATGCCAGCTATGACCTTAACTATACTTTGGCCATAACCAATCAAGGGAAAAAAGCGGCAAGACCAGTGGATGTGATGATCGATGGTCAGCCACAAAAAATGGTGCTTCTAGTCGATGATCTACCTGCCAACACAATATTCAAGTCTGCACAGTTAAAAAATACGCAGGCCAAAGTTTTATACAAACAAACGGGCAATAACTATACAACTGTTTTACCAAGTGATTTAAGCAAGGTTGACCAATTGGTGGTTGGCTTTCCACAAATAGACACCAATACAACCGAACAGGTTGACCTTACGGTCACAATGAACCGTAACATTGCCAAAACAACGGTTAAAAATACTTATAAAGTTTCGTATGCAACCACAAATAGCCAAAAAGAGGTATTGTCTAACCCTGCCTTAACAGTGGTGGGTGGTATAGCAGCTGTAACCAATAAATCTGGTGATTTCCAAAATGTCTTGACTACGGGCAGCGTGAATAAACCACTTTATCTTGAAGCGCAAAATGCCAGCTGTAATGCGGACCGTTATACTGCCGACAAGGTGAAAATTAAGATTAAATCAGCCAAGACAGGTGATCTTGAAGAAGTCATTGGGGTAGAAACTGGGCCGAATACAGGCGTATTCCATTACACGCTACCAACCGCATTTGCAGATGTAGGTATTGCTTATGATTCATTATTACAAACTGTCAAACGCGATCAAGTACAAGTTAGCCTGACGGACTGTCTGGATGCACAGGGTAATTCAACCCAGACATTTACCGATATTAGTACTCAGGTGCTTATTGACCCATATGGCACAGTGTTTGATGCCAAGACAGGTTTACCTGTGGCGGGAGCAACGGTCACTTTATTAGACCAGAATGGTCAGCCAATTGCGGACAATATTGCATACAAACTTGATGAGCAGACTGGAGAGCTGGTTACAATTCCAGCCAAGCAGATCACCAATAGCGAGGGTAAATTTATTTATCCCCTTGTTAAAGCAGGAACCTACAGTTTTGTTGTGGATACAACCACAATTCCTGGAAATACACGTTATAGCTTTGTCAGTGATAAATCTGTTTATCCAAGTTTCCCTGCGGATAAGGCTGTTGATCTGGAATGGTCTTATGCTGGCAAATTCACCTTAAATAATGGTGATCCAGCACTCAATATTGATATTCCAATTGATCCTGATTTGACTGTACCAACCTCGCCGTTATTTGTACAAAAGGTTGCGACCAATAAAAACTCGGAAATCGGTGAGTTTGAAGAATATACCGTGACGGTTGCCAATCGTGGCACGGTGGATTCCAAAGATGTTTCGATTACTGATACCTTGCCTAGAGGCTTTATCTATGTTCAGGGTTCTATGCGTATCGATGGCACCAAGGTTGCTGACCCATTAGGTGGAAAAGGTCCTTATTTGAAACTTGGTTTAGGTACACTGACTCCAAGTAAGGAAGTTAAGGTTCAGTATCGCGTCTATATTGGTCCAAATGCCTTGAATGGTGATGGCATTAACCGTGTTCGGGCAAAAGATGGTCAGGGAATCGAATCAAACGAAGCATCTGCAAAAGTAGAAGTAACTCCTGGCGCAATGATCTCTGATGGCTTTATTGTTGGTAAGATTTTTACTGACTGTAACCGTAATGGGGTACAGGATGCAGGTGAAGTCGGTGTGCCAGGTGTGCGTATTTACCTTGAAGATGGTAGCTATGTGGTGACTGACAGTGAAGGTAAATATGATTTTTATGGGATCAGTGCCAAAACCCACGTTCTAAAGGTTGACCGTACCAGTTTGCCAGTTGATTCTGAGTTGGTGTTAATTGGCAATCGTCAGGCAGGTGATCCAAATAGCCGTTTTGTGGATTTAAAACGTGGTGAACTACATCGTGCCGATTTTGCAATTGCCAATGGTACAGGACAATGTTCGCAAGCCTTATTGCAACAAATCGCAGAACGTAAAAAACGCATTGAACAGGACAACACCAATTTAGAACAGGTGTTACGTTCAGACCTTACCATTGATCCAGTTTTTTCCAAGATTACCGATGTTAAAGGTCAGCCAGCAAGTGGTTGTATCTCGGCACAGGGAATCAGGGCCAATTGTAACCTTGATTTTTCCAAGGAACAGGCTAAGGAACTGAAAGAGGTTACTTTTGAACCAGAAAAATCTGGCGTTGCTTCTTCAGTTGCCTTGCCACTGACTGAAACATTGGCAGCAACTGAGAGTGTGCCAGCCGAATCCACTCAAGCTGCGAAAATGCTTAGTCTGGAAACAGTGCTGGAAAATGCTGCCAATAATCAGCTAGAAATTATCAACTTAAAAGATGGGCAGCTTCTTGGTTATGCCCAAACAGCGGTTCAGGTTAAGGGTGCTGCTGGCACACAACTACAACTGTGGGTAAATGGCACACAGGTTTCTGAGAAACGCATTGGTAAACGTGCAATATTGCCTGACTTACAGGTTGCAGGTCTGGATTTTATCGGTGTCGATCTTGCTGTGGGTAAAAACAGTATTGAAGTTCGTCAAGTCGACATGATGGGTAATGTTCGGGATAGCAAACAGGTCAATGTGATTGTCCCTGACCAAATGGATAAGCTGTTACTTGAGTCAGCCAAAGTACAGCCGCAAGCCAACAGCCGTGATTATTTTAACGTGACCATGAAAATTGTTGACCGTAATGGCACATTGGTTTCTACCAGAACTCCAGTTACGCTCGACAGCTCGATTGGTAAAATTGAGTTGACTGACCTGGACCCGAAACAACCTGGTATTCAGGTCTTTGTTGAGGGCGGTACACTTGTTGTGCCAATAAAGGCGCCAATTGAGGCGGGTGAAGGAACGCTGTCGGTTGAAAGTGGTATTTTTCATAGCAGTACACCAATACGTTTCTTACCTGATTTACGTCCGATCATTGCAGTTGGTTTGGTAGAAGGATCAATTAACTTTAAGAAATTTGACCCGAAACAGTTAAGCAATATCCGTTCGCAAGATGGATTTGAGGAAGAACTGCAAGAGATTTCATCATCGGACAATGGCAAAAGCAATGTGACAGGGCGTGCAGCCATGTTCCTGAAAGGGAAAGTCAAGGGTGAATATTTACTGACCCTTGCCTATGATTCTGACAAGGATAAAAACCAGCGCTTGTTCCGTGATATTCGTCCAGATGAATATTATCCAGTTTATGGTGACTCGGCAGCGAAAGGTTTTGATGCACAAACAACCAGTAAGCTCTACGTGCGTGTGGATAAAGGCCGTTCTTATGCCATGTATGGTGACTACGTAACACGTACTGAAAATGATGAGGGCCTGGCTTTAGGTCAATATAGCCGTTCATTAACAGGTGTTCGTGGGGCTGTCGAAACAGACCGCTATAAAGTCACGGCCTTTGCTGCGCAGACCAATACGCAACAGGTGACCAATGAACAACGTGCTATGGGGATTTCAGGTCCGTATAGCATGGGCAATGTCAATACCGATGATGTGCTTGCCAATAGTGAAAAAGTTGAGGTGGTGACCCGTGACCGCGATAATCCAGGCCTGATCATTTCGCGTAGCACTTTGGCACGTTTTACCGATTATGAAGTGGATACCTTTAGCAACAGCATTTACTTAAAAGATCCTGTACCAAGTGTCGATGCTGACCTGAATCCAGTCTATCTGCGTATTACAGTGGAATCTGAGCAGGGTGGGGATGAATACACGGTTGGTGGTGTGTCTGGTTCTGTAAAAGTCACAGATAAAGCCAAAGTAGGTGGTTCTTATGTGAAGAGTAATAATCCACTAACTCAAGATCAGTTAGCAAGTGTGAATACTGTCGTTAAATTTGCCAATGATAAAGGTAAATTCATTGCTGAGTTTGCCCGTTCTGAAAATATCAATGACGGTTTAAACTCTTTAACACAGATTAACACCACACCAGATGCAACAGGTAAATTGTCGGGGAATGCGGCTCGCGTTGAACTGAACTATGCCTATAAGAATATGGAGCTGAAAACCTACCATAATCAGGCAAATACAGGGTTCTATAACACTGCGGCACCAATCACCGCTGGACGTAAGGAAAGTGGTATAAAAGGGCGTACGCAACTGGGTAAGATCGGTTTGGCAAAACTGGAGGCCATCCGTACTGAAGATTTGCAAAGTGGTGTCAATCAGGGTGTTTCTGCCAGTATCGAACGTGCGATCAGCCGTATTGTCGCGGTTGAGCTGGGTCTCAAGTATTACGATGAGTCTAAGAATCCAGCATTGTTGGGGGCTTCACAAACAGCGCCGTATCATGGTTTAACCGCACGTACAAAAATCACCACACAGCTTCCTTGGCAGGGTTCAAATGTTTTTGCTGAATATGAGCAGGATGTTTCCGAAGCTGAGCGTCGTAATTTTGCCTTGGGTGCGAATTACCAGATTAATTCAAAACTACGTGCCTATGGTCGCCATGAGTTGGTGTCCAGTATTCAGGGACTGTATGACCTAAATAACAATCAGCGTCGTAATGTCACAGTGTTTGGTCTGGACAGTAAATATAACAATAACGGTACGGCATTTAGTGAATATCGTGTTCGCGATGGCATCAGTGCGCGCGAAGCTGAAGCTGCAATCGGTTTACGTAACCGTTGGGAACTGGAAAAAGGCTTCTATGCAACCACCAGTTTTGAACAGGTGAAGTCATTGTCAAAAGCAGATACCGATAACCAAAATTCCGATAACACTGCTGCATCTTTAGGTGTGGAATATCTGGCCAATCCAAACTGGAAAGCTGTTGCGAGAATTGAAGCACGTTGGGCTGACCAGTCTGACACCATCCTGAATAATCTGGGGATTGCCTACAAATATTCGAATGACGTGACTTTATTGGCGAAAAATGTAGTTAGCCTGACTGATAGTAAGAATGAAAACAGTGGTGATCGCCTGGTTGATCGTTTCCAGGTGGGGGCTGCCTACCGTGACACTGAGCACAATCGTTTTGATGCGCTGACCAAGGTGGAATACCGCTATGACAGTAACAAGTCAGATTTAAATAATCCATACTTAAAGCATGTCTATATTTTTTCAAATCACTTGAATTATCATCCAAGTCGCGATATTACCCTTTCAGGCCAATATGCAGTTAAAAATGTGGACACAACGTTCTCTGGTTTGGAGTCAAGTGGTATGACACATATGCTCAGTGGTCGGGCAATGTATGACATCAATGAACGTTGGGATGCGGGTATTCATACAGGCGTGTTATGGTCGAACATGAGTTCGGGCCGCCGTGTTTTGGTTGGGGGGGAAGTGGGCTATTTGCTGGCTGCAAACCTCTGGTTATCAGGTGGTTATAACTTCTCTGGCTATAAAGATGATGATCTGGTGGATAGTGACACAACTCTTCAGGGCGCATATGTACGCTTTAGATTCAAGTTTGATGAGAACCTGTTTTCTCGCAACAATTCTACCGTGAACGCTTCAAGAGAACCATAAAGATGAAATATGTCACACCTGCCTTGCGTCAATTTTATCGTGGTGCTGCAACTGTTGTGGTTTGCTGGAGCGTGATGGTTTGGGCAAAAAATCCTGATCATTTGGCTGCACCTGTTATGGCGCAAAATTCTCCAGATACTACAGCCCAGTCAGGTATTTATAATCCAAAAGATCAACAGGTTGCTGCCTTGCAAACACGTCTCGTTCCTTTTTTGAATGAACAGGGAATTGAACGTTATCATGCTGTCAAAGCAGCCGCATGGTTGACTTATGCAGCCCATGAGGGAAGTGAAAAAAGTGCAACGGTTGCGCGAAAGGAGGCCCTTGCCCAGGCGGAAATGATTATAGTGGCATTAGAGCAAGGTCAGGCTAAGCAGTTAAGTTTAACCACACCGATTCTGTCTACCTCAAGTGTAATGCGTCGGGATTTATGGGCAAATACTGAATTATTGAAACAGCATGCAGGTTTTTCCTGTGCCCAGTCTCAGATTGCACAGGCAGAGGTGATGCTGGTCTGGGCAGCCGCTGAACATTGTGAGTTGGGCTGGCGACATTCACGGGAGCTGTTTTTATCAGCACAGCGCTTAATTGATCAGGCAAATAGTCGGGCGTTTAGTTGCAGTGCAGATGTTCCTCAACAGCTTCCGAAAATTAGTTATCCATCTTTACAGGAACTGAATGGCAGTGAGCAGGGATGTCATGATGTGGTCGGAACATGGCCGATTTGGTCGCCACAACAAAAAACAGTCATCTCTGAAAATAGCCAGGTTGCTGATCAACCTGTGCCGAATGTTGTACATTTTGCTTTGGATCAGGCAGTTTTATCGCAAGATTCCATCAATGTGCTCAATCAGATCGTGAACTTCCTAACAGCACATCCAGCTTACACCTTGACACTGTATGGATTTACCAATCAGCAGGCAAATGAACAATATAATTTAAAATTGTCCTTGCGTCGTGCGCAGGCAGTATCTCAATATCTAACTCAGCAAGGTGTTGCCCTAAATCGTATTGCGACAGAGGCAAAAGGTAAGACCCAGCTGATTAAAAATGAAAACCCGTATCACACAAATGGATAGCCAAATCCTATCCCTATACGCCAAAGGCATGACGACACGAGGTATTGTTGCCACATTCAAGGAAATGTACGATGCGGACGTCTCCCCAACGCTTATTTCCAAAGTGACGGATGCAGTTAAAGAACAAGTAATAGAATGGCAAAATCGACCATTGGATGCCCTTTATCCTATTGTCTATATGGATTGTATCGTCGTGAAAGTGCGTTAAGATAGTACGATTATTAACAAAGCGGTGTATCTGGCATTAGGTGTCAATACAGACGGACAGAAAGACTTATTAGGTATGTGGATGTCAGAAAACGAGGGTTCTAAATTTTGGCTCTCAGTCGTTACAGAACTGAAAAATCGTAGTTTAAAGGATATTCTGATTGCCTGCCTTGCGAAGCAGCGCTTCTCAGGACTGAAAGGCTTTCCTGATGCGATTAATACGATTTACCCTGATACGCATATTCAGTTGTGTATCATCCACATGGTACGCAACAATCTTAAATATGTGAGTTGGAAAGACTACAAAGCTGTCACAGCCGATTTAAAAAAGATATATCAAGCTGTTACAGAAGACGCAGCCTTACAAGCTTTAGATGAATTTGGACAAAAATGGGATGAGAAGTATCCTCAAATCAGCAAATCATGGCTTGCCAACTGGTCGAATCTAAACACGTTTTTCGCTTATTCTATGGATATTCGCAAAGCGATTTACACGACGAATGCGATTGAATCATTGAACAGCGTTATCCGCCATGCAACCAAGAAAAGAAAAATCTTCCCAACTGATGATTCCGTGAAAAAGGTGGTATATTTAGCAATTATGGCAGCAAGCAAAAAATGGACGATGCCTATTCAGAATTGGAAAGCTGCCATGAATCGCTTTAGTATCATGTTTGAAGAGCGTGTAACCAAGTATTTTTAAAACTGTATTTACACAGAATTATTTACACCCTCCAAGAGGTCTAATATATTTTATTAAAAATCTCCTTTATTTCTAAGGAGATTTTTAGCTGATTAAAAAATTTATTTAGGGCCTGTTGACATTTTCTGTTCAAAAAAATAGCGAGAAAGTAAAATTTAATCGCCAAACCAAATTTACTTCTCGCTATGCCT
>SMEN01000316.1_pt1 | contig 14921 bp, 15 predicted proteins | sample 2456271 | NCBI WGS metagenome assembly SMEN01 (sample SAMN10132593, study PRJNA489261) | soil metagenome | isolation source: day1 control-loamy sand soil ammended with raw manure from dairy cow... | place: USA | collected 2015-04-01 | reverse complement strand
AAGTAGTTCTCCAACTTTCTCTTGATTATAATTTGAAATCTTTTTATAATCAAAACTATCAAAAGCCAAACGAAAATTTTCTCTTTTCTTCAGAATCGTAATCCAACTTAAACCTGCCTGAAATGATTCTAATAATAAAAATTCAAACAAAACTGCATCATCAAAAACAGGTTTTCCCCATTCTTCATCATGATATTTTATATACAATGCATCATTTGAAACCCAACTACATCTTTTCATAATTATTTTACTTTAAAAAACTTATCCATCACCATTGCAATTGCACCATCACCGGTAACATTTCCAGCAGTTCCAAAACTATCCATGGCAATGTACAAAGCAATCATTAAGGCTTGATTTTGCGCATCAAAACCCAACATTGTTCCAATAATACCAATCGCAGCCATAATTGCACCTCCAGGAACACCAGGAGCAGCTACCATTGCAACACCCAACATCAGAATAAAACCAGAAAAAGAAAAGAAATCAATAGGCATTCCTTGAATCATCATCAAAGCAATACAACAAGCTACAATTTTCAAAGTACTTCCTGAAAGTTGAATCGTTGCACAGAGCGGAACAACCAATTTAGCTATAGAATCCGAAACTCCAATTTTTTGAACTTGCTTTAAAGTTACCGGAATCGTTGCCGCAGAAGATTGTGTTCCTAAAGCTGTAAAATACGCAGGAAGCATCAATTTTAAGCTTGTAAAAGGATTTTTTCCAGCTATTAAGCCTGCAATAATAAACTGAATTAAAAGCACTACAATATGCAGAATAAATATAACGATGATAATCTTTGCAAATACATTTAAGATTACAAAAGCTTGACCTGAATGTGTCATATTCAAAAATATTCCGAAAATGAAAATAGGTAAAAAAGGAATAATTACCTTTTCGATAATCATATTAATGATTTTTTCGAACTCTAAACTTGCTTGAAGCAAAACAGAATTATGAATTTTAGCCAGGCCAATTCCAACAATAAAAGCAAATATTAACGCCGACATAACATCCATAAATGGTGGAATCGCAATTTCAAAGAAAGGTTTTATAGCTTCTTCTTCTGCAACTTGACTTAATGTTTGATTTTGTAGCAAACTCGGAAAGAATGTCATACTTGTTCCGTATGAAAGAAAACCTGCAAATAATGTTGATCCGTAAGCAATTAAAGCAGTTATTCCAACCATCTTACCCGCTTGACTCCCTAAATTTCCAATTGAAGGAATGATTAAACCAACTATTATCAAAGGGATAATAAATCCTAAAAACTGACTGAAAAGCGAATTTATAGTTACAAAAACACCAACAAAAGTTGCGTTAGCAAAACTTCCAATGACGATTCCTAATAAAATTGCAAGAATAACACGAAAAAGAAGATTATTTAAAAGCTTCATGAAAAATACATTATGTGAATAATGCTACCAAAGCTACAAAAATAAAAAATCGTAATATAGATAAAAAACAAAAAACCCAAATCAGATGATTTGGGTTTTTGATATTAAATTATTTTTTTGATAACTTTTTGTTTAAAGCTTTTCTAACTGCTTCTTTATCTTTTAAAGATTTAACTTGTAAATTATGTTTGTTTCCATTTACAAATTTAGCTCTTGCAGATACAGCTGGAGATATATCTCCAGAGTAAGAGAAGTTGATATTATGTGTTCCTGTTATAGAAATACCAAAATCAGCAGTAGCAGGGTTAGATTCATTATCAAAAGCATTGTAAGTAACAACACCCGTACCTCCTGTAAATTGTTCATTTACTTTCACTTCACCATTTATTACGGCAGCTTCAATAGAATAGTATACATTTTGGTTAGCATCAGGTAATTCATAACTTACTAATTGATTATTTTCAACAACAGCAGGAGTATCGAAAGAAACAGCTATATAATTATCTGTAGAATTTGGATTATTGCCACTCCATCCATATTGAATCCACCAAACAGTATAACCGCCATTGTTATCAGGGAATACGTTAATTGCTTCTAAAAGAGCTCCATTTAATTCTACGGTCGTACCATTGTATGTAAAGCTGCCTTCACCATCAACATCTAAGAATGGGTTTTCTGCGAAAGCGATAGAAATATATTCACTTGTTAAATTTTGAAACTTAGCACTTACCAACATTTCAGCTACCACATCTGAAGTAATTGTATTTCCAGAAATTGCAACATCATCAACATAATAAGTAACTCCACTTGTAACAGCTGCGCCATCTAAAGTCGCAGAAAGTGTAATGGTATCACCAAGGTAAGCTGAAGTTACACTTGCAGTAACAACTAATTCTTGAGTCTGTGGATCATCATCAGTTGGATCGGGATTTGGGTTTGGATTTGGATTTGGAGTAACTTCAGTTGTGCTATCATCACCACCACAAGAAGTTACAGACAACGAACCTGAAAGGATTAATGATAATGTTAAGATAGAATAAATAATTTTTTTCATAATATTATAATTGTTTAGGTTTTAATGTAGCAATATAGTAAAATTAACAATAAAATAATAAACAATGTGTTTTTTTTGCAAACAAAAAACCCAAATCTAAAAGATTTGGGTTTTTAATATTTTGAATCTAAAGATTATCCTAAAGAAACACGTTTAAATCCAGTGATTTCTACACCAAATTCTTTAACGTAATCAGCTACTTTTTTAGCTTCGTCTTTAATAAAATTTTGATCTAATAAACATTTTTCTTGGTCTAATGTTGTATTATCAGAAATGAAACGAGCCATTTTACCTGGTAAAATTTTATCCCAAATTTGCTCTGGTTTTCCTTCTGCTTTTAATTCAGCTTTAGCAGCTTCTTCAGCTTTAGCTAAAACCTCTTCAGTAATTTGAGAGAAAGAAATAAATTGAGGTACGTTTTTCAATGTTTTTCCTAAACGAGATAATTCTTCGTTATCTTTAACGATAGCAGCAATACGAGCTTCAGTTTCAGAAGCAACAAAAGCAGGATCGAAATCTTTGTAAGATAAAGTCTCAGCTCCCATTGAAGCAACTTGCATAGAAACGTCTTTAGCTAAAGTTTCAGCTTTATCAAATGCTTTAGATAAAGCAGTGATTGCAGCAATTTTGTTAACGTGAACGTAAGAACCAATATAAGCTCCTTCTAATTTTTCAAAACCACCGATTTCAATTTTCTCACCGATAACTCCAGTTTGCTCAACTAATTTTTCAGCAACAGTCATTGCGTCATTGTATGCAGAAGCTAAAAATTCGTCTTTAGAAGCAAAGTTGATTGCTTTGTTAGCTAATTCGTTAGCTAAAGCAACGAAACCTTCATTTTTACCTACGAAATCAGTCTCACAGTTTAAAGTCATTACTAAACCAACCGTTTTGTCAGCATTAATAACAGCTACAGCAGCTCCTTCAGAAGAATCTCTATCTGAACGGTTAGCAGCAACTTTTTGACCTTTTTTACGTAAAACCTCGATTGCTTTATCGAAATCTCCTTCAGCTTCAACTAAAGCTTTTTTACAGTCCATCATTCCGGCACCTGTAGTTTGTCTCAATTTATTTACATCTGCAGCACTAATATTTGCCATTGTATATAGATTTTAATGTGATTATTTATAAATTAAAAAAAGCCGTTATGGACGATTCATGAATATGAAACATCAGCATAACGACTTTAAGATACTGTTAAGGATTACTCCTCAGTAGTTGCTTTTTCTTCAACTTTAGCAGTTTCTTCTTTCTCAGATTTTCTTTCAGAATTTCCTTCAACGATAGCAGAAGTAACTAAAGATAATACTTTATCAATTGATTTAGAAGCATCGTCATTTGCTGGGATTACATAATCAACCTGACGTGGATCAGAGTTAGTATCAACCATAGCAAACACTGGAATGTTTAATTTTTGAGCTTCTTTTACTGCGATATGTTCAGCTTTGATATCTACTACAAACAATGCAGCTGGTAAACGTGTCATATCAGCGATAGAACCTAAGTTTTTCTCTAATTTAGCACGTAAACGGTCAACTTGTAAACGCTCTTTTTTAGAAAGAGTCATGAATGTACCGTCTTTTTTCATACGATCAATAGAAGCCATTTTTTTAACAGCTTTACGGATAGTTACGAAGTTAGTTAACATACCACCTGGCCATCTTTCAGTGATGTAAGGCATGTTAGCTGCTGCTGCTTTTTCAGCAACGATATCTTTTGCTTGTTTTTTAGTCGCTACGAATAATACTTTACGACCTGATGCTGCAATTTTCTTTAAAGCTTCATTAGCTTCTTCGATTTTTGCTGCTGTTTTATATAGATTGATAATGTGAATTCCATTACGTTCCATATAGATGTAAGGAGCCATGTTTGGATCCCATTTTCTAGTCATGTGTCCGAAATGTACACCTGCTTCTAGTAATTCTTTTACTTCTACTTTGTTTGCCATTTTTGTAATAGTTTACGTTCTTGTGATTAGCAATGTTCCACAGCTTAAGGTTGATAACTTTATGCATTAGGCTTCATTTAGATGCTAAACTACCTCCTGCCTCAGCAGGCGTGCAACAAAAACTTAGATTTTTTTAATAAATAATAATAAATATTAACGTTTAGAGAATTGGAATCTCTTACGAGCTTTCTTCTGACCGAATTTCTTACGCTCAACCATACGAGGGTCACGCGTTAATAATCCTTCTGGTTTTAAGATTGCTCTGTTTTCTGCATCAACTTCACACATTGCTCTAGCAATTGCCATACGAACAGCTTCTGCTTGACCAGTTGTTCCACCACCATAAACATTTACTTTAACGTCAAAGTTAGCTCCATTTTCAGTCATTGTTAATGGTTGCATTACTTTGTATTGTAAAGTTGCAGTTGGGAAATAAGTTGTGAACTCTTTTTTGTTAACTGTGATGTTACCAGTTCCTTCAGTAACATAAACACGAGCTACTGCAGTTTTTCTTCTTCCGATTTTGTGAATAACTCCCATTACTTAAGATCGTTTAAATTAACGGCTTTAGGTTGTTGTGCAGCATGTTTGTGCTCAGAACCTACATTTACATTTAAATTACGGAATAATTGTGCTCCTAATTTGTTTTTAGGCAACATTCCTTTTACAGCTTTTTCTACTAATAATGCAGGGTTTTTTTGTTGCATTACTTTAGCTGTTAATTCTCTTTGACCACCTGGGTAACCTGTGTGACGGATATAAGTTTTATCCTCCAATTTGTTACCAGTTAAGTTGATCTTTTCTGCGTTGATAATAATCACATTATCCCCACAGTCCACGTGAGGTGTATAACTTGGCTTGTATTTACCTCTAAGTAACATTGCTACTTTAGTTGCAAGACGTCCTAAGTTATGACCTTCAGCGTCAACAATAACCCACTCTTTATGAGCAGTTGCTTTGTTTGTCGATACTGTTTTGTAGCTTAAACTTTCCACAATAAATATATTTTAATTAAACATTCCATTCCCAATAAAGGGAGTGCAAAAGTACAAATAAATTTTAACTAACCAAATTTGTTGGTTCATTATTTTGTTGATAACTATATCTCAAATTAACTTTTACTCCCTATTAACTTTTATTTTCAAAATTCAGCATTAAAAAACTCGTCAAAAAAGACGAGTTTTGAAAAATTATTTTTTAATATATTCTATTGTAACTGAATTTGAAAAATCATCTGAACCTGTAACATTCATTTTTACAGGATAATTACCCGAATTGTACTGATAGGAAATATTTGAAAAATCTTCTTCTGCATCTTCAGAGTCCTTATACGTTAATTTAGTTACATTATTTATATCAAAAATATGAAACTCCTCTAACACTAAATAAAATGCCCACTGTGGCGTATTTACGTTTTTAAACATTCCGTTTTGATTATCATAGGTGTATGTATTCTCAAAGTCATCTTCAACAAGTTTAGTTACATTTCCTTTAGAATCATATGTAACAGTTAAGCCGTTACCTGACTGTAATTTTCCATTCGAATCAATGGTATAAACAGTAGTTTCAGTGGTATTACTCCAGTTTGAAACATAAACATCTTTAACCATTACTTCGTTATTTTGATATGTAAAAGTGTAATCATTTGTTGAAACATACGTTTGATCATTTCCAACTTCAGTGGTTACCTCTTTTGCAGAAACCAATTGCCCATTAGTATAAACAAAAGTTACAACATTTGTACGAGAGCCGTCATCTTCAATGTCTTTACTTTCAATTAAACGATTTTCTGAATCATATACAAAAGTTTGTACATTTTCTTCCGATTCAAATTTTGTTGGTAAATAAATTCCTGATGTGTCAACTCCTGTATTGTTGTCATCTGAATCATTACAAGAAACAAATGCTAATGTTGAAAATATTAAAGCTGATAATAAAATCTTTTTCATAACTTTTTTTTGATGCAAAAATCTCCTTTTTTTAATGTAAAAAAATCCCTGTAATCAGTGATTTTTACAAGCTCAAAATAAAACCCGATGAAATCTAAATATCATCGGGTTTTAAAATAAATATTTTAATGCGCAGCCAACCAATCGTTTCCTACACCTATTTCTACTTCTAATGGAACAATTAATTTAAAAGCATTTTCCATTTCTTGTTTTATCATTGGTTTGATAGCTTCCAACTCATCTTTTGGAACATCAAACACCAACTCATCGTGTACTTGAAGTAACATTTTTGATTTCCAATTTTCAGCTTTCAAACGTTTGTGAATATTAATCATCGCAATTTTGATAATATCTGCAGCCGAACCTTGAATTGGTGCATTTACCGCATTACGTTCAGCACCGCTTCGAACCATTGCGTTGCCCGAATGAATGTCTTTTAAATAACGACGACGACCAGAAACCGTTTGCACATAACCGTAATCTTGAGCAAAAGTGATTTGATCTTGAATGTAACTTTTCAATTTTGGATAGGTAGCATAATAAGCATCAATCAACTCTTTACTTTCAGAACGAGTTAAATTCGTTTGCTGACTTAATCCAAAAGCAGAAACTCCGTATATAATTCCAAAGTTTACTGTTTTTGCATGACTACGTTGCTCACGAGTAACCTCATCTAACGCAACATTAAAAACTTTTGCAGCGGTTGATTTATGAATATCTTCGTTACGTTGAAATGACTCTATCATATTTGGTTCACCACTTAACGCAGCAATAATACGCAATTCGATTTGAGAATAATCGGCAGAAACCAAGACGTGATTCTCGTCTCGTGCAACAAACGCTTTACGTACTTTTTGTCCACGTTCAGTACGAACTGGAATGTTTTGCAAGTTTGGGTTATTTGAACTCAAACGTCCTGTAGCCGCAACAGCTTGCATATAATCCGTATGTACACGATTTGTACGTACATCAACCTGTAAAGGCAACGCATCTACATACGTATTTTTCAACTTCACAATCTGACGCCATTCTAAAATATCTTTTACTATTTGATGTTCGTTTACCAAATCACTTAGAATTTCTTCTCCAGTTGCATATTGACCGGTTTTGGTTTTCTTAGGTTTTGAACCACCAATTTTTAATTTCTCAAAAAGAATATCACCTAATTGTTTTGGAGAAGCTAGGTTAAAAACTTCACCCGCAGTTTCGAAAATTCGAGTTTCTAATGCATTCGCTTCAATAGCTAATTCTTCTGAAAGCGCATTTAAATAAGGAATATCTAAACGAATTCCTTCTGCTTCCATATCAGCCAAAACAGAAACCAACGGAACTTCAATCGTATCAAACAATTCTTTAGTTTGCGATTGTTCTAATCTTGGAGCGAAAATCTCTTTTAATTGAAAAGTAATATCCGCATCTTCACCAGCGTATTCTTTTATATCTTCCAGGGCAACCTCACGCATTGTTTTTTGCCCTTTACCTTTTTTACCAATTAAATCTTCAATTGGTTTTGGACTATATTTCAAATACGTTTCTGCCAAAACATCCATGTTATGGCGCATATCAGGATTTATCAAATAATGCGCAATCATCGTATCGAAAATAAATCCTTTAACATCTATATTGTATTTCTTTAAAACCTTGATGTCGTATTTTAAATTCTGTCCAATTTTAACGATGTTCTCGTTTTCAAAAAACGGACGTAAAATTTCAATTAATTCTTGAGCTTCTTCACGACTTTCAGGGAAAGGAATATAATATGCACTTCCCTTTTCGTATGAAAATGCGATTCCAACTAACTCGGCATTATTAGCATCTAAACCAGTTGTTTCGGTATCAAAACAAACTTCTTTTTGCTCTAATAAAGTTTTAACGAAAAGTTTTGTAGGAAAAGCTCCTTCCACATATTGATAAAAATGTGATGTAGTAGCTAAAGTGGCATAATAACCTTCGTCAGTAATTTTTTCTTCCGAATCACCAACTTCAAACAATGAAATTTGGTCATCTGCTTTTTTAGGTTTCCCTACAGAAGTCGGAACCATTTCTTGAACTTCAACCTCATCAGAAAACAATTTATCGAATTGTTCTTTCATACGTCTAAATTCCAACTCCATAAACAAAGCTTCTGTTTGTTCAACATCTGGTTTGTCTAATTTATATGAATCGGCATCGAACGTAACCGGACAATCCAAAAGAATGGTTGCTAATTTTTTTGAAAGTAAACCTTGCTCTTTAGCAGCTTCAATTTTTTCTTTCATTTTTCCTTTTAGCTGGTCGGTATTAGCTAATAGATTTTCCATTGAACCATATTCAGCCAATAATTTCTTAGCTGTTTTTTCGCCAACACCAGGTAATCCAGGAATATTATCCACAGCATCGCCCATCATTCCCAAATAATCAATTACTTGTTCTGGACGTTCAATTTCAAATTTAGCTTTAACTTCTTCAACTCCCCAAATTTCAATTCCGTTACCCATACGAGCAGGTTTGTACATAAAGATATTTTCTGAAACTAACTGTGCATAATCTTTATCCGGCGTAACCATAAAAACTTGAAAACCTTCTTTTTCGGCTTGTTTAGATAGAGTTCCAATTAAATCATCAGCTTCGATTCCTGCTACTTCAATAATCGGAATGTGCATCGCTTGTAACAACTGATGAATATACGGAACTGCAATTTTGATGGCATCTGGCGTTTCGTCACGATTGGCTTTATATTCAGGAAAAAGTTCGTTTCTAAAATCGCTTCCACCTTTATCGAAAGCAACCGCCAAATAATCTGGACGCTCTCTTTTGATAACATCCAACAGAGAATTCATAAATCCAAGAATAGCAGAAGTATCCATTCCTTTTGAATTGATTCTAGGATTTTTTATCAGGGCGTAATATCCTCTGAAAATCAATGCGTATGCATCTAGTAAAAAAAGGCGTTTTTGTGACATAATCGTTTCTTATAATTTTCAAAAATACGAAGATTAAATAAAATGACTTACCCTAAATTTTTAAAATAAGAAAATCACCATTCATATTTCTTATTTTCATTTTCAATACATTCATCAACACTAACATCTAATGGACATTGAAGGCAATTATCAAAATTTGAATTTAAAAAATCTAACATAGGAAGTACGTCTTTTATTTTAATAATAGAATCCAGTTTACAAATTTCAGTTGCAGGAAGATAATCGAAATCGTCGGGAGCAAGTTCTTTTTTATAAATTGACCTTTGAAACCGAAGTAGCTTATTAATATAAATTTCGTTTTCAAATTTCATCAAATAAATCAAGAAAAAATCGCCTGTATAAACGGAACTAAATTCTAGTATCGTTTCATTCTCTTTTTCGATTAAATTATATTTATAGAGTATTTCAATTTTTTCATTTTGAGCTGTAACTGGAATTTGTATATTAATTTTTGTATTGAACAAAATCATTTCTTCTAGATAATAACAATCTTCACATTCGTGAATTTCAGTAAGATTATGTAACTGACCGATTACCTCATTTTTATAATATCCCGAAGTTTGCGCAGATGCAATTTGAATCCATAAAAAGAATAAAATATACAGAAGTTTTTTATTTATTTTCATAATTGATTGTTTATTAACAAGTAGTTTTGTAGCTATTCTTGTATCCTGAATTAAAAAAAACTTCATTGAAGTTACTAAAAAAACGCAACTTTCTAAAAATAAAAAAGTTAGATTTGTTTTGGACTTCATGCATAATTGATGTTTTTTATAAAACAATATCATTAAGTTTTTTTTTAGTAGAATCAAAAAAGGTAATCATTGTAAATGTCAATTCAACAAAGCTTTCGAATAAATCGTGATTTTTACAACTTCAGAATGTTTAACTTTACAAATCAAAACTAAGTTTTATAATGCAGGTCAAAATCTCATCAATCATAAAAACATTATTTTTTAATCAAGTTTGGACAATTCCGAATAATGAGAAAAAAATCTACTTGTCTTTCGATGATGGACCAATTCCAGAAGTAACACCTTGGGTTTTGAATATTTTAAAACAATATAATGTTAAAGCAACTTTTTTTTGTATTGGAGATAATGTAAGAAAATATCCAGAAGTTTTTAAACAAATCATTTCCGAAGGACATCAGATTGCCAATCACTCGTTTAATCATCTGAATGGTTGGCAAACGAATTCCGGAAAATACATCGAAAATGTATTAGAGGCTGAAAATGAAATTTCTAAACATACAAATTCTTCTTTAAAATTATTTCGACCGCCTTACGGAAAAATAAAACCCAACCAATCGTATAAGCTACGAAAGTTGGGTTTTAAAATTATTATGTGGGATATTATCAGTAAGGACTATGATGTGAATTTACTTCCGATAAACTGTGAATTGAATGTAATTCAGAATGTTAGTTCAGGGAGTATAATCATTTTTCATGACAGCAAAAAAGCATCGAAAAATCTTTCGGGTAGTTTGCCTTCGGTTATCGAAAAATTACAAAAAGCAGGATATACTTTCGGTCTGCTTAGTTAAAAGCTTTTGCAATCATTATTAACGAAGCTTTATCTGTAATTCCAGACTGTCTCCAAACCATTGCTCCATTTTTATAAACCATTAAGGTTGGTGCAGATTTGATTCGAAGTGCTTCGGTTAATTCTTTATTTTTCTGAATGTCAATTTTAATGATGACCAATTTTTCTCCCATTTCTACAGAAATTTCTTCGATAATGGAATGCATTTCAAGACATTCTGGATTGTTCTCAGTAGAAAAATGTATTAAAACAGGTGTGTTGGTGTTGATTAAATCTCCGAATTTCGACATAAGTTGATTCTTAATTTGTTTTACAAAATTACGCTTTTTGACGAATTACCGTTTATTTATCTTGTTTTTTTTAGTTCGATAACCGTAATTTCTGGGTTAATACCAACACGTCCCGCAAAAGCGTGAAAACCAAAACCTCGATTTACATAAATATAGTTTTTGGCTTTTTGGTATAATCCTGCCCATTGCGGATAAACATATTTAACCGGACTCCATTGGAAGTATCCTGGAATTTCTATTCCAAATTGCATTCCGTGTGTATGACCAGATAATGTAAGTCCATAATTCATTGGGTTTTCAACAACTTCAGCTTCCCAATGCGACGGGTCGTGTGTAAGTAAAATCTTAAATGTTTCTGGGTTTAAACCTTCACTGGCTAAAGGTAAATCACCCGCTTTTTTAAATTTCAATCCCCAGTTTTCAACACCAACTAAATTGATTATTTCATTGTCTTTTGTAAAAGTAACGTTTTCGTTTAGTAACAATCTCCAACCAATTTTGGAATGACTATTTTTAATTTCTTCAAAGTTCTTTTGTTTGGCTTGAACAGAATCAAATTTCACATATTCACCATAATCGTGATTTCCTAAAATGGAATAATTACCAAATGCATGTTTTTTAATTTTTGATAAAATAGAAATCCAAGGATTCATTTCTTCGGCCAAACTATTGACTAAATCGCCTGTAAAAACAAAAACGTCTGAATCTTGTTCGTTTATCAAATCCACTGCATATTGAATTTTTTCAGCATCGTCTAAACTTCCGCTATGTATGTCCGAAATTTGAGTAATTTTAAAACCGTCGAAAGCTTCTGGTAAGTCATCGAAATAAATAGTCTGTTTGATTACTTTAAAATTATATTTTCCTTTTGCCATTCCGTAAATAATCGAAAGAAATGGAATTGCTGCTATTCCTAATGCAACTTGAGAAACAAATTTTCTGCGTTCAGGTAAAAAAGTAGTTGTTTCTGTTCCTGCAATTTTTTTTCCAATTCCAAAGAAAACTCGAAGAATATCTTGAATTAACATCGGAACAGAAAGTATTAATTTTGGTAAAACAATCAACAAAACAATACTCATCAAAAACATACTTTTATGAGATTGCCCTTTAGAAAAATTGGTGTTGTAAAAATTGTATCCAATATATAAATACAATGAAAAAGTAATTATGAAATATAGAATAGTAAAAGTTTTGCTTCTGTTTAATGAACTAAAAGCGATGTAACTATAATATTCTAAAATTAATAATATGATTATCGGGATTGCAAAACGCATTTTCTTTTGAATTTTGAATCAAAAATAAATCATATCTAATTCACGTACTTGTTTTTTGTTTTTTATTTAACAAGAAACTTCTTTACAAGCACAAATTTAAATTATTTGGGCAAAACCTTCCACTGCGTTTCAGGTCGCGCTGTCCGCACTCGCTTTTTACAAATTGAAAATTTGTAAAAGAGCTCAAACAAAGCTTCCATCCCTTTTGCGAGCTTCTGCAAATATTCGTATTTTTTAGATCCAATAAAAGGTTATGAGCTTTTAATGAAAAACTCCGATAATTTAGTCAAATTAGCTGCTGTAAAAAAACATTGTATAAAATTTAACCGGGTTCTAAGTTAATACTGATTTTTAAATAAATTAATCAAAGTTAGATTTCAAAAATGAATCTAACTTTTTTATTTTAAGAAAGTTGTGATTTTTTTAGTAACTTCAATGAAGTGTTTTTTGAAGAGTTTTGAGATAGGAAATTGAAGTAGAAATTCTGAATTCACTACTCAAGCGGTAATAAATGGTATATGGTTGGGCAGAAACAAAAAGGTTTCTATATTTTTCGGTAAGTAATAACTTATTAGACCAAATTTTAAGAGGAAATATTATGAATATTGAAACATTAGTAGATAAAGTTCAAGATGAATCTGACACCAAAACACATACCATATTTACTTACAGGGTTGAAGAAAAAGAGATTGAAAATTTCTATTTTGTTGTAGATTGTATATTTTTAAACGAATAAAAAGATATGAAAAAAATGTTAATCGTAATTGCTGTAGGCTTTGTAACTATTGTTAGTTGCCAGCAAAAACCTTATTTTAAAGAAGTTGTTTCAGAAAAAAGTGTAACAATAACCATGCGTGAAGTAGAAGGTCAAAAAAAATATATTTTAAATATACCTATTGAATTTGAACTAAATCTAAATCAAACTGATATTAAGGATGTCGGTATTTATTATAACAAAGATTCAAAGAGGGTTCAGGAACTATTTGAATATTTAGTGTACAACGGAGATACAAACAAAGTTTTATTTGCTATAGAAGATTTAGGATATGGCAGCTACCCAAACAGTATTTATGTGGTTGATGGTTTGCATGAGTTAACCGATATTCAAGCCAAAGAATTACTAGAAAAATATGCTGTTAAAAAATCACTTTTGGAACTAAAAAACAAAAGAGATACCATAGAAGTAATTTCATATAAAAAGTTTAGAGCTGACCATCCAGATTTTATAAATAAAATGAGAGAAAAACCAGATACATTAAAACTAAGTATTGGTTTTAGTAAAGGCAGAGAAGAAGTTTTTGCAGAGCAAATTAAATGGTAATTTTTTGTTAAAAGTTAGATTCAAAAAACGAATCTAACTTTTTTATTTTAAGAAAGTTGCGATTTTTTTAGTAACTTCAATGAAGTGTTTTTTGAAGAGTTTTGAGATAGGAAATTGAAGTAGAAATTCTGAATTCACTACTCAAGCGGTAACAAATGGTATATGGTGCTGGAAATATCGATGTTACTGCACCAGAAAATATTTATATAAATGCTGGAAAAGATATAAATATAACGGCAGGTGAAAATTTAAATGTTAATGTAGGAAACGATATGAAAACAAATGTGGGGAATGACCACACCGTAGATATTACAAATGATCATAAGTTTAATTCTAAAAACTATAAACAAACAATTAATGAAGATAAGACAATAACCATAATTGGAGATTTAAATGAAACAACATCTACAACTACTCATAAAGCTAAATATGGTGATATTCTTATCCAAAGTTCTGGGGTAGCAAAAGTTCTTGGAAAGATTGATGCAAAAGTAAATAAAGGATAATTATTGATGTATTGAAGTAAGTATAATTACCGTTATTATTATGTGTTTTCTCATTTTTATGATTTTATGAATATTAAAATAGGCAATTACTTTTATTAACAAAGAGCTATATAAGCTTTTTTTAAAGTTCTATAATCTCTATTTTTTGACTTTCATCTCATGCAATATCTATAAAAGAGAAAATTAACTGTATTTACCTTCACTTACTGCAATTGCAATAAGTGTGATACTAATAATCCTTGCGCCAATTATCCTTCTATTAGTACCAATAGAAGCAAATAACTCACATATTTGATATTTATAAAAGTAAAAACAATGTTTATTAAATCAATGAAATATATTTTATTCTGTTTCTTTTTTATGCAAGTATCATGTCAAGAGACAAAATACGAATGGACAGAAGGCACTTCAGCCTCATTAGGTTACCCGATGGAAGTTTATAAAGGCGGAATGGAATACGAAGGAGGAGGATGGGTAGGACTTAGTTTTGGAATGATACCAGGAATTCATGGCTGGGGTTCAATTAATAATGGTATGAGTAGTGGCTTTAAAGGCTTGCCTACTCGTTTAGATTTTATTTGGATGTCTTATACAGAAAACCAATTTTACCAAATAGATACCGATATTGATACCGAGAAAATAAGGGAATATTTTAGCGAAGGATATAAAATAAA
>SMEN01000407.1_pt1 | contig 14953 bp, 14 predicted proteins | sample 2456271 | NCBI WGS metagenome assembly SMEN01 (sample SAMN10132593, study PRJNA489261) | soil metagenome | isolation source: day1 control-loamy sand soil ammended with raw manure from dairy cow... | place: USA | collected 2015-04-01 | reverse complement strand
CTTGCAAGTGGGTACGGCCGGTTTTGACAATATCGTTGAACTGTTTGGCTTTAGCCGCCAAGGTGTCACGCAGTTGGCCCACGTCTTTGTGCAGGCGGCGTTGACACTCCAGGCCCACAGCGATGTACATGGCAGTGGGGAAAGTGTCGTTGGAAGACTGGCCACGGTTTACGTGATCATTGGGGTGTACGGGTTTTTTACTACCCTTCTCGCCGCCTGCCAGTTCAATGGCGCGGTTGGAGATCACCTCGTTCACGTTCATATTGCTTTGGGTGCCAGAGCCGGTCTGGAACACCACCAGCGGGAATTCGGTATCCCACTTGCCTGCAATGACCTCATCAGCAGCGGCAACGACCAGGCGAGCTAGATCTTCAGGCAATTCACCCAGTTCCTGGTTGGCCAAAGCCGTGGATTTTTTCAGGATGCCCAGCGACTCAATCATGCTGCGGCCCCACTGAAAGCGGTCGCGGCCAATGGGAAAGTTCTGGATCGAGCGCTGCGTTTGCGCGCCCCAATAGTGGTCGGCGGGAACTTCAATCGTTCCCATGGAATCCTGTTCAATACGTGTCGTACTCATCATGGCTCCTGTAAAAATGAGGATGGCGGATCGGTTAAGAAATGGGGTGTTTAGGGCTGGCGCAAAAAGCGCGCAGCCCACACACAGGCAATATCAAGCATGCGGTTGGAAAATCCCCATTCGTTATCAAACCAGACCAGCATATTGACCAGCCCGTCCCCATTGGTTCGGGTTTGCGAGCCGTCCACCACCGCAGAGTGTGGGTTGTGATTGAAGTCGATCGAGGCATGGGCCTGATCGGAGTAGTCCAGAATACCAGGCCAGCGCGGTACCGCTTGCTGGAACAGTTGGTTGATTTCGTCCCGGTGGGTGTCGCGCTCCAGATTGACCATCAGATCAATGGCCGACACGTTTAAGATGGGTACGCGAATGGATTTGGCCTGTACCTTGCCTTTTAGCTGCGGCAAAAGGCGCTCTACCCCTGTCGCCAGTCCGGTAGAGACGGGAATCATGGATTGCAAGGCGGAGCGGGTGCGGGCCAGATCGCTGCTGTGGTAGCCGTCGATCATGGGTTGATCGTTCATGACGGAATGCAGTGTGCTTAAGAAAGCGTGGCGTATGCCAAAAGTTTTATCCAGCTCGGACAAAACCGGGATGATGGCATTGGTGGTGCAAGAGGCATTGGAGACAATCAGCTCGTCGCCCTGCAATTGCTCGTGATTAATGCCCAAAACGGCGGTGAAATCCACGTCCTGTGCGCTATTGCCGGGGTTAGAGAGCAGCACACGCGGGCAACCAGCATCCAGAAACTGCTGCAGCTCGGCGCGGCTACCAAAGGCACCGCTGCATTCAATCAGCATGTCCAGATCCAGCGTTGCCCAATCGATGGCTTTGGGGTCTGTTTCATGCAGTACTCGTATGGCTTTGCCACCCACAATCAGTTCGTGCTCGTTGTGCTCTACCTGGGCAGGAAACACGCCGTGGGTCGAATCAAAACGTGTCAGATACGCCATGGTAGCAATCGTGGCGGGCTCGTTAATCACCACGACCTCGAATTCCTGACGGCGTGGTGATTCGTAAATCGCGCGCAAGAGGCAGCGGCCTATGCGGCCATAGCCATTGATCGCGATGCGGATAGAGCGAGGTAGCGGCATGATCAAGAAAAGTCAGAAAGTAATAGAGAATCCGCCGTCTACAACCACAATATGGCCATTGACATAGGAAGCAGCCGGAGAGGCCAGAAAAACAGCAGCAGCACGGATTTCGTCAGGGTTGGCCCAGCGCCCTAAGGGGTTGCGGCCTACGACAAGCGGGCCTTTGACGGGATCATTCGCTAAGGCCGCATTGCTTTCCGTGGCAAAGGTACCAGGGGCGATACCGTTACTGGTAATGCCTTGCCCGCCAAATTCTACTGCCAGCGCACGCACCATACCGGCCAGCCCCTGCTTGGCGATGGGGTAAATAGCATCACCGGGACGGGCCAATGGGCCTGCAATCGAAGTCAACGTCAGAATGCGACCTTGCCGGGTTTGCGCATCCAGCATGGCCTGGGCGGCGTATTTGGAGAGTTTCAATGTGGCCAGCAGGTCCACATGCAGCAAATGTTCAATATCGTCCCAGGCGGCGTTCTGCAAGCTGCTGCGCAATCGCACGCCAACATTGTTTACCAGAATATCCGGGGTGCCGACGCGCTGGCACAGGGCTTGATAGGAGTCAGGCAGAGAATCCAGATCGGCCAGATCTTGTTCCCAGATGTCGACCTGCACACCTGCGGCTTTCAACTCATCGGCCAAGGGCGTGAGCTTACTGGCGTGGCGGCCATGTAGTACCACATGAGCGCCGTGAGCGGCATAGGCACGGGCGATTTCCAGGCCCAAACCGGCCGAGGAACCGGTAACCAAGGCACAGCGACCTGTCAGGGAAAAATTGGCTTGATAGGAGCGTAGAGTATTCATTATTTATAACGTATGGCGTGGTTCGCCCCGGTGGAAAGCCACGATATTTTCAATCAGCTGATTGGCCAAAGCCTGCATGGCTTCCTGGCTGGCCCAACCTATGTGCGGCGTCAAAATGTAATTGGGCAAGTCTAGCAAGCGCATCAGAATATGGTCGGCAGGCGGTGGCTCGGGCGTGCACACATCAATGCCTGCCCCGCCCAGCCAGCCATGTCGCATGGCGTGATCCAGCGCCTGGTTGTCAATCAGCCCACCACGGGCGGTATTGATCAGCAAAGGACGGCGAGCCGCCATACGCTCGAACTCTGGCATGCCCAGCAGGTTCTGTGTCTCAGCAGTGAGTGGGCAATGCAACGAGAGGACGTCGGCTTGATCCAGCACTTGCTCAAAGGGCAAGCGGTCGTCTGTATTGCTGACAATAGTTTGCCCACGACGCTGAGCAAAAATGACCTTCATGCCCAACGCTCGGCCCATGGTGGCTACGGCTTGTCCCAAGGAGCCTGAACCAATTAGACCCAAAGTGGAACCAGCCAGATCGCGGATGGGATAGTCGAAATAGCAAAATTGCTGGGCTTCTTGCCAGCGACCGTCTTGCACGGACTGCCGATAGGCGCAGATATTGCGGCGCAAGGCAAAGATCAGGGCAAAAACGTGTTCGGGAACACTACGTACGGCATAGTCCCGAATATTGCTAACCACAATCTGGCGATCGCGGGCTGCATCCAGATCAATATTGTCGCTGCCCGTAGCGGCCAGCGCGATCATTTTCAGCTGTGGTGCGGACTCCAGGTGCTCGCGTCTCAGCGCAACTTTATTACTGATGACGATGTCGGCATCCGCAATACGTTCAGCCACTTGTTCGGGAGTAGTACGCCCATAAACTTGAAGTTCGTGCTTAAAGGGAACCTGTTGAAGCTGTACGCTGTCTGACAGCGTTTCCCTATCCAGAAAAACGATACGAGTCAAAGAAGTCATGCCTGTCCTTGTCCTGAGCTGCCGTCTGGCATTCTGGCCCTATTTTCAGAGGGTTCTTGCGCTTGCTTGGGATCATCATCCGATATAGTAATGGGATTGATACAGGCTTGTCCTAGGTCTGACTCTCATAACCCTGTTTTATAGGTTATTGCCCATGCTCTTGTCCCTCTTGCTTTCTTTAGGTGCCCACGCCCTGATTCCGGATAACGTTGCAAGCGTCACTCCCCCACTGTACGACATTCGGGATTTCTTCCAGAATCCTAAGCGTAGCGGTTTCCGAATTTCCGATCAGGGGCGCATGATTGGCTTTATGGAGCCGGTCAAAATCGACGGCCAGCCCGCCCGCCAGAATATCTTTGTGCAAGAGTTAAAAGGCAGTGAGCCTGTCGGTGACGCCCGCCGCATTACGGCAGAACACCAACGTGATATTGCCGAGTACTTCTGGAAAGGCGACGAAACCATTATTTATGCCAAAGACGTTAATGGGGACGAGAATTACCACGTACTGGCTGTGAACGCCCTGACCGGCAAGGTCACGGACCTGACGCCTCTGGAAGGGGTACGTGCCGGTGTTCAGGACGATTTGCCGGACGATCCCGAGCATATCCTGGTGTCGCATAATGGCCGTAACCCTGAAGTGTTCGACGTCTACAAGGTCAATGTTCTGACGGGTGAAAGCACCCTGGCCGCAGAGAACCCTGGCGATGTATTGGGCTGGAGCACCGACCACCAGGGCCGTGTGCGTATGGCCATTTCTATTTCTGGCGTAGACTCCGAACTGCGCTACCGCGACAAGGAGTCCGAGCCCTTTCGCAGCATTCTGAAAACGGACTTCCGTACTGATGTCAGCCCCCTCTTCTTCCATGCCGATAATCAGCGTTTTTACGCGCTAAGCAATCGTGGCCGCGATACCTTGGCGTTGGTGCTGATTGATCCTGCCAAACCCGACGAAGAAGACAAAATCTACGAATTGCCCGAGCATGATCTGATGGGCGCTGGCTATTCACGTCTACGTCAGGTGCTGACCTCGGTGGATTTCTACACGGATAAACCCGGTCAGCATTTCTTTGACGAGCGCAGTGAGCAAATTCATGCCGCTATCGCCCGCCAACTGCCGGGCTACGAGATCAGTGTCCAGTCCATCACGCGTGATGAAAAGAAAATGATTGTGGCTAGCTACAGCGACCGCAATCCAGGCTCGCGCTACCTCTACGATGTGGACAGCAACAGCCTGCATAAACTGGCCGTTATCAATAGTGCGTTGCCAGAAAGCGATATGGCGGTAATGCGCCCCATCGAGTTCACTGCCCGTGATGGCATGAAGATTCATGGCTACCTGAGCCTGCCTTTAGGCGTACCCAGCCGTAACCTGCCTGTCGTGATCAACCCTCACGGTGGCCCATGGGCGCGCGACTACTGGGGTTTTAACCCCGAAGTGCAGTTCTTGGCCAACCGTGGCTACGCCGTCTTGCAGATCAACTTCCGCAGCTCCACCGGCTATGGCCGACGCTTCTGGGAAGCTGGCTTCAAGCAATGGGGGCTGAGCATGCAGGACGACATCACCGATGGCGTTCAGTGGCTGATCGATCAAAAGATTGCTGATCCCAAACGTGTTGCCATCTATGGGGCCAGCTACGGCGGTTATGCCACGTTGGCCGGTATTGTCAAAACCCCGGACTTGTACGCCGCCGCTGTGGACTACGTAGGTGTGTCTAATCTGCTGACGTTCATGAATACCATTCCGCCGTACTGGAAGCCATTACTGGTAAAAATGCACGCCATGGTCGGTGATCCTGAAAAGGATAAAGAACTGTTGGAGGCCAACTCCCCGGTTCTGCACGTCGACAAGATCCGTACACCGCTCTTTATTGCTCAAGGCGCGCATGACCCTCGGGTGAATAAAGCGGAAAGCGATCAAATGGTGGATGCCTTGAAAGCACGCGGTGTGGACGTGGAGTACATGGTCAAAGACAACGAAGGTCACGGTTTCCATAACGACGAGAACAAATTCGAGTTTTACGAGCGCATGGAGCGTTTCCTGGCGCGACATCTGCACCCATAATTGTTGTGGAGTGGCGCGACCAATTCACGCCACTTTTTTATCGCACTTTTGGAAGAAGAACTTATGAAACTGTATTACATGACTGGCGCTTGTCCTCTGGTGACCCGTATTGCCTTGGAGTGGATCGGCAAACCTTTTGAATCCCAACGTGTCAGCCGCGACGAGCTGCAGCAAGAAGAGTTTCTGAAACTGAACCCCAACGGCGCTGTGCCAGTACTGGTGGATGGTGATTTGGTTCTGACCCAAAGCATTGCCATTCTGGAATATCTGGCTGAGAAGAACCCCGAAGCGAACTTGATTGGCAGCACCACCGAGCAACGCTTTGAAGCCCGCCGCTGGCTGGCTTTCCTGAACGCTGAAATCCACCGCAATGTGGGTGTAGTGTTCGGTACGCATCGCTATGCTGATCAGGACGCAACACAAGCTGAAATCAAAGCCAAAACCGCTGCTCTGTTGACCAAGCAACTGAGCGTGATCGACAAGCATTTGGAAGGCAAAGAAACGCTGTCGGGTGCTTTGTCTGTGGCTGACGCTTATTTGTACGTGGTTCTGCGCTGGGCTGGTTTGATGAAGCTGGACTTGTCGGGTATGGCGAACCTGAATGCGTTCTTTGCTCGTATGGAGCAGAACGAAGGCGTGAAGGCTGCGCTGCGCGGTGAAGGTTTGTTGAAAGACTAAGTTAGATTAAGCAGCTAGCGATATAAGTTTTTCAGCGGATGCTGCAGTCATTCATTCCCCTAAATGCTTAGGATAAGAATATCGGCAAACGACAATAGACCTTAGCTGTTGGTCCTATTGCTGCGGTTCATGTCCTGATTTGCAGCACAAATAAAAAACCTGAATTCCAGCTTGCGCTGGATTCAGGTTTTTTAAACACTTGAATTAACACACTGCTTAACATCAGTGGTTCTGTGCGGCTTGCCCGCTACACGGGCTAAGCCCCTAAATAAGCCTTCCGAATATCCGGGTTCGCCAAGAGATTCGCCCCGGTATCCTGCATCACCACTTTCCCGGTTTCCAGCACATAGCCACGGTCTGCGACTTGCAGGGCCTTATTGGCGTTCTGCTCCACTAGAAACACGGTCACACCTTCTTCCCGAATCATGCGGATGATGTCGAAAATCTGCGCAATGATCAGCGGGGCCAAGCCCAGCGTAGGCTCGTCCAGCAGCAGCAAGGACGGTTTGCTCATTAGTGCACGGCCGATGGCCAGCATTTGTTGCTCGCCACCGGACATGGTTCCGGCACGCTGCGAAGCGCGTTCTTTCAGGCGTGGGAACAATTTATAGACATGCTCTTCCCCTTCTTCGATTTCGCTGCGGCTTAAAAAGAAACCGCCCATCTTCAGGTTTTCCGACACGGTCAGGTCGGGAAAGACGCGGCGGCCTTCGGGGGAGATCGCGATGCCTTTACGCATGATGCGGTGCGTGTCGGCTTTGGTGATGTCCTCGCCCATGAAGCTGATGCTGCCTGCGGTCGCTCGGGGTGAGCCACACACTGTCATGAGCAAAGTGGTTTTGCCAGCACCGTTGGCACCAATCAGGGTGACGATCTCGCCCTGATTGACGTGCACGCTGACCTGGTCAAGCGCCTGAATGGCGCCGTAATGGGTAGAGACGGAGTCCAGCTTCAGCACTTATTCTTCCCCCAGATAGGCTTTGATGACGCGCGGATCATTGCGCACTTCTTCAGGTAGACCGGTGGCGATGGGTTTACCATATTCCATTACCATAATCCGGTCCGACACGCCCATAACTAGGCTCATATCGTGCTCGATCAGTAAAACGGCGACATCAAACTCCCGACGCAGCTGGTCGATCAGGGCTTGCAAATCACGCTTTTCTTGGGGGTTCAGCCCCGCGGCCGGTTCATCCAGCATCAACAAGCGCGGCTGAGTAATCATGCAGCGGGCGATTTCCAGGCGACGCTGGTGGCCATAGGCCAGATTGCCTGCTTCACGGTTGGCCAAATCGCTCAAGTCCATGAAGTCCAGCCATTTTGCAGCACGTGCTTTGGCTTCTTGCTCCGAGCGTTTGTAGCTAGCCAGGTTCAATAAACCAGATAGAAAGCTGGCTTTGAGCTGGCTATGTTGAGCAACCAGCAGGTTCTCCAACACGGTCAGTTTTTTGAACAGGCGTACGTTCTGGAAGGTACGCACCAGGCCTTTCTGAGCCACTTTGTGGCTGGACAGGCCATGGATAGGCTGGTCTTCCAGGGTGACGGAACCGGAAGTGGGCTTGTAAAAGCCACCTACGCAGTTAAACACCGTGGTTTTACCGGCGCCGTTGGGGCCGATGATGGCGAAGACTTCGTCTTTAGCCACCTCGAAACTGACGGAATCCACCGCCAGCAAGCCACCAAAACGCATCGACAGGTCTGAGACTCGTAGTAATGGGCTCATGTACGCAACTCCACATGAGGACGCTGCACAGGCAGTAAGCCCTGTGGACGCCACACCATCATGGCCACCATGACCAGACCAAAAATTAACATCCGATACTCCGCAAACTCTCGGGCCAGCTCAGGCACCACAGTCAGCACAATGGCCGCCAGAATGACGCCGATTTGTGAACCCATGCCACCGAGCACGACAATGGCCAGGATCAAGGCGGATTCAATAAAGGTGAATGATTCTGGATTGACCAGGCCTTGGCGAGCGGCAAAGAACGCGCCACCAAAACCGGCAAACATGGCACCCATGGTAAAGGCAGACAGTTTGATGGAGGTGGGGTTCAGACCCAGAGAACGGCAAGCGATCTCGTCTTCACGCAACGCTTCCCAGGCACGGCCAATAGGCATGCGCACCACACGGCTGGAGACCAGCAAGGTAATCAGAGCCAAGGCCAAGGCCATCAGGTAGAGATACACCACAACGTCTTGATTGCTGAAGGTCCAGCCCATCATATCGTGGAAAGTGGTCTGCCCTTCTGGCGCCCGGCGTGTCATGGGGAAACCGAATACGGTCGGCTTGGGAATGCCGGAGATACCGTCTGGGCCGCCCGTTAAGTCATACATATTGATGAGCAAGAGGCGAATGATTTCACCAAAACCCAAGGTGACGATAGCCAGGTAGTCGCCACGCAAACGCAGCACGGGGAAACCGAGTAAGAAACCGAACAAAGCGGCCATGCCACCGGCCAGCGGCAGTGCTTCCCAGAAACCCCAGCCGGCATAGTGGTAGAGCAAGGCGTAGGTGTAGGCACCCACCGCGTAAAAGCCCACAAAACCTAGATCCAGTAGGCCGGCAAAGCCCACAACAATGTTCAGGCCCAGGCCCAGCATGATGTAGATCAGCACCAGGGTGGCGATGTCCACCTGGGCGCGGCCACTGAAAAAGGGCCAGACAACGGCACAAGCGACAACGACATACAGCAGGATCTTTTTGTGATGCATGCTGAGCTTGGGCAGGGTCCAGCGGCTTTCCCGCAGCTTCTTGCGATTCACGTTGGGACGAATCAGCTGAACGACAAAGACCAGTGCCATGCCGATCAGAATGATTTTCCAGTCGCTTTCCAGGTGGGTGCTCATCCCGGCGCGCACGATTTGCAAGCCAAAGACGGGAGCCACAATAATGCCTGCCAGGACAGCGGCGACAAATGCATTGCTAAAGCGGTTCATCATTAGACTTTCTCCACCTCGGGTTTACCCAGCAGGCCCGTCGGGCGGAACAGCAGGATAAAGACCAACAGCAAAAAGGCGACGATGTCCTTGTATTGCGATGAAATAAATGCAGCAGCGAAGGTCTCTGCCAGACCCAGCAAGACCCCGCCCAGCATGGCACCCGGGATGCTGCCGATACCGCCTAGCACCGCGGCTGTAAAGGCCTTGATACCGGCAATAAAGCCGATAAAGGGGTTCAGTTTGCCAATGGCGGTGGCAATCAGCACACCACCCACCGCCGCCAGCATGGCGCCGATGACAAAGGTAAAGGAGATGATTTTATTGGTGTCGATACCCAGCAGGTTAGCCATGCGCAAGTCTTGTGAACATGCACGCGAAGCCCGGCCCAAACGGGAGTATTTGATATAGACGCTGAGCATGATCATCAGCGCCACGGTCACGACAATAATCATGACGCGCGAATAAGGTGCAGTGATGGTGAAACCACCTGAACCTAGAGTGAACTGGAACGAACCTGTGACGAGCGTGGGCACGGCCATATCGCGTGCACCTTGGCCCAGCGCTACCCAATTTTGCAAGAAAATGGACATACCAATGGCCGAAATCAGCGGAACTAGCCGTGGACTGCCACGTAACGGCGCATAGGCGACTTTTTCAATCGCATAGCCGTAGACGGCGGTTACCAGGATGGCAACCAGCAACATGATAAGAATGATCAGCCAGATGGGCAGACCCGAGCCGACGCCGATGGCAGTCAGGGTTACCAGCCCAACGTAAGCGCCGATCATATAGATCTCGCCATGGGCAAAGTTAATCATTCCGATAATGCCATAGACCATTGTGTAGCCGATGGCGATCAGTGCATAAATAGCGCCCAAGGATAATCCATTGAACAGCTGTTGCACGATCTGAGGGAGTAAATCAGACATGCTTGTTTTTTTCCGTTGAGTCCGTCGTTTTGTTTTGAGGCTTCGTGGGCATTCAAAAGCAATGCCCCCGTTCTTCGTAAAGAGCGGGGGCACGTAATCCAGTCTTATTTCTCAACTAGATCAAAATTACCTTCTTTATCCCACTTGAAAACGGCAAATTCGAAATGCTTCAAATCACCCTTGGCGTCGTATTCTACCTTGCCAATGGCGGTATTGAACGCATTGGCGTGCATGTAGTCTGCTCCCTTGGCCGAATCTTCGCCGACGGCGTTGATCGTATCAGCAATAATTTGCACGGCCGCATAGGCTGGGAATGTAAAGGCTCCGTTAGGGTTGCGCTTGTATTTGGTGAAGTTTTCCATCACCTCTTTGTTAGCCGGCATCTTGGTGAAGTCGGTTGGCAAAGTCACCAGCAAACCTTCTACTGCCGGGCCTGCAATAGCCACCAGATCCCGATTGGCAACCCCTTCCGGACCCATGAAGGTGTTTTTCATGCCTTGCTCACGCGCCTGGCGCAGCAGCAGGCCTAGCTCGGCATGGTAGCCCCCAAAGTAAATCAGATCGGGGTTCACGCCCTTAAGCTTGGTAATTACGGCCGAGTAGTCGCTGTCGCCAACGTTAATACCCTCGTACATGACAATGTTCATGTCCTTTTTCTTGAGGGCATCGCGCACCTGGGTCGCTACGCCCGAGCCGTACGTTTGCTTGTCGTGCAAGACGGCGATGCTTTTGGGTTTTAAGACATCAGCAATGTAATCCGCGGCAAAGGGGCCTTGCTGGTCATCACGACCGATGGTGCGGAAAAAGTAGTGCGGCTTGATGGTGTCGGTCACTAGCGGCGAGGTGGCACCGGGAGTGATCGCAACAATCCCTTCTTGTTCGTAAATATTGACGGCAGGCACGGTGGTGCCCGAGCAAGCGTGCGCTACAGCGAACTTGGCGCCGGAGTTGAGCACGCGGTTGGCTGCAGGAACGGCCTGTTTGGGTTCGCAGGCATCGTCAATCAACACGGCTTCCAGCTGTTTGCCTTTAACACCCCCTGCTGCGTTAATCGCATCAATCGCGGTCAGCGCACCGGCCTGGATCTGGTCACCGTATTGGGTGGACGGGCCAGTCATGGGTTGAGGGATACCAATTTTGATGGTGTCTGCCGCATAGGCAGTGCCCATGGCCAAAACGGTGGCCAAGGCGGTCAGAGCGGGGGTAAAGCGTCGAGTAAAGGTCATAGCAGCTGTCTCCCGAGGCCGGGGTCTACCGGCATTGCTTTTTAGAAAGTGCTTATTCTTGGGCCTGTACATGCATTGCTTTGCATCAGGGGAACCCATTTTGGCGGAGCCGCCTAAAACTTGTCACTTCGTATAAGCCCTAGCGCGTCATGAATACTTTTTAAATGATTAGCCTGCCTATCGGTTTGGTTTCCTTTCAAAACCAGCCGCTATGCCGACGTGCGCATTTTATAAAAAAGAGGGACACCGCGGTGTCCCTCTTGGAGGTCATACTTTATTGCGCTATATCAATTCCAGCTGTGTCTCTGAATAGCGCAATGAATTCCCACATTAAGAAAATTCGTTCGCCAATTCACCGGCACGTACTTTGGCTGCTTGAACCGCCTGCTGAACCAGCGGCGTAAATCCACCCTCATTCAGAACGTTCAAAGCGGCTGCGGTTGTGCCCCCTTTAGAGGTGACACGCTCGCGCAGAATCGAGGGCTCTTCGGGGGACAGCGTGGCCAGCTGAGTGGCGCCATGCAAGGTGGCCAAGGACAGTTGTCGTGCCTGCTCAGGCGATAAACCTTGCTCGATACCGGCTTTGATCAAGGCTTCGATGAACAGAAACACGTATGCTGGACCGCTGCCGGAAACGGCCGTGACGGCGTCAATAGCGGCATCATCCTCGACCCAGACGACTTCACCTACGGATTTCAGCAATTGCTGTGCGATGGCTTTATCGCTTTCATCCACTTGTTCCAAGGCCATCAGGCCGGTGATACCGCAACCGATAAAGGCGGGGGTATTGGGCATGCAGCGAATAATACGTTCATACGGTTTGCCGGGCTCGCCCAGCCATTCGGCTAAGGCGGTAGCAGGAATACCCGCGGCGACGCTGATTACCAGGGTGTCTGCTTGCAAATAGGGCTTACAGGCCAGCACGGTTTCTTTCATGACCTGGGGTTTGACGGCAAAGACCCAGATACGTTGCTTGGTCAGGGCCGGGCTCGGAGCCGCCGCAGCGCTTGCCAATTAAACCAGCCGCCAAGGCGCTGGCCATATTGCCTGCGCCAATAAACGCCAGCTTAAAAGAGGTATCGTGTGGATTCATCATCATTCCCATTAAAAATCTGTCCTCTGACACGTCGCAAATCGCGTTTGAGGGTAATTAGTCATTGCTTATAGGCCATTGGAATGGATACATTCATAAGAGCGTCATAAACAAGTCATAAGCTTGAGTTTTAAAACCTGCTACACCTTAGCGGCACCTTTTATCAGGAGAAAGCCCCGATGCGAACAAAACTATTTGCCCTGTCTCTGGCCGGTCTGATTGCCTCCATAGGCACTGCACACGCAGCAACGGAAATTCAGTTCTGGCACTCGATGGAAGGAGCCTTGGGCGAGCGAGTTAATGCACTAGTAAAAGACTTTAACGCATCTCAGTCGGACTACCAGGTTAAAGCTTCGTACAAAGGCAATTACGGCGAGTCCATGAACGCCGGCGTAGCTGCTTTCCGTGCCGGTAATGCCCCGGATATCTTGCAGGTTTTTGAAGTTGGCACCGCCACCATGATGGCGGCTAAAGGCGCCATTCAGCCTGTGCAGGAGATGTCTGAAAAGGCCGGCAACGCCATTAAGCCGGATGAGTTCCTGGGGGCAGTGGCAGGCTACTACTCGTCCAACGAGGGCAAGCTGATTTCCATGCCGTTCAACAGCTCCACCCCTGTGCTTTATTACAATAAAGATGCCTTCAAAAAGGCGGGTCTGGATGCTGAGAAGCCACCGAAAACCTGGCAGGAACTGCATGAGGCCGCCAAGAAGCTGCGGGAGTCCGGCCAAGAGTGTGGCTATACCTCTTCCTGGCCCTCCTGGATTTTGCTGGAAAACTTTGCCGCCTGGCACAACATTCCCTTTGCCAGTGAAAACAACGGTTTTGGCGGCCCCAGCGCTCGCCTGCAACTGGATAACCCTCTGTTCCTGAAGCACCTGACTTTCCTGACTGACATGTCCAAGGATGGTACCTTCTCGTACGGTGGTCGTGGCGATACCGCCAACGCCCTGTTTACCAGTGGCAAGTGCGGCATGTTTACCGGCTCCAGCGGTAACCGCGCCAATATCATCAAAACGGGCGAATTTGAGTTCGGCACCAGTAGCCTGCCTTACTACAGCGACGTACAAGGTGCGCCTCAAAACTCCATTATTGGCGGCGCTTCCTTGTGGGTTTTTGCCAAGAAGTCGGATGATGTCTACAAAGGCGTGACCGAATTCTTCCACTTCATCTCCAGTCCCGAGCAAGCTGCTGCCTGGCACCAGGACACGGGTTACGTGCCGGTGACCAAAGCGGGCTTTGAAAAGACTAAAGAGTCCGACTTCTACGCCAAGAACGTCGGTGCGGATGTAGCGGTGAAACAGCTCGATGCCAGCACTACCGAGAACTCGCGTGGTATCCGCCTGGGGTCCTTGCCCCAGATCCGTGACATTGAAGATGGTGTGATGGAACAGGTTTTTGCCGGTAAAGTCACACCTGAAGAAGGTTTGAAAGCCATGCAAAACCGTGGCAATGAACTGCTGGAGCGCTTTGAAAAGAGCGTGAAGTAAGCCCGTCCCGCCTGGGGCGGGTGGTTTACAATCGAGCGTATGAGCGCAGCTTCTGAGGGTGTGTTGTCTTGGCTTGACCACCAACGCATTGCCTGCAGCTAACCCAAGCGGCTCATACGCTTTTCATTTCCTTTCAGTCTGTCCACCCTGATGGTGGCGCTCCTTTCCCACTGCGCGCAAACCCATGGAAAAACGTGTTGTCTTTCGTCATAAGACACTGCCCTATTTGCTACTTGCTCCGCAGCTAGCCATTACCTTGATCTTTTTTTTCCTGCCTGCCGGCCAGGCGCTTTGGCAGGCTTTTCGCCTGGAAGATCCGTTTGGCCTGTCTTCGCAGTTTGTTGGCCTGGAAAACTTTGCCGAGCTGTTCAGTAGCGCGGAATATAGAGCCTCGTTCACAACGACGGCGATGTTTTCGGCTGCGGTGTCCGTATTGGGATTAGTTATTGCGCTGGTGCTGGCTGTGATGGCCAATCGCGTGGTGCGTGGCGCCCTGCTCTATCGCAGTTTGTTGATTTGGCCCTATGCCGTGGCAACTGCGGTTGCCGGGGTGCTGTGGTTGTTCTTGTTTTCTCCCTCAGTGGGAATTGTGGCCGTGTTTTTGCTGGAGCATGGTTTTCAATGGAATCCGCGCTTGAATGGCAACGACGCCATGCTGTTGGTGGTCATCGCCTCGGTCTGGAAGCAGATTTCCTATAACTTCCTGTTTTTCCTGGCCGGCCTGCAAGCTATTCCGCGCTCTTTGATTGAAGCGGCCGCCATGGATGGTGCGGGCCCTATGCGCCGCTTTTGGGCCATTGTGTTCCCTTTGCTCGCGCCCACGACTTTCTTCTTGCTGGTCGTCAATATCATCTATGCCTTCTTTGATACCTTCGCCATTATTGATGTGGTCAGTCAAGGCGGTCCGGGTGAGGCCACCTCGATTCTGGTTTATCGAGTCTACAACACGGGTTTCCGTGGCCTGGATATTGGATCTTCGGCGGCCCAGTCTGTGGTGTTGATGGTGGTAGTTGTGGCGCTGACGGTGATTCAGTTCCGCTATATTGATCGCAAAGTGACGTACAGCTGATGCGTAGCAAGGAACATAG